>JAABUQ010000367.1_pt1 | contig 104762 bp, 90 predicted proteins | sample 5560001 | NCBI WGS metagenome assembly JAABUQ01 (sample SAMN10711888, study PRJNA513371) | rock metagenome | isolation source: Antarctica rocks | place: Antarctica: Victoria Land, Finger Mt nord | collected 2015-12-18
ATGCACCCCGGGCTATCCGGAAGGAGACGGTCGCACAGCCGACCCTCTTCGCATTTGAGGTGGGATGGCGCGACGTTTGACAACCCTCACTGACAGTATGCGTGCAACATCATGTGGCCTAGTCCAGGGCGCATCCCCAACATCTCGATCTTCTGGAGTTCCCCTCCCCTCTCCCGCCGCCGCAGGCCAGGGGGAGGGGCCGGGGGAGGGGTTCTTCCGCCTTCCAGGTGAATGCAGCCATCTCCTTTGACACGCATACACCCTGGTCTATGTGCCTTCGGACTGCACCCAGCGGGCGAGGATGACGATAAACGTCAGCACATCGAACATCTCCGGGGTGACGCCCAGAATCACACCCGCGATCTGCTGGTCGCCGCGCGGCGACACGCCCCAGGCGGCGGTGCGGTCAAGGTAGATCGGGTAAAGCACGGCGTGCGTACCGAACAGCACGAGGCCGAGCGCGAGGCTGGCGAGCGAGGTAACCACGAAGCAGCCAAGCACGCGCCCATATGTGAGCGAGGGGCTGGCGGTCGGGTGCCCTACCGCCCACCAGAACAGCAGGCCACTAATGAGAAAGCTCACTGCCTCCAGCAGGTGCAACGCTTCGTACCGCACCGCCGCCTGATAGATGATCGGCACATGCCAGAAGACGAGCGTGCCGATGTCCACCCCGGCGATCACGAAGGGGTTTGCCACGACCGTATACGCCGTGTGGGCGACTCGGGAGCGTCGCGCCCACTGCCGCAATGACCGCGCCCACGGCGGCGGCAGGCCACGCAGCAGCACCGGAGTGGGCTGGGCAATGACCAGCAACACCGACGCGAGCACGGTGAGCAGCATGTACTGCGTCATGTGCGCCCAGAGCACGGCGGCGGTCAGGGGGTCGAGGGGCGACACGAGCGTGCCGGCCAGCGTGATGATACCCGCGAAGTATGCCGCTGCCCGCCCCCACAGGACATCTTGCGGATAGCGGCGCCGCGTTCCCATGCGCCTGACATGGGCGAATCCCCGGATATAGAGGGCGACCGCCAGCACGAGGGCGAGCAGCAGCACGGGGTCGAAGTTCCAGCTGGTCCAGATCGTCTGAGGAACGGGCACCGTCTCCGCCAGTGAGAAGGCGCCCCCACCGCTCACCGGCTGTTCCTGCGGCGGCTAATCACGAGCCACTCGGCGGCAAGCAACAGCAGCACGCCACCGAGCAGCCAGGGCGCGATGCCGACGCCCCGGCGCGTGGTGTCCCCGGCGATGGCGGTCGCGCTCGTGCCCCCCGCGATGGGCGAGAAATCGAACGTGCGCCGCACGCGCAAATCGGATTCCAGCGCGTCCCCAACGTTCACGGTGAAGGCGTCACTGGTCAACTCCTTGCCGCCGCTCGCATACACCACATGGTACGTCCCTGGGAGGTCCGTGGCGGCAAAAGGCACGGGCGTATGCTCCGGCCCAACGGGAAAGGTGCGCGTCTTACCATCCGGGCGCGTCACGATGATCGCATCCGCGCCTTCAGCGGGCGCGATGGGCACCGTTGTCCCCGGCGCCACGCTGCTCGGCAGTGCAGGCGGCACGAGGTAGTCCACGATGTTGGCGATCAACACGGGAAAGGCGACGCGGGCGGTGAAGTTCGTCGCGTCCGGCGTCAGTTGCGGCGCGAACACGACGATGCGCCGCCCGTCTTGCTCGCCGGTGAGCAGGAGCGGCCCCTGCGGCGTCTCCACGAGGGGGCGTGCCCACGCGGGCGGGGCGATCACGGGCAAGCGGCTGAACTGCACACCCGCGAAATCCACATCCTGAAGCAGGCTGTCGCGCGTGCCTGCGTCCGTGAGGCGTGCCGCGTCGGCGGTGTTGGAAACCGCCGTGACATTGAGCAGCGACCCGCCGGTCTGGGGGTTGACGATCAATACGGGCGTGCGCGGCGGCAGGTTGGTCAGATCGGGCGTCACACCGTCCAGGACGAGGAAGTTGCCGCCGAGCGTGCCGAGGTCGGGCTTCTCGGCGGCGTCATGCACTTCCAGCCGCACATTTGACGCGGCATTGAGGGCGCGCACGAGCGGCGTGTCCGCGCCGGGTCGTGAGGTGATGAGCACAGCTTTCGTGCCGCGTGCGCCGCGTGCGACGACCTCCGCGACATTATCGGCGGGAAAGGCGTCCGGTTGCGCGGTCACGGCTTCGAGGCGGGCTTTGGTCGTGCCACGCGGCATCTCAAAGGTCACGTCCACCGTTTGACCCGCACCGATGTTCAGTTTCTGCTCGGTGGCGGGTACATCGTTGAAGCTGGGGCGCAAAGTGACATCCGCCGGCGCGTCCGCGTAATTGGCGATGCGGGCAAAGAACTCTTCGTCGCCCGTGCCGCGCTGGGAGGCCCGTGTGATCGCCTGTGTGATTGCCACATTCGCGGTATTGCCCTTGCCATCCATGACGTACTCGACGCGGATCGTCGCGGGCAGTTTGTCCGAGGGGTCGAGGGTATCCGCCCCAAGCAGGTTGCCGTCCGTGATGACGACGATTTCGTTGCGTTGCTGGGGGGAAAGGAGCGGGCGCAACACGCTCAGGGCGTCCTGCACATTCGCGTGCCCGCCGGGTAGGGGCAGATCACGCAGTTTGGTCACGAGCGCGAGTTGGTCCGTGCCGTCGCCCGCGCCGAGCATCCGCACCTCACTGCCAAGCACGAGCACGGTCGCGGTCTCGTCCGGCGCGAGGCCGCGAATCAGCGTCGTGGCGCGGTCTTTCGCGACGGCGAAGCGGGCGGGCGCGATGTCCGTTGCGCTCATGCTCGTGCCGCCGTTGATGAGCACGTACAACTGCTTCGCCCCACCGACCGGGCCGAGAAAGCCGACGTTCACGAGGGGCCGCGCGAGTGCCGCGACGAGTACGAGGGCAATCAGCATCTGGGCGATCATCAGCCAGGTGAGGGGCGGGCGCGTGGCCTTGAAACGCCGCCCGCGCTCGCTCGCCGCCTCCGTCCAGAAGCGCACGGTCGGCACGCGCATCTGGTCGGGCGCATCCTCCCGCATGTAGAGGGCGTAAATTACCGGCAGCGAAATGAGACCGAGCAGGGCGAGCGGGGCGAGAATAGTCATCGGGCCGCACCTCTCACAAGCACAAGCACACGCGTCATTCGAGTATCCCCTTTGCCAGCAATGTGCGTGTCGCCACGTCCTCAAAGGGGACATCGGTGGACACGCGCACGTACTGCACATTGTAACGGGTGCAATACTGCTCGACTTCGGCGAGCCATGCCCCGAACCGCTGCTCGTAGAGCGCGATGGTCTCGGCGTTGGGGCGCACGCGCAAGGTCGCGCCCGTTTCGGCGTCCACTAGTTCCACGTCGCTTTCCAGCCGGGGAGACAACTCCCACGGCGAGAGCAGATGCAGCACCACGACCTGCCACTCACGCTCGATCAGCACGCGCAAGGCGGCTTCGAGGTCGGTGGTGGAAAGCAGATCGGAGATCAATATCAGATAACCGGGGCGGCGGCTCGTGTTCACGTAGGCACGCAGCGTCTGGGCGAGATCAGTCGGCCCCTCCATCGGCGCGAGCGTTTGCAGGTACTGAAACAGGGGGGCCGCGCGGCTCCTCCCCGATGTCGGGCCAAAGGTGCGGCCCGCGCCGGTGGCGAATGGCGCGACCGTGACGCGGTCGAACCCGGCGAGGGCGAGGTAGCCAAAGGCCGCCGCCGCGCGCTTCGCGTAGAGGAACTTGTTCGGTTCGCCGTAGTCCATCGAGCGGGACGAATCGAGCAGCACATGCACAGTGAGGTCAATGCTCACCTCACTGAGGCGCACGAACATCTCGCCCATGCGTGCGTAGATATTCCAGTCCACGCGGCGGAAGTCGTCACCGGGGGTATACGGCTTGTAGTCCGCGAACTCCGGCGAGGCCCCCCGCCGAATGCTCGAATGCTCCCCCGCGATGCCGTGCGTGAACGAGCGGCGCGAGCGCAGCATGAACTTATCCAGCCGCCGCAGAAAGGCCTCATCGAAAAACCCGCTCCGGGGCGCCGGGCGCGGCGTCTGGGGTGCATCCGGTGTCGTGGGAGTGGGAGGGGTCGTTGCCATCGCTACGCTCGCTTCATGTAAGTGTTCACGGTGTTCACCGAGGGTGTACCAGGGAGGCTACGGGGCTTACGAACGCGGGGAACCCCTCCCCCGGCCCCTCTCCCGCCGCCGCAAGGCCAGGGGGAGGGGAGGGGAAGGAAGTCGGGGCGAGATTGAGATGCAGGGTATATCGCGATTTTGCCCCATTTCCCCTCCCCTCTCCCGCCGCAAGGCCAGGGGGAGGGGTTCCCCGCGTTACACCCCGGCGCTCGTGCTATTTCCCGGTGCCGGGCGGTGTGAAGTAGCCGCCAACGATGTCCTTGCGGTTGGTGGGTACGCGGTTGCCATCCGGGCCGGCCGCGCCCACCTGTCCCTGTTGCCCGTTCGTTGGGGCGCTCGTGTTGCCACCTGTGCCACCGTTCGGATTCGGCGCACCTCCCGGTGGCTGGCCCTGTCCGGGGAGGGGCTGCCCCTGTCCGTTCGCTTGCCCGGTGAGCGTCACGGGTCGACCGGCGTTCTGGATCTGTGCGGGGTCGCCCGCCTGGTAGGGCACAGGCTGGCCCAGCCCCGCACCGGGGCCGTTCGGGCCGTTGCCCTGGCCATTGCCCCCCTGCGGCTGGCCCTGCCCGCTCGGCTGGCCCCCCGCCGGGTCGCCGTTCGCGCGCATCGTCGCGTCTTGCAGGGCGTTCGCGATGTCCTGCTGCGAGCGCACCTGTGCGCCGGATTGTTGCACCTGCCCGGAAAGATCGCGCAGGGACTGCGCCTGTGCCGCCGGACTGCCGTTTTTCAGGGCGTCTGCCGCGTTTTGCTCGGACGGCGCGAGGCCGCTGTCGGTGGAACTGCTCTGGGCGGCGGCGTTTTGCAGGTCTTGCGCCAGTTGCTGCTTCGCTTCGGGCGAAAGCTGGTCTATGTTGCTCGCCACCTGTTGCAGGTCCTGTCCCGCTTTGGGGTAGTCACCATTTTGCAGGTCTTGCGCGGCCTGCTTGGTAGTGGAGTTGTCGTTCAGGGCATTAGCGAGCGAACGCAAGTCCTGCTGCGCCTGTGCGGATTGCACCGCGAGTTGTTGCACCTGCTCCGGCGTCAGTTGCTGGTCCGTCAGGCTCGGCGGCGTCGTGGAATCGAGCGGGTTTTGCATCGTGTTCGGGGGCGCATCTGCCGGACGCGGCACGGGCACAAAGGGCCGGTGCCCGGTTGCGGGGGCGATGAGCAGGAGCAGGGCTGTGCCCACGAGCACAATGGTGAGGCCGAGGGCCAGCACCTGCTCGCGGGCCAGCCGATGCACGCGCAGCTTGTTCGAGCGCCCAATGCGGTACGCTGTACCCGCCGCCTGATTGAGGATGCGGGGTGCGAGGGCGCTGTCGAGTTGCCCCTGTGCCAGTTCGAGGCTCGTGGACAGATGTGCGTCCAGCCCGTACCCGCCGTCGAGAAAGCGGGCCAGTCCCATGCGCGTAGGCCGTTGCAGCCAGGTGTACGCCGCAGCAAGGACGGTCACGAGGGCGGCGGGCACGACAAACCACGGCACGTCAGGGACGCGCCCGATCATGACGCCCCGCGCGCAAATGGCGATCTCGACGAGGCATAGGAGCCAGGAGGAACGGAGCGCGATCAGCCACAGCCGTTGCCGCCAGACGCGATCCTGAATCTCCAGCATCCACTGGACGAAGCGGGTCGCTTCCAGCCCGCGACGCAGGTGCGTGATGTTCCCATCTGCCATATCGCGGTGCGGCAGGGGCGGCGGCTGGAGATCGCTGCCAATCCAGAAGGGCAACCACAGCGCCCGCCATGCGGTCACGCGCAAGGCGTGTTGCCCCGGCACGGGTGCGACGACGCGGGCATCGTACGGCACGGTGGTCGGCGTTGTGGGGCCGCGCCGGGAGGGGAGCCGGGGCAACCGGGGAAGGATTGGTCGGGGTTGCGTTGCTGCCATTCGGGTTCCTTATCCCGGCTACTCAGCGTGATGCTCAGTATCCGTACAGTTATCGCATCCGGCAGTGCGGGTGACAGCGATTCCGCCCGCGTGTATTCGGCTCATTCATTCAATGGGCGGGAGCGCCAGCGGCTGGCGTCCTCCACGTCGCAGGCTCGTAATCGTCAGGCCAATCAGGAGCACGAGCGCACCCACGCCGATCGTGCCCAAGCCGGTATAGCGGATTTCCCGATTCGCGCGGTCTACCACAGCCTGCGCGCGATCCACGAGCGGCGCATTGCCGAACTCGGTAAGGGTTCCCAGGGCGCGGTTCGCCTTTTGCCGCGCGAGGATCACGTTCCAACTGGAAACCGCCGTCTCCGCCGCCGCCAGGTCCGCCGCCGCCGCCTTGCCACGGCGGGCGCGTGTCTCGTACTCCGCGAGGAGTGGCGAGGGCTTGGCGTTGCTCATGCCGTTCGGGTCTTTGATCGCATTGTACTCGTCTTGTGCCTGCTTCACGAGTGAGAGGGTGTGGTCGTAATCGTTGCCTTCGAGCGCCTGTTGGGCATCACGGACGGTGGTTTCCGCCGCCGCACCCGACCGCGCCTTGGCAAGCAACGCCTGGGCATCCATCGCACGCTTGGTGTTGCTGATCTGTTGCAAAAAGGGAACGGCGGGGGTGAGCAGCGTCACGGCCTGTGTGTACTGCCCCGCCGCGACCGCGCGGGTCGCCTCGTCCGTGCTGTAGTACGCGAACTGGTTCTGTTGCCAGAGGCCGTTCAGAAACTGCGGCACGTACGCCCGCCACTTCACTTCGAGGCTGGTGACGGTCTCCCCCGGTTGTGACGCGGCGGGTTGTCCACTCCCTGAGGGGGGAGCCATCGTATTCGTATAGACCTGCGGGATCGCCTGCCGCCAGTCTTTGGTCGTGTTCAACTTCGTCAGGTAGGCGCGAAAGGTGCGAAAGCCGTAGGTATCGAGCAGAAACGCGACCACGCTGTATGTCTGCGGCGCCGAGGGTGCGTCGGTGAGATTGAGGAGCGTGTTCCATGAGGTGAGGCGGTCCGCGCCGACCTCCGCTTGCAGGGTGCCGACCAGGGCGGGCAGTTCCGCCGGGGGGGCCTGCGCGTACCGCTCCAGGCCGTCGAGCAATCCCAACGGCAGGTTGCCCCCGCTCATCTCCGCCGCCGTTTCGCGGGCAAGCAGACCACGCAGGTTGCGCGCGAAGTCGGCGGGCTTGAGGCCGCCCGACCGCGACACGCTCACGTAGATACCGTTGCGGTCAATGCCGGAATAACGGGCCGGGTCGTCCTTCGCTGCGGGCACGAGGGTGATGAACTGTGCGTCGTCCGTGATCAGGTAGATATTCACCGGCGTGACGAGCACGGTGCCAAAGATGTCGCGCATCATGTCGAGCGCGCCGTCCGCCACCTGCTTGTAGGCGTCCACTTGTGGCGCGACCGCGTCACGCCTGGCGAAGTAAATCTCGAAGCGGTTACTGGTCGTAGCCTCATTCTCATTCCATTGGCCGGGGGGCGCACCCAGCGGCGCGAGCGCCGCCATCGCCGCGACGGGCGGGGCAATGCCAGGCAACAGGGAAAGCGCCACCATCGCCGCACACACCATCGCAAAGACGCGATGAACCGGAGCGCGGCGAGTACGCGGTGCGCAGATAGGCGAAGCTGCCGGAGTACCGGGATGGGTCATCTGCATCATCAGGCATAACCATTGGGGGAACACGCGGGGGAAAGACCGGGAAATGACTGCCCGATGCCTGAATCCCGCGCCCGTTGTCGCACGCTTCGACGGAAAAATGATAGCACACAACCCGCGCATTCGTGTCCCTTCGCGCACCGCCGATAGCCTGGTTTTCCTAACCCCCGGCCCCTTCCCTCAAAGGGAAGGGGTGACTCACTGCAATGCTTCGATCTTCCCCATACGCCGCGATCTTTTCGCGGTACACTCCCCTTCCCTCGAAGGGAAGGGGCCGGGGGTTAGGAGCATTTCGTCGCCTGCCCGGTGTCGGACAACGGTACCGGACAAAAGTGAAGGGAAGGTGAAGCCGCCCTGGATGGGGCGTCCGACACGGGGGCGTCTACACACGTCAGATCGCGATCAGGCTCGTCTCATAGATGCGGTTCCACAGGCGCTCCCAGATCACCGTGCCGTCTCCCTCGCTCGCCGTCGTGACGGCGGTTTGCATGCCGTCCGGCATCAGGGGCGTCGTCAGCACAGTCGGCAGGTGGATGCGGTGGCGGCTTTCCAGGATGCTATCGAGAAAATGCACTTCGTGGGCATGGGCGGGGGCGAGATCGAGCAGGATCAGCAAGTCCACGTTCAGCGCACGCCAGTACGCCTCGCGCGAGACCCGGCGGGCGATACTGCGCTCCCGCCCGCGCACGCTTTCCGGCTCCGGCGCGGGGTCTTCCTCCTCCTCACGGGGTAAGGCGACCTCCGTCATGTAGGCATTGAGGGCGAAATCACGCCACTGCATCAGCGCGTGCGAGACCGGCGGTACCCTGCCGCGTACATTGACGAGCAGGTAGTTGGCGATGCGGGCGGCGCGCTGGCGGTCGGTGTTGAACACACACCATCCCTGCCCCTGCTTAATGCGCGCCTCAATGCCGTTCGCATAGGCGCTCATGCGCATGAACAGGTCGCGGTCCTGCACGGAAGGGCCAACGAGATCGTCGGGATCAAAAGAAAAGCGTTCACGCATCGGCATTACCCTCAGACTTTGCTTCGGAACACAGACGCAATTTCCATCCTTTAAGCGCGTACTGTACGCCCCCGACGCGCGTTCGCCAAGAGGGAGTGCGATTTGAACCGCGAAGGCGCAAAGGCGCGAAGGAAATGCAAATCCCATAGGAAAAATTTGCCGCCTCACATGTAATTGTATTCGCCGGTACCGTAGGGGAGCTTTTGCAGCCAGATGCCCGTTCTCTCCGCAGTACACGCATGATATTCCTGCTCTTGCCAGGGAAAGCAGGCGCGTATATGTTTGTTGGAGGGGCACGGCGGTTATAACCGGGCAATCATGGAGGTGCATGATGGGGGACGGGTGGGACGGGCAGGACGGGCCGAGTAATAATCTTCGGCTCATATCCACGCATAACGATGATGAACTCACACCGCTAACCGGGATCCGAAACGTGCTCATGTCTCCCTTGTCGCGCCGGACCATGCTGCGTGCAACAGCGTCGGCGGTGCTGGGGGCGTCTGCCGCGCTTCCACGCATCGCGGCGCCCGTCGCCGCCGCTGACCCCCAACTCGTTTTTGGCCCGCAAGATGGCAAGCTGGTGAATGCCGCAACGCAGATTGCGGTGTCTCGTGTGGCGGTCACGGACGCCGATTGCGTACTGAACGCGACCTTTCGCAACCCCTATGGCGCGGACGGGTCACCCAGCCCGTACTGGTCGTACGGCTTCGGGTTGCGGCGCAACTCTAGTGGCACGGCGGGGGCATATATCTACGTGCGCTCGGATTACAAATGGGGGGTAATTTTCCTTTCCGTCGATGCACAGGGAAAGACCGGGTTCGATGATTCCCGGGAACGCGACGGCACGCTGCCCGACTTGCGGATTGGGGCAAATGCAACCAACGACATGCAGGTGATCGTTTCCGGCGGGACGGCGGAACTGCTTGTGAACGGCGTAGACATCGCCGCCATTGATCTGGGCGATCTCCGCAACCCGGGCAATGTCTCGATCGCGACGGGAGTAGACCAGGACAGCACCGTTGCCGGCACGACCACGGACTACCTGCAGTTTCAGGTCTTCTCGCCCGCGCCGCCCCCGACTCCGTTCGCGTCGCGCGCGCCGATGTACCTCTATGGCCCCGCCAATGGCGGGTTGCGCCACACGCTCAACCCGGACACCGTCGATAGCTTTACCACGGGTGGCTTACGCCTTCAGGATGGCACCATCAGTGTGCGCTTCTTCAACCCGTATGACGCAGGTGTGGGAGCGTTCGATTACGGGTTCGAGTTCCGGAACACGAACACGAGTTTCTACCGCCTCACGCTGTTGTCGGATCAGACCTACATCCTCCGCTACCGAATGCGGCAGTCAACCAATATACCGTATGGCCCCGCGCAGACCATTCAGCAGGGGAACATTGCCAACATGAACATCGGCAACGGCGAGGCGAACGATATGGTCGTGCAAATGACCGGCGCGAAAGGCGCCCTCCTCGTTGGCGGCATGCAGGTCGCCACCCTTGACCTGAGCAAAGGGGTGGTGGCAGGCGGCGTCAATATTGGTACGGGGTTTATCACGGATGAAGAGCAGATGGGGGCAGTGACGCGCTACGAAAACTTCACGATTGCGCGCCTGACATAGCAGGCAGAGGGGCTGGGGCACCCCTCCCCCGGCCCCTCCCCCTGGCCTGCGGCGGCGGGAGAGGGGAGGGGAATGGTGGGAAGATCGAGATGTTGGGGATACGCCCCGGCCTTGCCCTAAGTCCCCTCCCCTCTCCCGCCGCAAGCCAGGGGGAGGGGCCGGGGGAGGGGTGCCCCACGGATTACCCCCGCGCCTGTGCCACGGCGTGCCGCCAGCCCGCATACAGGGTGTCGCGCTCGTCCATGCTCATGCGCGGTTCAAAAACGCGCTCGATACGGGCGTTCGCGGTGAGGGCGGCGAGGTCGGGCCAGTAGCCGACGGCGAGACCCGCGAGGTAGGCCGCGCCGAGGGCGGTGGTCTCGGTCACGCGGGGCCGCTCTACGGGAATGCCGAGGATGTCCGCCTGAAACTGCATCAGGAAATCGTTCGCCGTCATGCCCCCATCCACGCGCAGGCGCGGCACGGCGATGCCGGAGTCCCGCCGCATCACGTCCAGCACGTCGCGCGTCTGGTACGCGGTCGCTTCCAGCGTCGCCCGCACGATCTGCGCGCGCCCGCTGCCGCGTGTGAGGCCGACCAGCGCGCCACGAGCGTAGGCGTCCCAGTACGGTGCGCCCAGTCCCGCGAAGGCCGGGACGAGGTAGACGCCGCCCGTGTCCGGTACCGATGCGGCGAGCGGCCCCGTTTCCGCCGCACTCGTAATCATGTGTAGCTCGTCCCGCAGCCATTGCACCGCCGCGCCCGACACGAACACGCTGCCTTCCAGCGCATAGGCCAGTGATGCGTCGGGCGCGTCGCCGCCGAGCCGCCAAGCAACGGTGGTGAGCAGGCCACCGGGGGAGGGTTTTGGCTCCGCGCCCGTGTTCATCAGCAGAAAGCAGCCGGTGCCGTAGGTGTTTTTCGCCATGCCGGGGGTGAAGCACGCCTGCCCGAAGGTCGCGGCCTGCTGGTCCCCCGCGACGCCCGTGATCGGGATCGGCCCGCCAAAGAGCGCGGCGTCGGTCTCCCCGAATCGCCCGGAAGACGGCAGCACCTCCGGCAGCAGGGCGCGGGGTATGGCGAGGGCGCGCAGCAGGTCGTCGTCCCACTGCCCGGTGTGGATATTGAGCAGCATCGTGCGGCTGGCATTCGAGACATCCGTGACGTGGCGCGCGCCGCCCGTCAGCCGCCAGATGAGAAAGGCGTCCACGGTGCCGAAGGCGAGTTCGCCGCGCTCTGCCCGCACCCGCGCGCCGGGAATGTAGTCGAGCAGCCAGCGAATCTTGGTCGCACTAAAATAGGCGTCAATCACGAGGCCCGTTTTTTCGCGGATCGTTTCCGCCAACCCGGCGGCGCGCAGGGCGTCGCAATCGGGCGCGGTGCGGCGGTCCTGCCAGACAATCGCGGGGGCAATCGGGCGGCCCGTGGCGCGCTCCCAGATCAGCGTCGTCTCGCGCTGGTTCGTGATCCCCAGCGCGGCGATCTCCGCCGCCGTCACCCCTGCCGCCGCGATGGCCTCCTGTGCCACGGCAAGTTGCGATTCCCAGATCGCCTCCGGGTCGTGCTCCACCCACCCCGGCTGCGGGTACACCTGCGGAAACTCGCGTTGCCGCGACGCGACCGGTTGCCCCGCCTCATCGAACAAAATCGCCCGCGAACTCGTCGTGCCGCCATCGAGGGCGAGAACGTACCGTGCCATACCACCTCCGTGGTGAAATCCCTTCGATTCTGTCCTCATGTCTCGCGCGGGCATTGTATACTGAGCGCTTCGAGGAGGTGTGGGGAACGGCATGGCGACGGCGGACGAGATCGGGCGGGCGGCAGACATTTTGCGGGCGGGTGGCCTCGTCGCCTTTCCCACGGAAACGGTGTACGGCCTGGGTGCCGACGCCGCGAACGCGGACGCGCTGCGCCGCCTGTTCGCTGCAAAGGGGCGGCCCGCCGACCATCCCGTGATCGTGCATCTCGCGGACGCCGCGCAACTGTCTGAGTGGGTGCGCACGATACCGGAGGCGGCGGCGAAACTGGTGGCGGCTTTCTGGCCGGGGCCACTGACGCTGATCGTGCCACGGGCGGCGGGCGTGCTCGATGCCGTGACGGGCGGGCAGGAGACCGTCGGCGTGCGCGTGCCGCGCCACCCCGTCGCGCACGCGCTACTCGCGGCGTTCGGGGGCGGGGTCGCCGCGCCGAGCGCGAATACGTTCGGCCACATCAGCGCCACGCACGCCGCCCATGTCCGCGCCGAGTTCGATGAGGCCACCGTGCCTCTCGTGCTCGATGGCGACCCGCCGGATATCGGCGTGGAAAGCACCATCGTGGACGTGAGCGGTCCACGCCCCACCCTCTTGCGCCCCGGCGGCATCACGCCCGCGCAACTCGCCGCCGTGCTCGGCGAACCCGTCGCCGCGCCCACGGCAAGCTCACCCCGCGCCCCCGGCACGTTACCGCGTCACTACGCGCCGCGCACGCCGCTGGAGATTGTGCCAACAGAAATGCTGGAAGCGCGTATCCGTTCGTTGACCGACAATGGGGAGCGTGTGGCCGTACTCTTTTGGTCTCCCAAGTTTATGGAATACACGCCACAGACAGAAGTGGCGCGCGACGATGCGAACACTGGCGATTCATACTCCTATGCACGGTTGCTTTACACGACACTTCGCAGTCTCGATAAAGTTCATGCATCACGCATCCTTGTAGAAGATGTGCCCGAAGGCGACGAATGGCTCGCGGTGCGGGACCGGTTGCGGCGGGCGGCGCAATCTTCCTAACCCCCGGCCCCTTCCCTAAAAGGAAGGGGGGGGTTGCCATGTTGACATAGGAGACGAATGGAAACGCGAGGCATGGATAATTCGCCGTCTGAATCGCATGATTCGCCGCTCGTGGCGGTGGTGATGGGCAGCACGTCCGATTGGGAAACGATGCGGCACGCGACCGAAACGCTCGCGGAGTTCGGCGTGCCGCACGAGCGGCGAGTGGTGTCGGCGCATCGCACGCCGGATGACATGGCGCGCTTCGCGGCGGAAGCCGAGGGGCGCGGGCTGGCGGTGATTATCGCGGGGGCGGGCGGCGCGGCGCACTTGCCGGGGATGATCGCGGCGCAGACGCTCGTGCCCGTGCTCGGCGTGCCGGTGGAGAGCCACGCCCTGCGGGGGATGGACTCGCTGCTCTCCATCGCCCAGATGCCCGCCGGGGTGCCCGTCGGCACACTCGCGATCGGGCGTGCGGGGGCGGTCAATGCCGCCCTGCTCGCCGTCGCCATCCTCGCCACCACGCGCCCGGAGTTGCGCGCGCAGTTGCGTCGGTTCCGCGCGACGCAGGCAGACCGCGTGCGCGCGGCGGAGTTGCCGCAGTGATAGTGATCGTGCCTGCGAATGCACCCCTCCCCCTGGCCTCGCCCCGGTTCCCCTCCCCTCTCCCGCCGCCGCAGGCCGGGGGGAGGGGCCGGGGGAGGGACGCATTGACCACACGGGAGCCAATATGAGACCCATCCTTCCCGGCGCGACGATTGGCGTGCTCGGCAGCGGGCAGTTGGGCCGGATGCTCGCCCTCGCTGCCCGCGCGATGGGCTATCGTGTCGCCACCTTTTCGCCCGATGCCGATAGCCCAACCGGGCAGGTGGCGGATCGAGAGATCGTCGCCGCGTACGATGACCGCGACGCCGCCCGCGACTTTGCGCGCTCCGTGGACGTGGTGACGTTTGAGTTCGAGAACATCCCGGTCGAGACCGTCGCGGCGATGGATGCCCTCGTGCCCGTGCGCCCCGGTGCGCGTGCCCTGCATGTCACGCAAAACCGCCTGCGCGAGAAAACCTTTCTGCGTGACGGCGGCTGGCCCGTGACGCCCTTTCGCGCCATTCGCTCCCGCGCCGACCTGACGGCGGCGCTGGACGCGCTCGGCTACCCCGCGCTGCTGAAAACGGCGGGCTACGGCTACGACGGCAAGGGGCAGGCAAAAATCGCCACGCCTGCGGAGTCCGACGCGGCATACGCGGCGGTGCTCGGTGCGCACCCGTCGCGCGTGCGGGAGCAGACCGCGCCAGTCACGTCGGAGCCGGACATGCCGGAAGCCGGGGCGATTCTGGAAGCGTGGGTGCCGTACGAGCGCGAACTTTCCGTGGTCGGGGCGCGGGGCGCGGACGGCGCGTTCGCCCACTTCGGCATGATCGAGAACGCGCACGCACACGGCATCCTCGATCTTTCCCGCGCGCCCGCCGCTGTGTCGCCGCAGACGGCGCGGGACGCCGCCGAGATCACGCACGGCATTTTCGCGGCGTTAGAGATCGTTGGCACAGCCTGTGTGGAGTTTTTCGCCGTCGCGGGTGGCACGCTCATAGTGAATGAGATCGCCCCCCGGCCACACAACAGCGGGCATCTGACGATTGAGGCGGGCGCGACGAGCCAGTTCGCGCAGCAGCTACGCGCCGTGTGCGGCCTGCCTCTCGGCGCGACCGACTTGCTCACCCCCGCCGCGATGGCGAACCTGCTTGGCGACGTCTGGGCGGCGGGCGAACCGGACTGGGCCGCCGCCTGCGCCTTGCCGCGCGTGAACCTGCACCTCTACGGCAAGCGCGCGGCGCGACCGGGCCGCAAAATGGGCCATCTCACCGCCCTTGCCGCCACACCCGACGTAGCCGCGATGCTTGTTCTTACCGCCCGCTCCCGATTAACGCGCGATCCGCTATGATGTCCGGTAATGATCGGGAATGACAATGCATGGGAATGTCCAAACAGGGATCTAAAGGAGGAACCGGATGCAAACGGACGTGCGCGCGGCGAGTGATGCCGCAACGGGAACGGCAGGACGGGTGGAAGGGCTATTCATCACGGCGATGGCGGGCGCGCCGATGACCGCGTGCCGGTCGGTGCGGGCGATGGTCGGTAAGGGCTTGGCAGGGGATCGGTACGCGGCGGGGATCGGCACCTACTCGGCGGTGCCCGGTGGCAACCGCGAACTGACGTTGATGGCGGCGGAATCACTGGAAGTGATCGCCCGCGAGTTTGACGTGTCGCTCCCGCAGACCGAGTGCCGCCGCAACATCGTCACGCGCGGCGTCAACCTCGACGCGCTGTACGGCAAACGGTTTCGCATCGGGGCGGTGGAGTGCTACGGCGCGCGGGAGTGCCCGCCCTGCGGCTACATCGAGCGGCTCACCGGCATCGGCGGGTTGAACCGGGCGCTCGCCGGACGCGGCGGCTTGCGCGTAGACATCCTCTCCGATGGCGAAATTACGCTGGGTGACACAATCCACGATGTGCGCGACGCGGGGCGGGAGCGCACCGACCGCGAACCCGTCGTGCTCCTGAGCTAACATCGCGCGACGCACCATAAAGGCGATGCTGCTACTTGTGAGCGGAGCGCGCTTTCGTCACCTGTACCCGGCGGTTGCGGGATGATTGAATCGCAAAGACACCAAGGACGCCAAGGGGAAATACTCTTTTGTGTTTCTTGGCGTCTTGGCGGTGAATGATTCCGGTTGTGCCGTGGTAAGTCCTTTCGATTCGCGGTATTCTCCGTAACGGAACCGCTGCCCCGTTGCGGTCGTATTCTCATGGGAACAGTCGGCGCGGTCCGACCGGAATGGAGGAACGATGCGCACCCCCGACCCCCGCGCCCGCTACGCGCCACCCGCGCCGCGCCGCGCCAGCCGCCTCGATGCCATCCCCGGCTACCGGGACTATCACGAAAAGGAAGCGCGCCGCGATGCCGACGGCGCATTGCGCCGCGCTCTCGCCACCGATTACGCGGCGCAGGCGACCCGCCTCACGCGCGTGCAGCAGACCATGGTTACTGCACGGAGGCTTGCCGACCTCGCCCCCGCCGACGACGCGCAACGCCGCCTGAACCACTTCATAGACCGCTTGCGCACAGCGACGTACGGCTATGCGGGGCTGAACAACAACGTCCGGGTGGACGAGCGCGCCCTTGACCAGTTGTATCAGTTCGACCTCGCCCTCGCGGACGGCGTGGATGCGGTGGGGGCGAACCTCGACGCGGTGGAGCACACGGCGGACGCAGGCGAACCGGCAAAGGACGCACTCGCGGCCCTGAACGCCACTGTGGCCGACCTGATGGCGCGCTTCGATGCCCGCACCGATGTGTTTCAAAGCGGGCAGCCCTCTGCCCTAATCCCTTCGCCGCTCGCGGTGCTCGTCGCGCCGCCGCAACCGGACGCGAACCCGTTGCCCGCACTGACGCTCGGTGACGCGGTGAGCGTGGACGGGCGCGACTGGATCGTGGCAGGCCGCACCGACGTGACCGGCCCGTACCCCTGGACGGACTACCTGTTGCGGGACGGCGATACCGAGCGCATGATGACTGTGAGCGCGGGGCCGCAGCAAGCGGCGACGCTGGCGGAAAAGGTAGATTTCTGGTCGCGCGTGCCGCCCGTGCGCACGATCACCTTTGGCGGAGTCGTCTATACCCTGGCGCACGAGGCGGAGGGCACGGCGGTGATCTACGGCGCGGGCGGGCAGTCGCAGGGCGCCGTTCACGCCTACAACTTCACGGGTGAGGACGACGCCTTTCTCACCTTGCGCGACTGGCATTCCGACCGACAGGCATACGTCGGGCGCACGCTGCTGCGCGATGAGGTGCAGGCGTACCCACAACAGCGAAACGCGCGGTAATGTACACTGTTCATACACATTGCGTGCGAGACTACACGAGAGAGACCGAAGGGAGACCACCGGAATGGCAATCCTGGACCGCATGACCCGCCTCATCCGCGCGAACATCAACGACCTCATAGATCACGCCGAAGACCCGCAGAAAATGCTCGACCAGTTGATCCGCGAGATGAACGACCAGATTCACATGGCGCGCGGGCAGGTTGCCACGATGATCGCGCAGGAAAAAGAGCTTCAGGCGGACTACACGCAGGCGACCCAGCTCGCGCGGCAGTGGGATCGCAAGGCGGAACTCGCCGTGCAGCAGAACAAGGACGACCTCGCCCGTGAGGCGTTGCGCCGCAAGCGCGACAACGACGAGCACGCGGGGGTGTACCAGGCCCAGCTCGCCAGCCAGCAGGAAATGGTCGTCAAGCTCAAGGGGCAGTTGCAGCAGCTTGAGTCGAAGTACGAGTCCGCCCGCGCCAACCGCGATGTGCTGATCGCGCGGCAGCGGCGTGCCGAGGCGGTGCAGCGCGTCTCCAGCACGCTGAGTGGCATCAAGAGCCTCGACCCCGGTGAAGAGTTGGATCGCATGGAGCGGCGCATCCGCTCGAACGAGGCCCGCGCCCTCGCGGAGCAGGAGTTGGCGACCACCAGCCTCGACGCGCAGTTCAACGCGCTCGGCGGCGATGTGGAGGTCGAGGACGATCTCGCCCAACTCAAGGCGCGCGTGCGTGGCGAAGGCACCGCCCTGCCGAGCGGGCAACATGCCACCGCCGCCCTCCCCAGCGGCGAACTGCCGATGGACGACGACCTTTCCGCCCTGCGGCAACGCATGGAAGACCGCGCGCCTGCGGGCACCACCCCGCCGGAAACCGGTGGCCCGCCCCCCCGGCGGCAGTAGGCGGCAGGGAAGCGACCGAAGGAGTGACGGATGGCGATCATTGATGTGATCGAATGGATAGACGCCGGAAGCGATGAGATCGTGCATCGCGTGCCGGAATACGGCTCGGGCGAGTTTCGCTTGGGGTCGCAATGCACGGTGCGCGAGGGGCAGGCTGCGGTATTCTTCCGCGACGGCAAGGCGCTTGACCTGCTGCCCCCCGGTCGCCACACGATCAGCACGCAGAACATCCCCATCCTGGCGAACATCCTCTCCATCCCCTTTGGTGGGCGTTCCCCCTTTCGCGCCGAGGTCGTGTTTGTCTCGCTGAAGGAGTTTATCAACCAGAAGTGGGGCACGTCGCAGCCGATCATTTACCGCGACAGCGATCTCGGCATCGTGCGGCTCCGCGCCTTTGGCACGTTCTCGATGCGCGTGGCGGACCCGCAACTGTTCGTCAATACCGTGGTTGGCACGCAGAGCACCTTCCACACGGAGGAGATCACGGGCTACCTGCGCGGCATCATCGTCGCCAAGCTGACGACGCTGATGGGCGACGTGATGAAGAGCATTCTCGATCTCGCGGCGCAGTACGACCAGCTTGCGCTCGCCACGAAAGCCTCCGTGGCGGACCAGTTCGCGGCGTACGGGCTGGAATTGCGCGGCTTTCAGATCGGCGCGATCACGCCGCCGGAAGAGGTGCAGGCACGGATAGACGAGCGCAGCGCGATGGGCGCGCTCGGCGACCTCAATCGCTACACGCAGTACCGCACCGCGCAGGCAATCGGCGACGCCGCGAACAACCCCGGCGAGGCAGGCACGGCCTTTGGCGCGGGCATCGGCTTCAGCCTCGGCCAGCAAGCCGCGAACGCCGCGCGCCAGCCGCAGGGCTATCCGCCACAAAGCGGTGCGCCCCAGGGCGGCTATATCCCGCAACCCCCGCCCGCACAGGCCGCGCCGCAAGGCGCCGCGCCCACCGTCGGCCCGAAGTTCTGCCCGAACTGTGGTCAGCCGCTCACCGCGATGGCGGACGGTGGCCCACCCAAGTTCTGCCCGAACTGCGGCTACCAGTTGCGGCAATAAGTCGTTTGGCGGGCAGCACGTTCATGGAACGCCTTGCCCGCCGAGGCCGAAGGATGTAGGGAGCAATATATCGAGCCGGGTCAGGGCGATTACCAGCTTTCCCAGAGCCAAAGATTATGATCGGCTTCCATGAGATCGAGGAGATCCAACAGGCGTTTCTTATCCCATGCATCCCCAAAGTAAGGGTGCTTGTAGTCATGCACCCATCTCCGCGCTGTTGTGAAATCCTTCGGTCGCTCCAATGCATATATACGATATATTTGACATACTTCTTGAGCGGTTCTATCCTTTGCATGTTCCAGTATTTGTTCCAGTTCTTCATCGGTCGAGGCACCCATTGATTGTCGGAAAGAGTTTAATTTGTCTGGACTGCCCACAAGCTGAAAAACGACGTTTTCCTCGTTCAACCATATGACAAAGGCAACGTCTTCTGGGTGTCGGGAAGAATCAAATCTTTCATCGCCCCGCCAGTCATCTGGAGGAAACGTGCGGAGATCGTAAAGATCAATATCCAGTCCCATGGTGCTTTCTCCTGCTCAGAACCTGCCGCAGCATCCGTCAGGAAAACAGGTCGCGCACGACCACGGACCAACTGGGCAGTGCGGGTTCGGCGTCCGCAGTGTCGCCCTCGTGAAAAAGCGTGGGCGTGTCCGGTGTCTCCGCTTGGTACTTCGTGACGGTGCGCGCAAGGGGGTCTACGTCCCAGACCACTGCGGTTCCAGCGGCGAAGTAGTCACGCCGCTTCTCGGCATATTCCCGGTCCGGTGTCGCGCCGTAATCGTGTTCGGAACGCACCTCGACGGCGAACACGGGTGCGCCTGAAATAAAGCGCATGTTGCCGGGGGTGTACGTGTAGGAGAATGATGCGCCGGGGCTGAAGGAGCGGCGGCGGGGGAGAGCAACGGTGTACGCGACGCCATCGGCACGAGCGCGGCCCTTGCCGATCCGCCGCGCGTACGCACGCCGCGCGACCGCGATCTCAAAAGACACATTGCTCGGCTCTTTCCCCGTGGGCGCCATCTTCACCAACTCCCCGTTCACGAGTTCGTAGGTGCAGCCATCGTCGGGGGCACGATACAGGTCGTCAAGAGTGGCGGGCGTTTTCACGGTTTCCATACGTGGCCTCCGCGCGGAATCCCAGCGTCTGCGGGCGTGAGGGCATTCTATGAGAAAAGACCGTCAACCGGCACGGCCCAGCCGGGAACTGCGGGTTCCGCGTCCGCCCGTTCGCCCGCATGGAAGATCACGGGCGTGTCCGGTGCCGCGCGGGTATATTTTGTCACCGTACGCGCGATGGGGTCTACGTCCCAGACGACCTCTGTGCCCGCCGCGAAGTAGTCGCGTCGCTTTTCGGCGTACTCACGGTCCGGTGTCGTGCCGTAGTCGTGTTCGGAACGGACCTCAACGGCGAAAACCGGCGCACCCTCGATGAACTTCATTGAGCGCGTGGCAGGGGCGGCGCCGTAGGAAGCATCGGGGCTGAACGAGCGACGGTTTGGCAGGTTGACGAGGTAGCCCGCCCCCTCGGTACGTGCGCGGCCTCCATGCTGCTGTGCGTAGGCATGGAGCGCGACGAAGATGCTCCCTGAGGTGTAGTTCGGCTCATCCCCCGTCGGTGGCATCTTCACCAACTCCCCGTTCACGAGTTCGTATTTGTAGCCGTCGGCGGGGGCGTGGGCGAGGTCGTCAATAGTGGCGGCGGTCTTTACGGTCTCCATCGGTGTACTCCTCCGTGTGCTGCCAGTATCGCACGAACTTGAATCTGCCTAACCCCCGGCCCCTTCCCTCGGAGGGAAGGGGAGTGAAACAGGGCAAAGTCACGATGTTCCTCATGCGTTGTAACGTTGCAATAGCACACTCCCCTTCCCTCCGAGGGAAGGGGCCGGGGGTTAGGAAAACGACACCCCCTTGACAAAACCCGCAGACGCGCGATAATACCTGTTTGCGGGCGGTTGCATGGGTGCAACTCTACGGCAGGTGCGATGACGAACAGGGCGTCGGGGGCAAATGACGCGGCAAGTGGTGACAGGGTGGAGATTTTCTCCGCCCTTCTCGTGTCGTTTTTCGTCCGGTCGGTTCAGTCTGTGAGGTAACGAGACCAGGGCGCTCCCACCGCAGTACCACGTATCAAGATCATCGTGGTCGTGGTGCGATTGTCACCCATTCCTTGCGCATCGTACACCGTGAGCCATTTCCCTGGCAAGCGGCCCGCCGCATCTGGCTCCGTGCCGGGTGCGGACCGAAAAAGAGACCCAGACACACAGGGGGAAACGCATGGCGATAGAAGTGAACACTTCCCCAGGCATCGAAACGGAAGAAGGGATGCCCTTGCCGCAAGGGAACCCCTTCGTTTCGGGCGCAGCCGAGCCGATTGGGATGCTCCCGCTCCCACAGCGGCGCAGCTTCGGGAAGATTCCCAGCGTGCTGGAGATTCCACGGCTCGTGCAAATCCAGCTCGACTCCTTTCAATGGTTCATCAAAGAGGGCATGCGCGAGTTGTTCGAGGAGATTTCTCCCATCTCCGACTTCACCGGCAAGAGCATGGACCTGTCCTTTCTCGATTTCGACTTCGGGGTGCCGCGCTACACGGAAGGCGAGTGCCGCGAGCGTGACATGACCTACTCCGCGCCGTTGCGCGTCAAGGCCCGCCTGCTCATCAAGGAGACGGGCGAGATCAAGGATTCCGAAATCTTCATGGGTGACTTCCCCATGATGACGCGAGACGGCACGTTCATCATCAACGGCGCCGAGCGCGTCGTCGTCTCGCAACTCGTGCGTTCGCCGGGCATCTACTTCACCGCCACGGAAGACCCGTCCACGGGCCGCCCGTTGTACGCCGCGAAGCTAATCCCGAACCGGGGCGCGTGGCTGGAGTTCGAGACCTCGAACCGCGATATTCTCTCCGTGAAGGTGGACCGCAAGCGGCGGATGCCCGTGACGATCCTGCTGCGCGCCATCGGCTACGGCACGGACGAGCAACTGCTGGAACTGTATAAGGAGATAGACACCGGCCCCGACCATCACTACCTGACGAGTACGCTCGAAAAGGAGCCGATGAAGGGCAGCACGGACGAGAAAAAGGCGCGCGACGAGGCGCTCCTGGAACTGTACCGCCGCATCCGCCCCGGCGACCCGCCGACGCGCGAGAACGCGGAAAACCTGCTGACGAACCTGTTCTTCAACCCGCGCCGCTACGATCTCGCCCGCGTGGGCCGCTACAAGCTCAACAAGCGGTTGACGATCACCGATGGCACGGACGTGCGCGTGCTGACGCGCGCGGACATCGTGAAGATCATCGGCCAACTCATCCGCCTCAACAACGGCGAAGGCGTGGCGGACGATATTGACCACCTGGGCAACCGTCGCGTGCGCGCTGTCGGTGAGTTGATTCAGATGCAGGTGCGGGCCGGCCTCGCGCGCATGGAGCGCGTCGTCAAGGAGCGCATGACGATTCAGGATCCGGAGACGGCCACAGCGAACGCGCTGATCAACATCCGCCCCGTGATGGCGGCGGTGCGTGAATTCTTCGGCGGCTCGCAGCTCTCACAGTTCATGGATCAGACCAACCCGCTCGCGGAGTTGACGAACAAGCGCCGCCTCTCTGCCCTCGGCCCCGGTGGCCTGAGCCGCGACCGTGCGGGCTTCGATGTGCGCGATGTGCATCACTCGCATTACGGGCGCATCTGCCCGATTGAAACGCCGGAAGGGCCGAACATCGGCCTGATCGGCTCGCTCGCCACGTTCGGGCGCATCAACCAGTACGGCTTTATCGAAACGCCGTATCGCCGTGTGCTACGCGTGCTCGACCTGACCAAGGACGCGCACCAACTCGTCGGGCAAACGCTCGCCGAGCGCGTGGCGACGCCCGAAACACGGGAAGAACTCGCCTCCGCCGGTACGCTGGTGGACGAAGCCCTCGCGGCGCGCATTCAGGCGGCGGGGTTGCGCAGCGTACGCATCAAGCCGGTCGTCACGGGCGAGATCGAATACCTCTCCGCCGATGTGGAGGAGGAGTTCACCATCGCGCAGGCGAACTCAACGCTGGACGAGACGAACCATTTCGTCGAGGACCGTGTGTCCGCCCGCCACGGCGAGCGCATCCTCGTGGAGTCGGTGGACCGCGTGGACTACATGGACGTGTCGCCCAAGCAGGTGGTCTCGGTCGCCACGGCCCTGATCCCTTTCCTGGAACACGACGACGCGAACCGCGCCCTGATGGGGGCGAACATGCAGCGGCAGGCGGTGCCTCTGCTGCGGCCCGAAGCGCCGATTGTCGGCACGGGCATCGAGTACCACACGGCGCGCGACAGCGGGCAGGTGGTGGTGGCGCTCCAGAGTGGCACGGTCACGGCGGTGGACGCGCGGCGCATGGTGCTCCGGGACGACGAAGGCATTGACCACGTCTACCCGATGCACAAGTTCCGCCGCTCGAACCAGGATACCTGCATCAACCAGCGGCCGATGGTGCAAATCGGGCAGCAGGTGATGGAGGGGCAAACCATTGCGGACTCCTCCTCGACCGAAAACGGCGAACTGGCCCTCGGCCAGAACGTGCTCGTCGCCTTCATGCCCTGGGACGGTGGCAACTTCGAGGACGCGATTCTCGTCTCCGAGCGGCTCGTGCGTGAGGATTACTTCACCTCGGTGCATATCGAAAAGTACGAGTGCGAGGCGCGCGACACCAAGCTCGGCCCCGAAGAGATCACGCGCGACATCCCCAACGTCGGTGAGGATTCGCTGTCTGACCTCGACGAAGAAGGCATCATCCGCGTCGGTGCGGAAGTGCATCCGAACGACATCCTTGTCGGCAAGGTGACGCCGCGCGGTGAGACCGACCTGAGCGCGGAAGAGCGGTTGCTGCGGGCGATCTTCGGTGAAAAGGCGCGCGATGTGAAGGACACGAGTCTGCGCGTGCCGCATGGGGCGCGGGGCACGGTGATTGATGTCAAGCAGTACAGCCGCGAGAACAACGACGAACTGCCCGCCGGGGTGAACCAGATGGTGCGCGTGATGATCGCGCAGCGCCGCAAGATCACCGAAGGTGACAAGATGGCGGGACGCCACGGCAACAAGGGCGTGATCTCGCGCATCGTGCCCGTGGAGGACATGCCGTTCCTGCCCGATGGGCGGCAGGTGGACATCATCCTGAACCCCATCGGCGTGCCAAGCCGCATGAACCTCGGCCAGTTGCTGGAAACGCACCTCGGCTGGGCCGCGAAGGAACTGGGGTACAAGGTGGCGACGCCCGTGTTCGACGGCGCGCACGAGGACGAGATTCACGAAATGCTGCGCGAGGCCGGCCTGCCCGAAGACGGCAAGGTGGACCTCTACGACGGGCGCACGGGTGAGAAGTTCGACCGCCCGGTGACGGTGGGCATCATCTATATGCTCAAGCTCCATCATCTCGTGGAAGACAAGATTCACGCCCGCTCCACCGGCCCGTACTCGCTCGTCACGCAGCAGCCGCTGGGTGGCAAGGCGCAGTTCGGCGGGCAGCGGTTCGGTGAGATGGAAGTCTGGGCGCTCGAAGCGTACGGCGCCGCGCACATCCTGCAAGAGATGATCACCGTGAAGTCCGACGACATCATCGGGCGCGTGAAAACGTACGAAGCTATCGTCAAGGGTGACGAAATCCGCGAGTCGGGCGTGCCGGAATCCTTCAAGGTGCTGGTGAAGGAGTTGCGCTCGCTCGGCCTCTCGGTGGAAGTCATCAACGAAGACGACGAGGCGGTGGAGTTCACCGAGGACACGTCCTCGGACATCCTCTCGACGCTCGACAACATCAATATGCGCGGCTTCGAGACGCGCGAGTAGCGGGGAAGTATGCAGTACGCAGTACGCAGTATGCAGTGGGGATGAATGTATTTCGCTGCGTACTGCATACCGCATACTGCATACTTCCCTGCGGGACACATTTCTCCAAGCGGCGGGCGCGTGTCCGCCGCTCCCACCGCAATTGGCACGGAGTGGGTGCCTGGCGAAAGGGACGGTTAACTTCATGTTTGATGTCAATAACTTCGACGCCATCCGCATCAGCCTCGCATCGCCGGAGGCAATCAAGAGCTGGTCGTACGGCGAGGTCACCAAGCCGGAGACGATCAACTACCGCACGTTGCGCCCCGAGTTCGGTGGCCTGTTCTGCGAGCGCATCTTTGGCCCGACGAAAGACTGGGAATGCGCCTGCGGCAAGTACAAGCGCATCCGTTTCAAGGGCATCATCTGCGATAAGTGCGGCGTGGAAGTGACGCGCGCAAAGGTGCGCCGCGAGCGCATGGGCCACATCGAGTTGGCCGCGCCCGTCAGCCACATCTGGTACGTCAAGGGCACGCCGAGCCGCCTCGGCCTGCTGCTCGACATCACCCCGCGCAACTTGGAGCGCGTGCTGTACTTCGCCGCGTACGTCGTGACGCGCGTGGATGCCGAGGCGCGCACGCAGTTGGTGCAGGATATCTACGCCGAACTGGAGCAGACCAAGGCGGAAATCCGCGCCGAGGCCGAGGAGCGCGTGGGCGTTGTCACGGGCGAGCGCGACGCCGACCTCTCGAACCTCACGTCGAGCAGCACGAACCTGCAACGCGACTTCGACGCCCGGATGAAGCGCGACATTGCCGAGATCGAGGACGAGTACGGCACGATCCATGACGAGTTGGAGCAGCTTGCCGGGGAGGCCGCGACCGAGCAGGTCGAGTTCCTGGGACAAATCATCGTGCATGAGGGCGAAGCGATCAATGAGGACCGCATGGCCCTGCTCGCCGAAGTGCGTGATACCCGCATCGAGGAGTTGCAGGCGAACACGGCGCGCGATGTCGAGTCCGCGCAGACCGTCAGCGGCGCCGAAGCGGAGCAGAACCGCTACGAGGCGGACGAGCGCACGAAAAAGCTCGTCGCGGAGGCTGAGGCGCGCATTACGGAAGAGCAGACGCAGGCCGAGCAGATCATCCGCGATATCGAGAGCCTGCAACCGATGCAGATCATCACGGAGCAGCAGTACCGCGAGTTGAACGAGATCGCGTCGGAAATCTTTTCCGCCGGCATGGGCGCGGAAGCAATCTATGATCTGGTCGTTAAGCTGAATCTCGAAGACCTTGCGGCGCAGCTGCGGCAGGATGTCGAGACGATGAACGGCCTCAAGCGCAAAAAGGCGATGAAGCGGCTCCGCGTCGCGGAGGCGTTGCGCAAGAGCGGCAACCGCCCGGAGTGGATGATCTTCACGGTGCTGCCCGTGATCCCGCCAGACTTGCGCCCGATGGTGCAACTGGACGGTGGCCGGTTTGCGACCTCCGACCTGAACGACCTGTACCGCCGCGTCATCAACCGCAACAACCGCCTGAAGCGGCTGCTGGAGTTGCAGGCGCCGGAAATCATCGTGCGCAACGAGAAGCGGATGCTTCAGGAAGCCGTAGACGCCCTGATTGACAACGGGCGGCGCGGGCGCGTGGTATCGGGCAGCGGCAAGCACAAGTTGAAGAGCCTGAGCGACATGCTCAAGGGCAAGCAGGGCCGGTTCCGCCAGAACCTGCTCGGCAAGCGCGTGGACTACTCCGGGCGCTCGGTGATCGTGGTCGGGCCAAACCTGCAACTGAGCCAGTGCGGCCTGCCGAAGAAGATGGCGCTCGAACTCTTCAAGCCGTTCGTGATGCGGCGGCTCGTGGAGCGCGGTCATGCCCACAACATCAAGGCGGCCAAGCGCATTGTCGAGCGCGTGGAGCCGAAGGTGTGGGACGTGCTGGAAGAGGTCATTCAGGACTACCTCGTGCTCCTGAACCGCGCCCCCACCCTGCACCGTCTCGGCATTCAGGCCTTCGAGGTCAAGCTGGTCGAGGGCAACGCCATTCAGATTCACCCAATGGTGACGACCGCCTACAACGCGGACTTCGATGGCGACCAGATGGCCGTCCATCTGCCGCTCTCACGCGAGGCGCAGCACGAGGCCCGCGAACGGATGCTTTCGATCCATAACATGCTCAAGCCATCCGACGGTGAGCCAATCGTCGCGCCGACGCTGGAAATCGTGCTCGGCTGCTACTACATCACGCTGCCGCGTGCGGGCGCGAAGGGTGAGGGCAAAATCTTCGGCGACCCCGAAGAAGTGATGCTCGCCTACAACGTTGGCGCCGTGGATATTCAGGCGAAGATCCGGGTGCGTGTGCAGTATAAGGAGCCGAACGAGGACGTAGACGCCTTCACCGAGCGCATCATTGACACGACGCCGGGGCAGATCATCTTCAACGAGGAGTTGCCGCGCGAGTTGCGGTACCGCACGAAGCCGATGGACCGCAAGGAGTTGCGCCGCGTGATGTCGGACTGCTACCAGCGGTTCGATGCCGAGACGACGGCACGCATGGCGGACCGGATCAAGCGGCTCGGCTTCCGCTTCGGCACCAAGAGCGGCCTGACGATTGCGGTGGCGGACGTGACGATCCCACCGGAAAAGGAGGGCATCATCGCGGAGGCCGACGCCCGCGCCGCCGAGTTCGAGCGCGACTACCGCCGTGGCCTCATCACCGACGGCGAACGGTACCGCGAGGTCGTCAATATCTGGACGAACGCGCGTGAAGAGGTCAAGGAAGCGGTACAGCGCAACCTCGACCCGCAAAACGCCCTGACGATGATGTCCGGTTCGGGTGCGAAGGGCAACATCACACAGATTTCGCAGATGGCCGGGATGCGTGGCCTCGTGTCGGACCCGCAGGGCAACGTGATTGACCTGCCGATCCGCTCGAACTTCCGCGACGGTATGACGGTGCTGGAATACTTCGCCTCCACCCACGGCGCCCGCAAGGGCCTCGCGGACACCGCCCTGCGCACGGCGGACTCCGGCTACCTGACCCGCCGCCTGTGCGACGTGGCGCAGGAAGTGATCGTGCAGGAAGAAGACTGCGGCACTACCGCCGGTATCTGGGTGAGCGCGAGCGATACCCCGGACGATACCTCGCTTTTTGCCAGTCGCGTGCTGGGACGCACCCCGGCCGTAGACATCGTGGACGCGAAAACGGGTGAGCTGGTCGTGCCGCGCAACGAGATCATCACCGAGCGCACGAACGCGCGCGTTGCGGAAGCGGTGGATCGCATCTTTGTCCGCTCCGTGCTGACCTGCGACACCACGCATGGCGTCTGCCGCACCTGCTATGGGCGCGACCTCGCCACGGGTAAGCAGATTGCCACGGGTGAGGCGGTCGGCATCGTCGCGGCGCAGGCCATTGGCGAGCCGGGCACGCAACTGACGATGCGCACCTTCCATAGCGGCGGCGTGGCGGGTGAGGACATCACGAGCGGTCTGCCGCGCGTGGAAGAGTTGTTCGAGTCGCGCGTCCCGAAGGGGCAGGCGATCCTCGGCGAGATTGACGGCGTGGTCGAGATCACCACCACGGAAGACCAGATTCGCCGCGTGACGATCACGGGGACGGATGTGTTCTCGCAGAACTTCACCGTGCCGGAACACTTCAACCTGCTCGTGCAGGGTGGGGAAAAGATCGCCGAGGGGCAGGTCCTGGCGGAGTCGAACATCGAGGGCGACACCGGCAAGCTCGTTTCCCCGGCGGACGGCATCATTTCCGTAGATGGCAACCGGCTCACGGTGCGGGAGGAAGCGCCCACGCGGGAGTACATCATCCCGTTCGGCGCGAACATCCGCGTCGCCGATGGGCAGGAGATTGGGGCGGGCACGCAACTGACCGATGGCTCCAAGGACCCGCAGGAAATCCTCTCGATTCTTGGCCGGGAGGCGGTACAGCGGTATCTCGTGGATGAGGTGCTGCGCGTGTACCGCAGCCAGGGCGTGAACACGAACGAGAAGCACATCGAGGTGATCGTGCGGCAGATGCTCCGCAAAGTGCGCATCGAGAACGCGGGCGATACGAGCTTCTTGCCGGACGAACTGGAAGACCGCGTGACCTTTGAGGACGAGAACCGCGAGATTCTCGCGCAGGGCGGTGAACCGGCAACGGCGCAACCCGTGCTGCTCGGCGTCACGAAGGCCAGCCTCACCACCGATAGCTTCCTCTCCGCCGCGTCTTTCCAGGAGACCACGCGGGTGCTTACCGAGGCCGCGATCAACGGCAAGGTGGACCGCCTGCGCGGCCTCAAGGAGAACGTCATCATCGGTAAGCTCATCCCGGCGGGTTCGGGCTTCAACGCCCGCTACAGCCCGCAGGCTCCCGAAGCGCCGCTGGCGACGCTCGCCCGCGAGGTCGGGCTGACCGATGAGGACACGCGCTCCCTGATGGGCGACGACGATGCCCTGACCCGCGCGACCCTGATTGGCCTTGAGCGCGAGCGCGAGTCCATGGGCCTGCTCGGTGACGAGTTTACCGCCGATGCCGATCGTATCGGTGATGATGAGAATCCGGGCCTCAACCTTGACGAGGACGACGACGGACTCGAAACTGGCGCGGCGGACGACGACGATTAAATTGGCCCAGTTTTCCTAACCCCCGGCCCCTTCCCTCGAAGGGAAGGGGCCGGGGGTTAGGCAGATTCGGCAAACGGCACGGCTAGTAAAGATCACGGGAGGGGTGCGATACTCCCCCCGTGTTTCTTTGTGCCATGTTTCTTGGTATCAATAGAAGGGGGCGGGAAATGGTCGCGTACATCATCGCGGAGATCGAAGTTACGGACCCGGAGGCGTACGAGGAGTACAAAAAACTCACGCCGCAGTCCATCGCGGCCTATGGTGGCAAGTACCTCGTGCGCGGCGGGGCGGCGGGAAACTTTGAAGGGGACTGGCAGCCGAAGCGTGTGATTATCACCGAATGGGAGAGCGTCGAGCGCGGGAAGGAATGGCACGACTCGGAGGCTTATCCTTGCCATACCTCACTCCCCTTCCCTTTAGGGAAGGGGCTGGGGGTTAGATTCCTAGAACGCATACGCCCTGTGCGAAAATGGCCCTGCTTGTAGAGAGCAGGGCCATGATATATGAAAGGGGAAACGGGGATCAGAGGCGGCGCGAATAAAACTCGACGATGAGGCGCTCGTCCACCTGAATCGGAATATCGTTGCGGTCCGGCGTCGCAATCATCCGGCCACTGAAGGCGGCGCGGTCAAAGCTGAGGTACGGCGGCACACGCACGTTCTGATCGAGTGCGTCGAGTACGATCGGGTTCTCGCGCATTTTCGGCACGATGGAGATGATCTGCCCGGCTTTGACGCGGTACGAGGGAATGTCCACCCGCTTGCCATCCACGAGAATATGGCCGTGGCTGACGAACTGGCGCGCGCCCCAGATCGTGGGCGAGAAGCCCATGCGATGCACCACGTTATCGAGGCGGGCTTCCAGGAGTTGCAGCAGGTTCGTGCCGCTGTTTCCGGGGCGGGACACGGCCTCGCGCATGTAGCCGAGCATCTGCTTTTCGAGCACGTTATACGTGAAGCGCAGCTTCTGCTTTTCGAGCAGGCGCTTGGCGTACTCGCTCTGCTTGCCACGGCGGCGGTTGCCCTGTGCGGCGGACACGCCGGGAGGCGTCGGGTGCTTCTTGAGAATCTTGACATACTTCGACGAGTTCGTGAATGCGATGCCGAACCGTCGCATTTCCTTCGCCTTGGGGCCGGTAAAGTTCGCCATCTTGCGCGTATTCTCCCTATCGCTCGGTCACTCGACACACACGAAAACGCCGCAGCCGCGCGGACAGACCATCAGTATACGCGCGCTCCCTTCGACGCGCAAGCGAGATGGCCGTATTTTCAGCACAGGAGTGTGCGGTCTGCCCGTCATATTCGCGCACCCATGGCGTGATACCGGTTGGAAAAGCGTTGCGCTTTAGCTTTGAGGTACGATATAATATTGGTGCTGTGGCGGTCTGTGGCAGCGGGACGTGGCATGAAAGGGAATCAGTGTGCGCACAAAAACCCGAATCATCATTGACAAAGCGGCGGTGGGAATCACGTTGCTCCCTGAAGATAAGCCAAATATCGTCATGGACGATCCCCGTCTCCCCGATTTCGCGCTCGGCACGGTCGCCTGGTGGTACTGGGACGCGGACCAGTTGCGCGCGGGACGGCGCGAGTTCCTGGGTTTGGAGATCACCGATATTGCAAGCTTGAAGGAAAGCGATTTCGCCGCGATCGAGCGGCTGAATTTGCCCCGCGTGGATTGCTCCGAAATTGACCTGCCGGATACCACGATCGTGGAAGTGTTGCGCTGGGCGCGGCGCAAGTACGTCAGCTCCCCCGATGCCTTCGACCAATCACGCAAAGCCCTCGGTACCGGCCTGAACCGCTTTGTGACCAAGCCGTCACGCACCCGCTGACCGCGCCTTCCTGTCGGCGCCTCACCCTGGCAACCATGATGGCCCGCACCGCATACTTTTGTGGTGCGGGCCATCATGGTTGCCGAACGTCCGCGGTTCTCACCCACGTTCCGTACGTACAACTATTGCACAGCCTACCCCTCTTGCATGTTTCATGCAGATGCGCTATCATCTGAGTGTACGTACACAGCGTGCGTACGGAGTGTGCGTGGGGCGCGTCGGCCTGACACAATATAACACCGGGAGGAAGCGGGATGGGTGAAACAAAGACGAAGACGATCTCGTCAACGGAGTTTCAGCGCAACATCGGGGCAGTGATTGACCAGGTACGGAACGGCAAAACGGCAATCATCATCGCGGCACACGGGCGGCCCCAGGTCGCGCTCTTGCCGGTAGACGAGTACGACGCGCTCGTTGAGGCACGTCGCCAGCTCGCATGGACACGCCTCGCGCGCCTCACCACCGAAAACCCGGTGCCGCCTACCGATCAGGTGATCGAGTCGAGCACCGGGGACGATTAAACCCCGGCGCCGACCCGTTCATACGACACGACCCGCGCCCGCGACGATCACACATCGCGGGCGCGTCGTTTATTCTTCGATCTTTTTCTCGGCGGTCATTTCCTCGTCGTCCGCCGGTTCCTCGCCGTCCGTTGTGTCACCCTGGGACGCGACGAGTTCAGCATCCGGTATGGTGCTCAGGGCACTCGTTTCCGGTTCGTCCGCATCCTCGTACCACTCGGCGGCGACTACCTCCGATGCCTTCCATGTGAACTGCCCTTCGGAGAGCACGGAAGTGCGTTCCGAGGCCTCGCTCGATTCCCCCAGAAACCACTCCAGATCCGGCTCTTCGTCGTCCGCGAGCATGATTGGCACGTCGAGCGTCATTCCCCCCCGGAAGTACAGTCGCACCGTGTATTCTGCCATCGCGCGCTTTTCCCCCTGCTGAATGCCACTGCCCACACCGCCAAGTGTACCAGAGGCGTGCCGAGCCTTGAGCATGGGGCAACGAGTGAAGCGCGAAGGCGCAAAGGCGCAAAGGCACGAAGGGGGACAAACACAAAGAAATGTTTAATCTTTTTATTCCTCCGCGCCTCCGCGCCTTTGCGCTTCAAATCCCCGCACGCCGAGAGAATGGGGAACGCTTACATCCTGCCTGCCACTTGACGCCGCCGAATATTGATCGCATCTCGCAGGCGCATCGCCTCGGCGCGGGCGGCGGTGGCGAAGTCGGCCCCGGCGGAGGCGTAGAGTACCCCACGGCTGGCGCTGATGAGCAGGCCGCCGCCGCGCGCGTCTATCCCCGCCATCACCGTTGCCTCAAGGTCGCCCCCTTGCGCGCCGACCCCCGGCACCAGAATTGGGGCGTCGGGCAGGGTGACCCGCACCGCCGCGAGGTCGGCGGGGTACGTCGCGCCGACGACCGCGCCCGCGTTGTCGTGCGCCGCGCCCCAGATGCCCACATGCCGCGCGACGTGTATCGCCACCGTCTCGCCCGTGGTGGTGCGCACGTCCTGCACATCGCCACTGCCGGGATTGCTGGTTTTCACGAGCAGCAAGGCGGCGCGCTCCGGGCGGGCAAGAAAGGGCGCGACCGCATCGCCGCCCAGGTACGGGTTCACCGTCACCGCGTCCGCGTCCAGCACGTCAAAGGCGAAGCGCGCATATGCCCCGGCGGTGTTGCCGATGTCCCCGAACTTCGCGTCGAGCACGAGCGGGATCGCGGGCGGCACCATCGCGCGCACGGCGAGCAGGGCGTCCCACCCCTCACGGCCCAGCGCGAGAAAAAAGGCGAGGTTCGGCTTGTAGGCGCAGACGAGATCGCCCGTCGCCGCGACGATTTCCCGACAAAATGCCGTGACCGCTTCACTGGACGGCAGATGCGCCAACGGGGCGGGCAGGCGCGCCGGTTCCGGGTCCAGCCCGACGCAGAGCAGCGAATCGTTCGCCGCGCTCGCCGTCGCCAACTTCTCGCGGAACGTCGTCGTCATAGATGGTGCTCCTTTGGGTAGGCGCAGCGAGGCGCGAGGGGACAGCCCGCGCAACGCGGCGCGGCGCGGCAAAACGTCTTCGCGTGCATCACGAACCGCGCGTGCAGTTCTCGCATCCCCACCGCGTCGTCCGGCAAGGCATCCGTGTACGCAGCACGGATGGCGGCGCGGGTCGCGTCCTCCCCGACGAGGCCGAGGCGACGGGTGATGCGCGTGGTATAGGCGTCTACGATGAATACGGGATGCTTCCCGGCAAAGAGCGCGATGGCGTCCGCCGTTTCCTCCCCGATGCCCCAGATGCCGCGCAATTCGGCGCGCAGGCTTTCCGTTGGTTGGGCAAACATCGCCGCGAGATCGCCGCCCCAGCGAGTGAGCAGGTGGCCGGAAAAGACCGCGAGCCGTCGCGCCTTCTGGCGGTAGGTACCGGAAGGGCGCACTAACTCTTCCAGTTCGCCCACCGGCAACGCGAGCAGCGTGCCGGGATCGAGCGCGCCCACCGCTTTCAGGCGATCAACGGCGCGTGCGGTCTGCGTCCACGTCGTGTTCTGCACGAGGATCGCGCCGACGCACACTTCAAACGGCGTTTCCGCCGGCCACCACGCGGGCAACGGCCCGTACGCCGCCGCGAGCGCATCAAGCACCCACGCCGCCGTGGCCCCTTCAGCGGCCATCGTTCATGTCTCCTCTGACACCGGGGTGTCTCGGCAACCACTCTCGGCGCTTCGTGGGCACGATCACGAGCAGGGCGGCGGGGGAGAGGCGGACGGTGCAGGGCGTGGTGCCCGCCGCATCGCCGTCTATTTCCACGGGCAGGGGGATGTCGCTGGTGATCGTCACCTCCGTGCCGCGCCAGTAGGCCGCGCCGTGGATTGCCCCGTATTGGCGCATCGCCAGTTGCGTGAAGGTCCAGAGGGTACCGACGGGTGAGCGGGGCGCGAAGATCGTCACGGTCAGTTGCCCGTCGTTCGGTTGCACGTCGGGCGCGATGTAGATGAGGTTGCCGCCGATGCCGCCGCTGTTGCCGATAAAGACCATCTGCACCGGCCCCTGATACCGCTGCGCGCCCATCGTGACCGTTACAGTGCCCCGGTCGCGGGCGAAGGCGGCATGGACGGCGGCGGGGAGATAGGCGAAAAAGCCGATGCGCCGCTTCAGCGGGGCAGGAGTGTCAATGATCAGGCGGGCCGCGTAGCCGATACCGACATTGAGCACGAACGGGCGGCCGTTGACTTCGCCGAGATCGAGCGGCGTGACCCGCGCATCCGGCGCGAGCAGGTCCGCCGCCGCCGCGAGGCGCAAGGGAATGCGGAGGTCCGCCGCGAGTACGTTCGCGGTGCCATTCGGCAAGATGGCGAGGCGGGCACGGCCACCACGCAACCCGCCCGCGACTTCGCGCACCGTGCCGTCACCCCCGGCTGCCGCCACGACGTCGTACGTATCTCGCGCTTCTTCCGCGAGGCGAAAAGCGTGCCCCGGCCCTTCCGTGAGCGCGGCGTCCATCTGCATCGTCACGCCACGCCGGTCAAGCGAGGCGCGCACGGTCTCCGCCACGCGCAGGGGGGTACTCAGCCCCGCGACGGGGTTAATCACGAGCAGCAGGCGCACGCCTGTGTCAGGCGGCGGGGTGCGTGCCGTTCGTCGCCTTGCCCGCCTCCAGCTCGTCCGGCCCGAAGATGCGCTCGGTCAGGTAGTTCGCCAGCCAGGTCGCACCGGCGGCGAGCGCGATGCCGACGAGGCTGCGAAAGATGTTGCGCGTGGCGCTTTGCATGGTCGTCACCCCTTCCTTCCATTTTTGCGAGCGGCCCTGTTCACGAGGCCTTTAAAGGTCGCGCTGGCGGTGAAGCCGGGCGTCGCGGACTCGTCTATTGTAATCGGTTCGCGCGTTTGTGGGTTGATGCCCCGGCGACGGCTACGGCGGCGCATCTCAAAGGTGCCGAAACCCGTGAGCACCACCTTGTCGCCATCGCGCAGCGATTCACCGATCAGTTTCAGCGTTTCGTTGATGACGCGGGAAGTCACGGCCTGCGTTTCGCCCGTGCGATCCGCCACCGTGCGGATGAACTCATTCTTGTGGATGGCCTTCTCCATGGCGTTCGTTCTCCTTTGCACTGGCGGCTCACCCCTCCCCCTAGCCTGCGGCGGCGGGAGAGGGGAGGGGATTTTTGCAATGCCGGGGCGTACCCCCAACATCTCGATCTTGCAACGTTCCCCTCCCCTCTCCCGCCGCCCTTTAGGGCCAGGGGGACGGGTGCCCTTTGGGCGGCACGGGGGAGGGGTAATTACAACCTCGTCAACGCGCGTGTACCGGCACGGTTTTGCGGGCCGCGATCAGGGTGGCGTCAATGTCGGCATCGGTGATCTGGTAATGGGTGACGAACCGCCCGCCCTTTGGCCCGCCGTTGTGCATAATGCCCGCTTCCCGGAGACGCGGCGCGAAGTCGGCGTTCGCGGGGTCAAGGGTGTAGTAAATGATGTTGGTCTGCACGGTCTCCAGGTCCACATTGATGCCGGGAATCTCGGCAAGCCCTTCCGCGAGGCGGCGGGCGCGGGCGTGGTCTTCCGGCAGGCGGTCCACCATCTCCGTGAGGCCGACGAGCGCGGCGGCGGCGATCACCCCGGCCTGCCGCATCGCCCCACCGAGAATGCGCCGGGTGGCGCGCGCCCGCTTGATGAACGCCGCCGACCCGACAATGATCGAGCCAACGGGCGCGGCCAGCCCCTTCGAGAAGCAGAATTGCACGGAATCCACGTCTTGCACAAGCTCCCGTACGGGTACACCGAGCGCGGCGGCGGCATTGAAGACGCGCGCGCCATCGAGATGCACCGGCACATTGGCGGCGTGGGCGACATCCGCCATCGCTTTGATGTCGGCGGCGGGAATGGCGATGCCGCCGCAGCGGTTGTGCGTGTTTTCGAGGCAGAGCACACCCGTGAGCGGGTGGCCCTCGATTGTGGTGCGGATCGCCCCGGCGATGGCGTCCGTGTCTATCCTGCCCCAGCGCGTGTTGGGCAGCACATGCCAGGGCAGGCCACCGAGCGTCGCGGTGCCGCCCGATTCGTAATGGTAAATGTGGCACTCGCTGCCCATGATGACTTCCTGCCCACGCCCGCAATGGGTGAGCACGGCGGCGAGGTTGCCCATCGTGCCACTGGAAACGAAGACGGCCGCTTCCTTGCCGAGCGTTTCGGCGGCGAGCGCTTCCAGCCGGTTCACCGTCGGGTCGTCGCCGTACTGGTCGTCGCCGACTTCGGCTTCCGCCATTGCCCGCCGCATCGCGGGGGTCGGGTGAGTCACAGTATCGCTGCGCAGGTCAATGGGCGTGTGTGCCATTCGTTTGTGTTCCTTCCACGCGGGCCGTGTATCGCCTCCCCATCGTACAAGCGGGCCGCGAGGGTGACAAGGGAAGAACCGAACCTGGGTGGGGTTGATGCATTTGGGCAGCGAATGGCATGGGAAGGGAATTTGAACCGCGAAGGCGCGAAGGCGCGAAGAAAATATGGAGTAAAAATGCATTCTCTCTTTGTTCCCCTTCGCGCCTTCGCGGTTCAATCATCTCCGTGCTTGACCATTCTTTGCACCCTGCGGTACACTTTCGGTGCTTTCCCGTTGCAGGAGTGGTGCGGCTTCTTCCGGTAACGTGCAGGGCGTGAGAGGACACACGTTCGGCGCGGTATTCTCGACAAGCCGTATCCGGGGAAGGTTTCGCATCTCTGGCGCTCCCCGCGCCTGGTCACGGCACCATGCATATCGCCAAAGGGTGGTCTCTATGACGGACACGTACCACGCCCCATCGCCTGCCCCCGTTTCCCCTCCCCCCGCACCTCCCCGTGAGCATCCCGATACCGCCGATACGGAAAGCATGGCTCTTTCGCCTCCCGCGCCTCCTATGGCAGAAGCGCCATCCGCCACGCCCGCACAACCCGCACAAGAGGCGCCCTCGCAGGGGGAGGGAGAGCGGTACGTCTGGCAGCCACCGGTGCCGCAGTTCCCGCCGCGCCCGTCGCAGGCGCCACCCGTGCAGTATCAGGGGCCGCAGATGCAGCAGTCGCCCGCCTACGCGCCCCAGGGGCAGTACGTGCCGCAAAACCAGTACGCGGCGCCCGCCCCTGGCCCCACCGCACCGCAGCCTGAGCCACCACAGCCACCGCAACAACAACCAGGCGTAACCTACGGTGCGCCCACCTACGCACCGCCCACGCAGGTCTTTGCGCCGCCGCCTTCCCCCGGCGCGCGACGCGGGCGCGTCGGGCGTCGGCTGGCGCGGCGCGCGGTGCGCGGCATGGGGGGCATGGGGAAGTTGTTTTCCGGCGGGCGGTTGCCGCTGACCGCGCTGTTCCTGTTACTCCTCGGCCTCGTGGCCTGGCTCGGCGTAGACAAGATCAGCGCCTCTCACGCCCCGAAGCTCTCGCCCAACGCCGTATCCACCGCGCCCATCGTGCTGCCGCCCGAAGCGGATTCCGTGAAAACGTATCTGAACGCGACGCGCGCGGATGACGTCGAAGGGAGCTGGAACGCGCTCAGCGCGACGGTGAAGAGTGATCGCCTCAGCCAGGGCGACGACAAAACGGTGATGAAGTCATACCTCGACAAGCTCGCGCAAAATAACGTCGTGCCCACGTACAAGTTCGTCGGGGCGTACGGCGCGCTCGGCCCGAACGACTTCTCGAAAGGTGGCACGTACTTCTACGTGCAGGAAGTCTCGTTGCAGGGCACGACCCTCGAGGAGCCGATGACCTTTATCGTGGACGAAAATGGCAAAATCTCCTACGTCTTCGACTTCCTGTATCATGCCCTTGCCAAAGTCGCACCGGGGCTTCCGCCCACGAAGTAACACCGAGTAACCGGCCGCATCCGCGCAGCGTCGTTCTCCCGCCACTCGTCATCAGTCAGGAGCAAGCATCGTGTCCTACGAACCGCAGCCCCCGCAAGCGCCGCAGCAGTACCCGCCGCAACAGCATCCAGCGCAACCGAACCCCTTGCCGCCATACCCGCCCGCGCCGCAACCTCCGGCCCCGCTGCCGTTTCCCGGCGGGAACGGTAGTCCGTTGCCGCCGGATCTGCGCGGCCTCGGTCCGAAGCCGACCTACGCCAATGAGTTCATCAACGCGGAAGAAGACCTCGACCGCGCGGCGGACGAGAAGGTGGACGACATCGTTCACTTCCTGCGCTACCGGAGCCTGAAGTACATCGTGCGCATCGGGTTGCTGGTGCTTTTTATCGTCGCCATTGCGAACCAGAAGGCATGGTCGGCGGCGCTGACCGGCTTCCTGAGTGGCAACCCGCTCATCCAGATCATCTCGCAATTGCTGTTTGCCATCGTCTTCATCAGCGTGCAGTTTGGCGCGTTCTTCTTTCTGATGGGCCGCCCGCGCGTGCAGTGGATGATGCCGGGTGAAGGCGGCGTCGGCTTCGCGGACTACAAGGGCAACCCCGAAGTGCTCGAAGGCGCGCGCCGCGTCGTCACCTTGCTGCGGGGCGCGAAAGAGTTCAAGCAGATGGGTGGCGAAGTCATTCGTGGCCTGCTGCTCGAAGGGCCTCCCGGCACCGGCAAGAGCTACCTCGCCCAGGCGATTTCCACCGAGGCGAAGATTCCGTTCTGCTACTGCTCCGCTCCTTCCCTGATCGGTGTCTTCATGGGCATGGGCGCGTTGCAGACCACGATGATCTATCGCAAGGCGCGCAAGATGTCGCTCGAATATGGCGCGTGCATCATCTTCTTCGATGAGATTGACGCCGTTGCGCAGGCCCGTGGCGGCACCCAGGGTGGCGGCATGATGGGCGGCGGCATGATGGGTGGCATGATGGGCGGCGGCGGCGGCGGCGGTGTGCTGAACACCCTGCTGACGAATATGGACCCGATGCCGAAGGATTACACGATCTGGCGTAGCATTGCCCGCAAGCTGCACATCCTCAAAGGCAAAGCCGAGACACCGCCCGTGCTCACCATCGGCGCGACGAACATCGCCGCGACGCTCGATCCCGCACTCTTGCGCCCCGGTCGCTTCGACCGCCACATCCATGTGGACTTGCCGGACATGGAAGGGCGGCGTGAGGTGATCGAGTACTACCTCGCCAAGGTGCGGCACGATCCGATGCCGATTGAGCGCATGGTCTCGGACACCATCGGCTATACGCCCGTGGCAATCAAATACGTCCTGAACGAAGCGGTAGTCCACGCGCACTTCGATGAGCGTACCTCGATCAACTACTGGGACTTTGCCCGCGCACGCGAGGTGCATGAGTACGGCCTGCGCCAGCCGCGCCTCGGCAAGACCACACGCGACAACCGCATCACTGCATTCCACGAGGCAGGGCACGCCTATGCCGCCTTGCGGTTGCGGCCCCATCTGCGCATTTCCAAGGTGACGATCATCCGTCACGGCAACGCGGAAGGGTTTGTCGCGTCAAAGGAAGTTGACGAGTCACACACCGAGTCGCGCGATGAAATGCTTGCTGATATTCAGGTGAGCTTCGCGGGACGTGCCGCCGAGGAAGTCTTCTTCGGGGAGCAGTTCATGACGATGGGTGGCGATCTGCCCATGGCGAACGCTGCGGCCCGGATGATCGTGATGTTCGGTTTCAACGGCAATTTCTATTACATGCCGAACACGCCGCCAGATGCCGACCAGAAGCGCGAGATCGAGCGGGTGTTGCAGACTGAGTACAAGAAAGCCAAGATCTTGCTGACCGAACACCGCGAGACGGTGACCGCGATCGCGGAAGAACTGCTCCGGCGTCAGGAACTGAATGACTTCGACGTTCTCGACATTGTGAGCCGCTACGAAGCGATTCCCGCGAACTACGGTGAGCGATCTGAGGAGCCAATAGTGGCTATTGAGCGGCCCGGTGCCTTCGGCAACACCGCTGCCTTTGTCCCGCCCACCGCTGCGGACGGCGATTAATTACCCCGGCACATACCGAGTAATGAGCCAAGCCCCCGCATCACGCGGGGGATTTTTCGTGCGTGGGAGGCGGGAGAACCCCTCCCCCTGGCCTGCGGCGGCGGGAGAGGGGAGGGGATTGAGGGCAAGACCGAGGCGTATCGGCAAAACTTCGATGTTGCAACGTTCCCCTCCCCTCTCCCGCCGCCCTTTAGGGCCAGGGGGAGGGGCCGGGGGAGGGGTTCCCCGCGTTGCCACATGTGGTGCGGGTGTCAGGCGCGGGGTTGGGCCGAGCCGCAGTTCGGGCAGAAGCGCGCGCCGTTGCGGACGGGATACGCACACACGGGGCAGGGATGGGTAACGGATAGTGTGTCCGGTGCGGATTCCGCAGGTGATTCGGGCACGCGAGCCGTGGCGACACGCGCACGGGACACGCCCGCGTGTCCCGGGACGGACGTTTCCTCGTTATCGGTCGGTGCATCCGCTGGCGTGGCCGGTGCGATCGCTGGCAGGGGCATCTCCGGCGCGCGGGGCAGCACGGGAGCCGTCGGAACGAGTTCGCGCGCTGTGGGCGGCACGGAGGGCGAGATCACCGTATCGGCTGCGACACGCGGGGCGTTGGCGGCCGTGGGAAGCATCGGTGGTTTCTCCGCCTGCTCCGTTACCGGAGGGGCGGCAGCGGGGGAGGGCGTTGGCGCGAGAATGAACGGTGTCGCGCCCGCGTTCGTCATTGTCGAGGGTGCGTCCGTGGGAGCGGGACGCGCGGTGAAGGGTGCGGGACCCGTGGTGAATGCGGGCAACGAAGGCGCGGGCACAGCGGCCCGTGTGGCATCGCCAGCCGTGGGCGGTGGTGACGCGGCCTCCGACCCCGGTGGCCCTGGGCGTGCCGGTTCGGGCGGTGTGTTGACGGGCGGGGCAGTCTCGGTTGTTGCGTTTGCGGGGATAGCGGGTGCGACGGCGTCGGCGTCGCTCGTGCCGTTTGTTGCGGCGGCGGCAAGCGCGGGCAGGCCCGGTGTGGGCCAGAGGGGCACGGGCACGGCGCGGGGCAGCGATGGCGCGGTGGGCACGAGTGCGACCGCCGCGAGCGGCGCGGGGGCTGATGGAGCCGATGGAGAGAGCGGCACGGGTTCGGCGCGGGCAACGACGGGGACCGGTACAGGGTAGACAGGCAGTGTCGCGCGGGCATTCGCCGCTATCGAGGCAGGCGGCGCATACGCGGGCTGGGGTTGCGGCGCGTCCGGCGCGGGGGCGTAGCCGAGCGGGGGAACCGCTTGCAGGGCAGGGTCTTCGTCATACTGCGCGGCATACTGTGGCGGTCGCACGAGCAGCGACGACAGAAACGGCGCGATCATCGCCGCGATCAGCCCGACGAGCAACACGTAACCGATGTCCCCGATGAGCAGGCGGGCAAGGGCGGTGTCCTGCAAGACCTGTCCGTCGCCGGGGCCAAAGGTGTATGCCCGCAGTATCCGCAGCGTCAGGGCGGCGAGCAGACTGCCGTTGAGCAATCCGACCCCGCCGCCCACGAACCGCTCCGTAGCGGACAGGGGAATCGGGCGTGGCAGGCGGCTCCCGCCGAAGTAGCCGAACAGCAGCGTGCCACCAAAGAGGTAGGCGAGGGCAATCGTGGTGGTGCTCCGGTAGGTATTGCCCCCAAACAGCCCCGCGAGGTCGCGCCCATTCGATGCGGCCCACTCTGACGCCACCGCATAGGCGAGCAGGATCGCCGCGAGCGTGACGACTTCCCGCCAGCCACCCCTAATGTACCCGAATGCCGTGATTCCCACCCAGACGAGGCAGATCAGCACCGTCAACACGAGCGCGGACATCTGCCCTCCCTTGTCTATCCCCTGGCTTTGCGCCTACTATTCCGGCAGTCGCGACGATCACTCCCACCGGCACGCGCCGGACGAGCGGTGTACGTGCAGGAGTTTAACATGCCGACGAACGCAACGGTTGATTACACGCTCACCTTTGATGGCGGCTCGCTGGGCAATCCCGGCAAGGGGTACGGCTCATATGAACTGCGCGCCGGGGGGCAGCGCGAGGTGGTACGCAAGGATTTCGGCGGCAACCAGACCAACAACGAGGCCGAATACAAAACGCTGATCGCCGCGCTCGCCGATTTGTCCGGGCGCATCCGTGCTGAGAATGGCGACCCGAAAGCGTTCACGGTCGCGGTGCGCGGCGATAGCCAGCTCGTGATTTATCAGGTCACAGGGAAGTGGAAGGTGAAAACGCCCCATATCCGCCCGTTGCACGCCGAAGCCGTCCGGCTGCTCGCCCAGTTCAAGCACGTAGACGTGCAATGGCACGCGCGCGGCAATAGCGTGCGTGTACTCGGCCATTAGCAGTCAGGCGTCACCATTTCGTATCGCCATCGAGATCGAGGCCGTTTCCCTCGATCTCCGCCCACTGCTCGCCCGGCTGAGGTTCGCGGCACCACGACTCCCAACCCGCGCGGATCAATGACGCCGGCAACGGGCCACGGGCGCGCAACGCGAATGCCTCCTGCGGGGATATCCAGCCTGTTGGCCACCGCACATCTTGCTGCCAGAACGCGCTACCACCGACGCCCGCCAATGCATCGCGGATCGGCTGACGATGCCACCAGTTCATGTGCTCCGGGAGGGCATCGGCGCGGAAATAGCGCGCGTCATCGGCCTCCCCCGGTTGGGCCAGTAAGACGCCGCCGAGCGGCTTGGCGGCAAAAATGACGCTGTGGGTATTGCCGATCCAGTTCGGCATGGCATAAATCCCGACTAAAGCGGTGAGCGCGACCCGGAGGCCGGTCTCCTCGTAGACTTCACGGATTGCCGCCTGTGCCGCAGACTCCCCTGCCTCGACCCCGCCGCCTGGCAAGACCCAGATTTTGAAATCCGCGCGCTGGGTCAGCAAGACTTCCCCGTCCTTGAGTACAACTGCCGTGGCATCCAATGACATCCTGAATGGTCTCGCTTTCGTTGTGCGACATTACACTACAGCCGCACCCCGCGCGCCCACAGTTCGCGCAGCAGCCACGCGCGGCGCTCCGCCGGGGGTGGGCAGGTGGCGGGCTGTGCGGTGAGGCGGCGCACGAGGGTGGCAAAGGTTGCGTTCACGGGCGCGGCGAGACCAAAGGCGCGTGCATAGCGTTCCACCGCGCCATTGAGGGCGTCAATCTCCGTTTCCTGTCGTCCCGCCGCGAGGGCAAGCGCGAGGGACGGACGCTTTTCGCCCCGCCCGCCCCCGATGCGCCCGCGCAGAAGCCACCACGCGACGGGCACGGGCAGGCGCATCGCCGCTGCGAGCTTGGGTACGTCGTATCCCGGCAGGGCGCGGGGGTGGGCGGGAAGCGCCGCCATCACCGCCAGCGCCTCGCGGAAGGCCCGCCGCTCGAGCGCGAACAGGGTGGGATCGCGCACCACCGTCGCCGCGTCCGTATCGAGGATCGCCGCTTGCGCATTGGCGAGCAGGTTGAGCAGGAGCTTCGACCACTTCAGGTCGCGGTACGCGCCGATGCCCACCGCCTGCACGGACGCCGCATCGAAGAGCGCGAGCGCCGTGCCGGGTGTTGGCCCATCGGGCAGGGGCGCGAAGGCGACGCCACCCATGTCGGTATGCTGCGAGACCAGCCCCGGTTCGGCTATGCTGACGCTTACCGTGATCGCCCCCGCAAGCAGGTGCGTGGGGCCGAGCGCGGCGATGATCTCTTCCTCCGTGCCGATGCCATTCTGCATCGTCACAACCGTCGCGCCGCCCGCCGTGAGGCGGTGCAGGTCCGGGAGCGTGGCGGCGACATCGTACGATTTCACCGCGAGAAAGACGAGGTCGGGTGCGGGGCCGATCTCCGCGATCCGCTCCACGTAGCGGGCGTACGTGACGTACGTTTGATCGTCGAGAGCGAGGGCGAGGCCGGTGGAACGGAGCGCGGCGACCGTAGCGGGTCGCCCCAGCACCGTCACTTCCACGCCCGTGAGCGCGAGCCGCGCCGCGAGCCACGACCCTACCGCGCCCGCACCATAGACCAGCACGCGCAAAGCAGGCCGCGTCACTGGCCGGTCACGCGCTACGTACACTTCATTCACCCCGCACCCCCGATGAACAGAATCGAACCACCAAGACACCAAGGACACCAAGAAGTCACCACGGAGACAGAGAGGATACAGAGAATAAATGCACAAAAAATGTTATCCATAGACGTATTTCCTTTGTGTCCTCTGTGTCTCTGTGGTGAATGCATTTCGATTCAATCCGCCGCGACGGGTTGGCGGGCGCCGACTTGCTCATAGACGGCGGCGACGAGCATTTTTGTCCATGCGGGGATGTCCGCGACGACGCGGCCCGTGACGAAGTGCCCGTCGCGGATCGCGGGGGTGTCCACCCACTCGCCGCCGGCGTTGTTCACATCGTCCCGGATCGCCCGCGTCCCGGCAACGCGACGCCCGCGCAGGATACCGGCGGAGATGCCAACCCACCCGGCATGACAGACGAGGCCAATCGTTTTGCCCGCGCTGTCGAAGTCGCGCATGAATTGCAACACGGGGTCGGAGCGACGCAGCTTATCTGGCGCCCAGCCACCCGGCACGATCACCGCCGTGTAGTCCGCCGCATGGACGCGGTCAATTGCCGTATCGGCGGTGACAGAGAGGCCATGCTTGCCCCGGTACGTCTCGGCGCTGCCCGTGCCGATCAGCGTCACGGTCGCGCCCTCCTCCTGAAAGCGCATCACGGGGTACAATAGTTCCAGGTCTTCAAACTCCGCCTCCACGAGTGCGGCGATCCGCACGCCTTCCAGCGACATGGTACTTCCCTCCCGGTTTTTGACGCGGCAACCAATGCGTGCAGTGTACCGCACCCCTCGCCCTGCCCGCACGGTATACTGATGGCATGCAAAGGGGTACGGGTGACGCAGGGTCTGGGACCGGGTCAGCGGGTCGCTCTCTCCATGCGCGAGCGACACATCCGTTCCGCGTCGTGCAATACTCGCCGAACGTCAGCCACACGAACCACAGGAGGGGTCAGGGTGACACACGCGGTGCGATTCACCGGCCTGTGGCGGCACGGCGACTTCATGAAGCTGTGGACGGGACAGACGATCTCCCAGTTCGGCACCTTCGTCACCTGGACGGCCCTGCCGTTTACCGCCGTCCTCACCCTGCACGCCACTCCCGTACAGTTGGGCATCCTCGCCTTCGCCAACGGTACGCCGACCTTGCTTGGCTTGTTCGCGGGGGTGTGGGTGGATCGGCTGCGTCGTCGCCCCCTGATGCTGCTTACCGACGCCCTGCGTTTCCTGCTCCTGCTGGCAATCCCTGCCGCCGCCGCTTTCGGCGTACTGCGCATCGAGTTGTGCTACGCCGTCGCGTTCCTGTCGGGTGTCGGCACATTATTCTTTGATGTCGCCTACCAGTCGTACTTCCCCGCCGTCGTGGGGTGCGACCATCTGGTGGACGGCAATAGCCGCCTGCAAGCGACGCAGGCGGGCGCAAGCATTGTGGGGCCAAGTCTCGCGGGAGTCCTCGTACAGGTGCTCACCGCCCCCTTCGCCCTGATTGCCGATGCGTGCTCCTACCTTGCCTCGGTCGGCTTCCTGCTCGCGATCCGCACCCCCGAACCGGCCCCCATCACGCAGACGACGCGCCGGGATTTTCGGGGCGAAGTGGCGGCAGGATGGCACGCCCTGATGGGCAAGCCGCTGCTGCGTGCCATCGTGCTGTACCAGGCCACGACCAGCTTCTTCTCGCAGGCGCGCATCTCGCTGCTCGTGCTGTTTGCGACCCGCGACCTCGGCATCGGCCCCGCGCTGTACGGGATAGCCAACGGCATTGGGGGCGTGGGATTCCTTGTGGGAGCGCTAGTTGCAGGGCGGATCGCGCAGCGACGCGGCACGGGGCCGACGATTATCGGGGCCACGGTGGTGGCGGCAGTGAGCGTGCTGCTCATCCCCGTCGCATCCGGCCCGGTGGTGGTTGCCGCCGCGCTGTTGTTGCTCTCACAGGCAGGGGCGTCGGGAGCAACGGCGGTTTATACTGTGAATCAGGCGAGCTTGCAGCAAGTGATGATCCCGAATCACCTGATGGGGCGTTCGCGCGCGACCTGGCGGTTCATTACCTGGGGCACGGGTCCTTTCGGGGGTCTGCTTGCCGGGATACTCGCCGGGTTCATTGGTCTGCGCCAGACCCTGCTGATTGCGGCAGTCGGGCAGGTCGCGGCGGTGGCGTGGGTATGGGCGTCGCCCCTGCGCGGCTTGCAGGCGCTCCCACCACGCACCGACGATTTTTCCTGAAAGGAATGCACATGGAGACCGTGAAGACGCCCGCCACAATTGACGATCTGTACCGCGTCCCCGACGACGGCTATACCTACGAGCTTGTAGATGGAGAGTTGGTGAAAATGGCACCCACCGGGGACGACCCCAATTACGTGGCGGGCGAAGTATACGCATCGCTCCGGCTCTACGCCCGACGCCTCGGCAAGGGGCGCGCACGCACGGATGGGGTGGCATACGCCGTGACCGCCCCTATCCGACGCACATTCAGCCCCGATGTGTCCTTTTCATTCACACGCTCCGGGATGCGGTTTCTGGACGGGCCGCCCCTGTTTGCCGCCGAAGTGCGTTCCGAGCATGATTACGGCCCTGCCGCGAACCGTGCATACGCGGCAAAGCGACACGATTACTTCGCCGCAGGCACGGCAGTCGTGTGGGACATAGACCCCATCGCCCGCACAGTGACGAAGTACACGGCGGATGCCCCGGAGATGCCGACGCTCTTTCAGGAGGGCGAGGAAGCGGATGCCGAGCCTGCCTTACCGAGCTGGAAAGTGGCGGTCGCGGCATTCTTTCCCGGCGCGCGCAGCGAATCTTCCTAACCCCCAGCCCCTTCCCTCGAAGGGAATGGGAGGGTGCCTTCAGGAGATCGCAGCATATGAGGAACATTGAAGCACTGCAGCAAGTCACCCCTTCCCTCAAAGGGAAGGGGCCGGGGGTTAGGAAGATTTTCATACGCCCTGCTGCGGCGTTGAAAGGTGGTTGCGCGGGCGTGGCGGGCGTGGTATGCTGCGAAACGCAAAGAGCAAAGTGGGCGGTTAGCTCAGCGGTTAGAGCGCCACGTTGACATCGTGGAGGTCACAGGTTCGAGACCCGTACCGCCCACCACCCTTGCTCGACGCGATGCGGCCCGATGCCCTCGCGGCGCCGCGCCCCACTGCCCCGTCCCCCTTCGTTTCGGGGCCGGGTTTTTTTATCGGGAGGAGATACATCCCCATGCGTGAACAGGACGACGACCTCGGCAAAGAGTTGGCGGGCGAGGCAGCGGGTATCGTGCCGAGCCAGCCGAACGACGACGAGATCTGGACGCCCCTCCGGAAGATGCGCCATTCCGCTGCTCATGTGATGGCGGAAGCGGTGCGAGACATTTTCCCCGATGCCAAACTCGCCATCGGCCCGCCCATTGCGGACGGTTTTTACTACGACTTCGATCTGCCCCGCCCACTCACGCCCGACGATTTCGCCGACATCGAGCGGCGGATGCGGGAGCGCATCGCCGCGAAGTCGCCCTTTGTGAAAAAGGTGATTTCCCGCGAGGAAGCCAACGACATCTTCCGCGACCAGCCGTACAAGTTGGAACTGATCCGCGATCTGCCAACGACGGAGGAAATCAGCCTCTACCTTGATGGCCCCTTCACCGACCTTTGCGCCGGGCCACATGTGGCGGATACGGGCGAGATCGGCATCGTGAAGCTGATGAGCATCGCCGGGGCGTACTGGCGCGGCGACGAAAAGCGCCCGATGCTGCAACGCATCTACGCCACCGCGTGGGACACCCAGGAAGAGTTGGATGCCTACCTGCACCGGCTGGCAGAGGCTGAACGGCGCGACCATCGCCGCCTGGGGCGCGAGCTTGACCTGTTCAGCACCTCGGACGAGATCGGCCCCGGCCTGATCCTCTGGCATCCGAAGGGCGCGATCATCCGCCGCGCGGTGGAGGACTTCTGGAAGGACGTGCATTACGAGCGTGGCTACGACCTCGTGTACTCGCCGCATATCCACAACGGTGCGATCTTTGAACGCAGCGGGCACCTGCAATCGTACAAAGAAAACATGTACAGCCCGATGGACATTGACGGCGTGGATTACTACGTGAAGCCGATGAACTGCCCCGCCGCGATCACGATCTACAACAGCCGCACCCGCTCGTACCGCGACCTCCCCCTGCGGTGGGGGGAACTCGGCACCGTGTACCGCTACGAGCGCAGCGGCGTGCTGCACGGGATGCTGCGAGTGCGCGGCTTCACGCAGGACGACTCGCACATCTTCTGCACGCCGGAGCAACTGGAAGACGAAGTCAACGGCGTGATTGACCTCATGGATTTCATGATGCAAACCTTTGGCTACACGTACTCCGCCTACCTCGCCACGCAGCCGGAGAAGTTCGTCGGCGCGCAGGAAGGCTGGGAACGCGCCACCGACACACTGCGCGATGTGCTCACGAAGCGCGGCATGGCGTATGAGGTGGACGAGGGCGGCGGCGCGTTTTACGGGCCGAAGATTGATATCAAGCTGTACGACGCCATTGGGCGCGAGTGGCAGGGGCCGACCATTCAGGTGGACTTCTCCCTGCCAGACCGCTTTGACATGTGGTACATCGGCAGCGATGGTGAGCGGCACCGCCCCGTGATGGTGCATCGCACGGTGCTTGGCTCGATGGAGCGGTTCATCGGTGGCCTGATCGAGCACTATGCCGGGGCGTTTCCCGTCTGGCTCGCGCCCGTGCAGGCGATGGTGATCCCCATCGCCGACCGGCACCACGACTACGCGCGGGGCATCGTCGCCCAACTGCGCAAGGCCGGGGTGCGGGGCGAGGCGAACCTGAACGACAGCCGGATGCAGGGCAAAATCCGCGAGGCGCAGGTGCAGAAGGTGCCGTACATGCTCGTGGTCGGCGACCGCGATGTTGAGGCCGGGGCCGTCTCCGTACGTTTGCGTAGCGGTGAAGACCTGAAATCCATGCCCGTCGCGCAGTTCATCGAGCTTGTCACGGCGCAGGCGGAGAGCCGCAGCATGGACCTCCTGCCCGGCGACTGATTGTTCTCCTAGCCTTTCTCACGCATCGAATGCCCCGCTCGTAGTGTCACGGGCGGGGCTTTCGCGTTTCACGCGGCGCTCTTGGCAGGTGCGTGGCAATGCATTACGATGCCCTGCGACGTACGAGGATACAAGGAACGGTGAGCCAAGCGGTGCGATTGTGCAGTGTGCGGCTACCGACACATGGGTGCAACGATAGCGCGGCGGGCGAACGGAAGCGTCCGGGTGCGCATGAGGAGGGACGAGATGCATGAGGTGATAGGGCGGCGCGGCATATTGAAGCTGGCGGCGGGAGCGGCAACGGCGGCGGTGCTCGCGGCATGTGGTGGGACAACCACGGCGACCGATACCCCGGCGAGTGCGGGCGGCACGCGCACGGCGGCCCCCGCGCTCGCGGGTGGTACCGGCGGGCAATCGCCCGTGCCCGTGACACCGGCGGCAAGCAATGCAACGGCGGCAGTGACCGCCGCTCCCACGACTGGTGGCACGGCCAGTACGGCGGCTGCCGCACCCACGACGAGCGGTTCGGCGGTTGCCGGGACGATGCCGGTGGCGGCAGCATCCCCGACCGGTAGCGCGGCGGCGCCGCTGATGAAGGTGCCCCTTGCCGCGCCGAACCCGGCGGTGAAAGGCAATGTGCGCGGCTGGATCACGACGTACGACCCACCGGATTTGCCAAGCGCGAAGTACCACGATCAGTGGGTTACGTCGTTGCCGACCACACTGCCCGGCGTCGCCTACAAGGAGGAGCAGTACGCCTACGGCGATATGCTGGATAAGCTCCGCATCGCCGTACGCTCAAACCAGCAACCGGATGTCGCCGTGCTTCCCATCCTCTGGGGGCCGGAGTTCTCGGCGAGCAATCTGCTGGTAGAAGTCAATCTCGCGGATTACGGCTACACGGCGGATAAGTTCTGGCCCGGTGCGCTCAAGTCGCTGACGTGGCAGGGGAAGCTGTACGGCATCCCGACGAATAACGAGACGCACGGCTTTATCTGGAACAAGGCGATCTTTCAAAAGGCGGGGCTGGACCCGGAAAAGCCGCCCGCCACCTGGGAAGACGTGAAGAACTTCTCCAAGCAGATCAAGGACAAAACGGGCAAGGCGGGCTACGGGGTCGTCGCCAAGCTGAACAACGGCGACATCCCCTTCCGCTACATGCCGCTCTGCTGGGCACACGGCGGTGCGGCCCTCGATGAAACGGCGGACGCGCCCACGCTGCAAAAGAGCGGCTTCGACAGCCCCGGCAACATCGCCGCGCTACAGTGGATTTCCGACGTATTCGTGGGCGACAACTCCGCGCCGCAGTCCGCGCTGACGAACACGGGGCTGGAAAACCAGAACCTGCTACTCTCCGGTGAGATCGCCATGATGTCGGGTCACCCGTCGTCCTATACCTACATCCGGTCGAAAGCGCCGGATGTTGCCGCCACCCTCGGCTACACAATGATGCCGATGGGGCCGGTACGCCGCGCCGTGGTCTTTGGCGGCTCGAACATCGTGATCTTCAAGAGCGCGAAGGACCTGGATGCCGCCAAAGCCGTGGTGAAAGACCGCACCTCGCCGGAGTGGTCCATCCATCACGTCTGGGAAACCTCCAATCCCGGCAACCGCGACGCGTTTTCGCTGCCCGAAGCGGCGCAACGCCTCGCGGAAAACAAGTTCCTCGATGTCACGACGAGCAATCTCCAGTACGGCATCTCGTTCCCGGCGGTGCCGGAGGCGAACGACATCATGAACCTCTACGTGCCGCAAATGATGCAGGACGTGATGACCAAAGCGAAAACGCCGGAACAGTCCGCGATGGACACGGCGAAAAAGGTCAACGACCTGCTCGCCAAGCGCAAGTAGCGGCGATGCGCGGATAGGTCTTCCTAACCCCCGGCCCCTTCCCTTCGAGGGAAGGGGAGAGTGCGATTGCAACGTCGCAGCGTTCGGGGAAGGTTGAAGCATTGTAGTAAGTTAGCCCTTCCCTTCGAGGGAAGGGGGCCGGGGGTTAGGAGCGTTTTTGAGGCTTAACCCGAACACTATTCGGTCACGCCTTCCGCCCAACGTTTGCTGTCTCATTAATTATCTCGGAATCAACGTATTTTTGACTCCTTGCTTGGCTGGTTTTTGAGACGCTGTGTCTGGCGTAAGATAACGTTCGAGATGAGCTTATCTGTATCAAGCCGGTATGTCGCTTCCTGCCTAAAGATTTTCGCGATTACATTTGACGAGGGGGCGCATGCCCATTTATTTTGAACACATGACGACTACACCGCCGGAGCGCGCGCGCCCTGCCGAACACGAGCCGCATCACGCCCGACACGTTTGTCGCCCGCCGGTGGATGAAGGTAGCAAGAAGTGAGTGGTGAACGCATCGATGGCTGGTACTTCGCACCGCAGCGGCGCGTGCAACTCCCTGATGCATACTCGTTCATCGGCGCGGGCTGGACGTTCCGCACCGACGATCCGGAAGAGATGCGGAGACGACGCTTTCTCGCATGGCCCTCTCCCGTATTCGCCTTCACCCACACAGGCGGGATGGCGGCCTGTCGCGTCACGGTGAGTGGCCTGATTCACACAACTGCGATGCATCCCTTCTACGATCGATCATTGCTCTCCCTCCCGGTCTGGTACGGCACCACTTTCACGGTCCAGTGGCTCGGGCAGGCGACGCATCTGCTCCAACTCTTCGTCTGTGACCTTGCCGAACAGGTGCTGGCGCGGGAACGTGCAGCAGGTCGGGAGTACGATCCCCACTCTACGACCTCATCGCCCTGCGCCGTCTCGCGATCGTCGACCTGAGTCAGCGTGAGACCTACCGCCAGCTCTGGGAACAATTCATCACTGAGCGGTGGTCGTATCCCGCACACTTCCCCGAACGCATCATCGTCGGTGGGGCACTTGATCCCTTCTTCATCGGAGCCGGCTATCGCGGCCTCCCTACACAGCGACAGAGTCTGAAGCACACGCTGATCGCAGCACGCAGCATGGATGAGAAGGTAGACAGCGAACTCGCTCAGCGGCTCACTGAGGCCTTCGCTCCTATTGAGGAGAAATGAGGAGGGGGTGTGCATCTGAGGTGTACCCCATGTCCTGACGAGGTGTACCTGCCGCCCATCGAGTTCGAGGCAGCACAGACGCGAAACGCGGAGGAGTTGACTTTCGCGACTGTCCGCTAAATGGAGAGCATTACAGATACAAATACTATCTACTTTTTTTGTTAATCATATCACGAGCAAACTTTTCGTTTGTATACTGACGCAGACTGTGTGCTTCATTTGCTAGATTTTCCCAAAACTCTTTGGTCGTATGATGCAAATAACGCATTCCTATGAATTGAAGAACATCCCATGCTAATAAACGTTCTCCTACGCGCAATAACATGTTAAAACCGTCTAACCCGTATGCTATTTCTGTAGCGTGGTCGTCCTTCAGGGGACGCCGTTCAGGGTCATACGATGCGAGGTCTTGACGAATCTCTGGAAGGAGACGTGAAAAATTTTCTCGACCAACTACACGCACAACGTCTTCTGCGGTGGGCTTAATCGCGTTATCGAGCAGTTGTTGTACCTGATGTCGGGCTTGTGGAAGGTCCGGCCATACAGGGTCAGGAAATGGCAGCGCTTCTCGCGCGGCTTGCAAAAGGTCTCGTTTCGGTGAAGCTCCTTGTACGCTCCTCTCATCTACCACAGTTATCTCCTTTACCAAATGTCTCCGATTCCCTGACACCTTCGTCGGGATCTGTCAATCTGGGGTGTACCCCAACCTGATGTCAGGCTATCCCTCGTTTCGTGTCAATCTGAAGTCTGGTTCGTGATTTCCTGACATTTGCTCCTTCACGTTAAGGAAGATTTGCGAGACGGATACTACAACGAATGCGAAACCGATTCCTTCCCCTGCCTGTACCGCTACAGGCAGGGGTCTTGCATGAGTGAGGGGGATGAACGGTCGGCGACATCATGCCGCGTAGTGACACGGCGGGAAGCGAGGAAACAGGATGCAGCGATGGATGGCGTTCGTGCTCTTCCTCGTGTTGCTTGCAATCGTGGCAGCGGCGCTCTGGTACGTCGGCAGCCAGAAAACGATCCGGGCCGAACTTCTCGCGGTGTTGCTACCCGTTAGGAGGCTCGTATGGTAACGGAGCGCCCGGTGTTCGAGATGATACCGGCTCCCCCGCGACGGCGCGGCCTCTTTTACGCCCTTGGGCAACTCGTGGGGCTGTTGTTCGTGATCGGCCTGACGGTGAGCGTCACGCTGTTCGCGCTTCACGCCGGCCCCTTTGCCGCGCCCGCCCCGTCAAAAGATGTGCCGGTCGTCAAGGTGGACATTACCCCTGCCGTGCTGCACGCGGTGCATAGCGCGAACCAACTCGTCACCGCCGAGACGCAGGTAGACCAGATCGTCACCGCGACTTCCAGTAGCCGCCTGCCCGGTTCGGAAGAAAAGGTAATCTACTTCGCGGTGTACGATATCAAGGCGGGCGTAGATCTCTCACAGATCAAGGATAGCGACATCACGGTGGATGGCGATACCGTACGCATCGTGCTGCCGCCCGCGTCCATCATCAGCCAGTCGCTGGATGCGCAAAAAAGCTACGTGATTACGCACGAGGTCGGCCCGACGACCGTGATCGGTGGCCCGTCAAAGGAGTTAATGGACACTGTGCTCCGCACCGCAGCGGGAAAAGCCCAGATGGCGACGCTCGCGGACGATAACCTGCTCAAGGCCGCCCGCGAAAGCGCGACCGCCAACCTCACCGCCCTCCTGAATGCGAGTGGCATCACGAATGTCGTCTTCGTAGACGCCCCCACCGCTACGGCAATCGCGGCTCGCACCCCCGTTGCCGCATCCTCCGCGACGCGCGCCACTGCTACCCCGCGCCGGTAAGAGGATCTTGTATTTAGGGCATGAACGAAACATCATCCGCGAGAAGGGCGGCAATTTTTTCCACCAGCGCGCCTACTTGCTGCGTGATGCCAAGGCGCTGTGCCATATCCTCGCGTTGCAACGACCAAAGCGCGTTATAGACTGCTTCCCAGTTCTCACTTTCTACAGCCTGCGAGCCTGACACATTCCTCAGCAAGAGCGATTGATAGGATTTTGCCTGTGCTTCCTCACCTGCTGATCGTAAAACGCTGAGAAACGTATTGAATGCTTCCCGCAGCTCTGGTGTCGCCACGGTTTCATGTCTCTCTGCGTCCCAATGAAATGTGGCTTGTCCATTTGCTAAACGAACCCACACAATATCTCGGTGGATAGCATGGATTTGGGTTCGCCACTTGAATACATCGGTATTTGTATCTCGAAGGAATAGGTAAAGAGTGCCGTCTATGTATGACATTCGCTCGGTCGTCTCACCGAACTCTAACGGTGCGTAGAGCGCCCTTTCCAGATGAGCGCGCCACTGCTGATCGCCAGATGCCCACGGCATACGGATAAGCGAAGCAATCGCATCGTAGGTAGCAAAAAGCCGAATACTATATGGGGATGATACTGGCGTCGGCGGCAACGGTATGCTCGCACGCTTTCGGCGTGTCCCGGTGTTTGCCGCTACGTACGCTAAAATTAGACGGACGTACTCGGAGATAGGACGCCATAGTACGATGCTTGATTTTGGTAATTGCACGGCGATATTCGCAACGATTTCACCGCCCGTAAGACCGTACAATGCGCGTCGCAGGTCGGAACATGCAAGCGTCTCCCCAAGCATTTCCAGGTCAATGATCAGTTGCACCACACGTTGATAAAACTGATCCGCACTGGTCAACGGCGGTGGAGAGGGCGAGGAATGTGACAGTTCAAGGTTGTAGTGATAAAGGTCGAGGAGCGCAGGTTGTAGAGCTAATCGTCGTCCTGCATCCGCACTGTAGAGTTCGCGTAAAATGTTTCCTAATCCCCCGTGCTCAAGTGCGTATTCAATCCCTTCCGCCCAATTTCTCTCACCTGCGTCGCGCAATATTTCGCCAGAGCCAGCACCTTCTCCCGCACGACATCTGGGTCATTTATGGGGATTAAGACGTTTTCAACCTCGTTGCGATGCGGATTTCTGGCGGCAATCACGTCTCGAATGCGTTGGCGAAATTCCGGTCGTTGTGCGATTTCGGATTGCCGCAATTCATTGAAAAAACCGCCTACTATTCGTGCCTCTATTTCACCGCCTGTCGCACCCCCTGCAACCGCGTCGTCATATTCGTCTGCCCATTGATCGTCGCCTGCGTCAGCCATATCGCGGATTAATGCGGTGATGCTTGTGTACTCTTGCTCGTTCGCCATCGTTTAGTCCGTCAACGCTTCGACGGGGTGCGTGACGACATCGGCGAGTGTGGGGGTGGTCGTGTCTTTCACCATCGGCTTGCGGTACGTCCAGAAGCGGTGCATCCCGAAGTTCACGATGGTGGCGAGGCCGAGGGCGATGAACTGCGCGAGCGCGGGTGACATGCCGATCACCTGATGGCAGAACGCGGAGATGCCCACCGTGGTGAGCGCGCCGAGCGCGGACGAACCGTGAAAGCGCAGCAGGCGTACCCAGAGTGAGTGCCCGCCCTGCTTGAGGTTGTGAAAGGTGAGCACATCGTTCAAGACGAAACTCGCGCAGATCGTCACCTCCGTGCAGAGCGTCACGTAGACGACGTACGGAAGGATGTGCAGTTGCGAGACCGTCCAGACGAGGTCGAGGTTCAGGAGCGCCACATACGCGCCTACGCCCAAGAACTGGATCACGCGCACCAACTCCTCGCGGGGGAGCGCGGGGCGGGTGCCAATTGGACTTGTCTTCGTCGGGGTCTGCGTTGTCACGGTAGCGTTCCTCTCTCCGTTTTCGTGAATCTCATGCACGAGAGTACAATATCGCGCACTGCCTTGTTTGACAAGTCTTTGTGCTCGCATTGGCCGAATGCCCTAACCCCCGGCCCCTTCCCTTCAGGGAAGGGGAGGGTGCTACGGGAAGATCACGGCGTATGGGGAACATCGTCACCTCGCCCCGTCTCGCTCCCCTTCCCTTCGAGGGAAGGGGCCGGGGGTTAGGAAGATTCGACGCCCGTGCGCATACATCCTGCTCACACGGCCGCGCATTGCGCCGCCCCGCGCGGATACTGTATCACTTGCGCCATGCACTATGGCGTTTTCGCCCGCAACGCAATGGCCGTGCGTTGGCGTGATTCCCTTGTCACCTGCTAGAGCCAGCCCTTTTCTTCGGCGATGCGTGCGGCTTCCTTGCTGTTGCGTGCGTCCACTTTCTGGATCGCGACTGAGAGGTAATTGCGGACAGTTCCCTCCGAAAGCGAGAGCCGGTCGGCAATCGTGGCGATGCTCGCACCCGTCGCAGCGACCCGCAACACCTCGCGCTCGCGTGCGGAGAGCGGGTTGCGGCCTTCGCTGAGGGCGGCGGCAGCAAGCACGGGATCTACGACGCGCTCGCCCGCGACCGCGCGACGGATCGCCACCGCGAGTTGAGAGGCCGGGGCGTGTTTGACGAGAAAGCCCACGGCGTGGCTCTCCATTGCCCGGCGCAGGTAGCCGGGCCGCCCGAAGGTCGTCAGGATGAGTACGCGGCAGGTGGGCAACGCCTCATGAAGCGCCGCCGCGACGGTCAACCCGTCACTACCGGGCATCTCGATGTCCATGAGCGCGATGTCCGGTCGGATCGCCAGCGCCTTCGCGACCACTTCGTCGCCCCGCCCCACTTCCGCGACCACTTCGATATCGCCTTCGAGCGCGAGCAGGGCCGCGAGCGCCCCACGCACCATCGCCTGGTCTTCCGCCAGCAACACGCGGATCATTACCCGCCCTCAAATCGCGCGGGATCGCTCCCGGTATCGTCACCGTCGGGCACCGTCACGCGGACGCGGAAGCCGCCCACAGCCAGCGGCCCTGAGACGATGGAGCCGCCATGCGCCTGGACACGTTCCAAGAGGCCGCGAAGCCCGTTGCCGCCGCTATTTTCTTCCGGGATCATCGCGTGCGTCGTCAGTCCCGGCCCACCCTGCCCATCGTCCACTACATCGAGAACTGCCGTTCCCTCACCGCGCGTCACGGTGATTGTGCAGTGGTGGGCGCGGCTATGGCGGACAACGTTCGTCACCCCTTCGCGCACCGCCCATGCCAGCGCCGCGTCCACAGCAGGCGAGAGCGTCCCGGCCGTATTTTCCCATTGGCAGATGATCCCCGCCGCGTCGAGGATTTCCCCCGCGCCGCTCAACTCCGCCGCGAGGGTCGGTTGGCGGTAGCCGGCGATAGTCTCGTGCATCTCCCGCAATGCGTCCTGGGTGATGGTCTGGGCGTCCCGCATCTCGTGTGCCGCGCGCTCGGGGGCGGTGGGCAGGAGGCGGTACGCCAGTTCGGTTTTGAGCGCGATGGCGGAGAGGTGGTGGCCGAGCACGTCATGGAGGTCACGCGCGAAGCGGAGCCGTTCTTCAGCCACCGCCAGCCGCGCGATCTCCGCCCGCGCCGCCCGCAGCGCGCGGTTGGTTTCGATCATTTGCCCCGCGCCGAGCAACAGCAGGCCAATGGTCAGGTCAAGGGTCAGGGTCGGGCCGAGACGGTCCCAACCGGCGCCGAGGATCAGTCCCGTTCCGGCATTGAGCGCCGTAATGAGCACGATCACTTTCGGCGCGGGGCGAACGCGCAACGCCAACCCCGCGCTGGCGCTCGCTTTGATGAATAACCCGAACCACGCGACGCCGTACGCGAGCGAGAGCAGACACGCCAGCATGACCAGCACGGTGAGCGCGAGCCAGGGGGTGCGTAACGGCGTTGCGGTGGCGTACGACACGGCGACCCGAAAGATGACCCAGAGATTGAGCGCCGTAAAGACGCACAGGCCCGCGAGGCCGAGCAGAAAGCGGGTGCGCGAGAGCGGCGTCTGCACGAGCCACGCGAGGGGGTACACGAGGAACACGAGAAACGCGAGCGCGAGCAGGAAGAGACCGAGCGCTTCACGGCGGGCGCGTATATCGGTGAGCCTGCTCACGGTCGCGGATGGCATGTATGAATCTCCCTGCGCCTGGTATGCCGATAATCCCGTATCGGTAGCCGGAGTGTCGTAGGTGGTCGTCATGGGCTTTCCCTCCTGATGGACGCCGTGAATAGTGTCTGCATCGTGGCGTCTTCTCTGAATACCTTCATTGTATCCCCGCCTTTTGTGGGTTCCGCCTCAGCCGGGGAATGGCTTTTCCGAGGTTCTCTGCGCTCCATCCAGTACGGTCTAATGTGCGCGATATCCCCAGCCGAAACAAGTGATAAATGTCATGCGGAAGTCCTGAGACTTCTCACTGACGCTGCCCCCGTTTAGCCGCTACCCTGATAACAGGGCGATGGGAGGCCATCGCGGCACACGAGCGATGACACACGAGGCGGCAACGCCGTGAGGAGCAGACCGATGACCACGAACCCGATGCATGGCAATGGCAATGGCAATGACGACATGGGCAAGGCGATGGACAACGGCGCGTATGACGTGCCGGTCCTGATCGTCGGCGGTGGCCCGGTGGGCTTGTGCGGGGCGCTGTTGCTCGCCCGGTATGGCGTGCGGTCGCTGCTGGTGGAGCGTCATCCGGGCACCTCGATCCAGCCCAAAGCGCGCGGCATCAATGCCCGCACGATGGAACTGCTGCGGACCTGGGGGCTGGAAGATCAGGTGCGCGTCGCCGGTGCGCCACTGGTGGGTAATTCCCTGCTCCTATGGACGGAATCGCTCGCCGGTAAGGAGTTGCGCCGCATCCAGACCGCGCCGGGCGACGATGCTGTCGCCGCGTTTCTCGCCACGATCAGCCCGACCACGGGCGGCGGTTGCACCCAGAATGCCTTTGAGCCGATCCTGCTCGCCGCCGCACGCCAGCACCCCGAAGCCGACATCCGCTTCAATACTGAACTCGTCGCGCTGGAACAGGACGCCACCGGCGCACGGGCGACGATTCGGGACCGGGTACACGGCGGCGAAACGGTCGTGACGGCGCGATACGTCGTGGCGGCGGACGGGGTGCATAGCCCGGTGCGGCATCTGCTCGGTATCCCGGTGAACCTGCTCAGTGCGCCGAACCGCATCCTCAATATCTACTTCCGCGCGAACCTGACGCCGTTCGTGGCGGAACGCAAGTTTATCTGGTGCATCGTTCGCAACGAGACCGTGAGCGGCTTGATGCTCACCTCCGATCTCCCCGATCACTGGCTGTTCAACGTTCCGCTCGGCCCCGACGAGACCGCCGACACGTACGACGCGGAGCGTACGCTGGCGGCGATCCGCGCGGCGGTCGGCGTGGCGGATGTAGATGTGGAAATCCTCGGCGTGCAGGAGTACACGATTACGGCGGCGGTGGCGGCGCGGTACCGGGAAGGCAAGGTCTTCCTCGTGGGCGACGCCGCGCATGTGATGCCCCCTGCCGGGGCGTTCGGGATGAATACCGGCATTCAGGACATGCACAACCTCGCATGGAAGTTGGCGGCGGTGGTCTCCGGTTGGGCGAGCGCCGACCTTCTCGACAGCTACGAGGCCGAGCGGCTGCCGGTCGGGCGGGAGACCGTGACCCGCGCCGCCCGCCGCAGCGACGCGATGGGGCTAATGGGCGCGGGGAGGCCTTCGCCCGCCGCTCAACCGCAAAGGATGCCACAGGGGCCGGGTATGCCCCTTGAGGGAGAGAACGCGCGCGATGCCATCACGCTCGGCTATGCCTATGCATCGCGCGCCGTGTCCGGTGGTCCACTGGCGAGCGATGACCCGATTCCCGCCGAGATGCCGCACGGCGCGCACGTCGGCTACCGCGCCCCGCATCTCTGGATTACCGAAAATGGGCAGCGACGCTCCACGCTCGATCTGTTCGAGGGCAGCTATACCCTGCTGACTGGCCCGGACGGCGCGGGTTGGCTCGCGGCGGGCCGGGAGACGGCAGCCGTGCTTCCCGTCCCGCTCCGGTGCGCGGGGCTTGCCCCGGCGGGCGACCTCACCGACGACGCGGGCATGTGGGACGCGACCTATGGCCTGCCCCGCGACGCGGCGGTGCTCGTGCGACCGGACGGCTTTATCGCCTGGATCGGCCCACACGCGGCGGATGCCGATGCGATAGCCCTGCGTGCGGCGCTTGAGGAAACCCTCGGCGCCGCGCCCGCGCCGGTGAGTAGCTCATCGTCACGCGGATAACGCGGATAGCGACAACGGCTTCCTTCGTCCTTCGTCCCTTCATTGATTGGAGCATCGCAATGGCTACATTCGTTCACACACCGACCGTATCAGTCGCCGTTCCTGTTCGGGAGAACGCATCCACGGGAGAAAACTCCCGTCGCTGGGCGACGCTGGCCGTAGTCGGCCTCGCGATCTTCGCGGACACCCTCAATTCGGCGGCGGTTTCCCTTGCCCTGCCGCGCATCGCGCGCGACCTCGATAGCTCGTTCGCCGGTTTGCAGTGGGTGCTGACGATCACCACGCTCGTGTTCGCCGCGCTCGTATTGACGATGGCGAAGCTCGGCGATCTGTTCGGGCGCAAGCGGCTCTTTCTCATCGGTCTCGCCATTCTCGCCGCCGCGTCACTCGCCTGCGCGCTGGCGGGGAGTGTGACGGCGCTCATCGTCGCCCGCGCGGTGCAGGGGGTCGGCATCGCGCTCGTTTCGACGATGGCGGGGGCAAGCCTTGCCGCCAGCTTCGCGCCGGAGGAACGCGCCCTGCCCTTCGGCATCTATGGCGGGCTGATCGGCATCGCCATCGTGCTCGGCCCCATCGCCGGGGGCGCGCTCGCAAACCTCGTCAGCTGGCAGGCAATCTTCTTCCTTCCCGTGCCGATGGAGGTCGTGGCCTTTGTGCTCGGCGTGGTCGTGATCCGGGAATCGGCAGACCGACCGGCGCGGCACGTGATAGACGGCGCGGGTGCAATCCTCAGCGGCGTCACGCTGTTCGCCCTCACGTTCGCGCTCACGCAGGGCAGCACCTGGGGCTGGATGAGCGCGCGCACGCTGGGCTGCTTTGGCGTGACGGTGGTCGGATTCGTGCTCTTCATCGCGGTCGAGGCGTGGCAGACGCGCCAGGGCCGCGAGCCGATGGTGGACCTCGCGCTCTTCCGCAACCCGACCTTCAGCGCGGCGTCTTTCGTCACGCTGGTCGTCAATCTGGCCTTTTCGGGCCTGGGATTCTCCCTCGCGCTGCTCTATCAGAACGTGCTGCACTACGACGGGCCGGGCATCGGGCTGCGCTTTCTCCCCCTGATGGGTGGCTTCATCATCGTGATCCCGCTCGTCGGCGCCATCGCAAACCGCATCGCGCCGCGCGTGCTTTATGGTGTCGCGCTGACGGTCTTCGCGGCGGGGTTGCTCCTGATCGCGCGCCTCGGCCCGACGGATGATTGGCGAATCCTGATTCTCGGTTTGATCGTCACGGGCTGTGGCGGGGCGGCGCTTCAGGCCCAGGTGGTGAACACCACGATCAGTAGCGCGCCGCGCTCACACATGGGCGTGGCGACCGGGATCAGCGAGACGACGCGGCAAATCGGCCTCGGCGTGGGCACGGCGCTGCTCAGCACGGTCTTCGCCGCCCGCTACAACCACTACCTGCCCGGCGCGCTCACCGACACCGGAGTGTCATCGGAGACCGCGCACCAACTCCTGACGAGCGGCGGTGTCTCGGTGGCGGGGCGCGTCCCGACCAGTGTGCCACCGATGATTGCGGGCGCGATCCAGACGGCGATGCACCGGGCCTTCGTGAGCGGCTTCGACGATATGGTTCACGTTGCCGCAGGGTTCGTCGTCGTCGCGCTCATCGTCGCGGTGTGCTGCATCCGCCGTCAGGGGACGATGCGCGAATCGGGTGATATACCTCGATGACCTTTGCCCCGCGTGGTTTGCCCGCCGTGGTACAATCGGGCCGTCGCATCGCATTGGGGTGAGGGGAAAGGGAGTGTCGCCGGATGAGTCGCGTGCAGGAGTACGCCGAGGCGGTGCGGGAGCGCGTCGGGCAGGTGATCGTCGGCAAGCGCGAGGTGATAGACCTCGCGCTCGTCGCGTTGCTGTGTGAGGGACACATCCTGCTCGAAGACGTGCCGGGGGTCGGCAAGACTACGCTGGCCCGCGCCCTTGCCCGCACCCTGGGAGGCGACTTTCGCCGCATCCAATGCACGCCCGACCTGTTGCCCTCGGACATCAGCGGCCTGACGTACTTCAATCAGCGGGCGCAGGAGTTTCAGTTTCGCCCCGGCCCGATCTTCGGCAACATCGTGTTGGCGGACGAGATCAACCGCGCGACGCCGCGCACCCAGTCCGCCCTGCTCGAAGCGATGGAAGAGCGCACGGTGACGGTGGAAAACGAGACGATTCCCCTGCCGCGCCCCTTTCTGCTGATCGCCACGGAAAACCCCATCGAACTGGAAGGCACCTTTCCGCTCCCCGAAGCGCAACTGGACCGTTTCTTTATCAAACTCGGCATCGGCTACCCCGACGAAGACGACGAGGCAGCGATCCTCACCCGCTTCGGTGGCGAGAACCCGCTCACCACGCTCGCGCCGGTCGGGGACATCGCGGATTTCCCCGCGTTGCAGGCAGAGGTGCGCGCCGTGCATGTAGATAATGAGCTGCGCCGCTATATCACCCGGCTCGTCCGGGCGACGCGCACACATGCATCGGTCGCGCTGGGGGCCTCGCCGCGTGGCTCGCTCGCCCTGTACCGCGCGGCGCAGGCGTATGCCGCTGTGCGTGGGCGCGATTACGTGACGCCCGAAGACGTGAAGGCGCTCTGGTCGCCCGTACTCACGCATCGCGTCATTCTTTCGTCCGAGAGCCGGTTGCGCGGGCGCGATGTGGACGCGCTGCTGACGGAGATCGTCGCCGGTGTGCCCGTGCCGGTCGAGGCGGTCTAGCGATGGGCACCGGGGCGATTGCCGGGCAGGCGTGGGTCACGGGCGCAATCGGCGTAATCTTTGTCGGGATGCTCATCAACCAGCCGACCGTGACCGCCATCGGCACGATCCTGCTCCTCACCCTCGCACTCGCGTGGGCGTGGAACCGGCAGGTGCTCTCCCGCCTGATCTTCGCGCGGTCGGTGGACAACGACCGCTGCTTCGCGGGCGAGACCCTGCACCTCACGCTGCGCCTGACGAACAAGAAGTTCCTGCCGATGCCCTGGGTGCGCGTGGAAGACGTGCTTTCGAGCCGCGTGCGCGTGCGCGATTGGGAAGCGTACCAGAGTGAATCGTCGGGATCGCAGATCGTCTCGTTTTTCACCGCGCTCCGGTGGTACGAACGCATCACCTGGCACCTTACGCTGCAATGCCCGCGCCGGGGCTATCACCGCATCGGCCCCGTGACGCTGCGCAGTGGCGACCCCTTCGGCTTTTTCATGAGCCGCCGCGAACTGCCCGGCGAGCAGTTCCTGACCGTGTACCCCCGCCTCCTGTCGCTGGCGGAGTTCGGCCTGCCGCCGCGCCACCTGCTCGGTGAGCAGGCGGTGCGCCGCCCCGTGATTACCGACCCGACACGGATCATCGGCACGCGCGACTACCACCCCGAAGACCCCTTTCGCGCCATTCACTGGAAAGCCTCGGCCCGTGCGGGCAGCTACCAGACGAAGATTTTCGAGCCAACGGCGAACCTGCAAATCGCCGTGTTTCTCAACCTCGACACCGTGACGCGCTACTACGAGGGAATTGACCAGGAGCATCTGGAGCGGGCAATCAGTGTAGCGGCGAGCCTCGCCGAGTGGGCGACCACGCACAAGTACGCCGTGGGGGTGTACGCGAATGGCCTAATCGCGCAGACGAGCCAGACGTTGCGCGTCCCGGCGGGACGCCGCCCCGACCAGTTCGCCCGCATCCTTGAAGGGCTGGCCCGGCTCACGCCCTTCACGTTCGTCAATATCGCGGGCACGCTGGAACAGGAGACGCCACACTTCCCGTGGGGCAGCACGGTGCTCATCGTGACGATGACGATGACCGATTCCCTGCGCGTCGCTATCGCCCGGCTCACCGGGCGCGGCCTGCGCGTGGTGATCGTCGCGCTCGGTTTCGTGGATGCCCCCGACGCGCCCGGTGTGCTCGTGCATCGCATCTCCTGGGAAACGACCGACCGCGCCACGCGGGACGATACGGACGACGCGGACAAAATGGAGCAGGCGGCGGACTGATTTCAAGTATGCAGTACGCAGTATGCAGCGAAATGCATTAATCCCCGCTGCATACTGCATACTGCGTACTGCATACTCCAAAAGGAGTGAGCCATGAGTGAAACAATCACGGTGCCGAACTTCACGGGGCAGGCGCCACGGGCATACCTGACGATTCACGCGGGTGAGGCGGACGCGGTGGAGGTCGCGCGCGGGCAGTACGTGCAGGTGGCGGACACGCTGGGTGGGCAGGTGGCCCTGTTCACGGCGTTCCGGCAGGATTACCACGAGGAATACGTCTCGACGAGCCAGACCATCGGCTACAACCGCAACTTCATGCTACAAACGGGCCATGTGCTCGTGAGTAACCTGGGAAACCCGATGCTCACGCTCGTTGAGGACACAGTGGGGCGGCACGATTTGCTGCTGCCCGCCGACGACGCGCGCTTTTACCTCAACCGGGGCGTCAATGTCGCGCATACCACGACGCGGGACGCACTCGCCATCGTACTCAACCGCTACGACATCGGCTACGACCGCGTGCCCGACCCCGTGAACCTCTTTCAGCACGTTGGCTTCGGGGAGCGCGGCGCGTGGGAGTTTCGCCCGCCCCTCTCGGAGCGCGACGATCTCGTCACCCTGCGCGCCGAGATGGATTTGCTCGTCGCCGTGGCATCGAGCGCGGACGACATCAGCGAGCGCAACAACCACAGCGTCAGTGACATCGTGGTGCGCGTCTACTTCGCGTGAACGACGCATGGTGCGGTATGGTACATAATAGGCGGACAGACGGCGCACCGTGCGCTCGCCACCCTTCACACGCACTACTCCCATCGGAGGTACGACATGGACGAGCAGGAGATGGACGTGATTGAGCGACCGGAGATGATTGACATAGACGGCCCGGAGGCGGACCCGCGCCGGGGACAAACGCCGCGCGCTCGCGTAGATGAGGTGTGGGAGCGCACCGAAGCGATGCGGACGCGGGCGGCAGCGCAAGCGGAGGCGTCCGCGCGGCGGGCGACGGAACTACCGATGCAGTTGCTGAACGGCGTGGTGGGCACGCTCCCCGTGCAGACGCGCGAGCATCTGCGCCAGAGCGCGCGGGAAAGCGTGCTTGCCCTCACATCGCTCGTGGACGCGGTCAGTAGCGCGGCCCTGACGGCGGTAGATCGTATTTACGCCGACTCCCGCACCCCGCATGAGAATACCCCGCCCCGCCGCATTGTGATTGAGCGCGACGAACCCGGCACTGAACCGGGATCGCCGTCATAAACAGAGTACAGCAACGGGTAACGAGCGGCAGCATCGGCCGTGTCACTCGTTACCCGTTCGCTGCTATTTGTTCCGCATTACTTTGACGGGTGGAACGTCACGGGCGCGTCGTGCCCGTCTTCGTAGGTAACGACTTCGGCATCCACCTTGAGCAGCACGGCGTCGGGGTCATCCGGCCCCTTCGGGAACCACTGCCGCCACGAGTCTTTCCAGTATTGCTTGAAGCGGGCCTGGTCTTTGATGATTTCCACGGTGCCTCCGATGGAGACGTAGCGCCCGATGTTTTTTTCGGCGTCGTAGTAGTACACCCCAACCTTCGGGTTGCGGCGCAACTCGTCTACCTTTTCGCTGTCGAGCCGGGTGGCGAACCAGAGGTCCATGTCCGGTTCCGCTTCCTGCGTCGCCATCGGGCGGGTATTGGGGATGCCGTGTTCGCCCATTGTAGTGAAGGCGGCGAACTTGTAGTCCCGTGTCAGTTCCGCGATGCGCGGTTGCGATTGTGACTGCGTGGTGCTCATTTATCCTCCTGTAGGCGATCAATGGAACGCAAAGAGCGCAAAGGACGCGGAGAACGCGAAGAAAACAACGGCTGGCTTTTCGTCTGTGCTCTCTGCGTGTGCGCTCCGTGTCCCCCGCGTTTCTTTCCGTTCGGTTTGGGGCACGAATGATGCCACCGGCGGAAACGGGCGGATTTGTTCATCATCCGTACTCCTGCGATAATGCGCGGCGAAACGCGCCGGGGCTTCTTTCCCGGTATGGCTGGCATGGTGACGGATGCACACGGGGCACAGACGGGGAGGCAACGAGTGAAGGGTGTGATTCTGGCAGGGGGGTTGGGCACGCGGCTGTACCCACTCACGCACGCAACGAGCAAGCAACTGCTGCCGGTCTATGACAAGCCGATGATCTACTACCCGATTCAAACGCTCGTGCGGGCGGGCATAGACGACATCATGGTCGTCACCGGTGGCCCGCACGCGGGGGACTTCATCCGCGTACTCCGCAACGGGCGGGACTTCGGCGTGCGCCACCTCGAATACACCTATCAGGAAAACGCGGCGGGTGGGCTTGCCGATGGCCTGCGGCTCGCCGAGGAGTTTGCGGACGGCGATTCCGTCGCCTTTATTCTCGGTGACAACACCACGGATGCGGACATCGGCCCGGCTGTCGCGCGCTTCACGGGTGGCGCGACGGTGTTCCTGAAAGAAGTGCCGGACCCGCAGCGCTTCGGTTGCCCCGTATTCGCGCCGGGTGACGCCACGCGCATCACACACATCGAGGAAAAGCCAGCCGAGCCACGTAGCCGCTACGCCGTGACGGGCCTGTATCTGTACGATCCCCAGGTGTTTTCCTACATCCCCACGCTCACGCCTTCGGAGCGCGGGCAACTGGAAATCACCGACGTGAATAACCTCTACCTGCGCGACAACGCACTGCACTGGGAAGAGTTGGACGGCTTCTGGAGCGACGCGGGCACGTTCGAGAGCCTGTTCGAGGCGAGCGCGTACTGGGCGCGCAAGGCGCTCGGCGCGCGTGCCGAGCACGCGATGGCGGGCATCGCCCCAGTGAACGCCGCGTCCTGAATCGCGCTGTCGGTGGTATTCTAGGAGTCCACTCCTGTTCCCCATATGGGGGCAGGGATTTACTGTGCGTATTGATCGCGCCGCGTGTGTATGCCGGGCGCTCGCCGAAGGGCCGGATGATGCTGGAACAGGAAGTCGCGTACGCCACCGAGGAAATTCGCCGTGCCATCGAGGCCCAGGGCTACCCTGCCCCCGCGAAGATGGCCCCGCTTAAGCCGCAGGTGCGCGAGGCGCGCTGGATACTCGGCACGCCTGTGGCGATGCAGGTCGGCAAGGTGGCGGGCGTGGATCCCACGGAAATCGCGGACGGCATCGCGGCCCACCTGCGCGCGGGCGGTCACTTCGCCGATGTGTACGTCGAGAATGCGTACGTCAACTGCGCCCTTGACCTGGGCGAGCTTGCGACGGGCACGGTGCGCGGCGTGCTCGCGGCGGGCGCAGCCTACGGCGAGAGCGCGCCGAATACTGAGCGCGTGATGATCGAGTACGGCGCCTTGAACACGCACAAGGAAGTACATGTCGGGCACCTGCGCAACCTCGCCCTCGGTGCGGCCCTCGTGCGCATCATGCGCGCGGCGGGCTTTACCGTGCTTCCCGCCGCGTATATCGGCGATATCGGTCTCCATGTCGCCAAATGCCTCTGGTGTTACCAGACCTTTCATCGCGGCGAGGAACCGGCAGACCCCTACGCCCGTGGGGCGTGGCTCGGCAACCTGTACACCGAGGGGAACGCCCGCCTCGAATACCGCAAGGACGTGATCGCGCTCATCGGGCGGCTCGTCGGCGACGAGATGCTGTTCCGCCACCGCACGGACTTGCTCCTGATCCGGTTGCGCGACCAGGGTCTCCCGGAGGACATCGCCACGCTGATGGGCGTACTCGTCAGTGGCAAGGCATTCGCGCCGGAAAACTTGCGCAACCCCGCGACGATGCCCGCGTTCTGGGCGCTCGTCGGGCAGGTGCTGCGCGACGCGACCACCCGCGAGGCGAACCGCGCCCCCGGTACGGAGCCACAAACGCCCGATCTCGCGGAGATGCGGGAGGCATATACCCAACTCGACGCGCATTTCGTCGAGTGGTGGGAGCCGAGCGCGACATGGGAAGCGGAGATGCGCGCCGTGTATCGTGGCTGGGACACGAAAAACCCCGCCGTGCTCGCCCTCTGGGACGAGACACGGCAGTGGAGCCTCGATTACCTGCGGGCGATCTACGCGCGCCTCGGCCTGCCAATGGAAGTGTACTTCTTTGAAAGCGAGGAAGACGAGCCGGGTCGCGCCCTCGTGCAAGACTTGCTCGAACGCGGCATCGCGGAAGTTTCCAACGGCCTGCCCGTGGTGAAGATTGACGAAAAGCTCGGGCTGGAAAAGGAAACATACCGCACGCTGCCCGTGCTGCGCTCGGACGGCACCACGCTCTACAGCACGAAAGACCTCGCGCTGGCGCAAATCAAGTTTGCCAAGTACGGCATTGACCGCTCGGTGTATGTGGTTGACGCGACCCAGGGCCTCTACATGCAGCAGATCTTCGAGATTCTCAAGCTGATGGGCTGGCCCCAGGCGGCGAAGTGCCATCACCTCTCGTACGCCTTCGTGCGCCTGCCCGAAGGCAAGATGAGCAGCCGCACGGGCAACGTCGTGCTCTTTGATGACCTTGAACGTGAGGCGCTCGTGCGTGCGCACGCCGCCGTGGACGAGAAAAACCCCGATCTGCCGCCGGAAACCAAAGAGGCCATCGCGCTGGCGGTGGGGCAGGGCGCGCTCTTTTACGGGATGCTCGACCGCGACAACAACAAGGAGATCGTATTCGAGTGGGAGCGTGCGCTCTCGTTTGACGGCCACGCCGCGCCGTACATTCAGTACGCTCACGCCCGCGCCTCGCGCATCCTGGAGCGCGCCGCTACCGAAGGCCTCGCGCTCCCCGACGCGGAGACGACGCTGCACATGGCCGAACCCGCCGCCGAGGAGTTGAACCTGTTGCAGAAGATCGGCGACTTCCCGGCAGAGGTGCGCCGCGCCGCCGAGGAATACAGCCCGCTCGTGATCGCGAACTACGTCTACGACCTCGCCAAGCTGTTCGCGGACTTTTACAACGCCTGCCCCGTGCTGCAAGCGGAAGAACCGGCGCGCGGCACCCGCCTCGCCCTCGTCGCCGTCGCCCGCCAGACCCTCGCCAACGGCCTCGCCCTGCTCGGCATCACCGCCCCGGACGTGATGTAGAATGTAACCGCGCGTCTGATTCCCGGAGGAGAATTGCCGTGACCGATACCGCGCGTGAAACCGGCGTCGCGTTGATTGCGCGCTACATCGCCCCGCACCCGGCGAATCCGGGCCGCGACGAATACTGGCTACCCGCGTACGGCTACTCTGTGTGGGTGATCGCCGGTGATCTTTCCCCCGACGCCGCGAATGCCGCCGTGGTCGCCCGCGAGTACGGCATTCCGCTCGAAGCGGTCGAGGCGGTCGAGGCGGTCTGGGCATATTACTGCCGGCATCGCGCGCTCATTGACAACCGCCTCGCGCAAAATCGTGTCGTGTAATGGTCATGTGTTATCTCGATGAGGATGTCAAGGTGGCGATTGCGGAGCAACTTGTCGCACGCGGTGTGACAACGCGCACCACGCAGGACGAGGGGCGGAAAGGCACACGCGATCACGCGCAGCTGTGGTTCGCCGCACAGCGCGGGTGGACGTTTGTCACGAACAACCGCCGCGATTTTCGTGAGTTGCACGGCGCATGGCGATTACGGCAGGTGCCGTGCGACCACGCCGGCATTCTCGTGCTTGCACAGGGGATGGAAGCGGCAGAGGTCGCGCGCGTGATTGCGGAACTGTGTGCGACACAACCATTGTTGACCAATTCCCTCTATGAGTGGCGTCACTCCACCGGGTGGAGCGAGATGGTCACGTCCCCTCTCGAAGCATAAGCGGTGAGACGGCGTTCATTTGGGGAAAAGCGAGCGTTGGCGGTCTTCGTAGATTTCCGCGAGCATCGCGTCCGTGTCCTCGTCCTGCCATGACCCGGCAGCGGCGGCAAGTCCCGCGAATGCGTGCGTCGGATGCCTCTCGCCGTTGGTAAGCGGCACCACGGCGACCAGGGGCGTATCCCCCATACCGAGTACCACACGCCGGGGTATCTCGCGCACCTCTTCAGCGAGCCGGAGCAGATCGGCGTTGTCGGTAATATCAATGAAGTGTGGGTCATGTGCCATGCGAGTATTCTCCTCATACGAAGCGTACCACGATCACACACAAATGGGACACGCGTGTTCTTTGCCTGCCGCCTACTGCCGACCGAACGCGAACATCCATTCCCCCGGCTGCCATCCGTTCGCGTCGAGCGCATGGAGAAAGGGCAATACGTCGTCCACTGCCGCCGCGAGGATGCGTTCGCCGTCTTCTTCGGTGCCCTGCGTCGCCGCGCCGCCGTAGCCCGCCGGTTCGATCTCTCCGAACCGCCCGAACACGGTGATCGGTAGGCCGAATGGCTCGTTTGGCTGGTCGGTCGCTAAATCCCTGCGCACGAGGTCGGGTGCGATGGTGGCGACCGCTGCCGTTTCGGACTGGCCCGCGTGGTCGAGGTCCACAGCGACGCTGCGTGGGGCGAGGACGCGCTGTGCCCGCCCTTGCCAGCCCAACATCGCCGCGACGTGCATTCCGAGATCGTGATGCAGGTCACGCGCCGCGATCTCCACGGGCGCGGGGTTGCCGTCGTGCGTGGTGATAATGAGCAGTTTCGTGATGCCGCCCGCGTGCAGGCTCGCCGCGATGTCGTAGATCATCGTGGCGAGCGTGTGGGGGCGCACGGAGAGCGTCCAGGGAAAACCCAGGTGGTGCAGGCTGACGCCGTGCGCGACTGGGGGCAACACGAGCATCCGGGGGAAGTGCGCAGCGACACGCTTCGCCAGTTCGTGTGCGATCAGCGTGTCCGCGCCGTAGGGCAGATGGGGGCCGTGGTACTCGGTCGCGCCGACGCCGAACACCGCCGCGTCGTACGTGCCCGCGTCGGTCGCCGCTCCGGTCAGGTTCGCCAGTTCGGGGCCATGTGCCGCCATCGCGCGCTCCCTTCATGTACGGTCGTGGTCGGGGAACCCCTCTCCCGTGCGCAGCTAAGGGGGACGGGTGCGGGTGCCCTCTGGGCAGTATGGGCGGCACGGGGGTGGGGTACATGCAATTTACAGCGCGGCCATCGCGTTCACGAGTTCACGCACGGCCTCGGCGGAGCGTTGGAGCGCGCCGTACTCGTCCGCCGTCAGTTCGATCTCGATCACCTGTTCGCGTCCGCGTGCGCCGAGCTTGGTCGGGACGCCGACGAACAGCCCATGCACGCCGTACTCGCCTTCGAGCAGCACGGACGACGGCATGATGCGCTTCTTGTCGAGCAGGATGCTGTCCGCCATCGCGGCGACCGATGCCGACGGCGCGTAAAAGGCGCTGCCCGTTTTCAGGAGGTTGACGATCTCCGCGCCCCCCTCCGCCGTGCGCTTCACGAGGGCGTCAATGCGCTCTTGCGACAACAGCGCCGGGAGCGGGATGCCCGCCACGGTGGTGTAGCGCGGCAGGGGCACCATCGTGTCCCCGTGCCCACCGAGCACGAACGCGGTCACGTCCTCCACCGACACATCCAGTTCGCGCGCGATAAAGGTGCGGAAGCGCGCCGAATCGAGCACGCCTGCTTGTCCGATCACCCGCTCTTTGGGAAAGCCCGATGCCTCCAGCGCGATGTGACACATCGCGTCCAACGGGTTCGAGACCACGAGCAGGATCGTCTCCGGCGAGTGAGCGATGATCTGCGCCGTCACGCTCTTGACGATGTTCATGTTCGTGCGTAGCAGGTCGTCCCGGCTCATCCCCGGCTTGCGTGCAATGCCGGAGGTAATCACCACGAGGTCCGACCCGGCGGTTTCCTCGTAACTGTTCGTGCCCGTGATGCGGGTGTCGTACCCTTCCACGGGGCCGGACTCTTCCATGTCGAGCGCCTTGCCCTGCGGCAGCCCTTCCACGATGTCCACGAGCACGATGTCCGCGTAGTCCCGCTCCGCGAGCCGTTGCGCCGTGGTGCCGCCGACCATGCCTGCCCCGATCACCGTGATCTTTTTCCGTCCACCTGCCATGTGTATCCCTCCCTCTCGTTTTTGCCACTCCGGGGCTGCATCGTACCACAGCAACATGGGGCATGTGCCGCCTTACGCGGGTGGGAACAGCGACGCGACACGGAGCCGCAAGTTTGGCAGTACTTGTGAGGGGACAGCGTGGGAGCCGCTGGTGATGCCCTGCGATGCGTCCGTCGTCCCATTAAACACGAAGACTTCAGTCGTGCGGGCGAGCGGGTCAACGATCCAGTATTCCGGGACACCGAAGTGCGCGTAGCGGTCGTACTTGGTCGTGCGGTCGCGTTTGCGCGTGGAGGGGGAGGCGATCTCGATGCAAAGATCGGGTGGCCCCTCGATGCCGCGCTCACTGACGAACATCATTCGCGCGTTCGAGACGTAGATGAGGTCCGGCTCGAACACGTCGTGCGGGCTGAGAATGATCGCGGTCGGAGCAACGAAAATGCGCCCCAACTTGCGTCGCTGGACGTGGTTATCGATCCGTCTGGACAGTTCCTGGCTGATCCACTGATGAACGATCAATGGCCGTGGCGACACGACAACCTCCCCGTCAATGATCTCGTAGCGGTTGCCGTCATCGTCGAGCAGGCAATCGAGGTCGTCGTACGTCAGTTTCGTCGTGGTCGCCATGCGTGGCCCCCTTGTTCAAGCACGAGTGCGGTACGAGACGTGATACGGATAGTGTACTTCAGGCCCGGTCGAGGCGGGCGAGACGCTGGGCTTCGCGGTGCGCGAGGCGGCTCGGTTCGGGGAGCTTCGTGCGCGTCGCTGCCTGCCGTACAATCGCCACCGCCGCTTCCAGTGTGATGCGGTGCCCGACCGAGACAAACACGGGCGCGACGCCTGCCCGCGTGCGCAGCGCCATGCCGACGACTTCGCCCCGGTCTACGAGCGGCGCGGCGCTGCCCGCCGCCTCCGCCAACGCCTCATACCGCCCCACGAGCACCGACTTCGCACAGCCAACCGTCGGCAGGCCCGTAATCAGGCCGAGGTGGCAGGCCAGCCCGAAGCGGCGCGGGTGCGCCCGCCCGTGCCCGTCGGCGATCAGCACATCCGGGGGTGCGGGCAACTGTTGGAGGGCGGCAACGGCGGCGGGCGCCTCGCGCCACGAGAGCAGCCCCGGCACGTACGGGTACGCGAGCGGTGCGTCCGCCGACACGAGAGCGCGCGACGCGAGATCGGGAAACGTCACGAGGGCCGCCACGGCAATGGCCCGCGCTGTGCCCAGATGCACGTCCACAGCGGCGAGCGTGTGCGGCGGTGCGGACAATGGTTCCTCCCGCACGTCCCCCACCCACTGCCGTTGCTTGGCGATGGCGGCGGCAGGCGGGTCGGCGGTGTCCGGCAGATATTCAGCGTGTATCTGCATGTGCGACCCCCTTCAAGTATGCAGTACGCAGAATGCAGTATGCAGTGAAATGCGGGGAGCGCACGCATTGATTTGCTGCATACTGCATACTAACCACTGCGCACCCCCTTAGCCATTGGTCTAGGAACCGGTCTCCCCGATTGACCGATGTGGTGTACCGCCGCACGCGGCATACTGCACGCACACGGGACGCACGTCCCGTATCATCTACCCACACAGGGGAGGCAGACCACATGAGCATCACTGATTCCGAAATGACCACGTTGCGCGCGCTCTCGAATGACCTTGCGGCGGCGGTGGAGCGCGCGGGGGCGGCAACCGTGGCCGTCCATGCCCGCAACCGCGTCGCGTCGAGCGGCGTGCATTGGCGTCCCGGCGTGATCGTCACCGCCGATCATACCGTGGAACACGAGGACAACATCACCGTCACGCTCGCGGACGGCACGAGCGTCCCCGCGACGCTCGCGGGGCGTGACCCGAACACCGACCTCGCCGTGCTGCGTCTGGGCGGTGACGCCACGGCTACCGTCGCGCAGCTTGGCGACGCGGCGGCGCTTAAGGTCGGGCACCTTGCCCTCGCGCTCGGGCGCACGGACGGTTCCGGCGTCGCGGCGAGCCTGGGCGCGATCAGCGCCGTTGGTGGCGGCTGGAGCACGGGCCGGGGCGGGCAAATTGACCAGTTCATCCGCGCCGACGTGACGTACTACCCCGGCTTTTCCGGTGGCCCGCTCGTAGACGCGGCGGGGCAGGTCGTCGGCATCAACACGAGTGGCCTGTCGCGCAGCATGGGCCTGACGATCCCCGTCGCCACCGTGAATCGCGTGGTAGACGCCCTGCTGACCAAGGGCCGCATCGCGCGCGGCTACTTCGGCGTCAGCCTGCAACCCGTGCGGTTGCCGGACAGCCTGAAGACCGCCCTCGGTACGGATGCGGGTGCGGGCCTGATCGCCGTTTCCGTGGAGGAGGGCGGCCCCGCCGCGCACGCCGGGATGATGATCGGCGACATTCTCGTTTCCGTCGGCGGGCAGAACGTGGAAGACACCGACGCGGTACAGGCATTTCTCGCACCGGACAAGGTCGGTACGCAGGTCACGGCGCGCGTGGCGCGGGGCGGCGCGGCGACCGATCTGACGATCACGGTCGGCGAACGCCCGCAAACGGCAACGGCGGGCGAGCATTCCCAGAAGGGACGATAAGATGACGGTTGCACTGCATGTCTCTGCCGCACTCGCGGACGATCTCGCGGCCCTCGCCACGTCATTGCGGCAAAGCACGGTGGTCGTGCGCGCGGCGGGCAGCCACGGCGGTGGCGCCGGTGTGGTCTGGGGTACGACCGATACGATCATTACCAACGCGCACGTCGTCGGGCGCGCGGAGCGGGCGCAGATCCAGCTTTGGAACAAGCGCACTTTGGAAGGCAGCGTCACGGCGCGTGACGCGGGCCGCGACCTCGCCGCGATCACGCTCGATGCCGCGCCCGCAGACCTCGTGCCCGTGACGGCGGGCGACTCCGACGGCCTGCGCGTCGGCGAACTCGTGGTCGCGGTCGGCAACCCGCTCGGCGTGATCGGCGCGGTCACGGCGGGCATCGTGCATGCGATTGGCCCGGTAGACGGGTCGGTGGGGCCGAACCGCCAGCCCTGGGTGCGGGCGGACGTCTCGCTCGCCCCCGGCAACAGCGGTGGCCCCCTCGCCACCGTCACGGGTGCGGTGATCGGCATCAACAGCATGATCGCGGGCGGTCTCGCCCTCGCCGTGCCGTCCAACGCGGTGACGCGCTTCCTGAAGACGCGCGCCGAACGCCGCTACATCGGCGTGACCACGCAGCCGGTGCTCGTGCCGGTCGCGGGCGGGCGGGCCTTTGGCCTGCTCGTGCTCGAAGTGGCGACCGACAGCCCGGCGGAAGCGGCGGGCATCATCGCGGGCGACGTACTGATCGGCAACAACGGCGCGGCCTTCGTGCGGCCCGACACGCTGGTGAGCGCGATCTACGACGCCGACCCGAACGCGCCCCTGCGCCTCGACCTCGTGCGTGCAGGCAAGCAAACGGTGCGGGACGTGGCAATCGGGCGGGACACGCCCGCGCAGCGAGCGGCATGACCCGCGTCCTGATCGTGGCGGCATCCGCCGTCGTCCGGGCCGGGCTGGAGGCGCTCGTCGCTTCCAGCCCCGGCCTGTCTGTAGTCGGGCAGGCCGCGAGCACCGATGCCCTGCTTGCGGAAAGCGAGCGCGTTGCCCCGGACGTGGTGCTCGTGGACCACAAGGGCGAGGACGACGACTTCGTGCCGGTGTTGCTCGCCCTCGGTGAGGGCAGCGCCGCGCCCCCCGCCGCTGTGGTGCTGACGGACGGCCCCGCCGCGCTCTGGGCGGCGGTCGCCGCGCGCTCGGCGGTGCGCGCCGTGCTGCCACGGGAGGCATCGGCGGAGGCGATCACCGCCGCCGTGGCGGGGGCGGCGGCGGGCCTGATCGTGTTGCCCGCGTCGGTCGTGGAAACACTGGCGTCGCCGCAACCCGCGCCCGTCGTTGAGCCGTCCCCCACAGGCGTCAGCCCCCTGACGCCGCGCGAGATCGAGATTCTGGGGATGCTCGCCGAAGGGCTGGGCAACAAGATCGTCGCCCGCCGCCTGGGCATCTCCGACCATACCGTGAAGTTCCACGTCGGCTCGATCATGAGCAAGCTCGGCGCAAGCAGCCGCACCGAAGCCGTCACCCTCGGTGTCCGCCGTGGCCTCATCATGCTGTAAAATGCGCGGGAAATGCAGGGATTTCACCACAGAGACACAGAGGATACGGAGGAAATACAAAGAATATTATTTGATCATGTATTCCTCTGTGTCCCCTGTGTCTTGGTGGTGAATGCATTTTATTAATGGGAGTGTGTATGCGCCGACCGCAATCTGTGCTCATCGCCTTGCGGGTCTGGCTGATCGTGGCCCGGTACGCGCTCGCGCAAGCGACGTGGGACCGTGTGCGGGCCGTCAGGAGGGGTATTCCGATGTCTTCGCTTTCGATTAATGAGCAGATTCGCCGTGAGGTGTTGTCGTGGCCCGACGTGACGGAAGCGCCGCACCGCTTCGGCGGCACCGAGTTTCGCCTCGGCAAGCGCGAACTTGGCCACCTGCACGGCAACCACCTCGCGGATTTGCCCTTTCCCGTGCGCGTGCGCGAAGAGTTGGTGCGCGATAGCAAGGCGATGGCGCACCACATCCTGCCCGAAAGCGGCTGGGTGAGCTACCCGATCCGCGACGCGGCGGCGGTGCCCGGCGCCCTCGCCCTGTTCCGCCTCGCCTACGACCGCGCCCTTGCCGCCCGCCGCGTCCCTACCGCCGAGACCGCAGACGCCACTGCGTAACCCCGCGCGGCAATCGCCGTTTACGGCCCCTGGTAGCCCCAGATAAACGTGCTGGACGCGGTCATCTCGTCTATCAGATACACCGAATGATTGACCGAGGTGCGACTGCCCACAAAGCTCGCTCCACCGATGTCAATGACCCACGACGGACGATTCTCGAACCGGGGAATGATCTCGCCCGTGGGCATACACATGCTTCCTGGCTGTGTCCGATTCATGCAGCGGTACACGGGATAATTGCACGGGCCAAGCCAACCCACACAGCCACCCGGCCCTGTGTTCCCAATCTTAGTGGGGTCAACGGCAAAGCTGGACGTGGCCAGACCGTGAATCGCCGTGATCGTGACCGGGGTGCCGTCGACGAAGTTTCCACTAAGCGCCCAGTAAATACCCGTATCGGCAAGGATATTTTGCGCGTCGAGCGCGGAAAGCAGCGGTGGGTCAGCGGTGCCGATCAGGATGAGGTCGTTCGGGCCGCTCGTGACGGCGGGCAGGGTGCTGCGCTCGCCGGGCGCGAGCGGAATCTCCGTGGCGAGCGTCACGCCCATCGGCACGGGCGTAGTTTGCGCGGCTGCACGGAGCGGCGCACCCACAGAGCTTGCCAGCATGAGCGCGGTGAGAACTATCGAGAGGGTGACGGTCTCCGTCCATAAACGCAATTGCTTCATTATCATCTCCTTGTCCTTACCGTACCTGAACCGTGGTCTCAGCCACTCCATTTATGCCCTGCCCGAAGAACGCTCGTGCCCGATAAACGCCGGGCTGGGTATACAGATGTTGCTTCGTAAAGTGATACGAGGGTAATGGAGTGGGGGTCGGACGCGTCGGGCTAAGGGGTATACAACTGGGATAAATCGGAATGAATCGGGTACCGTCCCCAAAGTCGTACGCTGCGTCGTTCAAGCACTCTGGCGCGGTTACGAGTGGACTAGCCGCGATCACCTCGAAAGTGACAGAGAGCGGGGCACGACCAGTCATCGGCGTCTACAATAATGATCTGCTGTTGCTTGAGGTGAAGAAAACTCAACCCACGGTTTTGCTACAGGAACGAGGTGATCCAGAGGACTTCACCAGACTTATCGCCAAGCATATCGCATCCCCACTACGAAAACTTCCCATGAAGGAAGAGCTTTTGTTTGCGGAAGATGAACGAATTCGGCAGCGATTGCCTAATGGGCCAAGGCGTGTAAATCACGCTGTCGTAACTCTCAACCCCTTTTTTGCCCAGTCGCTGTGGTGGGAGAGCCAAGTTGCTCCTCTACTTCTGGGACCGAAACGAGGAGATCTTGAGGGTCCTCCCTACGACCCGTCCCACCCACACCATCTTATTTCGTTGAAAGAACTCGAGGATGCGACCAGTGACCGTGTTCCTCACCTAGTAAAACTCGTGCAAAAGTCATGGGCTCGTGGAGGGGGCTGTGAACTATCTAATGTATTACTTGGATATAGTAATCGCAATCCTTCACATACGCTAAGAAACGCTGCGCTGAAAGAGTGGCATAGTTTTCTGCTCTATCCAGTTGACTTGATGGGGAAATACGCGAATGAGTCTGACTCTGTCAAGAGTGCTGTTAAGGCCCGAAAAGCATGGTATGGCTTACGAAAGAAAAAAATGCGAAATGTCTCTGAGCGGTAGGGCATCTCACCTTATCTGCAATGACGCACTACTTTTCCGACAAGTACTACACCTTGGGCAACATAATTGGTATTACGTTCACCAAAGGGGTGCGATTTCCCTTTGATTTCAGCGCCCCCTGGTCACGAATAACCCTTGACTTGGAGCGTTATGTGAACCATTTTCGTGCGTGATCACGATAGGTCAGTGCACAAGGGCATTTATGCGACTGCGCTCCTGGTCGCTGGTCGCCTTCCAAACGGCAGATCACCTTAGAGTGCCATCACTCCCTACGATCAGGATCGGCGGCAAGCAACTTCTCGAAGCAGGGTGACGCCGGGGTACAGTCCCTTGTAGCGCGCATGCGTGCTCGTCGGCACGTTTCTGTGTCACCGCGATGGGTCGTTGGCAATACCGTCGTTGGCTTCTCCCAGCAGCGTCGCCTCGGCGGCAAGTATCGGGGACGGGTTCACCGCCGCAAACGCGAAGCGCACCGCTGTATCCGTCGCGTTCCCGTTGCTAAGTGCGGGTGCTCCCTGGGGGAGCCGCTCCCGCTGAGTGCGCGGGGGGGGCGTCGGGGATGAGGGCAACGCCGTGCCCGTGCGCTACGAAGCGGGCTCCGTAGCGTGGGGCGTCTGGTACGACGACATAGTGCCGCGCTAGTTGCGTTTGGGGGTCGCGGTTGCCTGCCCTGCCGCTCGTGGTTGCAGTGACGGGTGAGGGGAAGCCGGGCACGGCGAAGCTCACGACAGCGCGGCGGTGTTGGTCTCGGTGAAGGTGACGGGCGTGGCAATGCCCGCTGCCGTGGGGACAATCGTGAAGCTGCCCGCCGTGCTGTTGGCGGTGAAGGGAGGCGTGGTCGCGTTGCCGCTCATGCCAAGCGCGCAGACCGCCGTGAGTGCGTCCGTGCTCAGGGTGCAGCCCATCGCCGTGCTGAAGGCCGCTGCGGCACCGCCCGTGCCAGGGGTGATCGTGAAGGTGATCTGCCCGCCCACTACCGGTTCGCCGGTCAACACGGGCGAAACAGAGAGGCTGACGGGGGACGCGAATTGGGTGGTAATAGCCGCGCTCTGTCCGCCTCCGGTGAGGTTGCCCGTGGTGAAGCCGTGCGACTCGAAGCTACCCGCGTCGCACGGCACTACCTGTGGCCTGCCGATGCTACGGGCGTCGACCGTGAGACCGGTGGGGCAGGGAGCGATATTGAGGGCGGGGGAACCGGGCAGCAGGGCAAAGGTCTGCACCGAGCCGCCGTTGCTGGCGAGCGGGGCAAGCAGAGGATCGAGGGGAGCGGCGTCGCCGGTACGGTCAGTGATTGCAGTGAGACCCTTGCTGCCACTCGTGTTGCCGATCACGTTGCCGCCGCCGTCCGTGGTTACCGTGCCCTTAATGTCGGGGGCATCCGGCGCGGTGTTGCCCGCCACGACCGAGAGCGAGAGCATGAGGGACCCACCATCCTCGTTGCCGTGGTAGATCGCGCCGCCACTTTTGCCGACACCGAAGTGATCGGTGTCCGTTGCGGTGTTGTGGGACAAGGTGCTGCCAATGATGCGTGCCATGCCGTAGTTAAGGATCGCGCTGCCACCGAAGCCGCTCGCGGTGTTGCCGAAAAAGGTGCCATTAGTAATGGTCATCATGCCGCTGAGGCCGTTGTAGATCGCGCCGCCGCTGTCGCTCGCGGTGTTGTCGGAAAAGGTGCTCCCGGTAACGGTGATCGTGCTGTCGCTGCCGTTGTAGATGGCGCCACCGCTACTGCTCGTGGTGTTCGCGGAGAAAGTGCTGCCGGTGATCGTGGTCGTGCCGTTGCCGAAGTTCACGATCGCGCCGCCGTCGCCGTCGGTTGCAGTATTGCCGGGAAAAACGCTCGCAGTGATATTTGCCGTGCCGACATTGAGGATCGCGCCGCCGCCCGTCGCGGTGTTGCCAGGAAAAACGCTTGCGGTGATGTTTGCTGTGCCACCTTCGTCGTTGGCAATCGCGCCGCCGCCGGTGGCGGTGTTAGTGGAAAAGGTGCAGCCGGTGATGTTCACCGTGCCTGTGCTGTACATCGCGCCACCGAAATTGCTGTTGCCGCCCGTGAGTGTGAGGCCCGTGAGGCCCAGCGTGATGCCAGGAGTCACGCGGAACAGTTGCACGCCGGCGCTACCACTGGCGACGGTGATCGTGGCGGTGTGAGGTGGGGTCGAGGCGATGGCGTTGATCGTGACGCTGACGGTTGGCGTGAGCGTGTGCGTGAGGGGGATCGCGCTTCCCCCCGTGCAGTCCTGCGCGAAGATGATCGTGTCGCCCGCCCCCGCCGCCGCAAGCACGAGGGGCAGTGATCCCGCGACGTTGATGTCGCCGCTGCAACTCGTCACCGTGTCGGTCATCGCCGCGCGCACGGTCGTTGCCGGGGTCACGGGAGCGAGGGCCGCCACCAGCAGCGTCAGTACCAGAAGGTGTCCGAACCACCGCAGTCCGCGTCCTGTGTTCCGCATCCCTTGCCTCCGTGTTTCCCGTCGGGTGGTATTCCCCCGCACCACGGTGATGCGGGGGGTCGCATCTGGTCGTCTCAGTGCCGCGCCGGTTGCGGGGCCGGGGTTGCGGTCGCACTCCCCGCCGCCCGTGGCCCCACCCCGCCACTCGTGCCATTGCCTACCGGGTGCGTCATCGGTTGCGGCAGCGGCGTCGCGGCGGCAGGCGGGGCTGCCCCATGCACCATCGGCGCGGGGGCCGGGGGCACGAGGCCACTGCCCGTCGCCATCGTCACGGTCACGGTGATCGTTGTGCGTGTCCCATTCGGCCCCGTGACCGTCACCGTGATCTGCCCCGGCACGAAGGCCCGAACGACCCCGTTCGCGTCCACGCTGGCAACCGTCGGGTTGCTGCCCGTGTACGTCAGGCCGCTCACCGGGCCGCTGGTGTTGTTGCTGTACGTGCCCGTGGTGTTCAGGGTCAGTACCGCGCCGGGGGGGATGGTCGGGTTGCCGGGGCTACCCGTGTTGCCGCTGCCCGTACCCGTGGGCGCGGTCGTGATGAGGCCCGTCAGTTGCGGTGTCGCCGCCGCGTTTACCGTCACCGTCACCGTGGCCGTGCTGCTGCCCGCGCTGTTGCTGATCGTGTAGGTAAAGGTGTCTGTACCGGTGAAGCTACCCGTGGGTGTATAGGTGATGCTCACCCCGCTAATCGTTGCCGTGCCGTGCAGCGGCGTGCCTACTGCCGTGATCGTCGCGGCGGGGGTGCCGGGGGTGTCATTGGCGAGCACGGAGATGCTGACGCTCAGGCCCGTCGTCACGGTAGCCGTGTCTGCTACGGTAGTGGGCGCGGTACCGGTGCCGACGGATGTGGTGTTGGTTTCGGTGAATGTCGTGGTCGAGGACACACCGCGCGTGGTGGCAAAGATCGTGAAGCTGCCCGCCGTGCCATTCGCGGTGAAGGGCGGGCTGGTGGCGATGCCGGTGGTGGTGGCAATGGGACAGATAGCCACGGTGGTGCTCATGAGGGTGCAGCCACTGGCGGCAGGAAAGGTCGCTCTCGCGCCGCCCGCGCCGGGGGTGATCGTATAGGTGATCTGGCCACCCGCGACGGGCTCGTTGAACGCGCTGCTCACGGTGAGGCCCACAGGGCTGGCGAAGGCGGCGTTGATGAGTGCATTCTGGCCATTGCCGGTCAGGGCACTGGTCAGGAAGCCGCGCGACTCAAAGGCGCCCACGTCGCAGGCCGCGCCTTGGGAACGGGCGATGCCCCGCGCGTCGGTTGTCAGCGTGCCCGCTGTGCCGGTGGCGTCCGTATAGGCGCAGGCGCCGGTGTCTATGGCGGGCGATCCAGGGAGCAGCGCGCGGGTCTGCACGGGGCCACCGTAGTTGCTGAGGGTGGCAAGTAGCGGGTTGAGCGGCGCAGCGGCGGTGCCGACCTGGTTGCCGTTCGTGCCATTTGCCAGCCCGGAGAAGTCCGTGGAGGCGTCCCCCACGCCGATCACGTTGTTTGTGCCACTGAACGGCTGAGTAGAGCCGTTGAACTCATAAAGGAGGTCGGGGCTGCTGCCAAGGTTTGTGGTCGTGTCCGTAACGGTGTTGCCTGCGAGAATCGTGTCGGTGATCGTGATCGTGCCCCCGGGAAACGACGCGTACACACCACCCGTGCCGAAGTTACCCGCCGCAGTGTTACCACTGATCGTGCTGCCAACAATGGCGAGAGCGCTACCGTCACCCCCATTAACAAGGATGCCATTGCCATTGGTACGGAAGCCCCCCGCAAAGGTGCCGGTACTGGTGTTGCCGGAAAGCGTGCTGTTAACCAGCGTGAGGCGGGCGGGAGTGGAACTGTCACCGCCGGAAGAATTGCTGATCGCGCCCGTAAACGGCGACATGTTCCCGATGAAGGTGCTGGCAGTGATCGTGGTCGTGCTGTTTTGTTCGTTGGCAATCGCCCCACTGTCACCCGCCTGATTGCCGGTGAAGGTACTGCCCGTGATTGCGAGCACGCCGGGCGGACTATTGGTACCGATGCTGACGATCGCCCCCCCACTGCCATTGCTGTCCGCCTCGTTGCCGGTAAAGGCGCTACTCGTAACCGTGACTGTACCGGCGTTGTTGTAGATCGCCCCCCCACTGACCGAGCGGTTATTCGCAAACGCGCCGTTCCTCACCGTGACCGCGCCGCCGCCATTGCTGATTGCGCCGCCATTCAGAACCGAGTCCACTCTGGCTGCGTCACCATTGGCGATCGTGAGCCCGGAGAACGATGCCGCGATGCCCGGATTAACCGCAAATACGGTTACACCGGTGTTGCTCGTGTTCGCCTTACCCGCGCCACAGTCGGTGCAACCCCCATCCACGGTGAGCAATGCCGCCCCCGGACCCGTGATTGTCAATGGCCGCCGGAGCGTCAGTGTGCCAAAGCCCACCATGCTTGAAAGCGTGATCGTCTGTGGCGTCGCAAACACGGCGGGGTCAAAGGTAATCGTGTTGGTATTGCCGGGGCCGGGGTCCGTGGCATTGGCCGCGTTCACGATCTGCCGCAGGGTGCAACTGGCGGGCGTGCAGTTCGCATCGGCCATGTCGTCCGCCGCGCGGTTCACGACAAACGAGGTTGGTGGGGCAATCACGAGTTCGTAGCTGCCCACGTCGCAGCCCGCGCCTTGCGGGCGGGAGACACCCCGCGCATCGGTGGCAAGGGTTTGTGCCGTCCCGGTCGCATCGGCGTACGCGCAGGCGCCGGTGTCTATCGCGAGGGAGCCGGGCAGCAGGGCGCGGGTCTGCACGGGGCCGCCGTTACTGGCAAGCGGGGCAAGCAGCGGGTTGCGGGGCCGGGCGGCGTTGCCAACCTGATTGCCGTCGCCGCCGTCGATCAGAAATGAGAAGTTTGTGCCGGTGCCTACACCGATAATGTTGTTCCTGCCGGTGAAGAGCGCGCCGGTATTACTGAAAAGGTCCGGGCTGCCACCCGTGCCCGTGCCCGTAAATATGTTGCCCGCGCTGATCGTATCGGTGAGCGTGATCGTGCTCCCCCCAAGTACGAGTACACCCGCCGTGCTGTTGTTGGCCGCCGACGTGTTGCCACTGATCGTGCTCCCGGCAATCACGGTAGTGGCGGCCCCACCGCTACTGGAAATGGCGCCACCGATCGTGGTACTGGTGCCGACGTTGCCCGAAAGCGTGCTGTTGACCAGTGTGAGGCGGGCAGGAAAGTTGGAAAACAGGGAAATGTTGGTGATCGCATTCCCGCCATTTGCCGCAGTGTTGCCGGTAAAGGTACTGGCAGTGATCGTGGCCGTGCTATCAACATTGTTGTCAATCGCGCCACCGTCGCCCGCTGCCTGATTCCCCGTGAAGGTGCTACCCGTCACTGCCAGCGTGATCGGTACGCTATTGCTGACGCTCTCGATTGCGCCACCCAGGAAGCCCGACACATTACCGGTAAAGGTGCTGTTCGTGATTGTTAGCGGGCCGTTGTTGAAGATTGCCCCACCGCCGTTTACCGTGCTCGACGCGAGGTTGTTCGTAAACGCGCAGTTCGTGACCGTGATCGCGCCGCCATTGTTGGCGATTGCGCCCCCGGTATTCGCGATCACGCCCCCGTTGTTGCCCGCGTCGCCGTTGGCGATCGTGAGGTTGGAGAGCGCCACCGTGATGGCGCTGTTGACCGCGAAGACGCCAACGCCCGTACCACTCGTGTTTGCACGGCCTGCGCCGCAATCGGTGCAGCCCCCGTCTACGGTGAGCAACGCAGCGCCCGGACCTATAATCGTCACTGACCGCGTGAGCGTGAGCGTGCCGAAGTTTGCCGCACTTGAAAGGGTGATGGTGCGTGCGGTGTTGAAGGTAGCGGAGAAAGCGATCGTGTTGGCGTTGCCAGTGCCGGGGTCATTTGCGTTGGACGCATTCACGGCTTGCCGCAACGTGCAGGTCGCCGTGCAGGTGGCGTTGTTCATGCCGTCCGCTGCGGTCGTGACGGTGAAGGTGGCGCCCGCCGCCTCGACCGGCACGGGGGAGATTGCGGTGCCCAGCCCGATACCCGCGAGCAGCATGGCGAGAACCAGAAATACCCCGAATGAAACTTCATGCCGTGCGTTGCTCTGCCGTGCCCTGCCTGCCTGTTGCATCGGTTTCCCCATTTCTTGATCCGTTTTCCCGGTCGTTTTGTCGAACCATTTCCTTGTGTAAATGTGCGGGTGCGAGTTGTGGTAGTCCCCGCGCGGATCAGTGGCGCGTGGGCTGGGGCAGCGGCGTGGGCGAGCCCGCGCTCATCGCTGCGCCCGGTAGGTGGGTGGGTGGCGCCGCGATCGGATTACCCATTGGCGCGCGGGTCGGGAGGGGTTGCGGCGTCGGGTTGGGCACGGCGACCACCAGGGTGTACTGCTGGCTCCCCGTGTTGCCCATACTGTCCGTGGCCGTGACCGTGAAGGGGTAGCTCCCCGCCATCGTCGGCGTGCCGCTCAACACGCCGGTGGCGGAGAGTGTCAGGCCGGGGGGCAGGGCGCCGCTCGTCACCACGTACGTGTAAGGGCCGGTGCCGCCCGTGGCGGTGATGGTATGGCTGTAAGAAGCATTCACCCCCGTGGCAGGAAGGGTAGTGGGGCTAAGAGTAAGCAGGGGCGCAGACGTGAAGGAAAGCTTGGTGACAAAGGCGTCAATGGTGCCGCCGAAGGTCGTACCTGATGTGACGGGGAAGTTTATGCTGTCGGTGCTACCCGTGACATACACATCGCCACTGCCGTCTATCGCGATGCCATTACCCGCGTCATTACCCGCGCCGCCGAGGTAGGTACTGTACACAAGCGACGCCGCTCCGCTCTTCGTGGTGTCCAGCTTCGTCACAAAGGCATCGCCGCCAAACGCCGTGCCGCCGCCGTAGGTAGTCTGAACCGCGCCCGGGTTGGGCGCAATGGGAAAGTTCGTGCTGCGCGTGCTCCCCGTGACATAGACATTGCCGCTGTTATCAGCAGCGATGCTGATGCCGCTGTCGTCGCTGCTCCCGCCGAGGTACGTGGAGTAGGCAAGGGATGCCGCGCCGCGCTTTGTAGTGTCCAGTTTGACCACAAAGGCGGCGGTGTTGCCGCCAAGGACGGGCTGGTATGCGCTTGCCGCCGTGATAGGAAAGTTCGTGCTGCCTGTAGTTCCGGTGACGTAGACGTTGCCGTTGCCGTCCACCGCGATGCCGGTGGCGCGTTCATCACCCGCGCCACCGAGGTAGGTGCTGTACACGAGGGCCGCGCTTCCCTGCTTCGTAGTGTCCAGCTTCGTCACGAACGCGTCGCCGTTCGTGCCGCCCGCACCACCGCCGTAGGTGGGCTGGAACGCGCCGGGGGCGGGCATGGTGGGAGCGACGGGAAAGTTCGTGCTGGTCGTGCTTCCCGCCACGTAGACCACGCCGGCGTTGTCAGCGGCGATGGCGTAGCCGTCGTCCTTGCCGGTACCACCGAGGTAGGTGGCGTACACCAGGGCGGCGGCGCTCGTTTGCGTGAGATCGAGCTTGGCGATAAAGACGTCGCCGTTGCCGGGGCGGTTCGTCTGGTACGCATAGGGCGTAACGGGGAAGTACCCGTTCGTGTATCCCGTGACGTAGACCAGCCCACTCGCGTCCACGGCGATGCCGAGGCCCCCATCAGTGCTGCCGCCGCCCAGGTAGGTGGAGTACACGAGCGCTGTGCCCGCCGCGTTCAGCTTCGTCACAAAGGCGCTCACCTCATCGCCACTGTAATTTGTTTCATACGCGTTCGATGTAGTGGGAAAGCCGCCGTTCGTGCTCCCGGTGACGTACGCATTGCCCGTGCCGTCCACCGCGATGGCGTTACCGATGTCGGTGCCGCCGCCACCGAGGTACGTGCTGTACACTCGCGCCCCGGTGGATGATAGCTTCGTGACAAAGGCGTTGCTGTTGCCGCGCAGCATAGTGCCGTATGCGCCTGCCGTGGTAGGGAAGTTCATGCTGGTCGTGTACCCCGTGACGTATGCCGCACCCGTGCTGTCCGCCGCAATGCCGTAGCTATAGTCACCGCCCATGCCACCGAGGTAGGTACTGTACGCAAGGGCCACGGTGGGGTCTATCACCAGCGGCAATGCGTCGTCGTACGCCCCCACCGCAAACCCTACCGTGCCATCCCCCCGCATGTCATACTGTGCCGCCACTGGCACCCGCGCCCTGTTCACCTCCTGATACGCCACCGGAGCGTGTTGCCGCACCTCCCCCGCTCCCGTCGTCAGCACCAACTCGCCCGTGGCTTCGTCAAGCATGACGGTTTCCGCTCCCGTGATGGCGAGGGCGAAGGCAGACGGAGCGGCACCGGGGGCGACGATGGCGTCGTACTCCAACCCCCCGCCCCCATTCGTGCCATACACCGTCAGGTCAATGCCGGGGTACAGGTCACGGTACCGTACCTTGCCGCTCGTCGGGACGTTCGTCTGCCACTGGGCGGGGTCGTTGCCGATCAGGTAGTTCGCTACACCGGGTAAGGCGTCCTCCGCCGCAAGCGTGGGAGCAGGGTTCGCACCGGCAAAGGCGATGCGCAGGGTCGCGGACGGCGCAACCATTGCTGTCTGCTCCTTCGCGGAATGCTGACCGCCGAGGGCGAGGGTGAAGGCATCGGGGGAGAGGGCAAAGGCGACACCCTTGCCGTGCGCCACGAAGGACACTCCTGCCTCCGCCTGCCCCATGTTCGCCTCGAACGCCAGCGGCGATGCGTCGTAGCGCGCCGCGACGGCGGTGTTCGTCGTGGGCGTCGTGCCCGTGGTGGCAGGCGCAGATCCGCCCGCCACGGGTGGGGCGAGGCACGCGAGCGCGAGCAGCACCGTGACCATGACGTGTCCCAACCACCGCAGCCCGCGTCCTGTGTTTCGCATCCCTTGCCCCCTGTCGCCGCCAAACGGCACACGCACTGCGCGCCACGATGACGCGAATGTTTGTCTGTTCTCAGGGTAGGGAGGGCGTGAGGAAAGGGTAAGGGGGCGTACCCCCAAGTTTCCGTGCGGGTGCCCCCAAAAATAATGCAACATTGACTGTCATACAGAAAGAAGGCAAAGGGGGCAGGCCGGGGCGCGATCAGGCGCTGGTGAGAGTGCCGGGCGCGGGTGGGGGGGTGATGCCCTGTGCGTCTGCCCAGGTAATGAGGTCGGTGCGGGTGCGCAACCTGAGCTTGCGCAGGATGCGGGTGAGGTGATTTTCCACGGTTTTTTTGGTCACAAACAACGCGGCGGCGATCTCCCGGTTGTCCACGCCCCGTGCCACCTGGGCAACTACGTCACGCTCGCGCCGCGTCAGCCCGTCGTCCTGTGCTTTCGCGGTGGCGCGGGTGGCGCGGGTGGTGCGGCGGTGCGGTGCGGGAACCGAAGCGGCAACGCCGCGCACAAAGGCGACGCGCAACCGCTCGTCGGGCACGCTCTCGGCGAGGGCGGCAACGATTGCCTGCATCACATCGAACGCCGCCGCCGCGTTCGCCGGGTCGCCCGCCGCATGATGCATGAGGCCAAGGGCGCGGTGGATGCGCCACAGCAGGGGGCGTGCCCCCTGCGCCTCGGCGGTTTCGGCGGCGGCGGCCAGCGCGGCCTCGGCCTCGGCGGTGCGACCGAGGGCGGCGAGCGCCTGGCCGCGCAGCAGGCTGACGCGGGGAATGCCCCGGTCGCCCAAGTCGCCGATGTTGAATGCAGTGGCAATGAGGTTGTCCACGATGCGGAGCACCAGTTCCGGCTCGCCCCCCGCGAGGGCAAGCTCGGCACGGGCGAGCCAGAGCCGTCGCTGCACGAGCGTTTCCGATGGCGTATCGGGTGCGAGCATCTCCGCGAGCAGCAGCTCCGCCCGCGTGATCTCCCCCGCTTCGACCAGCACGGAAGCGAGGCGGGCAGCCATGTGCCGGATATAGAACGGCGCGCCAAGTTCCCGCGCCAACGCAAGCGCCCGTTCGAGCTGCCGGATCGCGTGGGGGAGCGCGAGGAGGTCGCGGGAAATGAGGCTCAAGACGTTGTGGGCGAACAAACCCTGTTGCCGATTTTCCACCGTCACTGCGCTCCGCACCGCGTGCCGGGCATGGATGAGCGCGGGGCCATACACCCCCTGTGCGCCCAAGGCAGCCGCAAGCATGGCAGGCGCTTGCGACTCCATAAACGATGACCCGCTCGCCCGTGCGATAGCCAGGGCCTGCTCGGCATTGGCCACGCCGACCGCAAGTGAGACGGCGGCGGGAACGGCCCAGTCCACATGCAGTGTCGCACTCTCCTGAGACAGGTGAGAGAGCGCCGATGCATGACTGACGCGGTCGCCCACCGCCGCAAAGCCTGCCGCCGCCGCCCGGTTATATTGAGCGGCACGGACAAGGTCCGCATTGAGCATGGCTGCGGTGCCAATCATCTGGAGCGCGAGGGCGATCTCGCGCCGGTCGTCGCGGTCGCGGGCAATCGCCAGCGCCTCCCGTGCGTAAGGTTCCGCCTCGGCGGGCTGATCTGCGAACAGGAATAGGTAACCGAGGCGGCTGAGGATGTGCGCCGTGGCGGCAGCGTCTTCCCCCGTGCGCGCGAGCGCGGCAGCTTCCTCGTAGTACCGGCGGCTGCGCGCGGCATCGTTGGTGGACCAGAGGTACCCCAGTTCGATCAGCACGCCCATCACGGCGGCATCGTCGCCCGATTGCCGCGCCTCCGCCAGGGCACGCGCGAAGTCGCCCTGTGCAGAGGCGGCATCGCCCCGCAGACGATACGCCGTGCCCCGCGCGGCAACGAGGGAGATAGCGGAGACGCCGAGGGCATCTGCCGCTTCTATCGCACGCGTGAAATGCTCAATTGCCGCGTGCGGGGCATAGAGGGCTATCGCCCCATCTCCCGCCTCCCGACACCAGCGTAACGCCGCCTCCCATTCCCGCGCCGCGTGATGGTGATAGCCTAACTCGCCCGCTGGAACGGGCACCCCCGCCGCCGCGTCCCCTGCCAGTGCCCGCGCCACCTGCCCGTGCAGCCGCTGTCGCTCCACCCCAAGCACCCGCCCGTAGATCGCGTCCCGTGTGAGGGCGTGGCGAAACGCGAAGCCTCCTCCCTCTTCCTCAATCACGAGGTACGCGCCGACCATCGCGCGTATGATCGTCGCAAGCGCGCGCTCATTCACCCCCGTCACTGCGCGCAGTGTCCGAAACGCGAACCGCCGCCCGATCACCGCCGCCGCTTCCGCGACCGTCCGCACTCCCTCCCCCAGCGCATCTAACCGGTGCGTCACCGTTTCGCGCACGCTCGCCGGGACAAACCGTGCTTCCCCCGCTTCCCCGCGCTCCGCCCAGGCGTGCAGCAACTCTTCCACGTAAAAGGGGTTGCCCTCCGCCCGCTCCCCGATTGCCGCCGTCACCGCAGCGGGCGCTGCGCCCACCGTGGCGCCAATCAGCCCCTCCACGTCCGTCCATGAGAGGGGCGCGAGATCGAGAGGCGTGACGAGGTGGTGGCGCTCGAGATACCCCCGCCAGTGCGTCACTGCGTCCCCCGGTTCATCGTTGCGTGCCGTCAGCACGACGAGCACCCGCGCATCCGCGAGGCGACGCGGCAGCACTTGCAGCAGTTCGAGCGTGGTTTCATCCGCCCAATGCAAGTCTTCGAGCACCACGCATAATGGGGCCGTCGCCGTCAGACGCGCGAACAGGCGCACGAAGGCCTCAAACAAGCGTCGCTTTTCCGCTTCCGGCGCCAACGATGTGGGAGGCGCGGGGGGCGCGGCATCAAGGGTCGGGAGTTCGGGTAGCAGGCGGGTGAAGGCGGCGTAGTCTGCTCCAAAGAGCCGCGTCGCCCCCGATGTCCCCGCGTGGCGCAGGTGCTGACGCACGGCATCAAGCAGGGGGGCGAAGGGGTAGGCGCGGTCGTGTTCCCCGCACACACCCGTCAGGCGCGCGAAGCCGTCGCGGGTCGCCGCGTTACCAAAGGCGTGGGCGAGGCGGCTCTTGCCGATCCCGGCCTCGCCGCTGATCAGGGCGAAGCGCCCGTGCCCGGCAGCGGCCTCTACGAGCAACTGCGCACCCGTTGCCAGTTCACTGTCACGCCCGATAAGGATCGGGCAAGTTCGCGGTGCCAACCGCGCCATCGGCATCCCCTCGGCTCAACAAACTCCGAAACTACGAAAACAGAAAGGAGAAAACGCTACAATAATACCATGCGTTCAGATAAATCAGGGCTTCCTTTGGATTGGTATGCCTTTGCGGTACATAACCCCCCACGTTCAGCGACACCATGCGGGACGGAAAAGGTGCGGGAACGGTGATGAGGCAGGGGAAACAACTCCGCCCCAATAACGCCCTTACCTGTGGGAAACAAGCGTCTCGTTTGCCCTTATGGGGTAAATTGACGAAACGTCAATTAAAGTACGCTAAGCACGCATTATCGGTCGCAAGGGCCGGAATCCTCCGTACTCCACGCGCTTATTCTGCCGCCAGGTGTAATTCACCTGTCAGATTGATATGGTGCCACTACACCGGCGCGACGTGGGGGAGTAACTCCTCGTCGATCACCTGACCGTGCTGGCGTAATGCCGTGACCGCGCGCTCGAGACAGACCGTGTTCCACAGGATGATCGCCGCGACAACGAGATTGAGGCCACTGGCGCGATAGCGTTGCTGATCGTAGGTGCGCTCGCGGATTTCCCCGAGCCGGTTGAAGCAGACTGCCCGCGCGAGTGCATTCTTGGCTTCGCCCTTATTCAGTCCCGCAGTGACTTGTTGCCGCAATGCGTGATCGCGCACCCAATCGAGTGTGAACAGGGTGCGCTCGATCCGCCCCAGTTCACGTAGCGCGAGGGCGAGGCTGTTCTGGCGGGGATAGCTGGCGAGTTTGCGCAGCATCAGTGAGGCGGTCACGCTGCCTTGCTGGATGGAAGCGACCAACCGCTGGATCTCCGGCCACTTGCCAGGATCAGCTTCGTGTTGATCTTGCCGCCAATCACGCGGGTAAGCGCCGGATACTGCCGCGCGTCACGATAGGTCAGCGCACAAGGGTATGTATGCGACCGATAAGGATTGGAGAAACGAGGAGTGGGTCAAATTGAGGTTACGCGGTAGTCGTAACGGCACCAAAAACATCAAACGGACCCGCTACACGCCGATCGACTTCAGGAACTGCAGCGATACGCTGATTAGGTGGACAGAGATGGAGGGGGAGTTGTACGCTGTGGCCCTGGCTCACGAAGACGCAACGAAGGGAGGCTCCGAGGCGCGTAGGGATGGCCACCCGTTGCCTGACACCGCAGTGTCGCTCGCGGCGCTGAAATTCGCAGTGCAGCGGATCGCACGGACGCTGACCGCTTTATGCTCGGCCTACCGCCATGTGCTTACGTCCTGGAGTTGGTCCGTTACCCCTGGCATTCTTTCGGGAACGAGCAACGAAGGCGCAAAGGAGGAGCACGATCATTTACCCTGGCGTATGCGTTTTTTCTTTGGGTCTTTATGGTCTCCGTATCGGGGAGGGATGGCATGGATGCGATGACGGCAATGCGGACGAGCAGACGGGGCGTGCTGGCGATGTTGGCGGCGGGGGTAGGTGGCGCAATCCTCGCGGCCTGTGGTGAGACCACCAGTGCGACCGCGACGGTCGCGCCGACCGCCGCACCGACGATGGCCCCTCGGCTCACCGTGGCAGCAACGGGCGCGGGCGTGCCGACTGCGGGGACGGCGACGAGTCCCGGTGCCCCGATGGGAACGCCCACAGCGCCTGCCGTAAGCAGCCCCGCTGCATTGGCTGGCAAGTACCCATCTCCGGCGGAGGGCGTATCGGACGCCTACGATACTCTGCCGCCACCCTTCAAGGCAGTGACAATGATTCCCGGTAAGGGCACGAAGGTAACGATCCTGCATCAGTACTACAACGGCGCCCCGCCCGTTGCGCGCGATCAGAACAAGTACTGGCAGGAGCTTGAGAAGCGGCTCGGCGTCACCTACGAGCCGACCTTTGTGCCGGGAGGCACCTACGATGAGAAGTTCGCCGCCGTGGCGGCGGGTGGTGATTTCCCGGACCTCGTTTTTCTTGGCAACACCCCGGCGCAACTCGCCACGATCCAGCAAGGGGCGTTCACCGATCTCACCAGTTACCTCACAGGGGACGGGCTGAAGGAGTTCCCGAACATTGCCACGATCGCGCCGAAACTCTTCAAGAACCTCGCGGTCAAAGGCAAAATCTACGGCGTGCCGGGATCGCGCTCGATTGTGGGCAACCCACTGATCTTCCGGCGGGATTGGCAGGAAACCCTGGCGATTCCCGCCCCAAAGAACGCTGACGATTTCCTCAACATGATGGTCGCGTTCGCGAAGGGCGACCCCGACGGTAACGGCAAGGGTCACACCTATGGCCTCGGTTCGGGGAACACCACGGGCATCCTGTGCGTGCCGTTCTTCGCGCAGATGTTCCGCGCGCCGAACGGTTGGCGGTTGAATCCGGATGGTACGCTGACGAACCAGATCGAGACCGACGAGTTCCGACAGGCGCTCGTCTACATGAACCGGCTCTGGACGGCGGGGGTTTATCACCCTGACGCACCGACCATGGTCGGGTCGCCACTGAAGGACAACTTCTCCGGCGGCAAGTACGCGGCGTACTTTGACGCGCTTACCGCCCTCCAGGACGGCATCGCTCAGGCCACCCTGCAAGTGAACCCTAAAGCGAAAGTCACGGCAATTGCGCCCGTTGGCTTTGACGGCGGCAAGGCGGTCACGTATAACGGTCCCGGCTGGGGATACTACCTCGCCATTCCCAGCAAGGTCGGCAAGGATCAGGGGCGCGTGAAGGAGTTGTTACGCGTCATTGACTACTTCTGTGCGCCCTTCGGCTCGGAAGAGTGGCGCTTCGTGAACTATGGCATTGAGGGCGTCGACCATACCGTACAGCCTGATCGCTCGATTGTCCGCACGCCACAAGGTGACCGGGAAATCGGCGATTTCAAGCGTACTGCGAACGGCCCGCAGTCGTACTACGTGCCCGCTGTGCCGGGGATCGCTCGTGAGATGCAGGGCATCGCGGCGCAAATGGTCGCTGTGGGCATTGACAACCCTACCTTCGGGCAATTCTCCGCCACGAACGCGATGAAGGGCAGTGTGCTCGACCAGCTCTTCATTGACCGCGTGACGGCAATCACGACGGGGCGTGAGCCGATTGCCGCTCTTGATACCTGGGTGAAAGACTGGCGCAGCCGGGGCGGTGACCAGATTCGCAAGGAATACGAGCAGGCGCTCAAGGGGCAGTAGCCCACGTCGGAGGAGGCAACGAACGGTGAGTGAATCCCAGAAGGCGGTCTCACGCGGGATCGGCAACCGTATGGTACGGGTGGCGATGATCGGAGCAGGGAGCATGGCGACGCGGGTGCATTACCCGTCACTCGCGTCATTTGACGATGTTGAGATCGCCGCTCTCTGCGACCTCGACGCCGACCGCTTGAATACCACGGCAGACCAATATGGTGTGACGTCGCGGTACACGGACTACCGCCGCATGGTGGCGGAGGTCGCGCCCGACGCGGTCTATGTCATCGGCCCACCGCACCATATGTTTGACATCTGGATGTGGTGCCTCACGCAAGGGCAAAACCTGTACATCGAGAAACCGATGGGGCTGACAATGCATCAGGCGCGCGTGCTCGAATACGCCGCGAATACTCACGGGTGCATTACCCAGGTGAGCTTTCAGCGGCGCGTCTCTCCCCTCGCGGTGGCATTGCGCGACCAATGCCTGACGCGGGGGCCGATGGTACATGCGGTCTGTCGGTTCTATAAGGGGCAGATTAGCCCGTTTCTCGATGCCCGCAGCCATATGATGGACGATAGCACCCATGCGATTGACACACTGCGCTGGCTCTGCGGCGGTGAAGTCACCGCGATTCAAAGCGCCACGAAGAGTGTGCTCGTACCGGACACGAACTTTATTTCCGCGATCCTCCACTTCGACTCTGGCGCGCTAGGCTACCTGCTCAATAGCTGGTCGAGTGGGCGGCGGATTTTCTCCGTGGAGATGCACGCGCCGAATATCTGTGCCGAAGCAGATCTGGAAGGCATGGGCCACCTCTACGCCGACGGCGACACGACGGGGGTTGCCTACGACAGCCACCTCGTTGCCGGGAGCGATGCGTTCCACGTTTACGGCGGGTTCCGTGCCAAGAACCGCGAGTTCATTGACTGTCTCAAGATGGGCACGCAGCCTGGTTCCCACTTCTCTGACGCGATCAAAACGATGGCCGTCGCCGAAAAGATTCAGGCAGCGGCATTGCTCACACAGTAGACAGGCGGCGGGAGACGGGAGATGGTTCGCGCGGCATTGCATTGCCCTGTCTCTGTTCTCCTACCGCCTATTGACAACCGAGGAGGAATTACATGCGTGCAACGCCCATCGAGTTCGCCGTATTCACCAAGCCCTGGAAAACGATGCCCCTGCCCGCGCTGGGCGCGTTCGTGAAGGGAATGGGGTTCGATGGCATCGAGTTGCCGGTGCGGCCGGGGTATCAGGTCGAGCCAACAAACATGGGAACGGAACTGCCAAAGGCGGTGAAGACTCTCGCCGCCGAAGGCATCAAGATCATGAGCGTGGCCGGTACGACCGATGAGGCGACGATTGCCGCGTGCGCTGAGGCGGGAGTACCGATCATCCGCGTCTGCCTCGATATCCCGCCGGGACGTGCGTACCTCGACCACGAGGCACACATTCAGGGGGAATACGACCGGCTGGGGCCACTGCTCGAACGATACGGCGTGACGATTGGGGTGCAGAACCACTCCGGACGCTACATCGCCAACGCAATGGGCTTGCGGCACCTGATCGAACGCTACGCCCCCGCGCAGGTCGGCGCGGTGCTCGATCCCGCGCACTGTGCCCTCAACGGCGAGATACCGGCACTGGCGCTCGATATCGTCTGGTCACACTTGCGGATGGTGAACCTGAAAAATGTCTACTGGCACCGCGTCAACGGCCCCGAAGCGGCGGTCGCGCACTACGAACGTCGCTGGACGAGTGGCAGCCAGGGGTTGTGTTCCTGGGCGATGGTCGTGGGGGAACTACAACGGCGCGACTATACTGGCCCGATCTGCCTCACCGCAGAGTACAGCGCCGAAGACGACGTGGACCGCCTGATCGCGCGCGACATTCAGTTTGCCCGGAGCCTGTTTGCCGAGGAAAAGGACTGACGGAGCAGGTGTTTTCCTATAAGTGCAGCGAGAGGGCAGGCTCCTGTGCCTGCCCTTCCACAAGAGGGGAACGATACATGAGTGACCGACCGACGATCGCGGTGCTGATCCCGTCCGACATCCGGGTGCAGGTGTTGACGGAGGCGACGGAAGCGCGGCTCGCCGGACTCGGGCATGTCGTGTATCCGACGGATGACACCGCGCTCGCCGCCGAACTGCCACGCCTCGTGGCGGGCGCGGCCGCATTACTCACCGGCTGGAAGACGCCGCCGCTGCCTGACACCCTGCTCGCGGCCCACCCGGAGACGCGGCTGATCGCACACACGGCGGGTACGATCCGCAAACTCGTGCCGCAGGCAGCGATGGCGCGCGGGGTGCGCGTCACCCATGCGGCGGCAATGATCGCGGACGCCGTGGCGGAGTGGGTGATCGCCCAGACGCTAACGCTGCTGCGTGATTTCCCGGCAATGAACACGGCAATGCATGCGAGCCCCCTCGATGTGTCCGCCGCCGCGCAGTGGAACGACCTGCGCGAGCGGTATCCGGGCCGGATGCTTGGCAGCCTCACCGTGGGCGTGGTCGGCGGGGGGCGGGTGGGGCGACGGGTAATTGCCCTGCTGCGCGCCTTTGGTTGTGCGATCTGTGTCTACGACCCCCTGCTCTCGGCGGACGACGCGGCGACCCTGGGCGTGGAGCGCGCCGAACTTCACGCCGTGATTGCCTCGGCGGATGTGCTCACCCTGCATGTGCCCGTGCTGCCCGAAACGGAGGGAATGATCGGCGCGGCACAACTTGCCCTGCTTCGCGATGGCGCGGTGTTCCTGAACGCCGCCCGTTCGCTCGTGGTGGATGAGGATGCCCTGTTGCGCGAACTCCTGACGGGCCGCTTGTCTGCCGCGCTCGATGTCTTCGCCACGGAACCACTGCCCCTGGACGATCACTACCGTGACCTGCCCGCAGTGTTGCTGACGCCCCATGCGGCGGGCCACACCGTTGATACGCATCAGCGGCAGGGCGCGGCGATGGTCGAGGAGATTGCACGCTTCCTCGCGGGTAAGCCGCTCCGTTACGAAGTCACGCCTACGATGCTGGCAACGATGGCCTGATGACCAGCGTACGACGCAGAATGAGCTGAACATCGTTTGTCATCGCTGGTCCACTGCGCCAAACCTAGCTCCGACGATCAGGTCTTCCGCATTTACGATACGGATGGCGAAATCATGAAGAGGGACGTATCCAGGCAACTCGTACCTCTTCTTCGCCTCTCGAGTTCATCTGTACGTCCTTCAACGACTGCTTGGAGACTGGTGAGGGATTTCGCCACCAGTATCAACAGCTGGGGAGAACTCCCTCAATGCACGTATTCGTGGAGCCTCATGTGGTTTGGTTTGATGGGCATTTACGCGACAAAAACCGCGACTTAACCGGATAACCATACGCTGATGCACTTTGCGGGACTTACCCGCCCCTCTCGATGTCACTTTCAAGAAAGATTGCGATGGCTATCCCGATGAGCCTCACAGATTGCCGTGAAAGTGGCATTACGGCGAAACGCACGTCCGGTTGATAAATAGGAAGATCGGTTCATGCTCCATGCAGCACTGCGAACACCTCCTCTGCCATATGGCGTCGCCTACTCTCTATGCAGGTCGGGGGCGGGTGATCGCGGACACGTCGAGCACGTACATCTGCCGCTCACCCGTGTGCGTGGAGTCTATGCAGACCTGTGACCCGTCGCGACTCCAGCGTGGGTGCAGGTCGCACCGCAGTTCACCCGACACCCCCGGCGGTGAATAGAACTGCCCGATGTTCACGCGCCGCGCCGCCGCGAGGTCATAAAGCATCAGCGTGCGGTGGTGGGTCGGGTCGGGATAGGTGTCGGTGAGCATCCAGCGGCGGTCGGGCGAGAAGCTGCAATGCCCGTCCGTGGTGAACACATCCTCCCCGATGATTGTCACCGCGCTGCCGTCGCGGTCGGGGATGCGATAGTAATGTTCGCCGCGCCCGTGTTGCCGTCCCCAGGCGACGAGCGTGCCTGCGTCGTACCAGTCGAAGTGCGAGACGTAGTCATCGTCCAGCACACAGCGAGGCATGGAGCCGTCCGCATTCACCGTCCAGAGTTGCGTGAACCATGTCCCAGTCGCGGGGTTGCGCCAGCGGTGCAGAAAGCAGAACCGCTGCCCACCAGGCGAGAACTGCAAGTGATTGAACCAATGCATCACGCCCGACATCGTATCTGCGTGCCATTGAGCGCGCGCAATTTGCGCGATGCTGAACAGCAGACGCGACTCCCCCGTGTCGATGTTCATCGCATAGATACCGTCATCCTCTGGCAGTTGCACGTCGGCCCATCGGTCGGGCACGCCCGCGTAACCGTAGCCCGGCCGCTGCACTGCGAGGCGTGAGAAGTTCGGGGTGATCGCGGTGCGCCCGTCAGGGCTGAGGGCATAGATCGGGTGCGGCAACACGCGCCGCGCCCCCGTCTGAACGTTCACAATGACGGCAACGAAGCGATTCTCTTCACGGTCATTAAAGATAATCTCGCGGTCGGGGGCGGTCGGGAGCCAATGGAGCATACATCCCTGCTGCCAGTTCCACGCGCGCGTGGTCGTGAGCGGGGTGAAGACGTCGCCTTGTTCCGTATCTACCAGCCCGATAGTGGCGGCATCGGCGGGCGTCGGTGGTCGGTCCATAAACGCCGTTTCGAGCGCAAGCAGGTATCGCCCCGTGCCGTCCCACGGGGGCTTATCGTAGTACCCGAAGAAGTGGTGGCGCGGGCCGCGTGTGACGGCACGGATCGGCGCGGCATCGGTCACGGTCGTGCTCATGCCTGCTTTGCCAGTTTCTTCAGTTCGGTGTCGAGGTACATCACGCCCTCGTCCACGCTGCGCTTGCCGGTGAATACGTCAACCACGGGCTGGCTGAAGAGCAGCTTGGCTTCGGCGTCGCCCATGTATGGTGTGTTCCCGTAAATTGGGCCACCGTAGCGTACCGCCGTCTGCTGCTGCTCTACAAGCACCTTGAGGATTGGGTCTTTCTGGTACGTGTCGCTCGACGCGACTGCCTTTGTGACGGGGAGCGCGGCCCCGCCGGTCTTGGCGATGTAGTCCGCATACCACGCCGGATCGAGCAGCGACCGGAGCAGTTCTTTGCCCGCGTCGGGGTTCTTGCCACCCTTGAACACGAACAACTGGAAGCCGCCGAGAAACGAGCGTGAGGTATCACCCATCTTGCGTACAGGCGTAAGCACCGCGCCGAGGGTCTTCAGGGCGTCAGGGTTCATGTCCTTAAGGGAGAGGAGTACCTCGCCGTTCGACCAGATCATCGCCGCCTTTTTGAGCACGAAGAGCTGCGTCACGTCGGTGCTTTTGTAGGTCGGCGTGGCTGGCGGGATACTTTTGGCTTTGTACATGTCGCTCAGAAACGTGAGGGCGGCGCGGTGTCCCTCGGTATTGGCATTGACCTTGCCGTCCTTGTCGAGGATCGGCGCGCCCGCCGAGGTGGCGAGCGGGATGAACAGTTGCCCCGCTGCCGGTCCCTCCGGCGAGAACACGAAACCGTACTGCTCATCGCCTTTCGTAAGCGCCTTCGCGGCGTCGGCCCACTCCTGCCACGTCGTCGGCGGCTTCACGCCCGCCTTGTCGAGCAGGTCCTTGTGGTAGAACAGCACGCGGGTCTCGGTGTACCACGGCACGCTATACGCCTTGTTCTCGTAGTTCACGAACGCCTCTTTTTGCAGGGGCAGGAACGTATCCTTGATGCTGCTGTAGAGGTCATCGATCGGCAGCAAGTTGTCTGCGGCGGCGAATTGCAGCGTCACGTCCGGCCCCTGCTGGCCGAGATCGGGCAGGGTATTGGCGGCAAGGGCAGCCTGCGTCTTCTGCACGCTCTCCGCGAAGATCATGAACTGCGCCTTGCTCATCGTGCCGTTTGCCTTGTCAAAGGCGGCGAGGCGGTCGTTGATAAGGGGCTGGCGTGCGCCGTTGTTCTGCGTCTCGCGGCTCCAGAACTCCACCGCGCCCGAAAGCTTCTTTGCGGGCATCGCCGCCGTTGCCATGCCCGCCGGGGTGGCGGCAGCAGGGGCGGCCGGGGCGGCCCCCGCCGCGCCCGTGGGTTGTGCGGTCGTGGCGGGAGCCGTGGGGGCAGGAGCCGTGGTGGCGGGTGTGGAACCACCGCACGCCGCGAGAATGCTCAGGGCGGGCAGGGCTGCTCCCGCGAGCGCCGCCCGCCGCAGGAAATTCCGACGCGATACCGAGTGCTGCATCATTCCGTTCTCCCTTCCCATAGCTATGTCGCCCCGTGCCATCACCGGGCCTATGCCCAAGTACCTCCCCGGCCCCTCACCAACGAAAACGGTGCCGGCGGCGAGGTGCATTTCCCTCTCGCTCCCTACCCCTTCACGGCACCCGCCGCGAGGCCACCGACGAGATACCGCTGAAACACCATGAACACGAGCACCACGGGAAGCGTGGTCAGCGTCGCCATGGCAAACAGGCCGGAATAATCGGTGCTGAACTGGTCTATGTAGCCCGATAGCCCCACCGCGAGCACGCGCTTCGTGTCGTCGTTGATGAGCACGTACGCGAACAGGAACTCGTTCCATGCATTCACGAAGGCGAGCGTGGCGGCGGCGGCGATGCCCGGCGCTGCGACGGGCAGCACCACGCGGAAGATCACGCCGAGTGAGGTACAACCGTCTATCCGTGCCGCATCCTCAAGTTCTTGTGGAATGGCAAGAAAGTAGCCACGCAGCAGCCAGACCACGAAGGGTAAATTACTCGTACTGTAGGCAACCATCAGCCCAAAGAGCGAGTTGGCGAGGTGTAGGTTCACCATCACCACGAACATGGGGATAATGAGCAGCACGCCGGGGAACAACTGGATGAGCAGCAACGACACGCTGAACGCCTGCTTGCCCCGGAAGCGCAACCGTGCGAGCGCGTACGCTCCCCACACCCCCGCAAGGATCACGAGGGCGGTGGTGCCAAGGGCGACAACCGTGCTGTTACGGAACTGTGTGGCAAACGGGATGGTGGGCGAGGTAAGCACACGGGTGAAGTTGTCAAGCGTGAAGGCGGTCGGGAAGAGCGATGGGTGCAGTGAGAAACTTTGCTGCCGGGGCGTGAGGCCCGTGCGCACCATCCAGAAAAACGGGAACAGCCCAATGAGCAGAAACACGCCGAGCACCGCGTACGTGCCGAGCAGTTCGAGCGTGTACGCCGTGCGGCGGGCACGGCGTGCCGCCGTATCCTGCCCCGGCGTGGTACGAGTGGTGACCGTGACCGTCGTGGGGGTGCTACTCACGCCTCACGCTCCGATCTCAGGTACGACCACAGGTAGATCGTGCTCGCCGCGAGAATCACGAGGAACATCAGGATCGCCGCCGCCGACCCGTAACCGAGGTCGCCGGTGGCGAAGGCGATGTTGTAGGTGGCGATGGGTATGAGGTTCGTGGCATTGCTCGGCCCGCCCCGCGTCAGCACCCATGGGATGCTGAAGTAGTGGAAGGCGTTGATGCAGGCAAGCAGCACCGACACACCCGCGATGGGGCGCAGGAGCGGCACCGTGATCCCCCAGAACCGCCGCCATGCAGGCGCACCATCCACCGCTGCCGCCTCGTACAGTTCGCCGGGAATCGCCTGTAGCCCCGCGAGCAGCACCACGAGTTGGAACGGGAACGATTTCCAGACCATCACGACAATGAGCGCGGCAAGGGCGTGCTCGCGACTGAGCCAGATCGGCGGGTGGGCAACACCGCCACTTTTCATCAGCGCGTTCACGATGCCGAACTGGTCGTTGTACATCCACGCCCATGTCAGGGCGGCGACGAACGCCGGGATCGCCCACGGCACGATGAACAGCGAGCGGATCACCGCCCGCCCCGGCAGCGGCCGGTTCAGCAGGAGCGCAAGAATGAGGCCGATCAGGAATGAGAATGCCACCGAGCAGACTACAAAAATCAGCGACAGCCGCATCGAGTTGAGGATTTCCGGGTCCGCGAGCAGCCGTTGGTAGTTCTCAAAGCCCACGAAGTGCTGATTGCGGGTGCTCAGTTTCTTCTCCTGAAACGAGATAAACACCGCATATGCGAGGGGATACAGGTTCACCACGGCGATGCCGAGTAGTGTGGGGGCGATCAGCACATAGGCGATGTGGCGTTCCATGAAACTGACGAAGCCACCACCACCCGTTCCCGGCGGTCCGGGCATCGCACGCGCACTCATGCAGTGCTCCTTTCTTCATCACCGAGCGAGGTTCGTGCCATGATACACTGCTGCCACAACGGTCGCAATGCCGCAGTCTCGATCGTGAATCGCCGCATGCCGAAGGCATATCTGCCATATTACGGCAGTGAAGACGTCGCGGTCGTGATTCAGGACATATCGTTAGATGGCGCAGCCCGATCACGTATCCCACGACCCATGCGACAAGGAGGGATCACGAGTGCCCCTGTTTCATGACGGCCTGCACGCGCACCCACCGTGGGGTGAACTCGCTGCATTCGAGATCGTCTACCTCCCGGTGGGTGCGCACCAACGGTTTGAGCGCTGCGACGTGAAAGAGCGGCTGATTGTGGCGTCGGGGCTGTGCCACCTCACTTGGGGCGATCAGGAATGCGATGCATCTGAGGGAACAAAAGGCGAACTGCGCGTGGGCGACGAAGGGTTCACGGTGCATGCGGTGATGCAACCGACTACCCTTGTGCGGCTCAACGGGCGGTGGGGCGAGGAAACGGGTGGCTGGGGGCTTTTTACAGTGCAGACAGTGGAGCATCCCACGGAACGCGGCGACCCCACGGATTACCCGAAACAGACGGCGATGGACAACCATTATCACGACTGCGACGAGTACTATATCCTTCTCGAAGGACGCGGGGTCGTGGTATCTGAGGGGATTCACTACGCGGTCGGTCCCGGCGATTGTGTAGCCACCCGGATGGGGGACCACCACGATTTCCCGCTCGTGTCCGAACTGGTGCGGGCAGTGTATTGCGAGACCACGCTGAAGGGGGCACGTCGCCGGAGACATCTGTGGAATCACACTCACGGCCCTGCCCACCCGCACCCCGATCAGGAGTAGGTCGTAGACAAGCATTTGTCGCTTGGGAGGGCAGGGGTTAGTTGGAGTCTAATAATTGATGTTACCAGACGCGACGCACCCTATACTGGTCAAACTGCGCGTCGCGTCCCAGAAGTACCATGCGGCGGCGCAGACATTGCGCGGCGATCATTCGGTCGAACGGATCCTTGTGCGTACCGAGGGGCAGCGAGGCCATTGCCATCGCGTCCCCCGCCGTGATGCCGATTACCGAGATGGTCGCCGCTCGCAGATCTTCCAAGATCGCCCGCTCGAACGGCTCCCCGCTCGCCGTCCGCACCAGGAGCGATCCCTTGCCCACTTTGATCGCCATCTCCCACAGGCTCGCCACGCTCAGGTAGAGTTGGTTCTGCAGATCGTTCGCGATGGTGCGGGCGGCGCGGCTCAGTTGCGGGTCGCCCTGCAATACCCAGAGGCAGGCGTGCGTGTCAAGGAGCACGCGCATCACGCGTACTCGTCGAACTCGGGCAGCGGGTCGTCGAAGTCGGGGGTCATGATGTAGCGGTGCCGGGCGACGCCCACCCGCTCCGCCGGTGCCTGTCCCCGCCCCATGTCGTGTCGTGTCGCGTCGAAGTCGGGGGCGTGAGCGGGCGCGGGTTTCCACGGGATCGCCGCCGAGGCACCGTCCTCGATGCGCCACAGCTCCCTGCCGCCGTCCGGGATCTCGCGCAGGCCGACGTGGGCGGGGAGCGAGCCGTCGCCGTACGCGAGGTGCGTGCGCAACCGCTCGCTCTCGCTGTGTGACAGTTCCTCCGCGCCGAGCATCAGCCGCCCGTCGGAGAGTATAGTCAGTGTTTCCGCGTAGACGTTGCCTACCACCATGCGTATCGCCTCCTCTTCTCCCTACGCGTGCAGTGTACCGCGCCGAGACCGTTCGCGCCCTTTTTGCCTTGTTCTTCGCCTAATCCGCTACTGGCAAACAAAACCGGTGTTTGACGACCGTTTCTTCCTACTAATTGGGGCTTGCGCTGCGATGAGGCGAACATCTTTTGTCATCGTTTCTTGTCCGTCTCGCCTTGTTCTGCCCTCGATGCAGCCCCGGGAGCGTCAAGGTGCCGATACAACGTGGCGCGGGAGATACCGAGCGTTTTGTAGATGTCCTCAATGGCGTTGGTGTGGTCGTTGTACAGCGACCGCGCCATCGCAAGCTTGCCTGGCGTCCCCAGCTTTCTTGGCCTGCCCCCCTTCCTGCCCCGTGCCCGTGCCGCAGCGAGTCCTGCCTGGGTACGCTCACGGATCAGATCACGCTCGAACTCGGCAAGGGCACCGAAGACGTGAAAGATCAGCTTGCCCCCCGGCGTAGTCGTATCGATCTGCTCGGTGAGCGAGCGAAAGCCGATTCCGCGCTCTGCCAACGCGGTGAGGGTCTCAATCAGCATCTTGAGGTTGCGCCCGAGCCGGTCGAGGCGCCAGACCACGAGCACGTCGCCGGGGCGGAGGAAGTCGAGGGCTTCGGTGAGACCGGGGCGCGCGCTCTTGCTGCCGGAGATGGTGTCGGTGAAGACACGCTCACAGTGGGCAGTGGCAAGGGCGTCCTGTTGCAGGATGAGGGTCTGTTCAAAGGTGGAAACACGGGCGTAGCCAATATTCACCCTGATTGCTAGCGGGCGTTGGCGACGGTGAGGGCAAAGAGCGCGGCGAGCAGCTTGAGGGCGATGCCTGCGTTGGTGCGGGCGTGCAACTGCTGCACGCCCATTGCTT
>JAABUQ010000368.1_pt1 | contig 104498 bp, 78 predicted proteins | sample 5560001 | NCBI WGS metagenome assembly JAABUQ01 (sample SAMN10711888, study PRJNA513371) | rock metagenome | isolation source: Antarctica rocks | place: Antarctica: Victoria Land, Finger Mt nord | collected 2015-12-18
GACGTATGTCTGCGAGTGGTGCCATGGAGGACAGGAGACCCCACAGGCAGAGATGATTGTCCAATCCATCCGCTTCGCCGCCACGGCGGACCACGAGATCCGCTGAATTCGGCTGAAGGGTTACGATTTCCCGAGGTCATCGATCCCGATCGTGTCACCCCGAGCCCTCGCGGAACACCTCGCCGGGGGACCCGACTCGGCCCACCCCGGAGGAGGTCTCGGACCGAGGCCCCTCCCCGACGACGAACAGGGCGACATGTCATGAACCTCCCCCTCGAACATCAGCGATTGCTCACACGGCGCGGGTTCTTCGGCCGGTCGGCCGGGGGGATCGGGGCGGCGGCGCTGGCGGCGCTGCTCGACCCGAGGGCCGCGGGGGCGGGGACCGGCGGGGTGCTCTCGGCGCCCCACTTCGCGGCGAAGGCGAAGCATGTCATCTACCTGTTCATGTCGGGCGGGCCGTCGCAGCTCGACCTGTTCGACCACAAGCCCCGGCTGAAGGAGTTCCACGGCCAAGAGCTGCCGGGGTCGGTCCGGATGGGGCAGCGGATCACGGGGATGACCTCGGGGCAGGCGTCGTTCCCGTGCGTCGCGCCGATGTTCCGGTTCGACCGCCGGGGGAAGTCGGGGGCGTGGGTCAGCGAGCTGCTGCCGGAGATCGGCGGCGTGGCCGACGAGATCGCGATCGTCCGATCGGTGAACACCGAGGCGATCAACCACGACCCGGCCACGACGTTCCTCCAGACGGGGTCGCAGCAGCCGGGCCGGCCCAGCTTCGGGGCCTGGCTCTCGTACGGGCTCGGCTCGGAGAACCAGGACCTCCCGGCCTTCGTCGTGATGATCTCGCAGGGCAGCGGCAACAAGACCGACCAGCCGATCTTCTCCCGGCTCTGGGGAAGCGGCTTCCTGCCGACGAGGCACCAGGGGGTCCGGTTCCGCTCGGGGGACGACGCGGTCCTGTACCTGGCCAACCCCCCGGGCGTCGACCGCGAGGCCCGCCGGGGGATGCTCGACGGCGTCGGCGAGCTGAACCGGATGGCCGCCGAGGCGTTCGGCGACCCCGAGATCAACACGCGGATCGCCCAGTACGAGATGGCCTATCGGATGCAGGCGTCCGTCCCCGAGCTGACCGACCTCTCGAAGGAGTCGAAGCAGACGCGGGAGCTGTACGGGGTCGACGACTCGGGCGTCGACGGCGGCTTCGCCCGCAACTGCCTGCTCGCCCGGCGGATGGTCGAGCGCGGGGTCCGGTTCGTCCAGCTCATGCACCGCGGCTGGGACCAGCACAGCAGCCTCCCCAAGCAGATCCGCGGCCAGTGCCGGGATGTCGACCGGCCCGCCGCCGCGCTCGTGGCCGACCTGAAGCGGCGGGGCCTGCTCGACGAGACCCTGGTCATCTGGGGCGGCGAGTTCGGCCGGACCGTCTACTCGCAGGGCAAGCTCTCGGCCGACAACTACGGCCGCGACCACCACGGCCGATGCTTCACCGTCTGGATGGCCGGCGGCGGGATCAAGGGCGGGATCGTCCACGGCGAGACCGACGACTACGGCTACAACGTCGTGAAGGACCCCGTCCCGGTCCACGACCTCAACGCCACCGTCCTCCGCTGCCTCGGGATCGACCACGCCCGGCTGACCTACCGGTCCCAGGGGCGCGACTTCCGGCTGACGGACGTCCACGGCAACGTGGTCAACGCCCTGCTGGCCTGAGCCTAGCCCGGGCCCGGATCGGGCTCGCCCCGGAAGGGAAAGCGGCCGGCCGGCTCCCACGGGCCGCCCAGGTATCGCCAGAGGAGCAGGGCCTCGCCGGCGCCGATCCAGGGGACCCACCGGTCCCGGACCTCGGCGAAGGCGCGGGCGGCCTCGCGACGGTCGGCCTTGTTCATGAGGGTCGCGTGCGGGCGGTAGGGCTGGCGGTCCTGGGGAGTCAGCCAGGGGGCGAAGCCGCGGGCCAGGCGGGCCTGGGCCGAGCCCAGGTCGGCCGACTCGACCCGGACCGCGAACCCGACGCCCAGCCGGAACGGGGCCGAGAAGGCCAGGGGGGGCGGCGCCGTCGTCGCGGCGACCCCGTCGAGGATGGCGCGGACGGCCGGGCCCTGGTCGCCGGGCAGGTGGTGGAAGAGCGAGACGTGCGCGGGCACGAGGTTGCGACCGGGGGGGAAGTAGCGGCCGCGGAGCGCGTCGAGCCGGTCGAACGAGGCGGGGTCGAGCCCCAGGGTCACGAGCCAGGGGCGGGGGTCGTCGGTCATGTCATCGTCGGCCCCGGCTCACGGGAGGGGCCTGGCCAGGAGCAGGCACCAGGACGGGCGGCCGTCCCCGGCCTGGGCGTAGCCGACGCCGAGGTCGGCGTAGTCGCCGAGCATCGTCGCCTTCTGGTCGTCGGCGCCGAGGATCAGCTTGAGGACCGACTCGGGCGTCGGGGCCCCCGCCGAGCCGCTCTGGGCGATCGTCGCGAACCGGTAGCCGGACGCCTTCACCCGGTCGAACGGGCCGGGCCCCTCGGCCTTCGGCGCGGCCTCGCCGCCGGCCACCGGGGCGACCTTCGCGGCCTGGTCCGCGGCGATCTGCCGGGCGGCCGAGGCGAGGCGGGGGTCGACCTTCAGCGCGGCCTTGCCCGCCTGCTCGCGGGCCCGGTTCAGCCCCTCGGCGACCTCGGCCTCGGCCCGGGCCGGGTCGAGCCGCGGGATCGGCCGGCCGAAGACGGCGCACCAGTAGGGGGCCCCGTCGTCGGCCTCGGCCCGGGCGACGCCGATCTCGCCGAAGTCCCCGAGGATGTTGTCGCGGTGGTGCGGGCTGTCCATCCAGGCGGTCATCACGGCCTCGACCGTCGCCTGCCCCTTGGCGACGTTCTCGCCGGTCGACACGTAGGGATATCCCTCCCGCTTCACCCGGTCGGCCGGGGTCGAGCCGTCGGACCCCTCGTGGCTCATATTCTTGTGCGAGGCCATGTCGGCGGCGTGCTTGCGGGCGGCCTCGGTCAGGCGGGGCTCGGCGACCAGCGGCGGCCGACCCTGGCCGGCCCGCTCGCGGTTGTGGGCCTCGACCAGCGCCCTGGCGGTGACGGCGGCCGGGGGCGGGTCGTCCGCGGGAGCGGGGACAGGGGCGATCAGCAGCGCGAGGGCGAGGATCATGGTCGGGTCGTCCGGCGAGGGCCTCGCGGGTGGATCACGCGGGGACCCGAGCCCGATCCCGTCGCGATGCGTATAATCCACCAGGCCCGGTCGCGATCGATCTGGCAAGCGAATCGCGGGCCGCGTCTGGGGCACGGGGAGAACGACCATGAAGAAAGCCACGTTCGGGGCCGGTTGCTTCTGGGGCGTCGAGACGGCCTTCCGCCGGGTCCCGGGGGTGGTCGACGCCGCCGTCGGCTACCTCGGCGGGACGTTCGAGGCCCCGACCTACCACGACGTCTGCACCGGGCGGACCGGGCACGCCGAGGTCGTCGAGGTCGACTACGACCCGGAGAAGGTCGGCTACGACCGGCTCCTCGACGTCTTCTGGGCCAGCCACGACCCGACCACGCTCAACCGGCAGGGGCCCGACGTCGGGACCCAGTACCGCTCGGCCATCTTCACCCACGACGACGAGCAGGCCGCCGCCGCGATCGCCTCGCGCGACCGGGCCCAGGCCTCCGGCCGATTCCGCCGGCCGATCGTCACCGAGATCACCCCGGCCTCCACCTTCTACCGAGCCGAGGAGTACCACCAGCGCTACCTGGAGAAGGCGGGCCGGGCGAGCTGCTCGACCCACTGAGGTCCGGCGATCCGGAGGGGAGTGGGAGGGGGATAGAGTCCGATCGACGGACCGATCGGACTGGATCCCCTCCGGCCCGCGCCTCGGCCTGGAGAAGCGCCCAGGCCCGGGGGTTGGCCCTCGTCATCCTCCGACGGACCCCGTAAGATGGGGTAGTGGGAGGGATGTATCGATCTCTCCCCCCGCGGCGGCGGCCGGTCCGGCTCGGGCCCCCCTCGATCCGACCCCGGCGATCGGAGGCGATCGATGCGCATCGGTGCGGGGTTCAGGCGGACGCTCGGCCTCGCCACGCTCGCGGCGATGCTGACGCTGGCCCCGGGCCGCGCGGGGGCCCAGCACGGCTACGGGGTGCGCCCCGGCTCCGGCCTCGGGGCGGGCTACGGGCCCGGCTTCGGCTCCGGCCTTGGCCTCGGCTACGGCTACGGTTACGGCCGGTTCTTCAACTACGGCTACCCGTCGCCCGAGGAGAGCTACCTCTACCAGCGGTCGCTCCAGAACGGGGCGCGGGCGGCCGGCCCGACCTCGCGCAACGCCTACGCGAATCACCCCAACGCCTACTATTATCACCTGCACGACGAGAGCCCCCTGCTGCCGTACCAGCGCCGGACCGGCCGCGACAACGAGGCGATCCTCGGCTGGTTCGCCGACGGCCCCCCGCCGGATCGGATCGCGAGCCGGCGCCGGGTGGTCGAGCGGCCCGCCCCGGTCCGGCCGTCGCCGCAGTCGGCCGAGCCCGACCGCCGCGCGGCCTCGGGCGCGATCGAGCGTGCGGTCGCGGCGGCCCGGCCCCGCGACCTCGGGCGGCCGCCGTTGCCGGGGCCGAGGGTCGCGGCGCGTGACTTGCAGCTTCGCCGATGGACCGAGGCCGAGGCCGTCGGGATCGACGACCGGGGCCCGAGGGGAGACCGATGATGCGAATCGATCCGGCCCGGTCGGCCTTGCTCGCGGCGGCCCTGGCGTCGCTGACCCTGGCCCCGGGCCGCGCCCAGGCCCAGTTCGGCGGCGGCTACGGCTACGGCCTCTACAACTTCAACTACCAGCCTCCCGAGATCGGCTACCTCAACCAGAGGTCGCTCGCCAACGGGGCGAGGGCCACCGGGCCGGTCCAGAACAACGTCTACGCGAACAACCCGAACTCCTACGTCAACCACCTGCACGACCAGGGGTTCCAGTTCCAGGAGCGGTACGACGTCGAGAGCCGTCGCGCCTCCGAGGATCGCTACCTGTACCGGCCGTCGACGATGCCGACGACCCCGACCCCGTCGCCGTCCTCGGCGCCGACGGCCTCGCGGCCGGCCCCGCCGATGGTGCCGCTGTCGAGCTTCTTCGACCGCGACGGGAAGCTCATCTGGCCGGACGAGGCGCCGGCGGCAGGCGACCTCGGCAAGTCCCGCCAGGCCGCCGACCGGGCCTGCCTCGCGGCCCTGAACGACTACAACCTGCGCGGCCTGGCCGAGCTGAGCACGGTCACCGAGGCGAGGGCCCGGGTCATCGACTACGGCCGCCCGGCCCTGCAATCGATCCGCGCGACCGCGACGCCGCGGATCGCCGACACCTTCCACATGTTCCTGCTCGAGCTGTACGAGTCGCTCGCCCAGGCGGCCACCGTCCCCAAGCCCGCCCCGCCCGCGACGAGCCCGGCCGCCCCGGGCGTGCCCCCGCGGCCCTGACCGCGGGCACCGGCCGCTCGATCAGCGGGCGAGGGCCTTGGCCAGCTCGGTCGCGAGCGAGGCGCGGTCGAGGTCGAGCCGGAGGACCTTGCCGTCGCGGCCGATCAGGACGTTGGCCGGGATCTCCGTCACCCCGTAGGCGCGGGCGTAGTCGCGGTCGCCCGGCCCGTTGATCAGGTTCGGCCACCGGACGTTGTGCTCGATCAGGAACCGGCGGACGTTGGGCATGACCGTCTCGACCGGCGTCCCGCCGTCCTGGAGCGTGTCGAGGTTGACGCCGAGGACGCGGAACCCCTTGCCGCGGTAGGTCTCGGCCAGCGCCTCGAGCCCGGAGGCCTCGCGGGCGTTGGGCAGGCACCAGCTCGCCCAGAAGACGACGAGGACGACGTCCCCCTTGGCCCGGGCCTCGTCGAGGCTCACCGGCCCGCCGTCGATCGAGGTGCCGACGATCGGCGGCGCGGGCTTGCCGATCCGGTCGATCTGGGCGAGCCGCATCGCGACGAGGTCGCGGATCGGGGCCTCCTTCGTCGTGTCGCGGAGCATCGTCAGCGCCCGTCGGGCCGCGTCGTACTGGCCGTCGCGGAAGAGCCGCTGGGTGTAGACGTTGATCAGGGAGAGGCGGTCCGCCATCGGCAGGGCCCGGCCGACCTTGGCCCCGGGGTCGTCCTTGGCGGCGGCCTCGCGGATCCGGATCGCGACCGAGAGGCTCTGGAGCGAGTCTTCATACGCCCCTCGGTTCGCCTCGGCGACGAGGTTGACCATCTCGGCCAGGAGCGCCACCTCGGGCGGGGCCCCGCCGGCGCGGAGCAGGTGCTCGGCGACCGGCTCGGCCTCGTCGTAGAGGCCGGCGGCGATGGCGAACCGGAAGAGGTCCTCGTAGGTCTTCGTCGCCTCGTCCCTCGGCTGGGCCGTCGCGAGCGCCGCCAGGCGGGCGATCTTGGACCGCTCGACCCGGGCCAGGTCGCGCTGGAACTCGGCCTCGATCGCCTCGCGGGTCGTCAGGCCGGCCGCGGCGGCGGGGGCCGCCGCGGGCGAGGCGGGCGGGCCCTGCCCCCGGGACGTCCCGCACAGGGCCAGCCCGGCCACGAACCACGCCCATCGCCTCGTCTTCATCGCGGTCGACCTCCCGGGGGGCCTCGGCCGACGGGGACAGCGCCCGGGGGCCGCCTAGAGGTTACTCGCGGCCCGTCGCCGACGCCAGCGCCCCGGCCCGCCCGCGCCCGCCTCGCCCGCCGGGCTTGGGGCCGGGCCGGTCAGGCGCGGAGGGCCTCGGGCTGGGCCTGGACGAGGGCCAGGAGGGTGTCGAAGTCGACGGGCTTGACCAGGTGGATGTCGATGCCGACGTCGCGCGACCGGGCGAGGTCGTGCGCCTGGCCGTAGCCGGAGAGGGCGATCAGGGTCGGCCGGCCGGACTCGGCGCGGGCGCGGAGCGCGGCGGCGACCTCGTAGCCGTCGCGGCCGGGCAGGCCGATGTCGAGCAGGACGACGTCGGGGCGGAACTCCAGCGCGATCCCCAGCGCCGACTCGCCGTCGTGCGCCACGCGGACGGCGTGGCCCGACCGGGTGAGCAGCCGGTCGAGGGCCCGGGCCGTGTCGACGCTGTCGTCCACCACGAGCACCCGGCGCCGGCCCGGGGCGAGCGCCGTCCCGTTGCGGTCGGGGCGGCGGGCGGGGGGGACCTCGGCGTCGGCCGGGGCCGCCGGCAAGGTCACGGCGAACTCGCTGCCCCGGCCCGGCCCGTCGCTCCGGGCCGAGACGCTCCCCCCGTGCATCTCGGCGAGGGTCCGCACCAGGGTCAGCCCGATCCCCAGCCCGCCCCGCGACCGGGCCATCGAGTCCTCGACCTGCGCGAACAGGTCGAACACCTTCGGGAGCATCTCGGCGTCGAGGCCGATCCCGGTGTCGCGCACCGCGAACCGCAGGCTGTCCCCCTCGCGGCGGGCCTCGACGGTGATCCGTCCCCCCTCGTCGGTGTACTTCGAGGCGTTGTTCAGCAGGTTGACCAGGACCTGCTCGAGCCGGGCCGGGTCGGCGTCGACGGCGAACGGGCCGGGGCCGACGACGACCTCGAGCGTCTGCGCGCGCTCGGCCACGATCGGCCGGACCGTCTCGACCGCCTGGGCGACGACAGTCGAGGCGTCGACCCGCTCCATGCGGAGCCGGATCTTCCCCGAGTTGATCCGCGAGACGTCCAGCAGGTCGTCGACCAGCCGCCCGAGCTGGCGGGCCTGGCGATCGGTGACGTCGCGGGTCCAGGCGAGCGTCTCGGCGTCGACGTCGCCGAGCCGCGACACCGAGGTGGCCGCGGCGATCGCCGCCAGGGGGTTGCGCAGCTCGTGGGCGAGCATCGCGAGGAACTCGTCCTTGCGGCGGTCGGCCTCGCGGAGCGCCTCCTCGGCCCGCTTCGGCCGGCTCAGGTCGAGCACGAAGGCGACCACGTCCTCGCGGCCCTCCCCCATGAACGTGAACCCGACCAGGACCCAGATCCGCGAGCCGTCCTTGCGGACGTATTGCTTCTCGTAGGGGGTGCACGAGCCCCGGGCCGTCGCCTCGGCGATCGCCCGGCGGTCGGCCTCGAGCCACTCGGGCGGGGTCAGCTCGGCCCAGCCGACCCGGCCCGTCGCGAACTCCTCGCGGTCGTAGCCGATGATCCGGAGGTAGGCGTCGTTGGCCCAGGAGATCCCCCCCCGGACGTCGGCGAAGTTGATCCCGATCAGGTCCGACTCGGCGAGCCGCCCGAGCCGCTCGCGGGATTCCCGCAGCGCCGCCTCGACCACGCGGGCGTCGGTCACGTCGGTGCAGGTGCCGACCCACTCGCGGATCGAGCCGTCGGGGCCGCGGACCGGGACGCCCCGGTCGGCCATCCGTCGGTAGGCCCCGTCGCGGCGGCGGACCCGGTACTCGGCCTCGTACGGCACCCCGAGGCGGACCGCCTCGGCCCAGGCCGAGGCGGCCGACGCCCGGTCGTCGGGGTGGACCATCGCCAGCCAGCCCGTGCCCCGATACTCGTCGAGGGGCTGGCCGGTGAACTCCTGCCACGATCGGGCGTCGTCGAAGCAGGCGCCGTCGTCCCGCGCCGACCAGACGATCGAGGCGCTGGTCGTCGCCAGGGCCCGGAACCGCCCCTCGCTCGCCCGGAGCCGATCCTCCATGTCCCGGCGGTCGGTGACGTCGCGGGCCACGCCGAGGACGCTGCGGACCTTCCCCTCGGGCGTCCGGTCGAAGGCCACCTCGCGGCCCCGGAGCCATCGGTCCGAGCCGTCGACGCCCCGGATCCGGTACTCGACCTCGCGGACCGCCCCCTCGGGGGCGCCGTCAAACTCCCCGGGCCCCCCGAAGGCGGACTCGCGGTCGTCGGGATGGACGAGGTCGGCCGCCGCGCCGCCGGCCGCGGCCTCGCCCCGGGCCCGGCCGAGCGCCTCGCCCAGGCCTCGATTGGCGTAGATCGTCCGGTCCTCGAGGACGTCGAAGACGTAGAGGATGTCGGGGGACGCCGACGCGATCCGCTCGAAGAGGGCGCGGTCGCGCGCGGCCTGCCCCTCGGCGAGCTTGCGGTCGGTGATGTCGCGGAAGTTGCCCACGATCGCGGCGACCTGCGGCTCGCCGAGCCGGTTGGTGAGCGTCCCCGCGATCCATCGCCAGGTCCCGTCGCCGTGGCGGTGCCGGTGCTCGACCCGGATCGGCTCGCCCGGCCGGTCGAGGGCCGTCGCCAGGGCCTCCCGCATGGCCGGGACGTCGTCGGGATGGATCCGCTCGAACGGATGGACGGCCAGGAATTCGTCGGCCGAGTACCCGGCGATCCGGGCGATCGACGGGCTGGCGTAGTGGATCCGGCCGTCGGGCCCCGACAGCGACAGGAGGTCGGAGCCCTCCTCGATCAGCGCCCGGAACCGCGCCTCGCCCGCGGCGATCGACGCCCCGGCCCGCCGCGTCGCGGCGACCTCCCGGATGATTGCGTAGAGGTGGGGGTGCCCGCCCACCTCGACCCGTCGGGCGTCGACCGCGACCTCGATCGCCGCGCCCGACCGGGCGAGCAGCCTCGTCTCGAAGGCAACCTCCCCGTCCCCCCCCTCCGCCCCGGCGCGGGCGAGGGCCTCGACGAGCGAGCCGTCGGCCGCGATGTCCGCGGCCCCGAGCCGGCCGAGCTCGTCATGGGTGTAGCCGAGCCGCCCGAGGATCGCCGCGTTGGACTCCGCCGGCCGGCCGTCGGCGAGATCGAACAGGATCGCGCCGACGGGCGACTGATCGAAGAGCGACCGGTAGAGATCCGCGAGCTCGACCTCTCGGGTGTCCGGCATCAGTGCCTCGGGTTGGGCTCCGATCGCGAGCCACAGTCGTCCGCGTTGCCCTGGGCCGCGGGCCTCCCCGTGGCCCGACGCGATCCCCGCCCGCCCGGGCCGCCTCGGGCCGCCCGCGGGACCCCCGCCCGAAGGGTCCGTGACATCAGGCTAGCAAAGCCAGATAGGACGGTCAATCAACTCCGAGCGGGTGAAGGCCTCTCGAAATTCTAGCCAAGCTTAGGGTCGCGCGACCCTGGCCCGATCGGATCGGGAGCGGGGAGGAATGCCGACTCGCAGGGCGTTTCGGGCGGGCCCGCCCTCGGGTCAGGGGTCGCGATGGCCGAGGCGCGGCCAGGCCCAGCGGAAGAGGTTGCGGACGTCGGCGTCGCGGGCGGCCGAGGAGGGGCCGCCGAGGGCCACGACGATCAGGCGGTCGTCGCCCCGCCGGCCGCTGGCGACGAGGCAGGAGCCGGCGGCCGAGGTCGTGCCGGTCTTCACGCCGTCGTACCCCTCGACCTGGAGCAGCGGGTTGGTGTTCGTCCAGGCGACGTTGCGCTCGTGCCCCTCGGCGTCCGCAAGGGTGCAGCCCCGGCGGGCGGTGGCGACCGTCGCGGCGAAGGTCGGGTCGGCCATCGCCGCCGCGGCGAGCCGGGCGAGGTCGCGGGCGCTCGAGCGGTGCCCGGGGGCCGGCAGGCCGTGCGGGTTGGCGTAATGGGTCTCCGCCAGGCCGAGCCCGGCGGCCGCCCGGTTCATCTCCGCGACGAACCGCGCCAGGGGGTCGCCCCCCGCGCCGGGGCCGTCGGCCCCCGGGAGCCGGCCGCCGTAGTGCTCGGCGAGTGCCACCGAGGCGTCGTTGCCCGAGGGCAGGAGCAGGCCGTAGAGCAGCTCGCGCGCCGGCAGCCGCTCCCCGGCGCGGACGCCGGAGGTCGACCCGGGGGTCTCGTCGGCCCGCTTCGAGAAGGTGACGACCTCGTCGAGCGCCTTGGGATCCCCGGCGGCGAGCCGGAGGACGACCAGGGCGGTCATGACCTTGGTCGTGCTGGCCATCTCCAGGGGCTTCGCCTCGTCGAGGCCCCAGAGGAGCCGCCCGGTCCGGCCGTCGGCGATCGCCCAGGCCCTGGACGAGACGAAGGGGGGGCCATCGAGCGGGTCGGCCGGCCGCCTCGCCCGCCGCTCGGCGTTGACCACCTCGGGCGGCGGGACGTCGACGACGGCGGCCGGGATCGGCCCGAGCGCCTTCCAGGTCGCCTCGTCGGCGACCCCCGACGGGTCGAGGCCCCGGGCCCGCTGGAACCGGACGAGGGCCGACCGGGTGCCCCCGCCGAAGTCGCCGTCGACCGAGAGCCCGGGCGAGGGGTCGAGCCGGGCGTTGAGCCCCCGCTGGAGCCGCTCGACGGCCGGCCCCGAGTCCCCCTCGCGGAGCACCCGGGCGGGGGCGGCCTCGGCCGCCGGGGCGACCGTCCCCGCCTGCTGCGGGACGCCCGCCCGGAGGGTGCCCGCCATCGGCCCCGAGACGGCGAAGGTCGCGATCAGGAAGAATGCCCGGGACATCGATCCGCCCCCCGCGTGGTGTCGAACCCGTCGAGAATCATCGTCCCGCGCCGAGCATGATCGGCGGGTCGTAGGCGAGCGAGCAGCGGCGGTTGGGCCCGTCGTAGGCCAGGAGGCAGCGGTCCAGCACGTCCCGCCCCAGCAGCATCTGGACCTTCAGGCCCGCGAGGCTGTCCGACCCGACGACCCTCAGATTGATGGCGAGTGGGCCGGGCTTCGCCCCGGCCAAGGCCAGGTCGACGGAGTACACATCTCTCGACTCCGGCTCCTCTGCGGTCGAAGCCGTGAAGACTCGCGTTTCGTCGATGGCAAATATTTCCAAGTCACCGATTATAGACAGATCCACCTGCGATTGGCCTGCGCCTGTGTCGATCAAAGCGACGACCTTCCGAGGCCCCGCCACTGATCTGCCGGACTCGCGGAAAACCGCAACATCAGACGTACTGACTGCCACGTACATCTCGAGCAGTAATCTGCCATAGAGATCAACCTCGACGTCCAGAACAGGCATGATTTCACGGCCAATCAGAGATAGGCCACCGCCTCCTCGTCCACGATATGCTTGACAAAAATGGGTACGAACCCGTAAGTCCTCCGGCCTTGCTTCACGGCCGTCCCGAAGTCCGGGAATGGCCCGATCATCGCGTCGCCTTTGAAGACGACGTATTGCCCCGGCGCCTCGAGCAGCAGCGCCGGCTTTTGACGCGCGAAGGCGGCCCGCTCCAGGTCGTAATTGTATTTGCTGAAAGGTCGGGCCTGCGGCGAGGCGGTGCCGACTCCGACGTCGGCCGTCGATGGCGTGTCGGGAGGGGTCGTGGCCGGAGTCTCTCCGGACTCCCCGACGCCCTGCCTCGCCTTACGGGCGGGCTTCGACCGACGGAGGCCGTAGGCCGGCAGCGGGTTGGTGCGCAGGAGGCGCCTGAGCGACGGCGACAGTTCGAATCGGAGCGACTTCCGGACCTTCCCGCTCATGAGGATGACCCCTCCCATCCGGGAGTCTAACCGACCCGGCCGGCCTCGACAACGAACGGTCTCGGCCGACGGGGTCGCGCCGGCGGCCGGGCCTCGACCGGATGGCGGTCCCGGCCCGGGCCGCCCCAACTCGGCCTTCACTCTCGCCCCTTGCCCGTGACCCGCCGGATGTAGGCGACCTCCTTGGGGTCATACGGGGTGCCGTCCTTGCGGAAGATGTCGTGGAACCAGGCGGGGGGCTCGGCGGGGTAGGGCTTCTGCCACGAGTCCCACGGGTAGATCGTCTGACTCTTGCCGTCGACGAACCCCCAGTTGTAGGCCCCGACCTTCTGCTCGCGCAGGAGGCCGAGGCAGGGGTCGAACTTGCTGCCCAACGGCCGGGCCATGTACTCGGTGCAGAGGATCGGCCGGCCGTGGCGGCGGAGGCTGGCCACCCGGGCCTGGAGCTTCGCCGGCGGCGAGTAGTCGTGGAAGCTGATCACGTCCGACTCGGCGAGCTGGACCCGGTCGGTCGGCGAGGCCTTCTCCTCGGTCCACTCGCCGACCCAGACCCCCGAGGTCAGCGGCTGCGAGGGGTCGGCCGCGCGGGCCCAGGCGAACGTCTTCTCCAGCAGCGCCAGCGCCAGCGCGGGCTTGTTCGTCGGCTCGACCTTGCCGTACGACGACTTGTTGGTGTTGTCGGGCTCGTTGACGAGGTCCCAGACCTGGACGCGGCGATCGTCCTTGAACCGGCCGACGACCCCCCGGACGTACCCCTCGAGCGCGTCGCGGCGGGCGGGGTCCTTCAGGACCTCCAGGCCGGGCGCCTGGACCCATCCCGAGTTGTGCAGGCCGGGCCTCGGCTCGCGCTGCTTGCCGGCGACGGGCGACGGGTCCCAGACCGAGTCGAAGAGGACGAACATCGCGCCGATCTTGTGCCGGTCGGCGATCTCCAGGAACTTGTCGATCCGGGCGAGGAAGCCGTCGCGGTCGTTCTCCCACGGGAGGTTGTGGAGGAAGACGCGGACGCTGGTGAAGCCCAGGCCCTCGGCCCAGCCGAGCTCGCGGTCGATGGTGGCGGGGTCGAAGGTCTCGGCCTGCCACATCTCGAGCTGGTTGATGGCGGTGCTGGGGATGTAGTTGCAGCCGACGAGCCAGGGCGTGGCGCGGGACCAGGCCTCGGCCTTCTCCTTCGTCCACCGGTCCCTCGCCTCGGCGACGGCGGCGATCGCCAGCAGGGTCGTCGCGGCCAGCGCCGCGGCGAGCTTCGCGCGGATCCGGATCATGGTCTGTCCTTCGTCTCGGTCCAAGGGGATGGGGCACGACCCCGGCCGGCGGGGGCGGGAGGCCGACCGGGCCTGGGGATGAGGATAGAGGACGGGGCGGCCCGGCCCAAGGGGGTGGCGCCGCGCCGGGCCGCGGGCACCCCCTTGCCTCGGCCCGCGGGGCGTTGCATCCTGGGCAACGCCGGGCGCCCCGCCGTCGCGGGGCGCCCGGCCTCGGGGGGCCGGCACCATGACGCGACGCGACAGCCTGCGGTCGATCCTCGGCCTCGGCCTCGGGTTCCATGGCCTGTCACTGCCTTCGCCGGCCGGGGCCGCGACCGCCCTCGGCCGCGTCCGCGAGGCCTTGCAGCGGTTCGTCGACCGGAAGGAAGTCGCCGGGGCCGTCGCCGTGGTCGGGGACGGCGGCGGAATGCTCGCGGTCGAGGCGGTCGGCCTGCGCGACGTCGAGGCGGGCCTGCCGATGGCCCCGGACACGATCTTCCGGGTCGCCTCGATGACCAAGCCGATCACGGCGATCGCCGTCCTGATGCTCGCCGACGAGGGGAAGCTCGGCCTGGACGACCCGGTCGAGAAGTACCTGCCCGAGTTCCGCGGCCAGCAGTGCGTCGTCGAGAAGACGGAGCTGGTCGCGGCGGCGCGGCCGCCCACCCGGCCGATCCGGCTCCGCGACCTGCTCACGCATACCTCGGGCCTGCCGGACAAGTCGGACCCGGCCGTCCCGGCCTCCGACGCGAGGGAGGCCGCGACCCTCGCCGACGCCGTCCGGGCCTATGCCTATCGCCGGCTCGACTTCGAGCCGGGCCTGAAATGGGCGTACAGCAACGCCGGGATCGCCACCCTCGGGCGGGTCGTCGAGGTCGTCTCGGGCCGGCCGTATGAGGAGTCCTTGCAGGATCGGCTGTTCACGCCGCTCGGGATGGTCGACACCACGTTCTTCCCGACCCCCGAGCAGATGAAGCGGACGGCCGTGACCTACGACCGGAAGGACGAGTCGCTCCGGGCCGTCGACTCGTCGAGGGTCGCGCCGGTCAGGGGGCAGCGGTACCCGAACCCGGCGGGGGGGCTCTACGCGACGGCCGGCGACATGGCGAGGCTCGACCGGATGCTGCTGAACCGAGGGGTCGACGAGGGCCGGCGGCGGTCTCTGTCGGAGACGAGCTTCGCCGAGATGACGCGGGTCCAGACCGGCGACCTGAAGGTCGGCTTCGTCGACGGGATGGGCTTCGGCCTGGGGGTGGGGGTCGTCCGGACCCCGTCGGGCGTCACCGAGGCCCTCTCGCCCGGGACGTTCGGCCACGGCGGCGCGTTCGGGACCCAGAGCTGGATCGACCCCCGCAAGCGACGGTTCGCGATCCTGATGATCCAGCGCGCCGGGATGCCCAACGGCGACGCCTCGGAGATCCGCCGCGACTTCCAGGCGATCGCCTTCGGCCCCGGCGACTGACGACGGCCTGGCCTTCCTTCGCCTAGCGCCGCCGCTTGGTGTCGGGGCGGGCGTTGTTGTCCATGTTCATGGTCCGCTCGTAGTCCTCGGCGCGGTAGACCCAGACGTCGTCGCGGCCGAGGACGAGGTAGCGGGCCTGGACGTCCCGGGCGGGCCCCTTGAGCCGGAGCCGGACGGCGAAGGCCTTCGGGGCGTCGGCCTCGGCGGGCTCCTCGGCGAGGATCTCGTAGCCGTCGAGGGCCTGGCCGGCCTGCCACTGGAAGTCGACCGGGTGGACGGGCGGGACGGCGGAGGCGAGGCCCTCGGGCTTCTGCCCCCCCCTTCCAGGCGGCGAGCGCGGCGTCGAGGGCCTTGCGGGCCGACTCGGACGGGGGGGCGAGGGCCTTCACGCCGCAGCCCGGGGCGAGGGCGATCGCGGCGAGGAGGATCGAGCAGGGGCCGAATCGGGACGGGTCGCGGGCCATGCCGAGCCTCGGGTGGACGGGTCGAATCGGTCGGGGTCGTGTCGGACGTCGACGGGAGGGCAAGGGGCCCCTCCGCCGGGAGGGAAAAGGGCCGATTCTGAGGGGTGGGGGCGGGATCAGTAGCCGTCGGCGGAGACGACCTCGCCGCCGTTGCGGGTCCCGATCGCGCGCCAGGTTGGGATGTTGATGCTGTTCCTGATGTAGCGGACCGTGCCGTCGCCGAAGAGGGTGTTGACGCCCCCGGGATGGTAGCTCGACGGCGGGACCTGCATCGCCATGTTCGCCATCGTCCCCGTGAAGTTGGGCGCGGCGCAGGTCCTGTCGTTGGGCGGGGCGACGTGGTTGTACGTCGTGCAGCACATCTCCCCCATCACCCAGCTCATCCCCTGGCGGCTGGTCAGCGGCAGGGCGGTCGTCGGCAGGGCCCGGCAGGCCTGGAGCGTGCCGTCGATCGTCGTCTGATTGGTGAAGATCAGCTGATCGGTCCTCGGGTTCGGCACGCCCTGGCCCTTGATCTTCTCGCCGAAGAAGGCGGTGTTGCTCGTGCCGTCGGTGACGTCGGAGATCTTCACCGAGCTGGCGAAGTAGAAGATCCCGCGCGGGACCTCGCCCGGGGCGACCGTGCTCGGGTTGTTCTCGCTCAGGTCGCAGGCGAAGCCGTACTCGTTGCCGAGGTAGTTATTCCCGCCGGGCCACTCGGCGATCGGCGGGAGGTCGGACGGGCAGAGGAAGGCCGCGACCTGGGTCCGGCTCGCCGTCGCATTCGCCCGGTTCGGGTTCTGATACGGGGGCATGAACGGGACGGCCCCGGCCATCCCGGGGGTCTCGGGCGGGAGGTTGAAGTTGATGCTGTTGAACAGGTTCCCCTGCTCGATGGACATCAGGAGCTGGCTGTTGACCGACCATCGGGCGTAGACCGGCGTCCCGGGCACCGAGGCGCCGTAGCTCCCCCCCTTGCCGAACGGGAGGACCTGATACGTGCCGAGGTAATTGTGGATCGCCAGCCCGATCTGCTTGAGGTTGTTCGTGCACTGCGAGCGGCGGGCGGCCTCGCGCGCGGCCTGCACGGCCGGGAGCAGCAGCGCGATCAGGACGGCGATGATGGCGATGACGACCAGCAATTCGATCAGGGTGAATCCGCGGCGGACTCGACGCATGGGACGGCCTCGCTTGCCGATGGACGGGATGGATGAAGCCTGGGGCCTTCGCCGGCGCATCGGCACGCGCGGGGCCCTCGGGAGCTGGCGGCTCGGATACGCGTCGGTGGTCGGGAATATGGATCGGCCGGAGTAGCAATCCGGGTCGATCGTAACCGATAATGGCCAGGGCCGCCCACCCCGTCTTGCGCAACGAACTGATGGATCTCGCCTTGTTGATCCGGGGGCCCTGCGTCCGGGTCGCGGGGCCGGGTCGAGGAGTCCAGGCGTCGTGAGACCGCAGGCCGAGCGTGGACGGACCGGGGCCCCCCGGGGCTGGGCGTGGCTGGCCCTCGTCGCCGTGGCCTCGGGGTGCGGCGAGAGGCCGTCGGGATTCGAGCGGTACGTCCCCGGGCCCGAGGTCGCCCGCAAGGCGATCGCGACGATGCTCGACGGCTGGCGCGCGGGCCGTCCGCTCGACGAGGCCGTCGGGACGGCCCCGAGCGTCCAGGTCGTCGACAAGCACCGGCGGCCGGGGCAGCGGCTCGACGGCTACGAGATCCTCGGCGAGGTCGCCACCGACCGGGCCCGCGGCTTCGCCGTCCGGCTCCGACTGGTCGGGCCCGACGAGGCGCCCGTCGTCCGCTTCCTCGCCATCGGGATCGACCCGGTCTGGGTCTTCCGCCAGGAGGATTACGAGATGATCGCCCACTGGATGCACCCGATGGACGGGCCGGCCGGGCCGACCGAAGGCCCCGGGCCCCGGCCATGAGCGTCGACGTCACGCCGATCGCCGATCCCGGGGAGGCCGCCGAGGCCCCGCGCGGCCCGGCCGGGCGAAGGAGGCTCGGCCTGGTCGTCCGCGCCGTCCAGGTCCGGCTCCGGTTCGTCGCCGTCCTGGCGCTGGGGTTCCTGGCGGTCGGGCAGTGGGAGACGCTCCGGAACGGATGGGACCGGCTGATCCGGTCCGCGCGCGGGGCCGGGGGCGACCTCCAGGCGGTCTCGGGCGACACCGAGTATTTCTGCCCGATGGACCCCGGGGTCGTCTCCGACTGGCCGGGCAAATGCGGCGCCTGCAACATGGGGCTCGTCCGTCGGAAGCGGGGCGAGTCCGTCCCGCTCCCCTTGGGGGTCGTCGCCCGGATGCAGGTCTCGCCGTACCGGGTCCAGCTCGCCGGGCTCCGGACGGCCCCGGCCGGCTACGCCCCCCTGGCCCGCGAGGTCGTGCTCTCCGGCCGGGCGACCGGCGACGGCCCCGGCCCCGGCCCGCGTGGTCGAGGCCGAGGCGTTCGACGGCGACCTCCCGTACCTCGACGAGGGCCGGGCCGCCTCCCTGACGGTCGAATCAGGTGGGATGCGGCCGACGGTGGCGGCCCGGGTCGAGCGGATCGACGTCGACCCGACGACCCGACGGGCCCGGGTCCGGCTCCGGGTCGACGGGCCGCCCCCGGCCTCGCTCCGGCCCGGGACGCCCGCGACGGCCCGGGTCCTCCGCCCGATCGCCGAGGTCGAGCCGTTCCGCTCGCTCCCCGCCGGCCCGCCGCCGATCCGGCAGGGCGAGCCCCGGTCGGCCTTCGCCTGCCCCGAGCACGCCGAGGTCGTCCGCGACGCGCCCGGCAAGTGCCCGGTCGATCGGCACGACGACCTTGAGCCCCGGCCGCTGCTCGCCAACCAGCGGCTCGGCTGGTGGTGCCCGATGCACCCCGAGACCTCGGCGGGCCGGCCGGGCCTCGCGTGCGACGCGTGCGGCGGGATGACGCTCGTCCCCCGCGTCGTCACCTATCGGCCGGCGGGCCAGGTCCTCGGCATCCCGGAGTCGGCCGTGGTCGACACGGGCGAGCGGACGGTCGTCTTCGTCGAGCGGATACCCGGGACGTTCGAGGGGGTCGAGGTCGTCCTCGGCCCCCGGTGCGGGGACGCCTTCCCGGTCGTCGCCGGCCTGGAGCCGGGCCTCCGCGTCGCGACGGCCGGAGCCTTCCTGCTCGACGCCGAGACGAGGCTGAACCCGAGCCTCGCCGCCGCCTACTTCGGGGCATCCCGGACCGCCCGCGCCGAGGCCCCGCCCCCGGACGTCGACGCCCGGCCGATCGCGGGATCGCAGCGCAACTGCCCGGTCACGGGGAAGCCGCTCGGCTCGATGGGCCCGGCCGTCCGCGTGAGCGTGGCGGGCCGCGACGTGATGCTCTGCTGCTCGGGCTGCGAGGAGGCGCTGAGGAAGGACCCGGATCGGTATCTGTCGAGGATATCGCGGCCCGGCCCGCCATGATCGGACGCATCATCGCCCTCTCGATCCGCTACCGGGTCGCCGTGATCCTCGCCGCGATCGCGCTGGGCGTCGGGGGGGCGGTCGCGGCGTACTACACTCGATCGACGCGGTGCCGGACCTCTCCGAGAACCAGGTGATCGTCTTCACCCCCTGGGCCGGGCACGGCCCGCGCGAGGTCGAGGACGGGGTCACGTTCCCGCTCTCGGTCGGGCTCCAGGGGATCCGCGGGGTCCGGGTCGTCCGGTCGTCGAGCGACTTCGGGTTCTCGACGATCGGCGTGATCTTCGAGGACTCGGTCGACTTCGCGACGGCCCGCCGCCGGGTGATCGAGCGGCTGGCCCGGGCCGGCGACCTGCTGCCCGCCGGGGTCGCGCCCCTGCCCCCGCCCGACGCGGCGGCCACCGGGCAGATCTTCTGGTACACGGTCGAGGGCGGGGGGCTGGACCTCGGGAGGCTCCGGGCGATCCAGGACTGGTACGTCCGCCCTCAGCTCGCCGGCGTGCCCGGGGTGGCCGAGGTCGCGAGCGTCGGCGGCTATCCGATCGAGTACCAGGTGAACGTCGACCCCGACCGGCTCCGGGCGCGGGGCCTGACCCTCGACGACGTCGTCCGCGCGGCGGGCGAGGCGAACTCGACCGTCGGCGGCCCGCTGATCTCCAGGGGGAACGCCGAGTACATCGTCCGGTCCCCGGGCTGGCTGGGGACCCGGCCGACGGGGGGTGACGACGCCTTCGACCCCGCCCGGGCCGTCCGCGACCTGGAGGCCGCCCCGGTCTCGGCCGACCCCGACGGCACGGTTGTCCGGCTCGGCGACGTGGCCGCCGTGGCGGTCGGCCCCGGCCCGAGGCGAGGGGTCCTGGAGAAGGACGGCAGCGAGGCCGCCGGCGGCGTGGTCCTGATCGGCGCCGGCGAGAACCCGCTCGAGGTCACGCGGCGGGTCAAGGCCAAGCTCGCCGGGCTGAGGGCCGGCCTGCCGGAGGGGGTCCGGATCGTCCCCTTCTACGACCGGACCCCGCTGATCCGGGGGGCTGTCGACACGGTCGTCGCGACGATCGCCGAGGCGATCGCGACGGCCACGGCGTGCGTCCTGCTCATCCTGCTGCACCTGCGGGCCTCGTTCGTCGTCGCGGTCACCGTGCCGCTGGCGGCGCTCGGGTCGTTCGCCCTGATGGGGGCGCTGCGCGCGGCCGGGGTGGTCGACATCCAGGCCAACGTCATGTCGCTGGCGGGGATCGCGATCTCGGTCGGGGTGCTCGTGGACTCGTCGATCGTGATGGTCGAGAACGCGATGCACCGGCTCCGGGTCGAGTTCGGCGACCGCCCGGCGCGGGGCGATGTCCGCGACGTGGTCCTGCCGGCCTGCCGGACCGTCGGGCGGCCGATCGTCTTCTCGGTCGCGATCATGATCCTCTCGTTCCTGCCGGTCTTCGCGCTGGGGGGGATGGAGGGGAAGATGTTCCGCCCGCTGGCGTTCACCAAGACGTTCGCGCTGCTGACGGTGGCGGTCCTGTCGGTGACGCTCGTGCCGGCCCTCTGCTCGGTCTTCCTCAAGGGCCGGATGCGGGGGGAGCGCTCGAGCCCGATCGTCCGGGCCGTGATCGACGTCTATCGGCCGGTCCTCTCGGCGCTGCTCGACCGGCCGGCGCCGCTGGCCTGGGTCCTCGGGGCGACGGCGGTGGTCGGCCTGACGCCGGTCGGCAGCCGGACGCTCTTCCTCGCCGTCCTGTTCGCCGCGCTGGCGGGCTACGGCCTCCTGGCCCGGACGTGGAGGGGGCGGGCCGTCGGCATGGCGGGGCTCCTGCTCGTCGGGCTGGTCGCCGACTCGTCGATGACCCCCCTCGGTCGCGAGCCGATGACGCCGCTGGATGAGGGGATGATCATGGACATGCCCATCACCGCCCCGCGTGCGTCGGTGATGGAGGCGGCCGACGACATGAAGGCGCGGGACATGGTCCTCTGCCGGTTCCCGGAGGTCGCGATGGTCGTCGGCAAGGCGGGCCGCGCCGAGTCGCCGACCGACCCCGCGCCGATGGACATGATCGAGACGATGGTCGACTTCCGCCCGCGCGAGCTCTGGCCGAGGCGGAAGCTCCTCCGCGCCGACGCCGAACGCCAGGCCGCGGCCGCGCTCGACGCCCTGGTCGCCCGGCGGATGATCCTCGACCCCACTCCGGCCAAGGCCCGTGCCTGGCTCGTCGCCGAGGTCGTCGACGCGGCGATGCCGGCGTTCGACGCGGCGATCCGCGAATCTTGCTACCAGCGGGACCGCGAGTTCGCCCGCGAGCCCGGCGGGGCGGCCGTCGACCCCGACGATCCCGGCTCGGCCGCCTCGCGGGCCCGGTGGCGCGAGCACGCCGCGCGGCTCGACGACGAGCTGATCGGCCGCGCGGCCGGGACGTTCACCCGGCTCGCCCTGGAGGAGATCCTCGCCCGGTCGTCGGATGTGGCCGACCCGAAGCTGGCGCGGCTGGTCGGCGAGACCCGCCGGCTCCGCGGCCGGCCCGCGACGGCCGGGAGGGCGGGCCACCATCACGGCGTGCCCGCCCGGCCCGCCGAGGTCCTGGCCCTCGAGCCGGTCCCGGCGCTCGACGCCCTCCAGGGCGAGCTGGCCTCGGCGTTCGCCCGGGGGCTCTCGCTCTGGAAGAAGGACCGCGCGGAGCTGGCCGGGTTCGGCTCGGACCTCGACCTCGCGGTGCAGATGCCCGGGTGGACGAACGTCTGGACGATGCCGATCCAGAACCGGGTCGACATGCTCGCGACGGGCGTGAACACGGCCGTCGGCGTCCGGGTCCTCGGCCGACGGGTCGAGGACGTGGTCCGGGCGTCCGAGGCGATCGCCGCCGTCGTGAAGCGGCTGCCGGGCGCGGCGGACGTCGTGGCCGACCCGGTCCGGGGCAAGGGCTACGTCGAGGTCCGCGTCGACCGCGAGCGGGCCGCGCGCGAGGGGGTGAGCGTCGCGGCCTTGAACGCCGTGGTCGAGACGGCGCTGGGGGGGACGGTCGCCGCGACGACGGTCGAGGGCCGCGAGCGGCACCCGGTCCGGGTCCGGTACGCGCGGGCCCGCCGCGGCGACGAGGAGGCGATCCGGGCCCTCCACGTCCCGACCCTCCGCCGGGGGCCGGGGGGCCGCCCCGACGTCGTCCCGCTCGACCAGGTCGCCGAGGTCCGCGTCGTCGAGGGGCCGGCGACGATCAAGGGCGAGAACGGGCTCCTGCGCAACTACGTCCGCCTCAACGTGGTCGGGGCCGACGCGGGCGAATTCGTCGAGCGGGCGCGGGCGGCCGTGGCGCGCGAGGTCGCGCTGCCCGAGGGGGTCTACTGCGAGTGGACCGGCCGGTTCGAGCACGAGGCCCGCGCCCGCGCCACGCTCGCCTGGATCGTCCCGGCCGTGCTGGCGACGATCTTCCTGATCCTCTACCGGACCTACCGCGACCTGGCCGACGCCGTGCTGATGATGCTGGCGGTCCCGGGGGCGATCGCCGGGGGCGTCCTCTTCCAGTGGCTCTTCGGGTTCAAGTTCTCGGCGACGGTCTGGGTCGGCTACATCGCCTGCTTCGGGATGGCGACCTCCACGGGCATCATCATGCTCGTGTACCTCCGCGAGGCCGTCGACGACGCCGGGGGGCTCGCCGCGATGGGACCGGCCGACCTGCGGCGGGCGGTGCTCGACGGCGCCGTCCACCGGCTCCGACCGAAGCTCCTGACCGAGGCGACGGTCATCCTCGGGCTGGCCCCGGTCCTCTGGGCCACGGGGGTCGGCTCGGAGGTGATCCGGCCGATGGCCGCGCCGGTGCTCGGGGGCATCCTGATCGCCGACGAGGTGATCGACCTCCTGATCCCCGTCGCCTTCTACCGGGTCCGTCGGCGGCGGTGGGCACGCCTGCACGGCCGGGAGTCGGCCACGCCCGATCGCGTGCCCGCCGCGGCGTCGTGAGTCGGGGTGCCCCGAGGGTGTGGGCCTGGCGGTCGCGGGCGACGGCCCCACGCGAAGGCCGCGACGGCTCGGGGGGCCTGCCTCGCTCCGTCGTGCCGATCGAGGTCGGATGAGCCGGGCCTGGCGAGCCGGGACGCGATGGCGTCGAGCGGGTCGCCCATCCCGGCGAGGATCACGCCGGCGTCGTCCCGGCCGGAGGCGGCGGAAACCCCTTGAAGGGTGCCCTCGGACCGCCGAAGATGGCAGGGAATCGGGGGGAGGGCGCGGATCGGGAAGGCTCGGCTGACCGCGATCCGGGAGATCTCGGCCGGCAACATCTTCCGAGGGAGGACCGATCATGGAGGAGCGTCGCACCGAATCCGTGACCCTGGCGAAGGCCCTCTCGATCAAGAACCGGCTCGCCGGGCGGCTCTCCCAGGCCCGCTCGAACATCGAGACCTACAACAGCGTCCTGGCGGGGCAGCGGGACGACGAGGGCCGATCCACGGTGGACGTGCGGGCCGAGTACGAGCGGCTCCTGAGGCTCCAGGAGGGCCTGGTCGCCGTCAAGGCGGCCATCCAGCGGGCCAACGTCGCCGTCTACGAGGACGTGCTCCGGCTGGGCGAGAAGAAGGCCCTGATCCAGTTGCTCAATGGCCTGAACACCAAGCACGGCAGCGAGCCGGGCTACAACGGGGTCGAGTACCGCTACGCCGCCACGATCGCCAAGCCCGAGGTGCTCGAGATCGTGCGGCGGCAGGAGGGCGAGATCGACAGGCTCCAGGACAGGCTCAACCAGTATAACGCCTCGACCAGGGTCGAACTGCCCCGGGCGGTCCTCGACCTGGCCGGGTAGCGAGGCACACGATCGGTCGGCCCACGGCCCAGGGGCGAAGGCGGGGCGACCCGCCGGCGTGTGGCCTCCGGGCCATACTTTCCCTCACGATGCCGATGCCGCTTCAACCCTCATCGGTCATCGGATCAAGGCTCAACCCGCACGGCTCAGCGCTCAAATGCCTTTGCGTCGGGGGTCGGCCGGTCGTGTCTTTAAGACGAGCAGGCGTCCGATCGGTCGGTCGGTCCTCCCGGGGGGCCCTGCGGGCCTTCAGTCGGTCCCAGGGGCCGGCTCGGGCTCGCGGCCGAGCCGGGTGTGGTAGCGGCCGTAGCCGTAGTAGATCGCCAGGCCGAGCGCCAGCCAGACGATCAGCCGGAGCCAGTTGTCGCGGCCGAGCGAGAGCATCAGGCCGCCGTTGACGACGATCCCGAGGCCCGCCACCAGCGGCAGCGCGGGGGTCCGGAACGGCCGCTCCATGTCCGGGCTCTTCCGCCGCAGGATCAGGACCGACGCGCAGACGATGATGAATGCGAAGAGGGTGCCGACGCTCACGAGGTCGGCCAGGAAGTTCAGCGGGGCCAGCGACGCGGCGACCGCGACGCAGCCGCCGACGAGGATGGTCGACTTCCAGGGGGTGAGGAACCTCGGGTGCACCGCCCCGAAGAAGCCGATCGGGAGCAGGCCGTCGCGGGCCATCGCCAGCAGGATCCGCGGCTGGCTGAGCAGGCCGACCAGCAGCGAGCTGGTCGTGCCCGCGATGATCCCGACGGTCACCAGCGCCGAGATCGCGGGCATCCCCCGGTCGCGGAAGACGGCCGAGAATGGGGCCCTCACGTCGATCCGCTCGTACGGGACCATCCCGGTCAGCACCGCCGAGACCGCGACGTAGAGGACCGTGCAGATCAGGAGCGAGCCGAGGATGCCGATGGCGAGGTCGCGGCGGGGGTCCTTGGCCTCCTCGGCGTGGGTGCTGATCGAGTCGAATCCGATGTAGGCGAAGAAGATCCGCCCGGCCCCCTCGGCCACCCCGCGGAGCCCCTTCTCCTTGTGGAAGAACGGGGTCCAGTTGCCCGGCCGGATATACGCCGCGCCGACGGCGATGACCGTCAGGATGATCCCGAGGTTCAGGATGACCATCGTCGCGTTGAACCGGGCGCTCTCCTTGATGCCGATGACCAGGATCGCCGTGATCGCCAGGACGATCAGCGACGCCGGCAGGTTCAGCCACGGGACCACCCGCGCCGTCCCGCCGTCGGGCAGCGCCAGGGCGACCCGCTGGAGGACGAACATCCCCGCCTTGATGTCGTAGTCCCACGGCGAGGCGAGGAACCTCGGGTCGAGCCGGATGCCGAGCAGGCCCTGGACCATCTCGATGAGGTAGTTCGACCAGCCGACGGCGACCGCCGCCGAGCCGATCGCGTACTCGATGATCAGGTCCCAGCCGATGATCCAGGCGATCAGCTCGCCGAGGGTCGCATAGGCATACGTGTAGGCGCTGCCGGCCACCGGGACCATGCTCGCCAGCTCGGAGTAGCAGAGCGCGGCGAGGCCGCAGCCGAGGCCCGCCAGGAGGAACGAGAGCATCAGCGACGGGCCGGCATAGTTGAAGGCGGCCTCGCCGGTGAGGACGAAGATGCCGGTGCCGATCGTCGCCCCGACCCCCAGCGCCGTCAGGGCGACCGGCCCGAGGACGCGGTGGAGCCGCTCGCCCCCCTGCATCTCGGCGATCAGGGTCTCGATCGGCTTGCGCGCGAACGGGTCGGACGGTCGGCGTGGCATCCGGGGCCCTCGGTCGACGGGGAGGCCGGCGGGCGGGTCGGCCGTGCCGGGCGGGTCGCAAGGCGAGCGGGAGCCTCAAGGTACGAAACCCGATGCGGTTCGTCCAAGGGGCACCGTGTCGCGGCCTCGGCCGGCTCGCGTACAATCGGCCGCGACGGCCCCGACCCTCGACGGCTGGAGACACCCCCATGAAAGAATCCTACGACCTCGACCCGTCGGCCGATCCCCGCCCCGACCCGTCGCCCCCGGCCCCGGCCGACCCCGACGCGCGGCCGCTGGCCGAGGGGGAATTCGGCCTCACCCCCGCCGCCCCCGGCCTCGACGGGCCGACGCGGCTGCTCTCGCTCGACGCCTATCGCGGGTTCGTCATGCTGGCGATGGCCTCCGACGGGCTCGGGCTCCGGGCCGTCTCCAAGGCGTTGCCCGACAGCTCATTCTGGAGGTTCCTCGCGGGCCAGGCCGACCACGTCGAGTGGCACGGCCTGGCGTCCTGGGACCTGATCCAGCCGTCGTTCATGTTCATCGTCGGCGTCGCGATGCCGTGGGCCTACGCCAACCGGAAGGCCAAGGGGCAGGGCTGGTGGAGCCAGTTCGGCCACGCCCTGGCGCGGTCGGTCGTCCTGATCCTGCTCGGCGTCTTCCTCTCGTCCAACGGGGCGAGGCAGACGAGCTGGACCTTCGTGAACGTCCTGACCCAGATCGGGCTCGGCTACCCGTTCGTCTTCCTGATCCTGGGGTGGCGGCCGGCCTGGCAGTTCGTCGCGGCGATCGCCGTCCTCGCGGGATACTGGGCCTACTTCGCCTTCTGGCCGGCGGCCGGGTCGGCCGGAGCCTGGCCGGTGACCCCCGACTTCGCGACCCTTTCGGAGCACTGGGCCAAGAACGCGAATGCGGCGTCGGCCTTCGACGTCTGGTTCCTCAACCTCCTGCCCTATCCCGACGGCAAGGGGTTCCAGGCGAACTCGGGCGGCTATGCGACCCTGAACTTCATCCCGTCGATCGCGACGGCGATCTTCGGCGTGCTGGCGGGCCGGCTGCTCAAGTCGGCCCAGCCCGAGGGGCGGAAGCTGACGACCCTCCTGATCGCCGGACTGGTCGGGCTGGCGGCCGGCACGGCGATGGACTACACGATCTGCCCGGTCGTCAAGCGGATCTGGAGCCCGTCGTGGGTCCTCGTCAGCACGGGCTGGACCTGCCTGATGATGGCGGCCTTCGCGCTGGTCGTGGACGTCTGGGGGGCGCGCCGGCTGGCGTTCCCGCTGGTCGTGGTCGGGGCCAACTCGATCGTGATGTACGTGATGGCCCAGCTCATCAAGCCGTGGGTCCGCGGGGCGCTCCGGACCCACCTGACGACGCTGACTTATGTCTGCGAGCACTGGCTCGGCCTGGGCGAGTCGGCCGTGCCGAGGATCGCGCGCGAGGGCCCGATCTTCGGCGGGGCCTACGGGCCGGCCTGGGACTCGGCGGCCGTCCTGTTCGTCCTCTGGCTGATCTGCCTCTGGCTCTACCGCCGGAGGCTCTTCGTGCGGATCTGACGACGCCGGTCGCGGGCCGGGAGGGGCGGAAGCGGGCCGGCCCCTCCCGGCCCGCGACGGCTCAGGCCAGGGGCTCGACGGCGGGCCCGGCGGGGCCGTCTTCGAGGATGGCCCGCGCCCCGGGATTCGTCAGGTCGCGGACCCAGCCGAGGTTGGCGAGGTAGACGACCAGGCTGATCAGGCCGCTGGCGTACATGATCGTCCGGAAGGCCATCATGGCGACGGCGCCGTTGGCGGCCGAGCCGGCGTCGGCGGCCTTGCCGAGCGCGAAGAGCAGGCCGCTGGCGTTCTCGGTCAGGCCGAGGGCGCCGAAGGGCAGGGGGACGGCCGTGGTGAAGAGCACCAGCGGGACGATCAGGAAGTGCTCGGCGAAGGTCGGCAGGTCGTCGAAGACCGCCCGGCTCGCCGCGTAGAAGGCGACGACGTAGAGGCCGTGGATGCACGACGACGCCAGCAGGGCCCCGACGATCAGCCCGGGCTTCGACCGGTAGGCCGAGGCCGACGACTCCAGCTCCGCGACGACCTTCGCCACCCTGGCCCGACGCGCGGCCAGCCGGTCGAGCAGCGGGTAGAGCTGGGGCTGGAAGAGCACGAAGAGCCCCGCCAGGCCGACGGCCAGCAGGACCCAGACCGTCGCGATCAGGACCCTGACCTGCGGGTTCGCCCGGCCGAGCGCGAAGAGGCCCGCGACCCCCGCCAGCAGGAACAGCCCCGCCAGGCCGAGCAGCCGGTCGATCACCATCGAGGCCACGGCCGACGCCTTGCTCCTCGGGTGGGCGCGGGCGAGGAAGACGGCCTTGATCACGTCGCCGCCGACGGCGCCCGGGATCACCAGGTTGAAGACGTTGCCGATGAACCCGAGCCGGATCGCGTCGGCCGGCCGGGTGTCCAGGCCCACGGCGCGGACGAGGGTGAACCAGCGGACGAACGTCGAGACCAGCGCCGTCAGGTAGATCGCCAGCGCCAGGCCGAGCAGGCCGAAGTCGACCCGCCGGCTGAAGACCTCCGCGAGCTTCCCCCGGTTCTGGCGGACGGCCAGGGCGAGCAGGGCGAAGCCGACGGCGATGAGCACGAGGTTGACGACCGTCGACCGCCGGGGATTCTTCGCGTTCGACATCGGGCGGGGCTTCCTGGGGTGGGATCGGTCCCCGCGCAGGCCGGATGCTCGCGCGGGGGGCGTCGATCTTACAACGATCCCTTGGTCGAGGGCACCCCCGCCCCGCGCGGGTCGGCCTCGGCGGCGTCGCGGATCGAGCGGGCCAGGCCCTTGAAGATCGCCTCGGCGATGTGGTGCGTGTTCCGGCCGCGATGGAGCAGGACGTGGAGGTTCATCCGCGCGTGGGCGGCTACCGCCTGCCAGAAGTCGGCCACCAGCTCGGAGTCGAAGGTGCCGATCTTGGGGCTGGGCATCGGGGCCTCCCACGCCCAGTAGGCGCGGCCCCCCAGGTCGACGGCGCAGGTGACCAGGGCCTCGTCCATCGGCAGGACGCAATGGCCGTAGCGGCGGATGCCGGACTTGTCCCCCAGCGCCCGGTCGATCGCCTGGCCGAGGCAGATGCCGACGTCCTCGGTCGAGTGGTGGTCGTCGACGGCGAGGTCCCCCCGGCACGCGACGGACAGGTCGAACAGGCCGTGGCGGGCGAAGAGCTCGAGCATGTGGTCGAGGAATCCGACGCCGGTCCGGACCTCGGCGCGGCCGGTGCCGTCGATCGCGAGGCGGAGGCGGATGTCGGTCTCCCGGGTGGCCCGGACGATCTCGGCGACGCGCTCGGACACGGGAGGGACCTCGACGGCGGGACGACCGGGCGGCCTCGGCCGGGCGCGACCCCCGGCCTCCGGCCGATTGTAGCAGGGACGGCCGCGGGCCGCGCCCCCGGCCAGATGGCGGGTTTAATCGTTGCGATCCGCGGGCAATAAGATTCAGATGGGTGGGTCCCGCCCAGTCGCACGGCCATGCCCGGGGTCCCCATGATGTTCGGTCGGTATCGGCCCCTCGCCCAGATCGGCGTGGGCGGCGACGGAGTCCGGTTCCGGGCCGACGACCCGGCGACCCGGAAGCCGGTCGACCTCCGCGCGCTCGGCCCGGCGCGCGACGACCCGTCGCGATGGCCCGGGGTGGCCGGGCGGCTCCGCGCCGCCGCGATGCTCGACCACCCGACGGCGCTGCGGGTCCTGGAGCTGGACCTGGAGTCGCGGCCCCCGCTCGCGGCGATGGAGTGGGTCGACGCCCCGAGCCTGGCCGAGGCCTACGACGCGCTCGGCGCGTCGCGCCCGGAGGCGGTCGAGGTCGTGCTCGCCCTGGCGCGGGGGATGGCGGCCGCGCATCGGCTGGGGCTCGTCCACGGGGGGCTCTCCCCCCGGTCGATCCGGCTCGCCTGGGGCTCGACCCCGAAGGTCGACTGGACCGGGCTGGACGTCTCCGCCCCCGGGCCCGGCGACGACGGCCCGGCGTTCCGCCCGCCCGATGCGTCGCGGCCGGGCCGGGGGCCGGGGGCCCCGGGGGACGTGTACGCCCTCGGGGCGATCCTCGCCTGGACCCTCGGCGAGCCGTCGGGGGCGGGCGAGGAGCCCCGCCTCGACGACCCGGCGCTCGACCTGCTGGCGGCGGGCCTGCTCGCGGCCGACCCGCTCGACCGGCCGACGGCCCGCGAGGCGATCGTCGCGCTCGAGGCCTGGCGGGGCCGGTCGCTCGCCGCGGCGTCGAGCCTCGGGCCATTCGGCAGCGACGTCGTCACGGGCGAGATCGACTTCGTCCCGCAGTCGTTCGTCGCAGGCCCGCCCGCCGACCTCCTCGCGGGCCGGGCGATGCTCGGCCGGTTCCGGCTCCTCCAGAAGCTGGGCCAGGGGGGGATGGGGGCCGTCTACCGGGCGGTCGACATGGCCGACGGCGGCGACGTGGCGATCAAGGTCCTCAGCCCGGCCTTCGCGGCGCGGCCCGACGCGCTGCGGCGGTTCCTCAAGGAGGCCCGGCTCCTCGCCGAGGTGAACAGCCCGCACGTCGCCAACTTCCTCGAGATCAACGAGGACGAGGGGGTGCACTACCTGGCGCTGGAGTTCGTCCCGGGGACGAGCCTGGGCGCCTGGATCGCCCGCAACGGCCGGGCCGACGAGCCGACGGCGCTGGCGATCATGGCCGCCGTGGCCCGGGCCCTGGCGCCGGCGCACGACCGGTCGATCGTCCATCGCGACGTCAAGCCCGAGAACATCCTCCTGGTCGACGAGGCCGGCGGCCCCGCGGGGGCGCCGCCCCGGGTGAAGCTGATCGACTTCGGCCTGGCCCGGCACGTCGTCGAGAGCGAATCGCTGGTGATGACCCAGGCCGGCGCGATCCTCGGCACGCCGCTGTACATGGCCCCCGAGCAGTGCTCCGGCGGGACGATCGACGCGCGGACCGACGTCTATGCGATGGGGGCGACCCTCTTCCACCTGATCGCCGGCCGGCCCCCGTTCCTCGGGCCGAGCCCGATGTCGGTGATCACGATGCACCGGGACGACCCGCCGCCGCCGCTGGCCTCGCTGAACGAGGGGGCGAGCGACGGCGTGGCGGAGATCGTCGCCAAGAGCCTGGCCAAGGACCCGGGCGACCGCTACCCGGACGCCTCGGCGCTGCTGCTGGACCTCGAGCGGCTCCTCCGCGGCGAGCCGACGGGCATCGCGGTCCACCCGAGGCTCCCCGACGCCGACCCGAAGGACGTCGTCCGGTTCGACTGGCGGTACGACCTCGATGCCTCCCCCCGGCAGCTCTGGCCGCACGTGGCCAACACCGACCGGCTGAACAAGGCCGTCGGCATCCCCGCCGTCCACTTCACCGCCGAGCCCGACCCCGGGGGGGGCGTCCGCCGCCACGGCGAGTTCCGCAAGGCCGGCATGACCGTCGCCTGGCGCGAGCACCCGTTCGAGTGGGTCGAGGGGCGGCGGATGGGCATCCTCCGCGAGTACACCCGGGGCCCCTTCCTCTGGTTCGCGAGCATCGTCGAGCTGACCCCCAGGGCCGGCGGCGGGACGACGCTCTACCACCGGGTCCGGGTCGCCCCGAACGGGCTGCTCGGCCGGACCCTGGCGGCCGTCGAGATCGGCCTGAAGGGCAAGCGGGCCGTCGACGCGGTCTACCACCGGATCGACGCGGCGATCCTCGGCAAGCTCGGCCGCGACGCGACGGCCGACCCGTTCGAGGCCCCGTCCCCGCTCGGCCGCGACCGCCGGGCCCGGCTCGACCGCTGGCTCGACGCCCTCGGCCGGCGGGGCGTCGACCCGACCCTGATCGAGCGGCTCGGCGAATTCCTGGCGGGCGCCCCGGCGCAGGAGGTCGCGCGGATCCGGCCCCTGGCGCTGGCCCGACGGCTCGGCGTCGACCCCGAGGGCCTGGTCGCGGCCTGCCTGCTCGGGGCCCGGGAGGGGACGCTCGTCCTGCTCTGGGACCTGATCTGCCCGGCCTGCCGGGTCCCGTCGCAGGTGATCGACACGCTGCGGGACCTCGGCGAGCACGCGCGGTGCGAGGCCTGCCGGATCGACTACAGCCTCGACTTCGCCAACTCGGTCGAGCTGATCTTCCGGGCCCACCCCGAGATCCGCGACGCCGACGTCGCGGTCTACTGCATCGGCGGCCCGGCCCATTCGCCGCACGTCGCCGCGCAGGCGCGGGTCGGCCCCGGCGAGCGGCTCGCCCTGGAGCTGGCCCTGGCCGAGGGGTCGTACCGGCTCCGGGGGCCCCAGCTCCCCTTCGCGGTCGACTTCCGGGTCGACCCCAGGGCGACGGCCGGCGGCTGGGACCTCGCGCTGGCGCGGGCCCCGGGGGCGGACCTGCCCCGGTCGCTCCGGCCCGGCGGCCAGGTGCTGACGCTGGCCAACGACCTCGACCGCGAGGTCGTCGTCCGCGTCGAGCGGGTCGCCCCCCGCGAGGACGCCCTGACGGCGGGCCGCGCCTCGACCCATGCCCTCTTCCGCGAGCTCTTCCCGGGCGAGATCCTCGGGCCCGGCCAGCTCGTGAACATCGCCACGGCCACCTTCCTCGTGACCGAGCTGGTCGGGTCGGCCCGGCTCTACGACGACCTGGGTGACGCCCGCGCCTTCGGCCTGATCCACGAGCACTTCCGCCGGATCGACGCCGTCGTCCGCGGCGAGGGCGGGGCCCTGATCAAGACCGTGGACGAGCGGGTCCACGCCGCGTTCACCGACCCGGTGGCCGCCGTCCAGGCCGCGCTCGCCCTGCCCGGGGCCGTCGCCGCGGGCGCGGGGCCCGACGGGGCGGGGCTCGCGATCCGGGTCGGCCTGCATCGCGGCCCGTCGATGGTCGCCACCCTGAACGAGCACCTCGACTACTTCGGCTCGACGGTCCGGATCGCCGCCGCGATCCCCGGGTTCGCCCAAAGCGGCGACGTCCTGGCGACCCAGGCCGTGGCCTCCGAGCCGAGGGTGGCGGCCCTCCTGCAGGCGCGCGGGCTCACCGGCGAGGTCGTGCCGGCCCCGATCCCGGGCCTGCCCGAGGGCTTCGTCGAGCGGCTGGTCCCGGCCCGGCCGGCCCCGCCGGAGGCGACGGGCCCGGCCAGGGCCCCCGGCCCCGCCCTCCTCATGGCCCGCTGACGCGGCCGGGTCGCGACGGGCCCCGCCCGTCGGCGGAACCGCGTTTGCTGGTGCGACGGGGCGTCTCTTCCGCCCGGGGCGTCGCACGCGACCCGACCGACCCCCTCCGCACGCACGACCGCCGGGAGCGGACCGCCAATGCCCTCGTACTACGAGACCGAAGACCTCTCCAAGCTCAAGGACCTCTCGCTCGGGGCCCCCGCGCTCTGGGAGAAGTTCCAGTCGTGGTATTCGGCCGTCTTCCAGGACGGGGCCCTCACGGGGCGCGAGAAGGCCCTCATCGCCCTCGCCGTCTCGAACGCCCTGCAATGCCCCTACTGCATCGACGTCTACACCCGGTCGAGCGTCGAGCAGGGGGCGGACCTCGCCCAGATGACCGAGGCGCTCCAGGTGGCCGCGGCGATCAAGGCCGGCTCGGCGCTCTCGCACGGCGTCCAGGTGGAGGCGTCGGCCGCACGGCTCTCGATGGCCTGAGCCCCGGCCGGGCGGCCTCGGTCGTTACAGGCCCATCTCGTCCAGGAGCCGGGCGAGGTGCTCCTCGATCTCGCGGGCGGTCTCCTCGTAGGTCGCCCGGTCCGAGCCGATCGGGTCGGCGATGTCGTGGCCCTCGGCGTGGAGGAGGCGGGCCCGGTCGGCGACCTCCGGGGCGTCGTCGAGCAGGATGTCGAGGTGCTCGGCCGCCAGCGCGATGATGAGGTCGGCCCGGCGGACGAGGTCGGGGGTGGCGCGTCGGCTGGCGTGCCCCTTGAGCGACCCGCCCCGGCTCGCCACGATCTCGACCGCGTGCGAGGCCGCCGGTGCGCCCTCAGAGGCCCCGACCCCGGCCGACGCCACCACGAACCCGCGACCCGCCAGCCCGTCGGCCTTGCAGCCGAGCCGGCGGGCCAGCAGGGCCTTGCAGAGGGCCTCGGCCATCGGGCTCCGGCAGGTGTTGCCCGTGCAGACGAACAGCCAGGTCGTGGCCGCCATCGCCGCGACGGCCGGCTCGGGCAGGGACCCCGCCCGGAGGACCCGCCAGCCGCCCCCCTCGTCGAACCCGACGGCGGTGATCCCGCGGGCGCCCGGCGTCGGGCCGGAGTCGACGACCAGGTCGACCTCGGCCCGGCCGGGCCCGCCCGCGCCCGAGGCGAGGGCGTCCCAGCCCCCCTCCGGGTGCTCGAACGACACGATCGGCCCGTGGGAGAGCCGGAGGATCTCGAGGAGGAGCCCCCGGGACGGGACCCGCAGCGCCATCGTCCCGTCGACCACGAGGGCGTCGCGGACGGGCCCGGGGAGCCGGCCGACGAGGCTCGTCCCGACGTCGACCGGCGCGACGATCGTCAGCGGGCCGGGCCAGGCGCGGCGGGCGATCTTCCGCGCGACCTCGACGAGCCCCGGGGCCCAGTCGACCGCCTCCTCGGCGCCCCGGAGCAGGAGGGTCGGCCGGGACCCGTCCCTCGCGGCCGCGAGGGCCCGGCCGCGGGCGACCGACTCGGGGCGGAGGGCCGAGGCGGCGAGGACGTAGCCCGCCTCGTCGGGGAGGCCCGCCAGGCCCCCCTGCGCCAGGCAGGCGACGCCCCGGTGGACGACGTCGCGGAGGTCGTCCGCCTGGGCCAGGTCGATCCGCTCGGGAGGCACGGCGGGGTTGGCCATCGCTGGGGAGGATCCTCGTGGGGGGCGTCGCGGCCGGGCTTCCGCGGGCGGCCGAGGTTAGAAGAGGAGGGTCAGGCCCTCGACCTCGCGGATCCGCGCGTAGATGGCCCGGACCTGCTCGGCGTTCTGCACCGTGATGTCGAGCGTGAGCGAGACGTGCCGGCCGCCGGGCGTGGCGCGGACCGAGCAGTCGATCTCGCCGGGGGAGGCCAGCTCCTCGGCCGCGGCGGCCAGGACCCGCTCCTCGAACCCGCCGTGGGACGACCCGATGGCCTTGATCTGATAGACGCCGGGGAAGGGGTGAGACGACTCCAGGAGGTCGGCCGAAGGGCGGTGGTCCATGATCGACGGGCTCCTCTCCGATGGGCGGCCGGGGCGAGGTGGGGGCAGAGGTCGCTCCATTATAAGGGCCGCCCGGGGCCACGCCAACTTGAGACGGCGGGCCCGCCCGCGGCCGTCAATCTCCGCCCGCCAGCGCCCGCCCCGTCGCCATCACGACCCGGAGCCGCGCGAGCGTCGGCGACGAGGCGACGAGCCGGCCGTCGAGGTAGACGTCCAGCCCGGACCGGCCGTCGCCGTGGAGGTCGGCCCCCCCCGGCGCGTCCCAGACGACCGTGACGTCGTGCCCGTGATACGCCTGGCCATCCAGGACGAAGGAGGCCAGCGCCCCGTCGGGGATCAGCGGGTCGACCTCGAACACGTCGTCGGCGCGGGGGATGATCCCGATTAGGTCCGCCGCGAGGACGTCGATCCAGGTCGAGTGGTTGTAGTCGCGCTCGGCCGTCTTCCACGCCGCGGTCTCGCCGTCGTAGAACTCGCCGGTCCAGGGGTCGGCGAGGTCCTGGCCGCGATACTGGGCCTTCGTGAACGAGAGGAACAGGTCCCACAGGTGCCGCGACGTCAGCGCGATCGCGCCGCCGCCGCGGTTGGCCCGGAGCGTCCGGGCCATCCCCGACAGGACGATCGAGTTCGCGTGCGGCCAGGTCGGGCCGTTCCACATGCAGACCGTCCCGCGCGACGACGGGAAGTGCCAGCCGTCCTGCGCGTACGCCGGGCACTTCTTCGAGGCCGACGCGACGGGCCAGGGGGTCCAGAACTCCTCGGGGTCGACGATCGACGCCCAGGCCGCCTCGTAGCCCTTCCCGGCCGGCAGCATCCCGAAGTAGAACGGATAGACGCCGATCACCTCCTTGACGTCGACCCGGGTCTTGTCGCGACGCCGGGCTGAGTAGAAGAACCGCGACGACGGGTCCCACATGGTCGCCGAGACGGCCGCCGCGATCCTGGCGGCGAGCGCCTCGAACTCACCGGCCTCGGCGTCCCGGCCCAGGGCCCGGTAGATCCGGGCGACGTTGGCGGCGTTGCCGTAGTTGTACGCCGTCAGGTCGACCCGATCGAGGTCGACCCGGCGGACGGGCTGGGTCACGTCGCGGGGGTCCGTCCGGTAGCCCGAGTCGGCGAAGAACGAGGGCTGCCACTCCATCCCGGTCCACCAATGGCTGTCGACAAACAGCAGGCCGTCGCCGTCGGGGTCATACGCCTTCTGCCAGCCCCGGACGTTGGCCGCGAGCTTGTCGGCGACGTCGGCGAGGAAGGCCCGGTCCGGGTGGACGAGGTAGCCGTCCCAGGCGGTCGAGCCGACCCAGTCGGTGTACTGCTCGTGACCGATCTCATTCGGCTTGATGAAGTTGGGGAAGACACCGTCGGGCCGCTCGTTCTCGGCCCAGGTCCGGACGTGCCCCTGCCAGTACTTCGGGTCGCGGAGCCAGCGGGCCTCGCGGACCTGGTGCCCCGCGCCGTAGCTGATGACGTTCGCGTACCAGTCCGATCGCCAGCGTCCCTCCGACTGCGTCGGCCACCTCAGGCGGCCGAGCCTCGGGTCGAGCATGTTCTTCCGGAGGTTGTACGCCCGGTGGTAGAACATCTTCCGGACCCAGGGGTCCGGGCAGTCGAAATAAGCGAGGTTGGCGTCGAACCAGCCCTGGTAGCGCCGGGCCTGCTCGGCCGCCAGGTCCCGGTCGGCGTCGGGCGGGGCGTCTTTCGGCGCGGGCCGTTCGGGGTCGCGGATGATCGCGTCCAGCCCCGTGGGCTCGCCCTCGAGCCGGATCGAGAGGGCGGCCCGGAAGACCTTCGTCTCGCCCGGGGCGATCGCGTGGCGATAGTCGTCGGGGTCGGCCGGGATCGCGACGGCGACCCGCTTTACGTCGTTCGCCCGCCCCCCGGCCCGGCCGTCGACGACCTCGTAGCGGAGCGCGTGGCGGACGTCGAACCCGTGGTGCTTGGCGGGCCAGCTCCCCGAGAGCACCTGCACCGGGCCGTGTCCCTCGCCGTCCCGGCGGACCGTCCCCCCGATGCTCGCGACCGCCTTCCCCCCGCCCCGGTCGCAGATCGGCCGGACGACGATCGAGGCCGGCTTGGCGGTCGGGTTCGTCACCCGGACTTCGGCGACGAGCACGTCATCGGCCGTGATGAACTTGACCCCCCGCACCCTCAGCGGCGAGGCGTCGGCCGCCGGCCCGGCCGGGGTCGGCCTCGGCTCGAACCCGTAGAGGCCGGTGTAATACGCCTCGCCCGCGTTGCGGACGACGACGCGGACCTCCCTCGTCGCGATAGGCGCGAAGGAGGCCGTGTTCTCACCCTTCGCCGGCCGTTCCGGGACCGAGCGGACGCCCGGGAGCGCCCGCCAGGCCGACCCGTCGCGGACCTGGACCTCGTACGAGTCGGGCGGCCGGCAGCCGCCGGACGGGGCGTCGTCGAAGAACCAGAGCGCGAGGCCGTCGATCGTCCGGGTCGCGCCGAAGTCGACGGCGTACCAGTCCTCGCGACGGCCGCTCGACCAGCAGGTCCACCGCTTCCCGGGGCGGAACGGCCGGGCGAGCGGGTTCCGGACGTTGTCGGTCGCGAAGGTGGACGAGGCCGACGCGCGGAGGGACCGCTTCGTCCCTTCGAGCAGGACGTGGCTCGGATGCGAGGTGGCCTTCGCGGGGTCGAGCGGGCCGAGGTCGTCGGCGACCTCGAGGTCGAGCGGCCCGAGGTGGCTCAGGGAGACCCAGTGGACGTCGTCGCCGAAGGCCCAGCCCTGCGGGCTCGACGCCCAGAGGCGGTCGCCGGTCGACCCGAACGGCACGTCGGCGTCGTACGGGCGGGCGAGGATCTCGTCGATCGCGGCCCGGCTCGCTCCGAAGACCCGGTGGGGCAGGGGCGGGGCGTCGGCCCCGGCGGCGAGGGCGGGCGCGATCGCGGCGACCGCGACCAGGACCGGCGAGAGCGGGGACCGGCGTGACATCGGCGTAGCCTCCGGGTTGCTCGCGGCGATCGCCGGCCCTCGACCGACGAAAAGCCCCGGCGGACGGGGGTCACGCCGAGGCCGGGTCGATCGTGCGCGACTCGCGGGGCCGCCCCGGGCCGGGTTGCCGGCGGCGGGGCGAAGACGGCCCGGGCCGGTCGACCGGGGGCCGGTCAACCGTCGGCTCATCTCTTGCGGTGGCGGATCCTGCTGCGCATCCGGCGCTTCTTGCGCCCGACCTTGCGGCGACCCTTTCCTCGGCGACGGCTGGCCATGCGTTCTCGATCTCCTCGGCGGGCGACGATTCGTCGGCCGCCCGATTGCCCTGATCGGTTGGGGAAAGCTCCACACTATACCCGATCCCGCCGCCCCGCTCAAGGGGACGCCTGGCCGGTTCGTCGGCCATCGCGTAGTCTTGACCCCCGTCGCGCGTCGCGACGACCGAGATCCTGCGAGCCCCGGCCATGCCCCCAAACGACCCGACCACGAACGGCCAGTCCCGGCCGGCCTTCCCCACGCTGCCGATCGTCACGGCCGACGCCCCGAGGCTGACCGAGCGCGAGAAATACGGCGGCCTCTTCTATCTCGGCGCCGTCGGCCTGGCCGTGGTGGTCGCGGTCGTCGGCTGGTTCGGGTGGAGCGTCTGGTCGCTCCGGGACGTCTGGAGGGATGTTTACGTCCTCCACGACACGGCCAGGTCCGAGGACGAGCGGATCCAGGCCGCCTATCGCCTGAGCCGCGACGTCCGGGTGACGGATCAGCAGCGATGGGATATCGCCCTGCGCAGGCCGTTGCCTCCCCTGGCGCGTTATCTCGTCGCGGAGTCGCTCACGGCCCGGTTCGTGAAGAGCGACCCCCGCGAGTTCGCCCGGGTCGTCGCGCTGAGCGAGGGCTGGCCGGATTGGCTCCGGGCGCTGGGCGTCCGCGCGATGGCGGTCGCCGCGGCCGAGGGGGGGCGGTTCCCGGCCGATGCCCTCGATCGGCTCGCCGACGGGCCCGACCCGTCGCTCCGGCCGTGGGTCGAGGCGATCCGGGCGTGCGAGGGCGAGGCGGGCCGGGATGCGGCGGATCGGCTCCGGGACATGGCCCAGGGGACGGGCGACGACGCGGCGATCGCGCGGGGACTCGCGCTGGCATCCGCCTCCGCGTCGCCGGAGGGGGAGGGCCATCTCGCCGAGGCGACCCGGCTCCTCCGGACGCTCCACCCCGACGCGGCGCGGGTCTGGGACGGGTGGGCCGAGCGCGACGGCCGCCTCGGGCGGGTCCGGCCCTGAACTTGCACGCCCAATGCGCCCGACCGGATCGGCCCGGCCTGCCCTCCCGACTCCCGGTGAAGGCCGGCCCGGGATGCGATCCCGCCCGAGGAGTCCTCACCATGAATCGAGCCTGGAACGGCGGCCTGATCGTCGCCGCAAGCCTCGCCCTCGCCGGGCCCGCCGTCGGGCAGACGGCCGCGACCAAGGGGAGCCCCTCGACCGCCAAGGGGGCCGGGGCGCCCGAGACGGCGGCGGGGGTGATCGTCAAGGTCGAGCCGGTGGGCAAGGGGGCCTCGCCCGGGACGGTCCCCGACCGCGCGGGCAAGGACGGGACCGAGATGCCCAGGACCGTCCGGCTGACGATCAACACCGCGGCCGTCTGGCGCGATTGGGTCCGCGACCAGGCGACCCTCGACCCCAAGTCGCCCCGGCGGGCCGCGGCGGACGGCAACAAGTCGGTCGCGACCGACGGCCAGCCCCGCTCCGAGGACACGCTCCTGGTGGTCGACCTGGCCCCCGAGACGAGGGTCGAGACCCGCTACCGGTCGGCGACCGACGAGGCGAGCCAGGGGGCGAAGACCCCCGGGGGGGCCGCCAAGGCCGAGGCGTCCACCGACCCCGCCGACACGTCCAAGGCCGAATCCGAGCCGAAACGGAAGGGGTCGTCGACGAAGCCGGGGGCGGACGCCCTGGAGGAGAAGATGGCCCGGTTCTCGGTCGACGACCTCAAGCCCGGACTGTACGTCGAGGTCGACTTCCGCCACGTCCAGGCGACCGACCGCGCCTCGATCGTCCGCGTGATGCGGCCGGTCGGCGGCCCGCAGACCCCGGCCGCCGCCGAGCCGCCCCGGGCCAGGGACAAGGACTGAGCGCCGTCGGCCGGCGGGGGGTCGTCGTCGGGCTCAGGCGAAGAGCTTGGTGACGATCCGGCCGCCGACGTCCGTGAGCCGCTCGTCGCGGCCGTTGTGCAGGTGGGTCAGCCGGGTGTGATCGACCCCCATCAGGTGGAGGATCGTGGCGTGGACGTCGTTGACGTGCGCCCGGTCCTCGACCGCGCGGAGGCCGACCTCGTCGGTCGCGCCGACGACCCGGCCACCCTGGATCCCGCCGCCCGCCATCCACATCGTGAAGCCGGTGGCGTTGTGGTCGCGGCCCCGGCCCCCCGCCTGGCTGACCGGGGTCCGGCCAAACTCGGCCCCCCAGACGACTAGCGTGTCCTCCAGCAGGCCGCGGCGCTTGAGGTCGGTGAGCAGGGCGGCGACGGGCTTGTCGGTCATCCCGCACATCTTCTCGTGGTTGGCGTCGATGTCGTCGTGCGCGTCCCACTGGGTCGCCACCGGGCCGCCGCCCGAGTAGAGCTGGACGAACCGGACCCCGCGCTCGACCAGGCGGCGGGCCAGGAGGCAACGGGTGCCGAACTCGGCGGTCTTCGGGTCGTCGAGGCCGTAGAGCGCCTTCGTCTCGGCGGTCTCGCGCGCGAGGTCGACGGCGTCGGGGGCTTCGCTCTGCATCCGGAAGGCCAGCTCGTAGCTGGCGATCCGCGCCGAGAGCTCGGTGTCGAGCGGGTCGAGGTCGGCCTCGTTCATCTCCCTGAGGAGGTCGAGGGTCCGCCGCTGCTGGGCGGGCGAGAACGTGGCCGGGGGCCGGAGGTTGACGATCGGCGACGGGCCCGAGCGGAAGAGCGTCCCCTGGTGGACGGCCGGGAGGAACCCCGAGCCCCAGCAGGGCGCCCCCCCCTCGGGGGTCCCCTCGGGCTGGCTCATCACGACGAAGGCGGGGAGCTCCTGGTTCTCCGAGCCGAGGCCGTAGGTGACCCACGACCCGAGGCTCGGGAACCCCATGAAGGCCCGGCCGGTGTTCATCTGGTACATCGCCGGCGCGTGGACGACGCTGTCGGCGACGCACGACCGGAGCATCGCGATGTCGTCGGCGTGCTGGTGGAGGTGCGGCACGAGGTCGGACATGTCCAGGCCCGACTCGCCGTAGCGGCCCCATTTCCGGTGGCTGCCGAGGCAGAGCGGGTCGGCCTCGAGGAACTGGCTGTGGATCTTGCTGAAGCTCGGCGGCAGGGGCTGGCCGTCGAGCCGGTTCAGGGCCGGCTTCGGGTCGAACAGGTCCATGTGGCTCGGGCCGCCGGTCATGAACAGGAAGATGCACCGCTTGGCCTTCGCCGGGTGGTGCCCGGGGCGGGGCGCGAGCGGGCCGTCGGCCTTCGCCCCGGCCGCCTTCGCCTCCCGTTCGAGCAGGGCGGCCAGCCCGAGCAGGCCGAAGCCGTTGCCGGCCCGCCTGAGGAACTCGCGACGGCTCGGCGCGGCCATCGGCTGCGGGCCCGGGCATCGGTGGGTTCGTTCGGTCATGGCGCGGGCCCCGTGCGACGGTCGGTCAGGGGATGTAGACGAACTCGTTCCGGTTGAGCATCGCCAGGCAGAAGTCGACCCAGGCGGCGGCCTCGGCGGGGTCGGTCCCGTCGGGGGTGAAGGTCGGGCGTGCCAGGGGCCTGCCCGTCGATTCGCCGAGGAACTTCGCCTGGGACGCGAGGAACGCCGAGGCCCGGATGCGCTCGGCCGGGCTCGGCCCCCGGGCCAGGGTCAGGCGATAGGCGAGGTCGACCCGGGGCGACGGCATCGCCCCGGCCTCGCGATAGACCCGGCCGGCGAGGGCCTCCGCCCGGCCCACCGCGAAGTCGCTGTTCAGGGCCGAGAGCGCCTGGAGGGCGTGGGTGCTCACCTGGCGCTCGGGGCAGGCCGACTGGGTGTCGGGGGCGTCGAAGGCGTCGAACAGCGGATAGCGGACGTTCCGCTTGCGGAAGAGGTAGAGCGACCGGCGGTCGTGCTCCCGGGCGTCGGGGGTCTCCGGCCAGAGGTCGACGACCTCGGCCTCGGTGAAGATCAGGTCCTCGACCTCCTTCTCGATCGGGACGAGCACGCCCGGGCCGCCCATCTTCAGATTCAGCTCCCCCGAGGCGGCGAGCATCGCGTCGCGGAGCCCCTCGGCATCGAGCCGGCGCCGGGGCATCCGCCAGTGGAGGGTGTTGGCCGGGTCCTCGGCCGCCGCCTTCGGGTCGGGCCTGTTCCCCTGGCGGTACGCGGCCGAGGTGACCATCAGGCGGTGGATCGGCTTGAGCCGCCAGCCATGCGCGACCAGCTCGGTCGCCAGCCAGTCGAGCAGCTCGGGGTTCGAAGGCGGCTCGCCCCGGACGCCGAAGTCGCTCGGGGTGGCCACGATCCCCCGGCCGTAGTGGTGGGCCCAGAGCCGGTTGACGATCACCCGGGCCGTCAGCGGGTTGTCCGGCCGGGCCAGCCAGGCAGCCAGCGCGGCGCGTCGGCGGGGGGTCTTCTGGTCGGCGGCGACCGGGCCGAAGGCGTCCCGGGCCTGCGCGACGAGGACCACGCCCGGGGGCCGGGGCGCGACCCGCGGCCCCTTCTGCTTCGCGTCGCCCCGGCGGAGGACGAACGTCTCGGGCGGGGCGCTCGACTCGTCGACCAGCGCCATCGCGGCGGCCGGGGGCCTGGGCATCGTCCGCTCGATCCGGTCGACCTCCCGCTTGAGCACCTCGCGGGTCGCGTGGTCCTTCGGGACGAGCGCGACGGCGGCGGCGACCTCCTCCCAGGTCACGTGCAGATTCTTCATGAACCCCGCGACCAGCTTCTTCTGGGCGTCGGTCCGCTTCGCCTCGGGGATCGCCAGCAGGGCCCGCTCGGCCGGGGTCAGGCTCGCCTGCTTCTCGGCCTTGATCCGGGCCCGGTACGGGGCCTCCAGGTCGGCGAGCTGCTTGCGGAAGGGGGCGACGGCGGCCTTGACGGACCCCTCCGCCCTGGCGAACCCGGCCGTCTCCTCGGGGGTCGCGATCGGCCTGTCGACGAACTGGGCCCCGGCGAAAAACGCCTGGAGGCGGTAGTAGTCGGTCGTTGGCAGGGCGTCGAACTTATGGTCGTGGCAGCGGGCGCAGGCCATCGTCAGGCCGAGGAAGACCGAGCCGACGGTCCCCGTGACCTCGGTCAGCTCGGACTGGCGGCGGACCTCCGGGTCGATGTTCCCGCCGACGACCTCGCGCGGCCCGCACCGGCCGAACCCGGTCGCGATCAGCGCCGAGGGGTCGCCCGGGGCGATCTCGTCCCCCGCGACCTGCAGCGCGACGAATCGGTCGTAGGGCATGTCGGCGTTGAGCGCCGAGACGACCCAGTCGCGATACCGCCAGGCGTCGGGGCGCTCGGCGTCGAGCTCGAAGCCGTTGGAGTCGGCGTAGTGGGCGAGGTCCAGCCAGTGCTGGGCCCACCGCTCGCCGTACCGGGGCGAGGCGAGCAGGCGGTCGACCAGCCGCTCGTAGGCGTCGGGCCGGTTGTCGAGGAGGTAGGCCTCGACCTCCGCCGGGGAGGGGGGGAGGCCCGTCAGGTCGAACGTGACCCGGCGGATCAGCGCGACCCGGTCGGCCTCGGGCGACGGCGTGAACCCGAGGGCCTCCTGCCCGGCGCGGACGAACCGGTCGATCGGGTTGCGGACCCAGGCCCGGTCGCGGACCTCGGGCGGCTCGGGCCGGGCCGGCGGCCGGTAGGCCCAGTGGTCGAGCTGGTCGGCCTGGAACGACTCGGGGGGGGCGACATCCCCCGCGGGCTTGGGGTCGTCGGCGAGGGCCGGGGAGGCGGCCCACCCGAGGATCAGGGCGACGCGGAGGGCGGCGGGGATCTTCGCCATGACGGGTCGCTCCTTCGGCCCCGGCCGGGATGCCGCGCCGGTCGTCGGGCGGGCGTCCGGGGACGCCGGCCCGAGGGGGCGGGCACGCGGGCGGTGCCGGGGCCGGTCCGGGGCCGGGTCAGACCAGCTCGCGGATCACGCGGCCGTCGTAGTTGACCTGGATCGGCCGGCCGTCGGGGGTCAGGTGGGTGGTCGTGGCGGGGATCCCGATCCGGTCGTAGATCGTCGCGGCGAGGTCCTCGGTCACGTAGGGGGCCTCGACCGGCATCTCGGCTAGGGCGTTGGTCCGGCCGACGACCGATCCCGGCTTGAGGCCGCCGCCGGCGAGGAGGGCCACCCCGGCCGTCGACCAGTGGTCGCGCCCGGCCGAGGGGTTGACCTTGGGCGTCCGGCCGAAGTCGCTCATCACGACCACGAGCGTCGAGTCCAGCCCGCCGCGATCCGAGAGGTCCTGGAGGAGCGACGAGATCGCCCCGTCGAGCCTCGGCAGGAGCTTGCCGGAGAGCGCGGTGAAGTTGTTCTGGTGGGTGTCCCAGCCGCCGTCGGTGACGGTGACGAACCGGACGCCCGACTCGACCAATCGGCGGGCGAGCAGGCACCCCTGGCCGAGCGAGTTCCGGCCGTACCGGTCGCGGAGGCGGGGGTCCTCCGAGCCGATGTCGAACGCCTTCTTCGCCTTCGGGGCGGTGATCAGGCTGTACGCCTTCTGGTAGAAGGCGTCGGCCGCCTCGAGCGCCCCCGGGGACGACTCCATCTTCGCCTGCCAGGTGTCGACGGCCGCGAGGACCCGGCGGCGGCGGTCGAACCGGGCGCGGTCGATCCCGCCGGGGAGGCTGACGTCGCGGACCTTGAAGCCCGGGCTCGACGCGTCGCCGGGCAGGACGAACGGGTTGTACTGGTCGCCGAGGAAGCCGGCCACCCCGCCGCCGAACCGCTGGTCGACGTTCGTGCCGATCTGGATGTACGGCGGCATGCTCTCGCGGTCCCCCTTCTCCCGGGCGACCACCGCGCCGAACGAAGGATAGGTGAGCGCCTGGCTGAACGGGTGGCCCGACATCATGTAGGCGTCGGCCACGCCGTGCGACCCGTTCCTCGGGTTGAGCGAGCGGAGGATCGAGAACTTGTCCTGGTGGCGGGCAAGCTTGCCGAGGTGCTCGGTGACCCGGATGCCCGGCACGTTGGTGTCGATGACGCCGAAGTCGCCGCGGATCTCGGCCGGCGCCTCGGGCTTGGGGTCGAAGCTGTCGATGTGGCTGATCCCGCCCTGGAGCCAGACGAGGATGCACGAGACGTCGCCCGACCGGGCCGCCCTGTCGGCGCCCCTGGCCGAGGCCTCGGCGCGGAGGAGGCCCGGGAGGCCCAGGCCGAGCGCCGCGAGCGACCCGACCCGCAGGACGTCGCGCCGCGAGACCCCGTCGCAGCTCCGGCCGGAGCCCGATCCCAGCTCGATCATCGGCATCCTCCCAACAATGGTCGCCCCGCGACGGGCCCCGGCCGATCGTTCGGCGCGATCCGGCCGGCCCGTCGGGGCATTGGAGAGAAGTTTAACACCGCCGCGGGCGTCCGGGCAAGCGAGTCTTTCCCGCGACGGGAGGTTTCTCCCCGTCGCCGTCGCGATTAGGGTAGGGGCTCGGGGATCGCGGTCGTCCGACGGGGGAGGGGCCTTGGGCGAGGTCGAGCTGCGCGGGGTCGTGAAGCGCTATCCGAACGCCGGCGGCGACGCGGTCGCGGGGGTCGACCTCCGGGTCGCCGACGGCGAGCGGTTCGCGATCGTCGGCCCGTCGGGATCGGGCAAGACGACCCTGCTGCGGATCATCGCCGGGCTCGAAGATCTGACCTCGGGCGCGGTCTCCCTCGGCGGCCGGGAGATGGACGGGGTGCCGCCTCGGGACCGGGGGGTGGGGATGGTCTTCCAGAACCAGTCGCTCTACCCGCACCTCGACGTCGCCGCGAACCTCGGCTTCGGCCTCCGCGCCCGGGGCGTCGCGCGGGCCGAGGCCGCCGGCCGGGTGGCCGAGGTCGCCGGCTGGCTCGGCCTGGGCAGCCTCCTCCGCCGCAGGCCGAGGGCGCTCTCCGGGGGCGAGCGGCAGCGGGTCGCGATCGGCCGGGCCGTGCTCGGGCGGCCGGGAGTCCTGCTCCTGGACGAGCCGTTCGCCGGCCTCGACGCCCCGCTCCGCGCCTCCACCCGCGCGGCCCTGCTCGACGTCCACCGACGGGAAGGCTGGACGATGATCCTCGTCACCCACGACCAGACCGAGGCCCTCGCCGCCGGGGGGAGGATCGCCCTGATGCGGTCGGGGCGGGTCGAGCAGGTGGGCACGGCCCGCGAGGTCTTCGACGCCCCGGCCAACCGGTTCGTCGCCGGGTTCCTGGGCGACCCCCCGATGGCCTTCCTGCCCTGCCGGCTCGGCCCGGGCCGCGTCCGGATCGGCGAGGGACCCGAGGCGGTCGAGGCCACGGTCCCGGCCGGCGCGGCCCGGCTCCCCGACCGCGCGTCGGCCACGCTCGGGCTCCGCCCCGAGGCGATCGTCGTCGAGCCCGGCTCGTCGGACGACGGCGGCCGAATCGTCCTGGACGCGACCCTCGACCGGGTCGAGCCGAGGGGTCACGAGGCGGTCGCCTGGCTCCGGGTCGCGGGCCATCCGCTCGCGGCCCGGGTTGGAGCCGGCTTCGATCGGCCGATCGGCGCGAGCCTCCCGGTCGGCCTCGACCTCGGCCGCGCCTGCTGGTTCGCGGCCGACGGCGAGGAGAGGCGACTCGACTGATCGGCCGTCCCGCGCGACCCTGTTTCCCGACCTCCACCCGGAGCCGAGTCGACCATGCCCAGGGCCACCGACGTCATCCCCGTGGACCTGGCCCTGTACTTCCTGCCGGTGGCCACCCGGGTCCCGCTCAAGTTCGGCCCGGAGGTCCTGACCGAGGTCACCTGCGCCCGGGTCCGGATGACCGTCCGCGATGCCTCGGGGCGGCGGGCCGTGGGCTGGGGCGAGACGCCGCTCTCGGCCCAGTGGGTCTGGCCCGGCTCGCTGCCGTACGAGGAGCGGCATCGGGCGATCAAGGCGTTCTGCCTCGCGATCGCCGACCTCTGGCTCGCCTCGGTCGAGGGGCCCGGGCACCCGATCGCGATCGGGGCCCATCTGCTGGACGTCGACCTCCCGGCCCGCCTCGACACCTTCAACGCGACCGAGCGGGCCGGCCGCGAGCCGATGCCCTGGCTCGCGGCGCTCGTCTGCAATGCGGCGTTCGACGTCGCGCTGCACGACGCCTTCGGGCTCATGCACGGGGTCCCGTCTTATCGAACCTATACGCCCGAGTTCATGGAGCATGACCTCGGCCGCTACCTGGAACCGGTCGAGGGCTCGGGGGCCTCGTTCGCGGGCCGATACCCGGCCGACTTCCTGACGGACCCCCGGCCCGACACCCTCCCGGCCTGGCACCTCGTCGGCGGCAAGGACCCGATCGACCCGGACGAGCTGACCGGCGACGAGCCCGACGACGGCTACCCCGTCCTGCTCCGCGACTGGATCCGTCGCGACGGCCTGACCTGCCTCAAGGTCAAGCTCCGGGGCGACGACGCCGAGGCCGACCACGCCCGACTCGCCCGGGTCGGCTCGATCGCGATCGACGAGGGCGTCTCGTGGCTCTCGGCCGACTTCAATTGCACGGTCACGGACCCGGCCTACGTCAACGCGATCCTCGACCGGCTGATGCGCGACGAGCCGAGGACGTTCGGGATGCTCCTCTACGTCGAGCAGCCGTTCCCGTACGACCTGGAGGCGCACCGGGTCGACGTCCGGTCGGTCTCGGCGCGGAAGCCGCTGTTCATGGACGAGTCGGCCCACGACTGGCGGCTCGTCCGGCTCGGCCGGTCGCTCGGGTGGTCGGGCGTCGCGCTCAAGACGTGCAAGACCCAGACCGGGGCCTTGCTCGCCCTCTGCTGGGCGAAGGCGCACGGGATGACCCTGATGGTCCAGGACCTGACCAACCCGATGCTCGCGCAGGTCCCGCACGTCTTGCTCGGGGCGCACGCGGGGACGATCATGGGCGTCGAGACCAACGCCATGCAGTTCTACCCCGAGGCCTCCGGCCCCGAGGCGGCCGTCCACCCGGGCCTCTACACCAGGCGCGGCGGGATGGTCGACCTCCGCTCGATCCGAGGGCCGGGCTTCGGCTATCGGCTCGACGAGATCCGCCGGGACCTGCCTCCCCCCGCATTCGGGGCCTGACCCTCCGGCCGCGAACCGACGGCCCGCGCGTCGTGTCGGCCTGGACCGGGCATCGGGTTCGCTGGCGGGAGGACGATGCCGGATCGATCGCGACGCCCCGACCCCGCCCGACCCGACCAGGACCGCCGGCCATGCCCAGGTACGAAGGACCGCTCGAGGCCGACGGCGTCTGCCGGTGGCGGATCCCCAAGAGCTACCGCGACGACATGCGGGTCGACGGCCTGATCTTCGCCGACGACACCCTGATGGCCCAGATCCGCAACGACCAGGCGCCCGAGCAGGTGGTGAACGTCGCGACCCTGCCCGGGATCCAGGGCGCCAGCATCGCGATGCCGGACATCCACTGGGGCTACGGCTTCGCCATCGGCGGGGTCGCGGCCACCGACCCGGAGCAGGGGGGCGTGATCTCCCCCGGCGGCGTCGGCTACGACATCAACTGCGGCGTCCGCCTCCTCCGGTCCGACCTCACCTGGGACGAGGTCAAGCCCCGGATCCGCCAGCTCGTCGACGCGCTCTTCAAGGACATCCCGACCGGGGTCGGCCAGAGCGGCAAGTACAAGTTCGACAAGCCGAAGCTCAAGACGCTGATGGACCTCGGCTCGCGGTACGTCGTCGGCCTCGGCCACGGGACCGAGCGCGACCTGGCCTTCACCGAGGCGGGCGGCCGGCTCGACGGGGCCGACCCCGACCGGGTGAGCGACCGCGCCATCGCGCGGGGGTTCGACCAGTGCGGGACGCTCGGGTCGGGCAACCACTTCCTCGAAGTCCAGGTCGTCGACCGGGTCCTCGACGAGGGTGCGGCCAAGGTCATGGGGCTGGCCGAGGGGATGGTGACGGTCCTGATCCACTCGGGGTCCCGGGGGCTCGGCTACCAGGTCTGCGACGACTACCTCGCGACCTTCAAGGGGGCCCCGAAGCGGTACGGGTTCTCCCTGCCCGACCCGCAGCTCGCCTGCGCCCCGGTCCGGAGCCCGGAGGGGCAGGCCTATCTCGGGGCGATGCGGGCGGCGGCCAACTACGCCTGGTGCAATCGGCAGCTGCTCACCCACCAGGCCCGGGAGGTCTTCGCCCGGGTCTTCGAGACGCCGTGGGAGGGCCTGGGGCTCGACCTGATCTACGACGTGGCCCACAACATCGCCAAGTTCGAGGACCACACCGTCGACGGCGTGATCAAGCCCGTCTGCGTCCACCGGAAGGGGGCCACCCGCGCCTTCCCGCCGGGGCATCCCGAGGTGCCCGAGCCGTACCAGGAGACGGGCCAGCCGGTGATCATCCCCGGGAGCATGGGGACGGCGAGCTGGGTCCTGGCCGGCCAGCCCGGCAGCATGATCCACTCGTTCGGGTCGAGCTGCCACGGCGCCGGGCGGACGATGAGCCGGACCGCCGCGGTCCGGCTCGCCGCCGGCCGTCGGATCGATCAGGAGCTGGACGCGATCGGGATCATCGCCCGGGCCCGGGGGTTCAAGGGCCTCGCCGAGGAGCAGCCGGCGGCTTACAAGGACGTCGACCTCGTCGTCGACTCCGTCGACCGCGCGGGGATCTCGAAGAAGGTCGCGCGGCTCCGGCCGGTCGGCGTCATCAAGGGATGAACCCGGGCCGGCGGAGACGGGCGTCGGCCGGGTGAAGTGCGCCCCTGGGATCGGACCGGTACGATCGTCAGACTGGCCATCTCGGGAGCGTCCTCGGTGTCCGACAATCCTTGGAACAGGAAGTCGGGTTAAGCCCTGCGGACCCAGGGGACCCGGAGCTGACGGACGAAGATCAACGATCTTCGGAACGCGTCCCCTGGTGAGTGCGCGTTCTGCCCAGAAAGACGCAGGCGCCGAAACGACCGGGGCTGATTCAATATCTCCTCGCCGATCGATGCGTCGGTCGATCAGACCGAAGCACGCAACAGCGACACCGGTTTTGCCAGCTCCAGCGGCCGGATCGTGGGTCGCAAGCACACCCTGAACCCGGGGTCTGGTCCAGTGCCGCAAGCTATTCGCCGTCGAGGCGGCCCCGCGCCGTGTCCCTAGCGTGGGAGTTCCGTGAGGCGGACAGCGAGTGGGCCCCCGGGCAAAGTGAGGCCGGCGGCTCGGCCCCCGTCGCGGCCGGCCGGTTCCTCGGTCCCGAATCGAGAGGATACGACGTCCGGGAGGGGACGGCCTAACCGAGGGTCGCGGCTCCCTCCCGGATTGACTCGGTTCCGGGGCCGGGGTTATCATCTCTTGCTTCCGAGGTCGTCTCGTCGCCGGAGGCCCCCGCAATGAGGCGGATCGTACCGTCCCGACCCGTCTCTCCAGGAGATGAGCGCGCCACTAAGCGAGACAACTGAAACCCTGGAGGACATCGATGACACTTCGGAATGATACGCCCGCGTGGGTCACGTTGCTCTCGGCCATCGGCTGGATGACGGCCGTCGGGCCGTCGGCCGAGGCCCAGGTCTCGCCCGCCGCCTCAGCGCCATCGACGACGGCACCCCCTACCTCCACGCCCGACGCCAGGCGGTCGGGCCTCGATCTGGAGGAGGGCGAGGACGACGGGTTGGTCCCCTTCCAGCCAGGTAGCCCGATTACCCTCGATGTCTCGCTCCCCGGCGAAAAACGGCCGCTCCGTGGCCACAACCGGCAATTCACGCTATGGGAAGGGCTCGGGGCGCGGGATCTAAAGTATGCCACCCGCGAGAACAAGGTCGTCTTCTACGTCGACCCGGTCCCGGTCCCGCTGTCCAATCCATCCCCGAAGCCCGGCCTGCCGGACACCATCTGGGACATCAAGGGGCACGACGATCCTGATGCTTCGTCGGTCGAGGTGACCTTCCTGCTCCGACTCTACAGCCCGCTAATGGCAGACTCGGCACGGGCCTGGCTCCGGACCCATCACCTGGCGAATTCCTTCAGCAACAAGCCGCCCCGCGAGACTCCGGGCATCGAGGTCCGCAACCTCCAGGTCCGCAACATCTGGGTCGGCGTTGGCCGGGAGGAGAAACGCGGATTTCGGGTGATGGGCGAGGGGTTGAAATACATCAAGAGCATGGCGATGGACGAGGTCGAGTTCCGGGTCGACTTCCGACCGGACGCCTTCGCCCGATACCTCGCGCTCGCCGCCCGAGGCGAGGTCGAGTACAAGTTCCTGGTCCAGCCAATCGGCCAGCACGTCACGCCCCTGTACAAGGAGTCGGTGCTGACGCTCGACATCCATTCTCAGTTGGAGGAGTTCCTCGGCTCGGGGGCCACCCCTCCGCCCGGAACGGTCGTCTTCTTTCGTGACCAGAAATATCTCACGCAGCACGGCAGGCACCTGCTGACCCAGAAGGTGGCAGCCCGGGCCGATGTGAAGGCGTTCGTCGACGCCGACGTTCCCGAGGGCCTGACCAAGTTCGCCCTGGCAGATCCGATCTCGCTCAACGACTGGCTCCAGGCCCAGACCATCGCCGGCGAGGAGCTTCAAAAGCTTTGGGACGACCCCCAGAACCGGGCCTTCGCCGAGTGGCTCGTCCCGAACCAGGTGCAGCTCATCAATCGCGACGCGGCCGAGAAGGGCGACGGCACCTCCGAAGGTCGCCAGAAGACCGAGGGTTCGACCAAGAGCCTGGGCCTGGCCGTCGGCGCCTTCATCCCGCCCGTCGGGGCCATGCTCAACGGCGGCCTCAGCTTCAGCGACCAGCTCGCCCAGATGAACAGCAAATGGGCCTTCAACGGCACCAAATGGGAGCAATCCAAAACCAGGACCGACTTCGTCCCCGTCGAGCTGACGGTCTACAAGGTCTCCAGCGCCAGCCAGGCCAGGCAGTTGACTGCGACCACGAGCGTCTCCGTAGGGCGGAACAAGGTCAAGGGCTTCGTCCCCTACAGCACGATGTCCTCCAAAGTGACCCCCGGTCGGATCGATGCCGCCCTCGCACGGCTGCGCGACGAGAGCCTCGGGTATCCCGCCGATCGACACATCGACGTCCTTAACGAGATCAAGGCGCATGAACAGCAATTGAAGGCTTTGGCGACTTCGCTGACCAAGAAGACCGACCATGTAACCTTCGAGAAGTTGCAGAAGATCGTCGGCGACCTGGCCACGTCGGACGCCATGACGACCGAGGTCGTCTGGAAGTTCGTGGACGTGATGAGACCCAGCGGCGCGGTGAACGTCGACTTCGGCAGGCCGGTCCTCGACGCCGTCGCCTTCGTCGGCGAGTCGGATTATCGCAAGGGAAGAGACGGGACCGGCGACGTGCATTATGTCGCCCGTGTGAATTCCAAGAGCGGGAACGTGGTCGTTGTGGAGGCCAGGTGTGGGGTGGATGGGGGAAATATGGAACGGGTGCGGGCGGTCGTGGTTGCCCGGGTCCGTCGTTGAGTGCCTGAAGGGGGGGGCCGACCGGCCGTCACAACCCCGGTTTGGCTCGGCCAGAGGGGCAGGTGAAAACGGTGGGGATTGTGTTTACCCCCAGGTCTCGATCGCGCAAGGCACTTCCGAGGTTCGTCATGCGGATACGTCGGAATCTCATGCGGTTGCTCTGTCTCGTCTCGGCGCTCCCGGTGGTAGGTTCGGCCGCCGAGGGAGGGAGCCGGTCGGTCGTGTTCCATGGCTCGGGCGGGGTCGAGGGCCTCTCCTTCGTCGGGCCCGGGGGCATCGGCCTCCACGTCGGCGAGTCGCCCCCTGCCGGGAAAGGACGGGCCGTCGGGTGCTCGCGGGACCAATGGGAAGCCCAGCAGGCCCTCGCCCGGTCACTACTCGCCGCTGGCGTCCCGTCGAGCGTCATCGCTCGCCAGGTGGCCGCCAATCTTGCGGCGTCCGACGGCCTCGACAGTCCCATCGAACCCGGAATCGTCGGGGAGCCGGCCAAGGGCAGTTCGTTCGTCCCCCCTCGGCAGTCCGCGTCCGAGACGCCGCAATCCAACGGATTCCATCCCTCCTGGTCCGACGCCCGCCCGACCCTCGCGCCATCCGTCTCCGACGCCGCTCGAAATGCTGCGAGGATGCTGGAGAGGCTGATCGAATCGCGCGAGGCAGGCCGTCAGGCCGACGACGCCCGGGCCCGGATCGATAGGGATGTCCGTAGGAGTCGATTCGCCGCGGAAGCCAAGGCCGGCCGGGCCGAGCTGGAAGGCTTCTCGACCGGTCTCTCTCAGGGATTGGCCGGAGCCCGCCTCGATCACGACGCTAGGTTCGCCGCCTGGTCGGTCGAGGCGAAGGAGACCGGCCGCCGCTGGGAGGCGGAGCATGCCGCCCGCGACGCCCAGATCAAGCAGGATCTGATGGCCCTGGCGTCCGGCGCGGGTGGGACAGGGAGCGGGGCGAAGCAGGGCGCGAACTCGTCGATCTCGCCCCCGGCGAGCCCCGCCGTCGTCCCGCCCACTGGGGCCGGCGCAGCGAAGGGCCGGCCCCAAACGATTTCTCCTTCTTCCGACGCGGTCCCCATCTCGTCCGTCGTTGGCACGGTCGGGCAGCCGCTCCCGGTCGGGAAGCGGGTGTACGACAGGCCGGCCGGACCACTCACACCGGAGAAATGCCTGCCTCGGATCGGTCCCGAGTCCTTCCCCGGTGAGCACACCTTTGACGCGATACTCAGAAACACTTTCGGGAGTTGCTGCGGCGGCACGAATCGCTGCGAACATGTGCCGGCCGAATGCTTCGGCACAGATCAGAATGCCTCTTGCGCGCGTCATGATAGAGACGTTTATAAGTGCGGCTCCGGGGCTTTCGATCTAGGCAACGCCTGCGTGCGATCGGCCCATCGCCGGCTCGCCCGCGACTCATCCAACCTGCCGTTCAAGGTGATTTTCGGCCACTTGGGAGATGAGCCGGATCTCCTGCCGAGGATACGAGACTTCTACCCGTTTGTCGGAGCCCCCCTCCTGCCGTAAAACGAACAGAACATCCATTGAGTCCGGCCTGCCGGCCTAACTGGTGGCTGGGCGGTTCGTCTTGCGCCCGTCGGTCCGACACACCGAAGCATTCTCGAATTCTGCCAGGCTGGTTTGGGCGTAGTGCGTCTTTCGCCTGCGAAGACGCATTCGGGCCGCCGGCGGACGGCCCGGCTTCCGCAACGCCACTCCCGACAGATTGGGTCGATAAGCCGTCCTCCCGGGCCTGCCTTTTCGCATCAGACCTGACCGAAGGGCGCAGCGGCTGCGCGTTTCGTTCCCGATCGCGATTGGTTTTCAGCCTCGGGAGCGGGAATCCCGCCCGTTCGCTGTCGTCAGGTCGAGGATGTCGCCGTACCACAACGGCAGCCCCCAGTCGGTCCAATCCCGGGGGCGCACTTCAGGGATCGCCCCCGGGGGTCGTCGTCGCGGTTGGTCCGCCCGACCGCGATCGGGGGAAAGTCATCCTCCCGTCCGGGCCCGGCGATGACGAGAACCGGATGCGCCAGCGATCCGATGGTATGAATCTCGTCCCTGGACAACCCGGCGGCGATGGGCCAGCCCGGTCGGTTCGAGGCCGGACGCGCCGAGCGAACCCAACGGGGCCGGCCTGACCCGGCGCCGAACGAACCCAACGACCTCCCGACGGCCCGAGTCGTCCGACCGAACGAAGCCACCGACCCGAATCGCGCGGCTTCGGACGCTTTCGATCGCCCCGGGGGGCGGATCGTCCCGACGGCCGGGGCCCTCGCCTGCCGGCGTCCGATGCCTTAAACTGGGAGCGTCACTCGCCGAACGTCGCAGGACTCCCCATTGATGAGCGTCGCGGAGACACCGGCCGACCTGGAGACGACCCTGCGCGACCGGTTCGCGCTCGAGCGGTTCCGGCCTGGGCAGCGGGAGGTGATCGAACAGGTCCTCGGGCGTCGCGACGTCCTCTGCGTGATGCCGACCGGCGGCGGCAAGAGCCTCTGCTACCAGCTCCCGGCGCTCCTGCTCGACGGCCTGACCCTGGTCGTCAGCCCGCTGATCGCGCTGATGAAGGACCAGGTCGACGTCCTGGTCCAGCGGGGCATCCGGGCGACGCTCCTGAACAGCACCCTTGACCCCGAGGAGCAGCGGGCCCGGCTCCTGGAGATCGAGGCCGGGCGGTACGACCTCGTCTACGTCGCGCCCGAGCGGTTCCGGAGCCCCCGGTTCGTCGAGGCGATGGGCCGGGTCCGGCCGGCGCTGCTGGCGATCGACGAGGCGCACTGCATCAGCGAGTGGGGGCACGACTTCCGGCCCGACTACGCCCGGATCGGCCAGGCCCGGCGGAATCTCGGGTTCCCCCCCTGCATCGCGCTGACGGCGACGGCCACCGACCTCGTCCGCCGCGACATCGCCGACCAGCTCGACCTCCAGGACCCCGCCCACTTCGTCACCGGGTTCGACCGGCCGAACCTCCGCTACGCCGTGGTCGAGGCCGCCCGCGACGAGGACAAGCTCGCCGCCCTCGCCAGGATCCTCGAACGGGCCCCCGGGCCGGCGATCATCTACGCGTCGAGCCGAGACCGGTGCAAGAAGGTCGGCGCCTTCCTCGAGAAGGAGCTGAGGCGGCCGACGGTCGTCTACCACGCCGGCCGCGGCCGCGAGGAGCGGGCCGAGGCGCAGGACCGGTTCATGGGCGGCGACGCCGACACCGTGGTCGCGACCAACGCCTTCGGCATGGGCGTCGACAAGGCCAACATCCGTTCGGTTGTTCATTTCAACATGCCCGGCACGCTCGAGGCCTATTACCAGGAGGCCGGCCGGGCGGGTCGCGACGGCGAGGAGGCCCGGTGCGTCCTCCTCTACGCCAAGGGCGACCGGAAGCTCCAGGAACTCTTCATCGAGAACGAGTACCCCCCCCGCGAGGCGATCTACCGGACCTACGACTACCTCCGCCGCCTCGACGCCGACCCGATCGAGCTGACCCACGCCGAGATCCGCGAGGGCGCCGGGCTCGAACTCGGCGAGTCGGCCGTCGGCACGGCCATGAAGCTCCTCGAAGGCGCGGGGGGGATCGAGCGGTTCCTCCCGCGCGAGAACATGGCGATCGTCCGGATCAACGCCGAGCCCGACGAGCCGAGCCTGGCCGACCGGCTCGGGCCGCAGGCGCACGTCCAGCGGATCGTCCTGCTCGGCCTCGAGGCGCTGGTCGACCGCCGGTCCGGCGAGGCCGTCTACTTCAACCCCGAGGGCTTCGCCGCCTCGCTCGGCCTCGACCGCCCCGCGCTGAACCGGGCGATGAAGAACCTGACGGCCGAGCTGCCCCTCGACTACGTGCCGCCGTTCCGCGGCAACGCGACCCGGGTGATCGACCGCGACCGCCGGGCGCGGGACCTGCCGATCGACTTCCCCGCGCTGGAGGTCCGCAAGCGGCGCGAGTACGACAAGCTCGAGCGGATGGTCCGCTACGCCGAGTCGACCGAGTGCCGCCGGGGGGTGATCCTCGGCTATTTCGGCGACGAGTCGGCGATCCACTGCGGCCATTGCGACAACTGCGAGGACGACGGCGAGGGGCGGCCCTCGGGCAACGTCCCCGCCCCGATCGCCACCGAGGCGGGGCGCGAGGTCGTGCTCAAGATCCTCTCGGGGGTGGCCCGCGCCCGGGGCAAGTTCGGCAAGACGATGGTCGCCCAGATGCTCACGGGCTCCCGGTCGGACAAGGTCAGCCGGTTCCGCCTCGATCAGCTCTCGACCTTCGGCATCCTCAATGGCTTCACCCAGCCCGAGGTGATGCAGATCCTCGACGCCCTGGCCCGCGCCGGGCTCGTCGTGACCGAGGACGTCGAGTCGTTCCGCCCGGTCGTCCTGCTCGGCGACCCGGGTCGGGCTTACCTGAAGGAACCCCCGCCGACACCGATCTCGCTCGTCCTGCCGACCCCCCTCGCGGCCAAGGTCAACCTCGGCGGCCTGACGTCGACGAGGTCCGCGAGGCCGGCCGACTCCGCCGCGACCACGGCGGACGGCGAGCGCCGGCCCCGGGGAGACGACCCGGGTGGGGTCCGCGACGACCCGCTCTGGGAGGGGCTCCGGGCGCTCCGGCTCGAATTCGCCCGCGCGGAGGGGAAGCCGGCCTACTCGATCTTCCCCGACGAGACCCTCGCCGCGTTCGTCCGCGACCGGCCCGCGACGCCGCACGAGCTGCTCCAGATCAAGAACATGGGCCCGTCGCGGCTGGAGAAGTACGGCCAGGCGATCCTGGCCCTCATCGCCGGGGCGGACGCCCGAGCCTTCGTTCCCCCGGCCGCCCCGGCCCCGGCGCCTCCCCCGGCACCGACACCGCGGCCGGCCCCGGCACCGGCCGAGCCCTCCCGCGAGTCGCGCCCGGACCCATCGCCGTCGGCCTACGTGGCCACCGAGGAATGGACCTGGCGGCTCCTCGACCGGGGGTTCACCCCCCACGAGGCGGCGGCGATCCGGGGCCTGGATCGATCGGCGATCCTCCGCCACGCGACCCTCGTCGCGCGGCAAGGGAAAGCCGTCGACGTCGGGGCCTTCGTCGAGGCCGAGACCCTCGCCCGATGGCGGGACTGGCGGGCGGAGCGGGGCGACCAGCCCGCTTCCCAGGCCGAGTCGCAGCCCGATGCCTGGGCGCTCTTCCTCGCGTGCGAGGGCCGTGGGCGTCGCGGCCCGGCCTAGACGACGCCCTGGACCTCCAGCCGGGCCCAGTTCATCGCGGCCTTGGCCGACCGGCGCTGGATGACCTCGCGCGGCTGCTCGGGGCCCAGATCGAGTCGGCGCGATTCGACCGCGACGGCCGTCGCCAGGCCGAGATAGACGAGGCCGACCGGCTTCTCGGGCGTCCCGCCCGACGGGCCGGCGATCCCCGTCACGGCCAGGCCGACGCCGGCCCGGAATCGGTTGCGGACCCCGACGGCCATCGCCTCGGCGACCTCGGCGCTGACCGCGCCGTGCCGGGCCAGCAGGTCGGGGGGGACGCCGAGCAGGTCGACCTTGGCCGCATTCGCATAGCTGACGACCCCGCCCGGGAAGACCCCGCTCACGTCGGGCCTCGCCGTGATCTGCTGGGCGATCAGGCCGCCGGTGCAGCTCTCGGCGACGGCGATCGTCGTCCCGGCCCGGCCGAGGGCGCGGATCAGGGCGTCGACGACGTCCTCGGCCCCCTCGCCGACGATCAGGGGGGCGAACCGCTCGTAGATCGCCGCGACGGTCGGCCCGAGGCTGGCGGACGCCTCGGCCTCGGTCGCTCCCTCGCCCGTGATCCGGAAGCTGATGGTCGCCTCCGACGCGGTGATCCCGACCTCGGGCTTGCGGCCCCGGGCCGTCAGGTCGAAGGCGTCCTTCTCGATTTCGGACTCGCCCCGGCCGAAGAGGTTGATCTTGCGGTGGACGATGAAGCGCGACCCCGCCCCGAGCGCCCGGAGCCTCGGCTCGACCCCCTCGCGGAACATCGCCTTCAGCTCGATGGGCACCCCGGGGAGGCAGGCGACCCGGGCGCGGCCGACGGTCATCCAGATCCCCGGCGCGCTGCCGCACGAGTTGGGGATGGGCTCGGCCCCCTCAGGCCGGAGCGCCTGCACCCGGTTCCGCTCGACCATCGGCCGGTTCCGGCGGGCGAACATCGCCGCGATCGCGGCGAGCGACCCGGCATCCTCGACGAGCGGCACCCCCGCGACCGCCGCGAGCGCCTCGCGGGTCAGGTCGTCCTGGGTCGGCCCGAGCCCGCCCGACGTGACCACGAGGTCGGCCCGCCCGGCCGCGATCCGCAGGACCTCGACGTTCTCGGCCAGGTCGTCGCCGACCGACGTGTGGAAGTGGACCGGGATGCCGAGGGCGGCGAGCGACCGGCTGAGCCACTGGCTGTTCGTGTCCAGGGCCTGGCCGCTCACCAGCTCGGTGCCGACCGCGACAATCTCCGAAATCATGGGAATGCAAACATAGAGAAGCTAGTCGTTAATTTGTGAAAAGGCGACCCATGAAAAATTGATGGGGGAGCTCCCGACCGAGGCGGACGTATGAATGATGAAGGTTGTAGCATCAATCTGATTAACGTAATATGTCAAATTGCCTAGGTTACTAGTTGGAGTGACAAGAACAAAGACCGGTGTGACCAGAAGGAAGTGGGTGACCACAACCTGACTCGAAAAAGCTGGAATCGTAGCGGTGCCGGAATTCTTACTGATAAAGCCTGTATTGCCCGAAATGACCATTCTACTTGCATTATTTAAAATAAGGATTGGTGTATTAACATTACCAAGTAGATCACAACCAACAACAGTAGTCTTGCTGCCATCGTAAGTCTTGACTCCATAGTATTGAGTTGCTGGTTGGTTGATTGGATTATTGTGATCGTCTCCAATGCAACAGCCGGTGATAATACAAGTCCCGCCTGAAATCTCGATGCCGGAAAAGGTTTGTGCTAGTGAGTGTGTAAAATCGGTGTTGATCAAGAAATTGTTATTAACAATTCGACAACCTGTAATCATAACTCGATTAAGTAGTGAAGTGCCGGCAAGAGCAATGCCCGATGCGTAACATTGATTGATGGTGCACCCTGTAATCCTGACATCGATATTTTCTTTTAAGAGAATTCCATAGCCGTCTAATTTAGGTACGATTAAAGCCCCATTGGAATCTCGAGGCCCCGTCGGGCTGCCACCAGCGACTTGAATATTCACGTCGGTGAGTGTATTATTGAGTCCCCTCGAATTTAGAGTGATTGCGTTACCCCCATCTTCTCCAATATAACCACCCAATAACGAAAATTCATTAATATCTGCTGCGGACCCATCAATAAAGATTCCTCCTAGTGTATTATTAAAGGTGTATGGCTGGATCCAAGGATTTAGAGTAATAAATGCAGGATCTCCGGAGATATGACCATTCAAAGGAACTGATTTAACGTGATAACCGTATCCCTTGTTGGCTTCTGAAATAGTATTGATCAGAATCCATTGGATTTCATTACTATAGATTGAGTTTTGCATAAAGAAGCCATCAGATGCGCACTTTACAGCAATACAATTTTGAATAACACCCCAGGAAACTCGACCTAAGTTAAATGCAATATCATGTTTGACAACATAGACATTGTAAATTAGGCATTGAGCAATTGATGCAATATTTATCCCATTTGCCCCGGAACCTGCTGGAGGTGTAGTATTCCGATTGATTGTCAAATCGTGTAGAGTAAAAAAATTGTAGGTTGTATTTGTGATTGAAATAATAGAATTTGTCGAAGATCCGGTTGTCAATGTGGTCGCACCACATCCAGCGCCATAAAGTTTGGAATTGTCACGTGTAATATATAAAGGGGAATTCAGCAAATATATACCAGCAGGAAGGTATACATTGCTAAAATTATCTAAAGCTCTCTGAATAGCAGGAGCTGAGTCCGTTGCTCCTGAATTATCTGCTTGAAGGAACACATATCCACTTGGGTAATATGTTGGAGGTACAAGAACATTAATATCATTACTGATAGCCATGTTGCGACTCCTAAGTGCTGATTGCGGGTGACCACGGGAGGCATCTTACCTTGCTGAGATTGTAAGGTCAAGTTGGCGTTGACAATTTTCACGATTTTGGTGAGAAGTCGATTCGCGTTCGCCCAAACTCCAACAACATCTTGGTCCTTTCCAGACCCGGGGGCAAGTAGATGGCCAGCCTCATGCTTTCCCAGAAGGAAGAGATTCTCGCCAAGATTGCCAATCACCCATGGATCCACACCATCGACCTCGGCCACGGCGTGACGACGCCCGGGATGTGGCGCGCCTCGGATCAGCAGCACATCATGAGGGCCATCGACCGGGTCGATTTCGGCGGCAAGAAGGTCCTCGATATCGGCTGCCTCGACGGCCTGTTCACGTTCGAGGCCGAACGCCGCGGGGCCTCCCGGGTCTACGCGACCGACCTCGTCTCCCAGGTCTATCCGCCGCGCGACACGACCTTCCAGGTGGCGCACAAGATTAAGAAGTCGAAGTCCACCTACCACCCCGACGTCTCCGTCTTCGACGTGGGGAAGCTCAAGGTCAAGGACTTCGACGTCGTCCTCTTCCTGGGGGTGTACTACCACCTCCGCGACCCGCTCCTCGCCATCGCCCGGCTCCGCCAGGTCATGAAGGACGGGGCGTTGATGGTGATCGAGGGGGAGGTCTTCCCCGAGGTCGAGGACGCGTCGGCCCAGTTCTACTACCGGCGACACTTCGCCTTCGACCGGTCGAACTGGTGGGTGCCGTCGATCCCCTGCCTCCGCGAATGGGTCGAGTCGTCGTTCTTCCAGATCGTCGAGGAGATTCCCGCCCCGGAGACCTACTGCCATCGCAACGGGCCGCACCAGCTCAACGGGCGGCATACCCTGATCGCCCGCGCGGTGTCGCGGAAGGACCGCAACTGGTCCTTCCCCGACCCCGAGTTGAAGAAGTTCGACCTCACCGACTACGCGGCAGACCCCACCAATGAGACCTCGGAGCTTCCCTCCTGAGAGGAGATCGGGCGGGCGGGCGACGATCGCCACGCCCGCCCACTCGCATTGGTCAGGACGAGGCCGGGGGGCCGCTGAACGGGTTCGGGTCGTGGTCGCCGAGGCCCCCCTTGAGGGGGACCTTCCGCTCCGGCCTGGGGACGGGCGGGGTGTCGTCCCCCTCCCCGTCTCCCTCGGGCTCGGGGGCGGCGTCGGGGAGGGGCCTGAGTGAGAGGCTGATCTTCTTCGCCTCGGGCTCGATCTTGAGGATCCGGACCTCGACCTCCTGCTCGGGCTTGACGATGTCCGCGACGCGGCGGACCCGGTTCGGCGACAGCTCGGAGATGTGGACGAGGCCCTCGATCCCGGGCTCGAGCTCGACGAACGCGCCGAAGTCCATCAGGCGGGTGACCCGCCCTCGGTAGCTGTGGCCGCGCTCGAACTTGTCCTCGACGAGGTCCCAGGGGCTCGGCATGAGCTGCTTCAGGCCGAGGCCGACCTTCTGGGTCGTCCGGTCGATCTTGAGGACCTTGACCTCGACCTGCTGGCCGACCTTGAACAGGCCGGCGACGTCCTTGAGGCGGACCCAGCTCATGTCGCCGATGTGGAGCAGGCCGTCGACCCCGCCGACGTCGACGAAGGCGCCGAAGTCCTTGATCGACCGGATCGTCCCGGTGCGGACCTGGCCCTCCTCCAGCTCCTTCCAGGTCCGCTCGCGGGCCTCGGCGCGCTCCTGCTCGAGCAGGTCGCGGCGGGAGACGACCAGGTTCTTCTCGCGCTGGTTGGCCTCGGTGACGATCACCTTGAACTTGTGGCCGACGTAGATCGCCGCGTCCTCGACCCGGTTGATATCGATCTGGCCGATCGGGAGGAAGCCGCGGATGCCGTCGACCTCGACGTCGAGCCCGCCCTTGTTCACCTTGGTGACGCGGGCCTCGACGATCAGGCCGCGGCGGAGGTTCTCCCAGTTGGCCTCGACCGCGGCCCCCTTGAGGCTGAGGATCAGCAGCCCCTCGGCGGTGTCGAAGTGGTCGACGTGGGCCTCGACGAAGTCGCCGGGGCTGGGGATCGCGTCGCCGAACTGCTCGACGGGGATGACGCCCTCGCTCTTGGCCCCGAGGTCGAGGAAGACGGTCTTGCCGCGGACGCCGATGACCTTGGCCCGCTGCGGGCCCTGGCGGGTCTCCTGGCCGACCCCCCCCTTGGGGACGTGGGCCCGGTCCTCGGCGCGGGTCCTGGGGCCGGAGCTGCCGACGTCGAGGGCGTCGGCGTCGAAGCCGGCCATCGCGGCCTCGAGCTCGGCGTCGAGGTCGGGGTCCCACTGCCGCTTGAACGAGACCTCGGACGGCTTGGGCGCGGGGGCGCCCGTGGCCGCCTTCATCGCGGCGTCGATCTGCTCGTCGATCGGGTTCGGCCTGGTGAAGTCGGACATCGTCGGAGATCCAATCCGTTGCGTGCGAGGCGACGCGATTCGGTTCGTCACGGGGCGGCGGTCGCGGACGGCCGCCCGGCGCCCATGATACCCGACGCCGGTCTCAGGGGTCGACCAGTTCGAGGGTCGCCCAGAGGCTCGGGTCCTCGCCGATCGGGAAGTCGCGGCCGACGGTCAGGAAGCGGTCCTCGCGCTCGAGGTCGGTCACCTGGTAGGCGAAGCCCAGCCTCCGGTTCGTCTCGGGGTCGAACCCGTTGAGGGCCCCGGCCGGGAGGAAGGCCTCGAGCCTCCAGCCGCCCCGGATCGGGTCGGCGCGGGCGGTGATGGTCGCGAGGTCGGCCGTCGGCGCGTCGGCCTGGGCGCGGGCGATCGGCTTCTGCGACGCGACGACGGCGAGCCCCTCGCGCGACGGCCGGAGCACGAAGCCGAACCGGTGGCAGAACCGGGTGGCGCGGTGGATCGTCCGGGTGTCGCGGGTGTCGATCCAGAGCTGGACCCCCTCGCCCGCCGACTGGCCCAGTGGGTCGCGCGTGACCGGCCCGAGCTTGCCCGTCACCTCGGCGGCCACGGCCAGGCCCGACGGGTTCCACGCCGCGCGGACGGTCGCCCACGACGGCTCGCCCGCGAGCGCGGCGGTGTCCGGCAGGAGGCACGAGTCGGGCAGGTCGAGGAGCCGCCCCTTGGGGCGCGGCAGGGCATCGACCCGGCGGCAGGGGATCTCCAGGCGGAACCAGAACGTCTGCGGGAGCAGCGGCGTGGACATCGGGTGGGGCTCCGTCCCGGCCGGGAGGGCCTCAATCGAGGTAGTTGTCGACCTTCGGCTTGGGGGCGAGGAACGGCGGCTTCACGAGCGCGGCGATGAGCATGCTCACGCCGACCGCGACGAAGAGGGCGGCGAGGTTGTAGCCGAGCAAGGCCCAGACGCCGACGCCGATGGTCCAGATCGCCCCCTGGAAGGCGTACCAGCCCCGCCCCTCGGCCAGGCCCTGGACGATCGACGTCGCGCCGATCACGAACATGATCCCCGGCCAGAAGCCGACGACGAAGAGCAGGCCCAGGCCGATCATGAAGACCGCGCCGGAGACCTCGTTGGCACGCGTCGCACTCATGTACATCGGAGATCCCTCGCGGCTGCGGACGTTGGGTGGTCGACCGATCCTGGACCAATCTTCGGATCCCGCGGCCGGATATTCAGCTTCGGTCACACGGGCCGGGGCCCCCGCCGATCCGGCCGAGGAGGTTGACCATCTCGATGGCGACGAGCGCCGACTCGGCCCCCTTGTTGCCGCCCTTGAGGCCCGACCGGTTCAGCGCCTGCTCGACGTCCTCGGTGGTGAGGATCCCGAAGACGATCGGGACCCCGGTGGCGAGGCTCGCCTGCATGACGCCCGAGGCGGCCTGGCCGGCGACGTGGTCGTAGTGCGACGTCTCGCCCCGGATCACGCAGCCGAGGCAGACGACGGCCGCATAGTGGCCGCCCTCGGCCAGCCGTCGCGCGACGAGGGGGACCTCGAACGACCCGGGGACCCACGCCACGTCGATCCGGTCGGCCGCGACCCCGTGGCGGACGAACGCGTCGATGCAGCCGGCCAGCAGGGCCCGGGTCACCGTCTCGTTGAACCGGGCGACCGCGACGGCGAACCGGCCGGCGGGGGGGGAATAATCACCTTCGAAGGTCGGCATCTCGCGTGTGGTCCCGGGGGGCGTCGGGCTGCCATCGTCGTCGGGGGGCGATCGCGTCAGGCGGGGGGCGCCGGAGGGCCGAACTTCGCGCCGATCCAGGCCTTCAGGTCGCGATACCAGGCGGAATCGAACCGGGAACGGCCCAGGGCCAGGGCATCGAGGACCAGGGCCGGCGTGAGCATGGGCAGGGCGAGACTCCGCTCGATCGGCTCGTAACCCCCTCCGACCAGCCGGTCGAACCGGAGGGTCTCCTTCCTCGCGTGATACCTCCAGACTTCGGGGACGCCGAGGGCGGCATAGACGGGGAGCCTCCCGCGGGACGAGGCCCGGTTGTCGACCTCGACCCAGAGGTCCGGCGGCGGGTCGCCCGCGTCGAGGTCGATCCCCTGCTTGCCGACCAGGCGATCCGCGTGGGCGAGGTAGAAGCTCTGGTCGGCCTCTCGACCGTGGCCGCCCCCGGGCCTGTCGCCGCGCCTCCGGAAGGTCGTCGAGGCCGCGCCCGTGCAGGGAATCTCCAGCTCGCCGGCGAGGATCGTGACGAAGATCCCGAGCCGATGCGAGGGGACTTCGTGGATGAACTCCGGCGACATCAGCTTCAGGGTCCCGTCGTGGAAGGTCATCCGGAGATGGGCGTTGCCGCGATCGGCGCGGAGCCGGACATACTCATCATAAGAGACGCCCCGGAGGACCGTCGCCGCCGGTATCCGAATGACGCGGGGCGGGGTTGCCGCCGTCGTCGCCGGGGGCGTGGCCGGGGCCGGGGGGGACTCGCGCGCCGTCGCCATGGTCGGTCGCCTCACGACAGGTTCATGCTCATGAGGAACTCGGCGTTGGACTTCGACTTCCGCATCCGGCCGGTGAGCAGCTCCATCGCCTCGACGGGGTTCATGTCGTTCAGGACCCGCCTGAGGATCCAGACCCGGCGCAGCTCCTCGGGGTCCATGAGCAGCTCCTCGCGGCGGGTGCCCGAGCGGTTGACGTCGATCGCCGGCCAGACGCGCTTGTCGACCAGGCGGCGGTCGAGGTGCAGCTCCATGTTGCCGGTCCCCTTGAACTCCTCGAAGATCACGTCGTCCATCCGGCTGCCGGTCTCGATCAGGGCGGTGGCCAGGATGGTGAGGCTGCCGGCCTCCTCGATCTTCCGCGCGGCGCCGAAGAACCGCTTGGGCTTCTGAAGCGCCGAGGCGTCGATGCCGCCGGTGAGGATCTTGCCCGAGTGCGGGGCCTCGGTGTTGTAGGCGCGGGCGAGCCGGGTGATCGAGTCGAGCAGGATCACGACGTCGCGGCCGAACTCGACCATCCGCTTGGCCTTCTCGATCACCATCTCGGCGACCTGGATGTGCCGCGAGGCGGGCTCGTCGAAGGTCGAGGAGATCACCTCGGCGGTCGGCCCCTTGACCGACCGCTCCATGTCGGTGACCTCCTCCGGCCGCTCGTCGATCAGGAGGACCATCACGTAGGCTTCGGGGTGGTTCTTCAGGACGCTGTTGGCGATCTTCTGGAGCAGGATCGTCTTGCCGGTCCGCGGCGGCGCGACGATCAGCCCGCGCTGGCCCTTGCCGATCGGGGTGACGATGTCGACGACCCGCATGTTCAGCTCGTCGGCGCCGGTCTCGAGGATGATCCGGCCGCTCGGGTGCATGGCGGTCAGGTCGTCGAAGCCGACCTTCTCGCTCAGCTTGTCGGGCTCCTCGTAGTTGATCGCCTCGACCCGGAGCAGGGCGAAATAACGCTCGTTCTCCTTGGGGGGCCGGATCTGCCCGGCGACGATCGCGCCGGTCTTGAGGCCGAAGCGGCGGATCTGGCTGGGGGAGACGTAGATGTCGTCGGGGCAGGGCAGGTAGTTGTAGTCGGGGCTCCGGAGGAACCCGAAGCCGTCGGGGAGGACCTCCAGGGTCCCCTCGCCGTACATCAGGCCGTTCTGCTTGACCCGCTCCTTGAGGATCTTGAAGATCAGGTCCTGCTTCTTCAGGCCGGTGTACTCGACCACGCCCTCCGCCTTGGCGGTGCGGATCAGCTGCGGCATGGTCATCTTCTGCAGCTCGGTGAGGTGGATCTCGCCGCGCTTGATGTCCTCGTAGCGCTCGTGCAGGGCGTCGTCGCCGAAGGTGTCGTCCTCGATGTCGGGGAACGGCGCCTGGGGGTCGGCGGGGGCGAGGCCCACGGCGGCGTCCCGACGGCCGGCCGGCTCGAACTCGGGCGGGAGGGGATCGTAGGCGTCTTCGCGATCCGGCTCGCGTGCCGGGGCGGCGAGGGGCGGTGCCGGCTCCACGCGTTCGTCTCGCTCTCGGGCCGGGGGGGCCTCGCGGTTGGCCCGCTCGCGCGAGGAGAGCCGCTCGCGGACGGAGATCCCCATCCCGTCGCGCTCGCCCCGGGAGGCGGCCGGCGACTGGGCCCGGTAGCGGTCGGGGGCCGCGGCCGGTGCGGGCTCGTGATCGGCGGGCGGGGCGGCGGGCGTCGCGGCGTCGGCCGGCTCGACGGCCGGCCCGTCGTCGAGGACGGCCGGGGCGGGCGCGGGGGCGGAGAGCCCGGCCCGGGAGCGGAGGCGGGACGTCCCGGTGGTCTCGCGGCGGGGGCGAGTTTCGTTCGGCATGGGGGTCAAGACTCCTCGGGTTCGTTCCGTTCCATTCCGTTCCGTTCCGCGCGAGGGGGGCGAGCGGGGGTCTGCCTCGCTCGCCGAGCCGACGGGGCCCCTGGGTGTCGCCGGAGGAGGGTTCCAAGGTCGAAGGGTCGTGTGGAGGGGCCGGGTCGGCGGAGGTCGATCATGGGTCGCGCGTGCGGGGCTGGCCGTCGAGGGGCCGCGCCGGCCCGGGTCAGGCCGAGGGGCGGGGTCGGGGGCCGCCGGGCCGGCCGCGGGCCGATCGGGTCGGGACGAACGAGGCCCACCACGAGGCGACCGCCGCGCGGAAGGCCCCGGGCTCGGCGTCGTTGACGACGACGTGGTCGGCCCGGTCGCGCTTCTCCGGCAGCGGGGCCTGCGCCTGCTCGCGGGCGTCGAGGATCTCGGCCGTCCAGCCCCGCTCGGCCTCGAGCCGGGCGAGCCGGAGGTCGCGCGGGGCATCGACGAAGATCACGGCGTCGCAAAGGCTATTCCACCCGGCCTCGAACAGGATCGCCGCGTCGAGGACGACGCCCGGCAGGCCGTTCCTCCCGGCGCGGGCGATCGCCCGCTCGAAGGTCTTCCGCATCGGCGGGTGGAGGATGGCTTCGAGGTCGCGGCGGGCGGCCGGGTCGGCGAAGACGATCCGCCCGAGGGCCGACCGGTCGACCTCGGGCTCGGACTCCGCCGGGGCGTCCGGGGCCGTCGGCCGGAGCACGCCGGTGCCGAACCGGCCGACGACCAGGTCGCGGGCAGGCCGCTGCGCGAGCAGGGCGTGGCCGATCGAGTCGGCGTCGAGGACCTGGAGGCCCGACCCGGCGAGGGCCGTCGCCGCGAGGCTCTTGCCCGAGCCGATCCCGCCGACGAGCCCGACGACCGGGATCGGGCCGTTCGCCCAGGGGCCGCGGGGGCGGGGGGGCGTGTGCGGGCGGGGTCGTCTCGGCTTGTGGCGTGAGGAGTGGGCCATGACGGGTCGGTCGGGTGGGGCTCGCCGCCGGGGCACCCGGCTCGGGCGTCGGCCGACGTGACGTGAGGTGTGGGAGGAGTCCGGCGACGCGGTCGGGTCGATCGGAGGCGGCCGGGACGGGCACGATGCGGTCGGGGGCGGTTCGCGGTGTCGGGGGCGCCTGCCCGAGGGCCGGACGCGCGGCGGCGAACTGGAGGGCGGGGCCGGATTAATCGATGTTGGGTTGTCGTCGGCTCGAAGGGGACGAGGGCCGGTACGGGCCTCGGCGAGAGGCAGACCCCGGATCGCCGCCGCGAGGGCGGCGGGCCCGACGAGCGGAGGGGAGGACGATCGGCTCGGCCTCGGGGTCGGATCTAGGACGGAGGTCGTCGGGCCTCGGATGGATGTATCCGTTTATACGCCACTCCCCACCCATCCGCAACCGATTTCGTCCGCCCCGCCCCATTTTCGGCGGGGGGCCGGCGGGCGCTCATCCGATCTCCTTGACGTCCAGCCAGTTCGGCCCCGAGGCGATGTCGACCTCCAGCGGGACCTTGAGCGCGAGCGCCGAGGTCATCGCCGACCGGACGATCGCCGCGAGGGGCGCGACCTCGTCGTCCGGCACTTCGAAGACCAGCTCGTCGTGGATCTGCAGGAGCATCCGCGCCCGCAGCCCGGCCTCGCGGACGCCGCGGTCGACCAGCAGCATCGCCCGCTTGATCAGGTCGGCGGCCGAGCCCTGGATCACGGCGTTGACCGCGGTCCGCTCGGCGAGGTTGAGGTTCCGCCCGGTCGTGTTCTTGATCCCGCTGATGGCCCGACGCCGGCCGAGGATCGTCTCGACCCGGCCGGTCGCCGCCGCCGACTCGAGGGTCCTCGTCATGAACGCCTCGACGCCCGCGTACTCGGCGAAGTAGGCGTCGATGAACGCGGCGGCCTCGGCCTGCGTGATCCCCAGCCGGCTGGCCAGGCCGAACGGCTTGATCCCGTAGATCACGCCGAAGTTCACCGTCTTGGCCACCCGGCGCTGGTTCGCGTCGACCTGCGACTCGGGGACCTTGAAGATCCGCGACGCGACCGCCGTGTGGATGTCGTGCCCCTCGGCGAAGGCGCGGACCAGCGCCGGGTCGTCGGTGTAGTGGGCGAGGACGCGGAGCTCGATCTGCGAGTAGTCGGCCGTCAGGAGCGACCAGCCGGGGAACCCCGCCACGAACGCCTGGCGGATCTGGCCGCCGTTCTCGGAGCGGATCGGGATGTTCTGGAGGTTCGGGTCGCTCGAGCTGAGCCGACCGGTGGCGGTGACCACCTGGTTGAACGAGGCGTGGACCCGCCCCTCGGCGTCGGCCAGGCTGGCCAGCGAGTCGAGGTAGGTGCTCTTGAGCTTGGCGAGCTGCCGGTGCTCGATCAGGAGCCTCGGCAGCGGGTGCTTCGCGGCGAGCTCCTCGAGGACCTCGACGTCGGTGCTCGGCTCGCCGCCCGGGGTCTTCTTCCAGGAGGGGAGCTTCAGCTCGTCGAAGAGGACCTGGCGGAGCTGGGGCAGCGACCCGATCTGGAACGGGCGGCCGGCCTCGCGGTGGATGCCCTCTTCGAGGACCTGGAGCTTCTCGGCGAAGTCCTTCGAGAGCGCCTGGAGCCGGCCGACGTCGACCCTGACGCCCAGGGCCTCCATCTCGGCGAGGACCCGGATCAGGGGCCGCTCCAGGTCGGCGTAGAGCGGCCAGAGGCCCTCCTCGCGCACCCGGGGGGCGAGCACGGCCTCGATCCGCCAGGTGGCGTCGGCGTCCTCCCCGGCGTACCGGGCGACCTTGGCGACCTCGACCTGGTCCATCGTGACCTGGGCCTTGCCCTTGCCGATCAGCTCGGCGATCGGGATCATCGTGTGGTCGAGCAGCCGCCGCGAGAGCTGGTCGAGGCTGTGGTTCCGCTCCCCCGACTCGAGCAGGTAGCTCAGGACCATCGTGTCGGTCACCGGCCCGCCGATCTCGATCCCGGCCCGGCGCAAGACCAGCATGTCGTACTTGAGGTTCTGGCCGACCTTCTCCGTCGCCGGGTCGGTCAGCGCGGGGCGGAGGGCCTCCAGCACGAGGTCGGGGTCGAGCGTCCTGTCGAAGACCGGCCCGCGCACCGGGATGTAATAGGCCTCGCCCGCTTGCCACGAGAACGAGAGCCCGACGAGGTCGGCCCGGAGCGGGTCCAGCGCCGTCGTCTCGGTGTCGACGCAGAACCGGGGCTGCCGGCCGAGCCGGTCGACGAACGCGGCGAGGGCCTCGGGCGTGTCGACCGTCGTGTAGGCATACTCCCAGGGCTGCTCGGGCTCCTTCTCGTCGTCGCCGATCTCGGCGAGGAAGCCGTGGAAGCCGGACTCGACGCAGATCGCCTTGAGCGCCCTGTTGTCGAACGAGCCGACCCGGAGGGCGTCCCAGTCCAGCGCCAGGGGCAGCTCGGTCTCGAGCCGGATGAGCTGGCGGCCGACCTTCATCGTGTCGACGTGGGCCCGGAGGTTCTCCTTCCGCTTGGCCCCGGAGACCTTGTCGATGTTCTCCAGGAGGCCGTCGATCGTCCCGTATTCCTGGAGCAGGGCGGAGGCGGTCTTGAGGCCGATGCCGGGGACGCCGGGCACGTTGTCGACGGCGTCGCCGGTCAGGGTCAGGAGGTCGATCACCTGCTCGGGGGCGATCCCCCAGTCGGCCTTCAGGCCCTCGACGTCGAGGGACTTGCCGGTCCGCAGGTTGAGGATCCGGGTCTGGCCGTCGAGGAGCTGGCGGGCGTCCTTGTCGGCGGTGCAGATGACCACGTCGAGCCCGCGCTCGGCCCCCCGACGGGCGAGGGTGGCGATCACGTCGTCGGCCTCGGCCCCGGCGTGCATCAGGACGGGGACGCCGAACGCCTCGACGACCCGGCGGATCACGGGGATCTGCACCCGGAGGTCCGAGGGCATCTCGGAGCGGTTCGCCTTGTAGTCGGCGAAGAGGTCGCTGCGGTCGACCCGCCCCGCGCCGTCGAAGGCGGCGGCGAGGTAGTCGAGCTTCCGGCCCTTGAGGATGTTCAGGAGGTCGCGGAAGATCCCGAAGACGGCGTTGGTCGGCTGGCCGGCGGGGCCGGTCATCGTCGGGATCCCGTGGAAGACCTGGTAGATCAGCGAGTAGGCGTCCAGGATGTAGAGAGTCGGTCGGTCGGCCATGGGGGACGCCATCGGGGACGGGGCGGGGCGAGGGAGAGGGGGCTCGGCCCGTTCCGTCGTAATCGGAGCCTCGCCGGGGTGTCAAGGGCCTCACTCGACCGCGATCAGGTGGACGCTCCCGCCCGCCCGGTTCGAGACGGCGATCAGCCCCCGTTCGGGCGAGTGGGCGATCCCCAGCGGCCTGGTCGTCGCGAGGTTCGCCGCGCCCCGGATCGGGAGCTTGCCCAGCCGGGCGTGGCCGTCGGCCTTGTGGACGGCCAGGCCGCTCCCGCGGGGCAGGGTCGAGAGGATGAGCCCGTCGGCCTCGACCAGGTCGCCGACCCCGCCGTCGACGTCGACGCGGACGAACCTCTCCCCCTCCAGCCGCCAGTAGGCCGACGCCTCGGGGTCGCCGACGAGCAGGCTGCCGTCCCCGGCCACGGCCAGGGCGTCGGGGCTCCCCGGCGCCGGCACGTCGAGGCGGTCGACGAGCCGAGGGGCCGCGGGATCGGCCAGGTCGAGCCGGGCGACCTGCTCCGGGCCGCGGAGCGAGACCGCGGCGCGGCCGCCGGGCAGCAGGACCAGCCGTTCGGGGTCGTCCTTCGGCCCCTCGAACGCGACCCGCGAGACGGCCCTCGGCGGGCCGGACGCCAGGTCGAAGACGATCAGCGCGGGGGCCGGCCGGTTCCACTCCCCCTCGGCCTTGCCCGAGGTCAGGACGTAGGCATATCTCCCGTCGGAGGAGAGGGCCATGTCGTCGGGGTCCCAGCCGACCCGGACCCGCGAGCCGATCGGGTTGCCGTCGAGGTCGAAGGCCTCCCACCAGGCCTCTTCGAGGTGGCGGGCGTCGGCGTGCGGGCGCTGGAGGACGTAGAGCCGGTCTCCCGAGGCGGCGAGGGCGACGGGCCGGCCTTCGAGCTGGATGTCCCGGACGACCTCCAGGCCCGCCGGCTCGGTCACCCGGGCGAGGACGACCCGCATGTAGCGCGGGCAGGAGACGGCGAGCCTGCTGCCCCCCCCGAGGAAGGCGAGCCGCTCGGCCCGCTGGTGCCCGGTCGCGAGCCGGGCGACCTCGACGAGTCGCCTGCCCTCCGCGACCAGGACCGGCCGACGCCCGGCGTTCAGCCCCAGCGCGGTCCCCCCGGCGACGACGGCCAGCAGGACGACGAGCCCGACCCGGGCCCGGCCGGCGGGCGGGCGCTTCTTGCGGAGGTTGACCTTCGGCTCGGCCCCCGCGGCGATCCGGCCGAGGTTCTTGCGGTGCCGGACGAACAGGAGCGCGAGCATCGCCAGGACCAGGGTGCTCAGGAGCCGATTCCCCCGGGAGAACGGCTCGTCGGTCTGGACGAAGTGGACCCCCACGAAGACGAGGCCCCCCAGGAGCGAGGCCAGCGAGACGAACCGGGTGAGCAGCAGGAAGATGACGAATCCGACCACCGCGCCGAGGCTGGCCGCCGGGTCGAGCGCGGCGACCGCCCCCAGGGTCGTCGCGACCCCCTTGCCCCCCCGGAAGCCGAGATAGATCGGGAAGTTGTGCCCGAGGATCGCCGCCAGCGCGACCAGCGGCGCCAGGTCGGGGACGGCCGAACCGGCCCACCGCGCGACCACTCGGGGGAAGAACAGGGTGGGCAGGAGCCCCTTCGAGGTGTCGAGCGCGAAGACCAGCAGGAAGAACCGGAACCCGAGCGCCCGGCCGACGTTGGTCGCGCCGATGTTCCCCGAGCCGACGGTCCGGATGTCGATCCCGCCGACGCCCCGCGCGACCAGGAGGCCGAACGGGATCGAGCCGATCAGGTAGGCGCACACGACGGCCAGGGCGGAGAGGGTCGGCGTGGTCATTGGTCGCGTCCCACCTCGAGCATCGCGGGCGACGCCTCGGGCCCGTGGAGGAACTGGGCCCGCCGCGACTCGAAGACCTCGTTCGCCGTCGCGTAGTCGTCGTGCCGGCCGATGTCGAGCCAGTAGCAGGGCTGCTTGAAGCAGTGGACGGGCTCGCCCGCCCCCCGCATCGTCTCCAGCAGGTCGGGCATCTGCAACGGCTCCCCCGGCCGGAGGAAGTCCCACGCCCGCGGCGAGAGGACGTACAGCCCCATGCTCACCTCGAAGCGGAACTCGGGCTTCTCGCGGTAGCCGGTCAGGATGTGCGGCGCCCCGGCGAACTCCAGGACGCCGAAGTCGATCCGGACCTCGCGGGGGTACGAGGCGATGGTCGCGGCGGCCTGGCCGTCGACGTGGAACCGGTACATCGCGGCGAAGTCGAGCGTCGTGAGGATGTCGCCGTTCAGGACGAGCACCGGCTCCTCCGGGCGCTGGAGGAGGCAGAGGCCGCCGGCCGTGCCGAGCGGGGTCACCTCGCGGCGATACCCGACCCGCGTGCCGAACCTCCGGCCGTCGCCGAAGAACGACTCGATATGCTCGGTCATGTAGCCGGTGATGACCGTGACATCCCGGAACCCGAACCGGGCGAGCTGGCGGAGGACGACCTCCATGATCGGCATCGGCTCGTCGATCCCCAGCGGCATGAGCGGCTTGGGGAAGACGGCCGTGAACGGGCGGAGCCGCGTCCCCTTACCGCCCGCGAGGATGATCGCCTTCATGGAGTCGGCTCGTCTCTCGGGCCGTCGGCCCGTCCGGGGTGGAGGGATGGGGGTCGTCGATCCGGGCCGATCGGCCCCTCGACCTCGCCTCGGCCACCCGGGCGAAGACGTCGAGGAGCCGCCCGACGTGGCGGTCGAACGACTGCTCGCGCCCGAGCCGGGCCGCGGCCGTCGACATCGCCGCCCGGGCCCGGTCGTCGGCCATCCGGTCGAGGGCGTCGGCCAGGTGGGCGCGGGCGTCGGGGTGGGTCACGACGAACCCCTCGCGGCCCTCGGTGATCACCTCCCCCGCGCCGTTGCAGGCGGTGGTGATCACGGGGAGGCCGCAGGCCAGGGCCTCGAAGACGACCAGCGAGCACGGGTCGTAATAGGTCGGCAGCACGAAGAAGTCGCTCGCCCAGAACGGGGGCCGGATGTCGGCCTGGAAGCCGGCCAGGTGCACCGTCGCCGCCAGGCCGAGTTTGGACGCCAGCCTCCGGTAGGGGCCGACCTCGCCCCCGCCGCACGCGACCAAGTGGATCGGCCGGCCGGCCGGCTCGCGCCTCGCCCGCAGCGCGAGCGCCTGGAGCAGTGGGCCCAGGCCCTTCAGCGCGTAGTTGTGCCCGACGAACAGCCCGACGAGGGCGTCGGGGCCGAGCCCGAACCGGGCGCGGAACGCGCGGCGGGTGGTTGATGGGTCGGGCACCGCCAGGCGGTCGGCGTCGATGGCGTTGGGGATCACGTCGATCCGGTCGCGCGAGACCCCTTGATACCGCTCGAGGTGGCCGCGGACCATCCCGCTGACCGCGACGATTCGCGTCCCCCGCGACGGGTCGTACTGCCTCGCCTCGATGGCCCGGTAGATCCACCGCTTCGGGTTCGCCGCCTTGCCCGCCTGGTACGCCCGACGACGCCACCCGGGGGGGAACCGTCGGGAGTTGGCCTCGAGACTCGCCGCGTGGACGCCACCCTGGGGAATGAGCACATCCTGGTGCCAGGTGTTGATGAAGCCGACCGTGCAGTCGAACGAGCACCCGGCCCCGCGGAGCGCGGCCTCCGAATGGCGCGCGAAGTTCCAGGTCCGACCCCACCGCGACAGCCCCGGCGCGGGGACGTGGTGGGTCGTCAGGCCGGGCGGGAGGCGGTCGTCGCGCCAGGATTCGGCGAAGAGGTCGACCCGGTGGCCGGCCCGGAGCAGCCGGGTGCAGAGGTCGACGACGTAGGTCTCGGCCCCTCCCCGGGTCGGGTCGACGCGTCGAGCGTTCAGGGCGATCCTCATCATGCGGCGGGGTCCTCAGGCCGATCGGCCGGCCGGCCGGTTGTGCGACAGGTAGCGGGCGGCCTTGGACCGGACGGCCTTCGCCTCCAGCCGCGGCCGCGCCAGGCGCATCCGGGCCCGGTAGTGCTTCCAGAACCGGAGCCGGTCGCGGTCGTCGATCCCGGCGACCCCCGCCGTCGAGTAGAGGAGCTGGCCCAGGTCCTTCCACCGCCACCGCCAGGCCGTCCACCGATGGGTCGCCAGCCGGTGGAGGTCGATCAGGGTGACGCGACCCCCCGCGGGCCGCGCGGGGTCGAGGAAGTAGTGGCAGAGATAGAGGTCCTTGTGGAACGATCGCGACGCGTGCAGCCGCGCGGCGATCGCCGCCATCTCGGCGACGACCTCGCGCTTGAGGCGGGCGAACTCGACGGCCCCGAGCGACCCCGCGAGCCGGGGGATGACCCGGTTGACCTCGTCGGCCCCCGCCAGCTCGGCGACCATCAGGAACCCGCGGAGCCGGCCCCACGGCCCGACCTCCTCGCCCGCCGCGACGACCTCGGGGACCGGGATGCCCAGCGACCGGGCCCGCTCCAGGTGCCGCCACTCGGCCGTGGCCGGGGTCCGGCCCAACCCCGGGGAGACCAGCGCCGCCAGCCGAGACGTCCACGGCAGGCGGTCATGCCGCTTGAGGTAGACCGCGAGCGGACCCGCCGGGGTGTCGATCCGGACCCGCGACGTCGTCCGGCCCTGCTTGGCGTGGATCCGGTCGGCCGGTCCGAGGGAATCGAGCGCGGTGGCCAGGTCGGCCGGCAGCGAGCCCCGGTGCCGCTCGGCCAGCCAGGCCCAGCGCGTCCCCCGCGTCAGGCGATCGAGGAAGGTCCCGACGCTCAACGGTTCATCCCCCGCCACGAGTCGGGCCGGGCGAACCGGAAGACCTGGACCCCGACCCCGGCCTCGCCCGAGCGGTCGGGGAACTCCGCCACCGGCGTCCCCGCGTAGGCGAGGATCGCCCGCAGGGTCGCGGCGCGTCGGCTCCTGGCCTTCAGCTCGTCGGTCCCGACCACCACGTAGGCGAGGCTCGCGTCGGTCAGCGCCTGCCGGACGTGCCAGTAGTCGTAGCCCCGGCCTTCGCCCCGGACGAACATCGCCCAGCCGCGGGTGTCGAGCACCGACTGGTTCGGCCCGGCGTTCGTCCGGAGCCATTGGCCGGCCGAATAGTGGCCCCAGCGGCTCGGGTGCATCGCCCGGACCTGGACCGTCGCGCCCAGGCCGATCATCGCCGCGAGGCCGAGGATGGCCAGCCGCCGCGTCGCGGCCGGGCCCAGCCCTCGACGCGCCGGGAGGTCCCGGGCCCACGCCCAGAGGCCCGCCCCCGCCCACGGGACGGTCGCCGCGACGATCGTCAGCGCGTGCCTTCCCGAGAGGTAGCCGAGCCCGGTCGCGTGCCGGATCACGATCGCCGCGAACAGGACGAGGTAGACCCCGACCAGCCGCCGCCCGACCGTCGAGCCGTCGAGCCGGCCCGCGGCCACGACGCCCCACGCGACGAACGGGAGCATGACCCAGCCGAAACCCTCGGACCACTGCTGGACGAGCCGGATAGCCGTCTTGCCGGCCGAGCCCTTGAGCCGGGGGTCGGCCCCCTCCTCCTTCGGGGCGAAGTCCCACCGGGGGTCGTCCAGTCCCGGCGGCATCGACGGCCGGGCCGTCCGGACCGACCGGGCCGAGTGGCCGATCGACGCCGCGTTCCGCAGCGACAGCTTCTCGGAGACCTCGCCCTTCACGAGGGCATACGACCCGACCAGCGTCAGGGCCGCGACCCCCAGAACGGCGACCCGCGCGAGCAGCGGCCGGACGAGGTCCGTCGCGGAGGCCCGGCCCTCGCCCGGCCGGAGCCGGGCGATCGCGTGCGAGAAGGCCGGGCCGATCGCGGACCAGACGGCGGTCACGACCACCGCGACCGGGACGACGAGGATCTCGGGGCGCACGAGATAGCCGAGCCCGGCCGCCAGCCCGGTGCCAACCCAGGCCGACCGGCGGCCGGTCCGGAGCGCCACCTCGCCGAGCCGGAGCGCGGTCGCGAAGAAGAGCAGGGCGAGGCTGTCGCTGAGCGTGTCGCGGCCGATCGCCGCCGGGATCGGCAGCAGGGCATAGACGAGCGTGGCCAGCAGCGCCGCCCGCTCGCCGAAGAGGGCACGCGCGAGGCCGAACAGGGGGATCAGGGTCGCGATCGAGGCGAGCGCCGAGACCAGCTGCGCGGCGACCCGCCAGGCGGTCGGCCCCTCGCCCAGCGCCAGGGCGACCGGCGGCTCGGCCAGAGCGATCAGCGCCGAGTAGAGGGGATGCTGGTCCGAGCCGCGGACGACGTCGTCCCAGGGCTGGCGCTGGAAGTCCCGGGCGAACCGGATGAATTTGAGGCCGTCCTGGGCCGGGACGAGGCCGCGCGAGATCCCCAACCCGTGGAGGGCGAAGGCCAGGCCCGCGATCGCGAACAGGCAGCGGCGGGCCATCGATCGGACTCCTCCTGGAGACGACGCGGCGGGCACCGGGCGTGCCTTCGACGCGGGCCGGGCTCCGCCGGCCGGGTCGCATGATAGGTGTTCTCCGCCCCTTGTCAATCGCGACCGCCCCGCGCGGCGGCCCAGAGGTCGGCCAGGCTCCGCTCGAACGAGACCCGCGGCGACCATCCCGTCTCGGCCCGGAGCCGCGAGCCGTCGGCCCGCGAGTCGGCCGGGCCGCCGGGCCGCGCCGGGCCGGGCTCGACCCGGACCTCGCGCCCGGAGAGCCGGATCAGCTCGCGGAGCCCGTCGCCGACGGACCGCGACGACCCGGTCCCCACGTGATAGAGCCCCGGCCTCCCCCGGACGGCGAGCGCCACCAGGGCCTCGGCCACGTCCCGGGCGTCGACGAAGTCGCGGCGGGGGGTCAAATCGCCGACCCCGAGCGTCAGCGGCGCCGAGCCGTCGGCGAGCGCGGCCGCGAACCGGCCGAGGGCCTGGCCCGCCGGCATCCCCGGGCCGATCGGGTTGAAGACCCGCGCGACGATCGCCTCGACGGGGGGCCTGGCCGCCAGGACGACCGACGTCGCGGCCAGCTTCGTCCGACCATAGTCGGTCTCGGGCCGGCACGGCCAATCCTCGCGCACGGGCAGGCCCTCGGCCGGGACCGGGCCCAGCTCGGCCGCCGACCCGGCCGCGACGAGCCGGACGGGCCGGCCCAGGGCCGTCAGGGCGTCGACCAGCCCGAGCGTGGCAACTCGGTTGGCGCGGTCGAGCGCGTCGAGGTCGGCCGGCGGCGTCCGGCCCGCGAGGTGGAAGACGATGCTTGGCCTCAGGTCGGCGAGGACCTGCCGCAGGGATGCAGGTTCGAGCAGGTCTCCGGGGACCCATCGGGCCCCCTCGACGGGACGACGCCCGACCGCGACGGCCTCGACCGGCTCGGCCCGGAGCCGATCGAGGAGGTGTCGGCCCAGGAACCCCGAGCCCCCCGTGACCAGCCAGGTCGGCGGCCGGCTCATCCGGCGAGGCTCGTCGCCGGGGCGAGGAAGCGTTGGGCGGCGCGGTAGACCGAGGCCGGGTCGAGGTCGCGCATGCAGCGATGGTGCCCCTCGGGGCAGGTCGGCCGCTGGCAGGGGCCGCACGCGACCGGGTGGAGCAGGTGGAGCGAGAGCGGGTGATGCGTCCGGGTCCAGGCGATGTGCGTCGGGCCGAAGAGGGTGATCGCCGGCACGTCGAACGCCGGGGCGAAGTGCCTCGGGCCCGAGTCGGTGGTGATCAGCAGCGCCGACCGGCGGACGGCGGCCTTCGACAGCCCGAGGCTGAGGTCCCGGCCCGCCAGGCTGACGACGCGCGGGTGCCCGGCCTTCGCCGCGATCGACCGGGCCGCCTCCCGCTCGGCCGGGCCGCAGAGCACGAGCACGCCGACCCCCGACTCGACCGCGAGCCGACGGGCGAGCGCCGCGAAATGCTCCTCCGGCCAGGCCTTCGCCGGCCCGTACGCCCCGCCCGTGTTCAGGCAGACGACCGGGGCCCCGGGCGGGAGGCCGAGGTCGGCGAAGGCCCGGTCGGCGGCGTCCTCGTCGGCCGGGGTCGTGAACAGCTCGGTCCGGAGCGACCCGACAGGGCAGCCGAGGCGGCGGGCCAGGGCCAGGTAATAGTCGACGATCGGGGTCGGCAGGAACCTCCCCCGACGGTCGCGCGGGGCCGGCAGGCGGTCCGTGAGCAGGATCGACCGCCCGCCTCGGGCGTAGCCGACCCGGCGGGCCGCGCCCGACCGCCAGGCGAGCAGCGCCGAGCGGAACGAGTTCGGCAGCAGGACGACAACCTCGACCCGCTCGCGACGCAGGGCGTCGACCACCGCCCCGGCGCGACGGCCGGGGTCCTTGGATCGGGGGTCGAAGAGGATCCGGCCGTCGAACCAGGGGCCGCCGTCGAGCACGGAGGCGACCCCCGGCCTGACCACCGCGACGATCCGATCCGAGGGGAACCCCGCGCGGAGGGCCCGGAAGGTCGGCGTGGCCATCACCGTGTCGCCGATCAGGTTCGGGCAGACGACGGCGACGGTCATCGCGGGGCCCGCTGGCCCGGCGAGTGCGGGCCGGGGGCCTCGGCCGGGTGGGGCGGGGAGGGGCGGAGCGTGCCGAAGATCCGCCCGATCCGGATCGCGTCGAGCCGGGCGACCACCGCCGCGTGCAGCAGGGGGATCATCAGCTCGTGGTGGCCCGTCAGCGCGATCCCCTCCGCCCCGGGACGGCTCAGGACGTTCAGGAGGCCGCGATATTGCTGGTGGAAGTCGAGGTTCGCGGTCGTCAGGCCGTCGAGCGACCGCCCGAGGTTGCGGACGACCGCGACGGCCTTGAGGAAGACCTCGGGCAGGACCACCGCGCTGCCGAGGTTGAGCCAGACGCCCCCGGCCAGCACGGAGACCGTCTGGCAGAGGCCGCGGAAGTCGTCGAGCGTGGCCTTGCCGAGCGCCGCGCCGTCGAGGCGGGGCGACATGTGAACGATGTCGGTCCCGACGGCGACGTGGACCGTCACCGGGATCCGGGACCGATGCGCGGCGACGAGCAGGCTCGACCCGAGCCCCGGGCCCCCGCACTCGGCGACGACCCGGCCCAGGGCCGCGCCGAGCCCGCACCCCTCCGACGCCGCCAGGACGCACGCCTCGGCGAAGAGGGCGGACGTCTCGCGGGCGAACCCGAACGTGCCGTCCATCAGGCGGGGGCCGACGTCCTCGCTCGTCCGGCCGGCGACGGCCAGCTCGAGGTCGTGGATCGCCGCCGACCCGTTCATCGCCAGCCCGGTCAGGACGCCCCGGCCGATCCAGTCGATCAGGTACGGGCCGCATCCCGTCTTGACCACATGGCCCCCGATCGCGGCGACGACCTCGCGGCCCTGGGAGTGGGCCTCGACGATCGCGTCCCGGAGGCGGCGGAAGCCCTCGCCGGCGAGCTGACGGGGCAGGGCGTCGATCCAGGCGTCGACCGTCGGGTCGGCGGCGAGCGGACGGCCGAGGTCGGCCAGGCCCACCTTGCTCGGGCGGTCGGCGAGCGGCCCGTAGCGGAGGGCCTCGAGGTCGAGGGCGTGACTCTGATGATCCAAGGGACATCCTTTCCCGGGTGAGTCCGCGCGATCGCGCCCGGTCGGCCCGTCAGGACGCCGGCCCGGGCGCGGCCCGCGCGAAGGCGTCGAGCAGGGTCGATTCCCCCTCGATCACCTCCAGCCCGATCCGCACGGCGCGCAGGGGGACGCCGCCGAGGGCCACGGCGCGGAGTTTCACCGAATCCTTCTGGGTGGTCAATGCCACCTCGGCCCCCGACTCGCGGGCCATCGCCGCCAGGTCGGCCACGTCGGCGGCGTCATAGACGTGATGGTCGGGGAAGGCCCGGAAGCCGACCGGCCTGACGCCCAGCCCCTCGACGGTCCGCCGGAATGCCTCGGGGTTGCCGATCCCGCAGAAGGCGACCGCCGCCTTGCCGCGGCTCGACCCGACCGGCTCCTCGGGCCCCCCCGCGACGAGCAGGCCGAGCGGGGCGTGCCGGGCGACGGCCCAGGCGAGCGGGCCCGCGGCCCGCTCGGCCCGGCGACGGATCGCCGCCCGATCGCCGGCCGTCACCAGGTCCCCCTTCGCGAGCACGACGACGCCCGCCCGGCGGAGCGACCCGACCGGCTCGCGGAGGCGCCCGCGGGGGAAGACCCGGCCGAGCCCGAACGGTTCGAGCGCGTCGAGCAGGACGACGTCGAGGTCGCGCGCCAGCCGACGGTGCTGGAAGCCGTCGTCGAGGATCAGCAGCTCGCTCTCCAGCTCCTCGACCGCCGCCCGCGCCAGCCCGGCGCGGTCCCGCCCCTGGAGGTGGGGGACGTCGGGGAGGTTCTCCTCCAGGACCCGCCCCTCGTCGTTCAGGCCGACGGACTGGCCGTAGCCCCGGCTGAGGATCGCGACCCGGAGCCCGAGGGCACGGCCCCGACGGGCGAGGTACTCGACCATCGGTGTCTTGCCGGTGCCCCCGAGCGTGAGGTTGCCCACCGAGACGACCGGCACGCCCGCCCGCTCGACCGGCCGCCAGCCGCGATCATAGCCGAGGTTGCGCACCCCGACCCCGAGGCGATACCCGGCCCCGAGCAGGCCGAGCCCCGCGCGTGCCAGGGCCGGCCCGAGGCCGCGCCGCTCGCCCCGGACCAGCGCCAGGAATCGGGCCTCGTCGAGCCGACGGCCGGGGGGGCTCAGGCCCCCATCGCCTTGATGATGGCCCGCGCCATCTCGCGCGTGCCGACGGCCGTCGGGTCGTCCCGGTCGGCCTTGAGGTCGTAGGTCACGTCCTTGCCCTCGGCGATCACCCGCGCGACGGCCGCCTCCAGCCGCTTGGCCGCGTCGACCTCGCCGAGGTAGTCGAGCATCAGGACGCCCGAGAGGATCAGGGCCGTCGGGTTCATCTTCCACTGGCCCTTGTACTTCGGGGCCGAGCCGTGCGTCGCCTCGAACACCGCGCCCGACTCGCCGATGTTCGCGCCCGGGGCCACGCCGAGGCCGCCGACGAGCCCGGCGCAGAGGTCGGAGAGGATGTCGCCGTACAGGTTCGGCAGGACCAGGACGTCGTACAGCTCGGGCTTCTGCACGAGCTGCATGCACATGTTGTCGACGATCCGGTCCTCGAACTCGATGTCGGGGTAGCCCTTGGCCACCTCGCGGCTGACCTCGAGGAAGAGCCCGTCGGAGAACTTGAGGATGTTGGCCTTGTGGACGCCGGTGACCTTCTTCCGGCCGTACTTCCGGGCGTACTCGAAGGCATACTTGACGATCCGCTCGGTCCCGTAGACCGAGATCGGCTTGATCGAGATGCCCGAGTCGGGGCGGAGGGTCTTGCCGTTGAGCCGCTTGATGTCGGCGATCAGCTCGAGGGTCTCGGGCTTGCCCTTCTCGAACTCGCAGCCGAGGTAGAGGTCCTCGGTGTTCTCGCGGACGATGACGAGGTCGACCTTGTTCGTCATCGGGGTGCGGACGCCGGGGTACTGCTTGCACGGCCGGACGCAGGCGTAGAGGTCGAGCGCCTGGCGGAGGTAGACGTTGACGCTGCGGAAGCCGGTGCCGACGGGCGTGGTGATCGGGGCCTTGAGCGCGACCTTGGTCCGCCGGCACGACTCGAGGACGGCGTCGGGGACCGGGGTGCCGAGCCGGGCCATGACGTCGACGCCCGCCTCCTGGACGTCCCAATCGATCGCGACGCCGGTGGCGTCGATGCACATCCGGGTCACCTCGGCGAGCTCGGGCCCGACGCCGTCGCCGGTGATCAGGGTCACGGGGTGAGCCATGTTCGGTCGTCTCGTGGGGATGCGTCGCGCCGCGATCGGGCGGGCCGGTCGGCCTGGCGGCAGGGTCGGGCGCGGGGACGCGACGGGTCGCGGCTTGCGTCGCCCGAAGCCGGTCGGTTAGGGTGGTTTCCGGACGAGACGCCAAGCTAACCTCCGCCCGTCACCGTCGTCAAGCCGCGCCCGGCCCCCTGCGGGCCCCCGCGGCGATCGCCGACCCGACTGGAGCCGCGCCGGATGATCTGCCCGCCGCTGCCGCCCGACCCGCTCGTCCAGGGATGGATCGCACGGCACCGGAGCCCGACGAGCTTCGTGCTCCACATGCTGGGCATCCCGGCCACGATCGTCGGCGTCCTGCTGATCCCGGTCTACGTGGTCCTGCTCTCGGTCGCCGTCTTCCTGTTCGCCCTGGCGCTGTTCGTCGGGGGCTACCTCGTCCAGTTCCTCGGCCACGCGCTGGAGGGGAGCGACCCGGGCGAGATCATCTACTTCAAGCGCAAGCTCGGGCTGCCGTTCGTCGAGGTGGCCCCGCCCCGGGGCGAGGCCCGGGGCCTGGCGTGGACGCCGCGCCGGCCGCCGGGAACTGCGGGGGCGTCGCCGTCCCGTTGAGGCGACATCGGGCGGGGCGAGGGGCGAGTGCCCGGGTCCGGTTTGACCTAGGCGATGCCCGTCGTTATCCGTAGAATCCGCAAACTCACCTCAAGACGCACGTCCTCGGCCGCCGATACCGTCCGCAGAGTCGATCCGACGGGATCTCCCATCACCGGCCTGTCCGGCGGAGGGGAGGTCACGCCCGGCTCGGACGCGATCGGGCCGATCACACCCAAGGACGGGGAGGACGCGGCCATCGTGAGGTTCTCAGCGACAGTGCGGCCCCGGTCGGGCCAGGGCGGGACACCCCTCACCCGGGGGCGTGCTCTCGGGTACGGCGGCCGCCAAGGGCCGGGACGCTCCGAGCGACAGGGGGCCCCGCGTCACATGGCGCTCTTAGTCAAGGATGGCTTGGCCATGCGATTGACCAATCTCGCGAACCGGTTGACCCTCGCCGCCGCCGCGATCACGGTGGCGGCCTCCGCCGGTTGCCAGCGGCTCCCCTACCTCGACCAGTCGAAGAAGGTGCCGCATGAGAACCTCGGCACGATCGCCGACGAGGACCGGGCCGTCAAGGCCGCGACCTTCACCGACTACACCGGCACGTCGCGGATCCCCCTGCCGAAGCTGGCCAAGCCCCGGACGACGAACGACCCCGAGGCCGAGCAGATCTGGCCGCTGTCGCTCGCCGACGCCATCCGGATCGGCATGGACAACTCCGAGGTCGTCCGCGTCATCTCGCTCGGCGCCCAGGGCATCCCGGTCGGCGGCTTCGAGCCGCAGCCGCTGAACACCGGGGCCGGGGCCGGCATCGCCAGCTCGCTCGGTGCCGGGACCCTCTCCTCGGTCTACGACCCGGCGATCCAGGAGACCCAGATCGCCCAGGCGCTGTCGACCTTCGACGCCAACCTGAACACCAGCCTCTTCTGGGGCCACAGCGTCAACCCGTTCAACAACGGGATCGCCGCCGGCACGATCCCGACCGGCCAGCGGTACCCGATCATCTTCATCCAGGACACCGGCCAGTTCCAGTCGAACCTCCAGAAGCGGACCGCGACCGGGGCCCTCGTCCAGATCTCGCACAACATCAACTACCTCTACTCGAACAGCCCGGGCAACGTCTTCCCCTCGGCCTACACGACGAACACCCAACTCCGGATCACGCAGCCGTTGCTCGGCGGGACGGCCCAGAACCCCTCCGGGCTGGAGGCCAATCGCGCCCCGATCGTGATCGCCCGGCTCAACGCCGACGCCGCGGTCTGGAACTTCAAGGCCGCGATCATGGCCCACGTCCGGTCGATCGAGCAGCAGTACTGGGCCCTCTCGCAGCAGCAGATCCAGCTCTGGAGCCGCGAGACGGCGGTGAAGCTCGGCGAGGAGATCGTCCGCCGCGAGCGGGCCGAGCTCGAGGCCGGCCGCGGGACGACGGCCGACGTCGCCGAGGCCCAGCAGAACCTCGAGCGGTTCCAGCTCGCCTACATCACCGCCACCTCGGACGTGCTCACCACCGAGCGGCAGCTCCGCAACATCCTCGGCCTGCCGCCGGCCGACAACCGCCGGATCATCCCCGTCACGGCGCCGGTCGAGGCCCGGATCGAGCCCGACTGGGACTCGAGCCTGGCGCAGATGCTCGCCTTCCAGCCCGACATCGTCCAGCAGCAGCTCCTCGTCCGCCTGACCGAGCTCCAGCTCCTGGTCGCCCGCAACCAGCTCCTGCCGCAGCTGAACCTCGACGCCCTCTATCAGTTCAACGGCCTCGGCCGGACCCTCGACAAGTCCGAGGGCGTCATGACCGGCACGGCCATCCGCGCGATCGACCCGCTGATCTCGCAGCGGCAGCGGGCCTCGGGCCTGAACGCGAACCCCGGCCTCTACAAAGACTTCCAGCAGTGGCAGATCGGCCTCACCTTCATCGTGCCGATCGGCTTCCGCAACGCCCTGGCCAACACCCGCGCGGCGCAGTATCAGCTGCTCCGCCAGCGGGCCTTCCTCCAGCAGATCGTCCACCAGACCACGCACTCGCTCGCCCGCTTCTTCCTCGAAGTCGACGCCAACTACAAGCAGTTCAAGACCGCCCAGCGGCTCCGCCAGGCGGCCCAGATCCGGCTCGAGTCGGCCCGGGCCTACTACGAGGAAGGCAAGACCGGCTTCACGATCGACCGGCTGCTCGACGCCGTCAGCCAGTACGCCGACGCCATCGCCCAGGAGGCGCAGTTCAAGACGACGTACAACACGTCGATCGTCGCGCTCGAGGAGGCGAAGGGGACCCTCCTGGCCTACGACAACATCGCCGTGGCCGAGGGGCCGAGCCCGCGCAAGGCGTACATCCAGGCCCGCGACCAGCAGGCCGCGCACCGGCAGCTCCACATCCCGCCGGACGGCCCGCAGACGCCGAACCCGCCGGGCGGCCCGAGGATCGCCGACCCCGTGCCGTATCAGGCCCCGCCGAACGCGACCAACAGCGGCCCGAGCCCCATCTTCCCCGCCCCGTCGGGCGTCAACGGCCCGCCCCCGAACGAAGTCGCCCCCGGCGTCCCCGCCGGCGACCGGACCCCGGTCACCCGCAACGCCGACCCGGTCAAGCCCCCCACCGACGGCGGGGTCGCCCCCGCCTCGGCCCTCCCGCCCCTGCCCGGCGAGGACAAGCCCGCCGGGGGAGACGCCCCGCTGAAGGACATCCCGATCGACGTCCCCCTGCCGCCCCTGCCCCCCGGCAGCTGACGGCCGGGGCCGGCCCAGGACGCCTCGTCGACGACCGCCGGCCGGCCGGGGAAACCCGACCGGCCGGCGGTCTCGCTCGCGCGAATCGCTCCGGCGGTTGTGAAAACTTTGTTGACCGGCCTCGGCGGCTTCGCGGAGAATCGGACCCGACGGGGCGGGCGCGGGGTCGCCGATCGGTCGGCGGGCGCGGCGAGTCCCCCGGCGGACCCCCGAGAGGTGTCGCGATGCAAGGGTGCAACGGGTCGAGCGGCGGCAACCGGCGACGATTCCTCCAGGCCACGGCCGCCGCCGGCGCGGCGCTGGCGACGGCCGACAGCCTCCGGGCCGCCGAGCCCCAGGCCGCGGCCAAGGCGGTGCCGACCGTCACCCTCGGCAAGACCGGCCGGAAGGTCACGAAGCTCGGCATGGGGACGAGCTGGGCCCTCTCGCCGAGCTTCGTCCAGCAGGCCCTCTTCTCGGGCGTCCGGTACATCGACACCTCGGAGAGCTACGAGAACACCGTCTCCGAGAAGGTCCTCGGCGAGGTCCTCGAGCGGACGAAGCTCCGCGACGAGGTGTACCTCGTCACCAAGTGCAACGCCTACAAGACGGCCCGGGGCGAGCGGGCCCGGCCGATCTTCGAGGAGCACCTCGAGGCCAGCCTCGGCCGGCTCCGGACCGACCACGTCGACGCCTATTACATCCACGGGATCGACGGCCCCCAGATCGGCATGCTCCGCGACCCCGGCGTCAAGGCCGCGTTCGAGGGCCTGAAGAAGGCCGGCAAGATCCGGTTCGCCGGCCTGAGCTGCCACGACGCCATGCTGCCCGAGGTCCTCGAGGCCGCGGCCGAGGTCGGCTGGATCGACCAGGTGATGATCAAGTATAACTTCCGCGAGGTCGGCAAGCGCGACCGCCACGACGACCTCCAGCGCGCCATCGACAAGGCGTCGAAGGCCAACATCGGCCTCGTCGCGATGAAGACCCAGGGCGGCGCCGTGAACTTCCCGGACAAGATGGCCCGGCTCAAGGAGAAGGGCTTCAAGACGGAGGTCGCCGCGATCAAGACGGTCTGGATGGACGAGCGGATGCACGTGGTCGTCAGCGAGATGACGACCCGGAGCGACCTCCGCGAGAACGTCGCCGCCAGCCGCGAGGAGCTGACCGCCCGCGAGTCGCGGCTGCTCGAGGAGCACCGCAAGCTCACGGCCAACCTCTACTGCCACGGCTGCGGCCACCTCTGCGAGACCGCCGCGCGGGGCGTCCCGGTGGCGACCGTCCTCCGCTACCTCCGGTACTACGAGGTCTACGGCAAGCGCGAGCAGGCCCGGTCGCTCTATCAGGCGCTGCCGAACGTCTCGCGGCTGCTCGTCGACGCCGACCTCCACGCCGCCGAATCGGCCTGCCCGCACGGCCTGCCGGTCGTCGACCTGATCTCCCGGGCCGGCAGGCGCCTCGCCTGATCGGGCCCGACTTCGATCGGATCGCGAACGCCCCGGCGACTCCCTCGACAGGGGAGGGTCGCCGGGGTGTCTGTCGGTCCTGGGAGTCGACGGCGGTCGGCGCTAGTCGTCCTCCGGCTCGGGCTCCTCGGGCAGGTCGGCGGGGGGCCCCGGAATGGCGTAATTGCCGTCGATCCAGCGGCCGAGGTCGATGAGCTTGCAGCGGTCCGAGCAGAAGGGGAAGCTCGGCAGGTCGGCCAGCGCGGCGATCTCGAAGGACTTGCCGCAGATCGGGCAGCGGACGCGGATCATCTCACGAGGTCCCGTTGCTCGAAGGCTTGGGCGATTCAGCCTTCGGGGCCGGGGCCGCGGGGGCCGGCGTGGCCGCCGTCGACGAGCCGCCGTCCCCCGAGCCCGAGCCCGGCGAGCCCTTGTCCGAGCCCGAGCCCGACGAGCCCTTGTCCGAGCCCGGGGCCTGGTCGGCCTTGGCCCCCTTCTTGTAGGATTCGCTCCGGTAGTCGGTCTGGTAGAACCCGGACCCCTTGAAGAGGATGGCGGCCCCGGGGCCGATCTTGCGGCGGAGCCGGGCCTCGTGGCAGGTCGGGCAGACCGTCTGGGGGTCGGCCTTGATCGATTCGAACGCTTCGAACTCGCGACCGCAGGCGTCGCAGATGTAGTCGTAGGTAGGCATCGTGGGCGGGGACCTCGGGTCAGCCGGGCGTCGGGCTCGATCCGCCCGGTATCATTGGGGTTTGACCGAGACGGCGACTTTGGCGGGCCGGAGGACGCGGTCCTTGAGCCGGTAGCCCCGGGCCAGCTCGGCGACGACCGTCCCCTCGGGATGGCCCGCGTCGGGCTGCTGCATGACCGCCTCGTGCTGGTTGGGGTCGAAGGGCTGGCCGACGACGGAGATCGGCTCGATCCCGTGCTTGCCCAGCGCCGCGAGGAGCTGGCGATGGACCAGGTCGAGCCCCTCGACGATCCCCTGGGCCTTGGCGGCGCGGGCGGCCTCGATGGCGCGTTCGAAGTTGTCGAGGGCGGCGATCACGTCGACGGCCAGCGCCCCGACGAGGTAGGCGCGGTCGGACTCGGCCTGGGCCTTCGACCGCTTCTGGTAGTTGACGAACTCGGCGCGGGTGCGCTGGAGCTGGTCGAAGTGCTCGTCGCGCTGGCGGATCGCCCGGGCGAGCTCGTCCCCGGGCGCGGCCGCCGGGGCGGAGGCGGCGTCGGCCTGGTCCTTGGCGTTGGGTTCGTTCGGCGTCGCGGTGGTGTCGCTCATGGTCCTCGATCCTGACGTCCCGCCGGGCGAGGCCGGGGAGGGGCCGCGCCCGACCCGTTCGTGTGTCCGCCGTCCGGGTTCGAGGCGGGCCGACCTCGCGAGAGGCCGGCCGAGGCGGCCGTCAGCGGAGGTCCGCCTCCGGGGCCTCTTCCTCGGTGAAATAGTCGCGGAGCTTCTCGAAGAAGCTCTTCCGCTTCGGGCTGACCGTCTCGTGCTCGATCTCGGCGAGCTCGCGGAGGATCTCCTCCTGGCGGGCGGTGAGGTGCTTCGGGGTCTCGACCATGACCTCCACCAGCTCGTCGCCGCGGCCCCGGCCGTTGATGTCGGGCATCCCCCGGCCCTTGAGCTTCAGGACGTCGCCGCTCTGCGTCCCCCGGGGGACGTGGAGCCGGTCGGGCCCGTCGAGCGTCGGGACCTCGATGTCCGCCCCGAGCGCGGCCTGGGGGAAGCTGATCGGCACCTGGCAGTGCAGGTCGTTCTGGACCCGCTCGAAGAATGGGTGCCGCCTGACCTGGATCTGGATCCGGAGGTTCCCGCGCGGGGCCCCGACGTCGCCGGGCTCCCCCTGGTTGCGGAGCTGGAGCCACATCCCCGTCTCGACCCCCGGCGGGATGTCGACCTTGAGGTTCGCCTTCGACGGGACGCGGCCCGAGCCCCGGCAGCTCGGGCACGGGTCGGTGATCCGGACCCCCTCGCCGCCGCAGGCCGGGCAGGTGGTCGCGACCTGGAAGAACCCGCGCGACTGGACGACCTGGCCCTGGCCGCCGCAGTAGGTGCACGAGGTGGCGACGGTCCCCTTCTTCGCCCCCGAGCCCTTGCACTCGCCGCAGACCTCCTGGCGCGCGATCTCGACCGGCTTGGTCGCCCCCCGGGCGGCCTCGATCAGGTCGATCTCCAGCTTCATCAGCAGGTCCTGGCCGGGCCGAGGGCCCCGCCGCCGCTGGCCGAACATGTCGCCGAAGAGGCCGCCGCCGAAGATGTCGGAGAAGGCCGACATGATGTCCTCGGCGTTGCGGAAGTCGTGGACCCCCGCCCCCTCCATCCCGGCGTGGCCGTACCGGTCGTACCGCTGCCGCTTCGGCGCGTCGGAGAGGACCTCGTACGCCTCGGCCAGCTCCTTGAACCGCCGCTCGGCGTCCGGGTCGCCCGGGTTCTTGTCCGGGTGGTTCTTCAGGGCGAGCTGCCGATAGGCCCGCTTGATCTCGTCGGCGTCGGCGTCGCGCTTGACGCCGAGAGTCTCGTAGTAGTCGCGCTTCGTGGCCATCGGCACGGCGTCTCGATCGGGGAGTTTGGCGGCGACAACGTCGGGGATACTGTATCACAGCCGCCCCGTCTTCGCCCCTCCCCGCCCTCCCTTAACCCCCCCGCACCCAGGGGAGAACCCGCGATCGCACGTCCGCCGAACAAGGCCCGGTGCCCGCGGCGATCGTGAAGAAATGTGAAGACAAATCTAAACCGATTTATCATTTATCATGAACTGAATCGTACCAAACGTTGCTTTTTGGAACACCCGCCCAACGGGCCTTGCGGCCAGAAATGGAAGTCTCTAACCTCGGGACGCTTCCGCCCACCCTGCACCCACGCCCCGACGGCTCGAAACAACACCTCGACAGGACTTCCATGATGCGAAATCAGAGACGTGTGGCTTTCAGCGCGATGATCGCCCTCGGGATCGTCGCGGGCCTCGCGAGCCCCGCCTCGGCCCTCTTCAGCACGATCCAGGGCCGCGACCCCGGCGCGACGCCCACCGGCCCGCGCCCGCTGTCCAACGCCGCCGCGGCGGCCTTCGACGCCGCCGTCGCCCCGCTCGGCCCCGGGGGGCTCATCACCTTCGAGACGTCGCCCGTGGGCGGCTTCACCTCCCGGGTCGTCGCCCCCGGCGTCACCGCCTCGTTCACCAACGCCCTCCCCACCAGCGGGATCAGCAGCAGCTCGAGCAACATCACCGGCTTCAACACGACGCCCGGCGGGTCGAGATTCCTCCAGTTCTCCCCCGTCACCTCCTCGACCGTGAGGAACGCGAGCACCAACTTCGCCTTCGCCGGCCCGATCCAGGCGTTCGGGACCTATATCACCGGGCTGGGCACCGCGACCGGCTCGCTCTTCGCGGTCTTCAACGACGGGACGAACGAGACGGTCCCGATCCTCGGCGGGTTGAACGGCGGCGTCCAGTTCTTCGGGCTGATCGACAGCACGCGCTCGATCGCCTCCATCAGCTTCCAGCTCACCTCGGCGAACGGCAACCTCGCCGACGTCATCGGCTTCGACGACGTCCGGTACGTCCCCGTCCCCGAGCCGTCGTCGATCGCCCTGGCCGGCGTCGGCCTCGTGGGCCTGATCGGCCTGGGCGCCCGGGCCCGCCGGACCAAGGCCGACTGAGCCGCGAGGGCGGGGCCCGAGGTCGGATGGAGGGCCGGGTCGGCGAGGCCCGGCCCCCGTCGCGTTGTCCCGCCCGGCCGCCGGCCTCAGCGGACGGACCCCTCGGCCCGCGCCGCGCCCTTCTCCTCGTCTTCCTTGATGTTGGTGATCATCGCCTCGGTCGTGAGCATCAGGCCCGCGATCGAGGCGGCGTTCTGCAGCGCGGAGCGGGTGACCTTGGTCGGGTCGACGATCCCGGCGGCGAACATGTCGACGTACTCGCCGGTGTTGGCGTTGAAGCCGACGGCGCCGGCCCGCGACTTGACCTCGTCGGCGACGACGCCGCCGTCGTGGCCGGAGTTGCCGGCGATGTGGCGGGCCGGCTCCTCGAGGGCACGCAGGACGATCGCCACGCCCAGCTTCTCGTCACCGACCAGGGTGTCGAGGATCTTCTGGACGGCCGGGATCACGCGGAGCAGGGCGGTGCCGCCGCCGGGGACGATCCCCTCCTCGGCCGCCGCGCGGGTGGCGTGCAGGGCGTCCTCGACGCGGGCCTTCGTCTCCTTCATCGCGGCCTCGGTCGCCGCGCCGACGTTGATCAGGGCCACGCCCCCGGAGAGCTTCGCCAGCCGCTCCTGGAACTTCTCCTTGTCGTACTCGCTCTCCGTCTCCTCGATCTGGCGGCGGAGCTGGTCGATCCGCTTCTGGATCTCGGGACGCTTGCCCGCGCCCTGGATGACGGTCGTGCTGTCCTTGTTGACCTTCACCTGCTTGGCGCGGCCGAGCTGGTCGAGCGTGACGTTCTCGAGCTTGATCCCGAGGTCCTCGCTGATGACCGTCCCGCCGGTCAGCACGGCGATGTCGCCGAGCATCGCCTTGCGGCGGTCGCCGAAGCCCGGGGCCTTCACCGCGGCGATGTTGAGGATGCCGCGGAGCTTGTTCACGACCAGGGTCGCCAGCGCCTCGCCCTCGACGTCCTCGGCGACGATCAGGAGCGGCTGGCCCGACTGGGCGACCTTCTCCAGGAGCGGCACCAGGTCGCGGAGGTTGGCGATCTTCTTCTCGTGCAGGAGGATCAGGGCCTCGTCGAAGATCACTTCCATCGTCGTCGGGCTGGTGACGAAGTAGGGGCTCAGGTACCCCTTGTCGAACTGCATGCCCTCGACGAACTCGAGGGTCGTCTCGGCGGTCTTGCCCTCCTCGACCGTGATCACGCCGTCGCGGCCGACCCGCTCGACGGCGTCGGCCAGCAGGCCGCCGATCGTCGGGTCGTTGTTCGCCGAGATCGAGCCGACCTGCGCGATCTCCTCCTTCTTCGAGACCGGGCGGCTGATCGAGCCGGCCAGGTCGGCGACGGCGGCCTCGACGGCCTTCTCGATCCCGCGGCGGACGGCCGTCGGGTTGGCGCCCGCGGTGATGTTCCTCAGGCCCTCGCGGTAGATCGCCCGGGCGAGGATCGTGGCGGTGGTCGTCCCGTCGCCCGCCACGTCGGAGGTCTTCGACGCGACGACGTTGACCAGCTTCGCGCCCATGTTCTCGAACGGGTCGTTCAGCTCGATCTCCTTGGAGACCGTGACCCCGTCCTTGGTGACGGTCGGGCCGCCGAACGACTTGCTGATGATGACGTTGCGGCCGGTCGGGCCGAGCGTGGTCCCGACGGCGTGGGCCAGGGTGTCGACGCCGTCGAACATCTTCCGGCGGGCGGCGTCGGAGAAGAGCAGTTGCTTGGGCACGGGGGTCTCCAGCGGCTGGATGGCGGGTGCCGACGCGGCTCGACCCGGCCGCCATTGCGGCCGGGGAGCCGGCGTCGGGTCGGCGAGCGGATTACTTGACGATCTTGGCCAGGATGTCGGACTCGCGGAGGATCTTGATCTCCTCGCCGTCGACCTTGATGTCGGTCCCGGAATACTTGCCGAAGAGGACCTCGTCCCCCTCGACCACGCCGATCGGGGCCCGCTCGCCCGAGTCGAGCAGCTTGCCCGGGCCGACCGAGAGGACCCGGCCCCGCTGGGGCTTCTCCTTGGCGGTGTCCGGCAGGACGATCCCGCCGGCGGTCTTCTCCTCGGCCTCGATCTGCTGGATCACGACGCGGTCTTCCAGCGGACGGATCTTCTGTGCCATCGTCGGTTTCCCTCGGCTCATCGCTGCCCGGCCGCCCCGCGAGGAGTCCCCGAGGGCGGCCCGGCCTGTTGGTGAAGTGAAATCTCGGGTTGATCGTCGCTTCGTCGGCCGGGTCTTACATCATCCCCATGCCACCCATACCGCCCATGCCACCCATACCGCCCATACCGCCGCCGTGGTCATGATCGTGGTGGTCGCCGCCGGCGGCCTTCTTGACCTTCTTCTCGACGACGATCGCCTCGGTCGTCAGGAGGAGGCCGGCGACGCTGGCGGCGTTCTGCAGCGCGGAGCGGGTGACCTTGGTCGGGTCGACGATCCCGGCGGCGAACATGTCGCCCCAGGCGCCGGTGTCGGCGTTGTAGCCGAAGTGGGCGTCGGTCGACCGGAGGATCTTGTTGACGACGACCGCGCCGTCGACCCCGGCGTTCTCGGCGATGGACCGCGCCGGCTGCTCGATCGCCTTGCGGACGATGGCGACGCCGAGGGCCTCGTCGCCGTCGGCCTGGAGCGAGTCGAGGGCCTTGGTGGCGCGGATCAGGGCGGTGCCGCCGCCGGGGACGATCCCCTCCTCGATCGCGGCGCGGGTGGCGTGCAGGGCGTCCTCGACGAGGGCCTTGCGCTCCTTCATCTCGGTCTCGGTCGCCGCCCCGACGTTCACCTGGGCGACGCCGCCGGCGAGCTTGGCGAGCCGCTCCTGGAGCTTCTCGCGGTCGTACTCGCTGTCGGTCCCGGCGATCTCGCGGCGGATCGACTCGGTCCGGCCCTTGATCTCCTCGTGGCTGCCGTGCCCCTCGACGATCGTCGTGTTCTCGCTGTCGATCGTCACCTTGCGGGCCCGCCCGAGGTCGGTCAGCTGGACGCTCTCGAGCTCGATGCCGAGGTCCTTGAAGACCGCCTTGCCGCCGGTCAGGACGGCGATGTCGCCGAGCATCGCCTTGCGGCGGTCGCCGTAGCCGGGGGCCTTCACCGCGGCCACCTGGAGGATCCCGCGGAGCTTGTTCACGACCAGGGTCGCCAGCGCCTCTCCCTCGATGTCCTCGGCGATCACCACCAGCGGCTTGTTCGCCCGCGCGATCTTCTCCAGGAGCGGGATCAGGACCTTCGGGGTGCCGATCTTCTCCTCGTAGATCAGGATGTACGGGTCTTCGAGCACGACCTCGGAGCGGTCCTGGTCGGTCACGAAGTGCGACGAGAGGTAGCCGCGGTCGAACTGCATCCCCTCGACGACGTCGACGGTCGTCTCGAAGCCCTTGCCCTCCTCGACCGTGATCACGCCGTCCTTGCCGACCCGCTTGAAGGCGTCGGCCAGCTTCTCGCCGATGGTGGCGTCGTTGTTGGCGGCGATCGTGGCGACCTCGTGGATCTCCTTGTCGCCGACCGTCTTGGACTGGCCCTTGACGTGCTCGACGACGGCGAGGACGGCCTTGTCGATCCCGCGCTTCAGCGCCATCGCGTCGGCGCCGGCGGCCAGGGCCTTCAGCCCCTCCTTGAAGATGGCCTCGGCCAGGACGGTGGCGGTCGTCGTGCCGTCGCCCGCCGCGTCGGAGGTCTTCGAGGCGGCCTCCTTCACGAGCTGGGCCCCCATATTCTCGTACGGGTCGGTCAGCTCGATCTCCTCGGCGACGGTGACGCCGTCCTTGGTGACCGTCGGGCTGCCCCAGCCCTTGTCGATGACCGCGTTGCGGCCGCGCGGGCCGAGGGTACTCCGGACCGCCCGGGCCAGCTTCGACACGCCGCTGGCCAGCTTCTGGCGGGCCTCCTCGTCGTAGGCCAAGATCTTCGCCACGATAGAATTCTCCTGCGACTCGATCGGTTCTCGCCGACCCGGGCGGGCCGGTCGGCGGCCCGAGGGCCTCGCATCGCGGTGCGGACACTCGGATCGTTCTCAGGACACGACGAAGCAATCCCCGTACCGCTGCCCCGAGCCCGACATAAGCTCGTCTTGCGATGGATCTAGCGACAAGTCCGACCGGATCGAGCGCCCGCCGCTCCTGCCGTTCTGGCAGGAGCCCAAAGGCGTTGACAGCCGATCCGTTCCGAGTATCCTCGAACAGGAGCCCCGCGCGGGGGTTCGGCATGACTCGCGGTCGAGGGAGCCCCGCACCGCGGGATCGATGATGTGATCATCGATGCGTGCAGACATGATCTCGCCGCCGATCTCAGCGCGCATGAGTTTTGCGGGAAGTGGACGTCACGGGCCGACTTCCGAGGCGTTCGAGTCGTAGGTCGGCGACGACGGTCCCGGGGGTTGCAGGCCGAGAGATGCGGGCTGAGGTCGGGCTGACACATCGTCCCGAGCATGAGGTGATCGTGCGAACTCCTGGAGACGGGGAGGATCGGGACATGTCGATCTTGGCGCAAGATCGCCCGGCGACGCGGCATCATCTCAACGTGAAGTGCCGCTGCGGCCGCGGGCTGCGGGCCCGGCCCGAGCAGGCGGGGTCGCGGATCACCTGCTGGGATTGCCGCGCGGAGGTGAAGGTCCCGGTGCCCGTCGCCCCCGGCGACTGGGTGGCCCGCCTCCTGCGGATGGGGGCCCGGCAGGTCCTGGAGGCGCGGACCTTCACGCTGATCGCCGTCGGGGCCGTGCTGGTGACCCTAGCCATGGCGATGCCCGCGCTGATCGGCACGCGGGCCGCCGGGTGGCTCGCGCGGGTCGTCCCGAACGCGGGCGTCTGGGTCGCGGCGCTGGCCCTGGCCCTGGTGATGACCGGCTACGGCGAATTGCTCCGGCGCGGGAGCCAGGGGGACTGGACGGCACGCCCGGCGATCGGGCTGGGCGAGCGGGCGTGGAGGACCCTGGTCTGCTCCCTGGCGGGCGTGGCCCTGGCCCTGCCGCTGCTGCTCGCCTCGGCGTCCCGGACGCCCCCCCGGACGACCCTCGGCGGCCTGGCCGTCGCGGCCGGTTTGATCGCCGTCTTCCCGCTGGTGATGCTGGCGACCTACGCCGCTCGGGGCCCGGTCCGAGGCCGGGCGGGGATGGTCGGGGCGACGCTCGTCCGCCATCCCGTGGCGGTCGTCGCCACGCTCCTCCTGCTGCCGATCTCGATCCTCGCGATCGAGCTGGCCCTGGTGACGATGACCCGGATCCACGGCAGCTTCTCGTTCCTGGCGCTCGACCTCTTCCCCAGGAATCCCCTCTACCAGCCGATCTTCGGCATCCCCTACATCGGCACGCATGACTACCGCCTCTTCCCCGAGCGGGTGATGACCGAGGTCTACGGGGGCGGCCTCCGGGGGGGATACTCGCTGATCGGGGCGATCCCGCCGTCGCTCGCCCTCGGGACCTCCAACGGCTTCAACACCTGGGCCGTCCACATGGGCGAGGCGGGGTATTTCCGGCTGCGCATGGCCTTGACCGTGTTCATCGTGACGACGATGCTGGCATCCTTGGCGGTCCAGGCCCGCTGGCTCGGCCTGCTCTCGACGATGGATACCCGACGGTCGGGCGCCGCGCCCGTGGCCGTCGAACCGGCCCTCGCCGTGACCCCGGCGCGGGCCTCCCTCCCCAAACCCGGGTCGCCCGCCCCATGAACTCCACGACGGCCCGTCGGCCCTGCCTGGCCGCATTCCTCCTCGGGATCGCGACGATCGCCGCACCCGCCCGAGCCGCCGACCCCGAGGAGATCCCGCTCTGGCCGGCCGGGGCGCCGTCGGCCGTCGGCAAGGAGGCGGGGGACGTCCCCACGCTGACGATCTTCCGGCCCGACTCGGCGAAGTCCACCGGGGCGTCGGTCGTGATCTGCCCGGGGGGCGGATACGGCTTCCTCGCCGTCGAGCACGAGGGGCAGGAGGTCGCGCGCTGGCTCAACTCGCTGGGGATCACGGGCGTGATGCTCAAGTATCGCCTCGCCCCCCGGTACCACCACCCGGCGATGATCCAGGACGCCAACCGGGCGATCCGGACGGTCCGCGCCCGGGCGGCGGAGTGGGGCCTCGACCCGAATCGGATCGCCATCCTCGGCTTCTCCGCCGGCGGCCACCTCGCCTCGACCGCGGGGACCCACTACGACGCCGGCCAGGCCGACTCGGCCGACCCGATCGAGCGCGTCGGCTGCCGGCCCGACCGGATGATCCTGGTCTACCCGGTGATCGCCATCGCCACGCCGTTCGGCCACAGCGGGTCGAGGAAGAACCTGCTGGGGGACGACCCCCCGAAGGACCTGCTCGAGAGCCTCTCGAACGAGACCCGGGTGACCAAGGACACCCCGCCGACGTTCCTCGCCCACACGAACGCCGACTCCGGCGTGCCGGCCGAGAACAGCCTGCTCTTCGCCCTGGCCCTGCGGAAGCAGAAGGTCCCGGTCGAGCTGCACCTGTTCGAGAAGGGGGCGCACGGCCTCGGGCTCGGCACGGGATGGGGGGCGCGGATCGCCCCCGAGCCCACGTTCCAGGCCTGGCCGGACCTCTGCGCCACCTGGCTCAAGGGCCAGGGCTTCCTCGACAGGTCGGCCGCGAAGTGAGGGCGCCCCGGATCACGGGGCCTTCCACCGGAGCGGGGCGACGTTGCTGACGATCCTCGGGTCGTCGGCCGTCGCCGCCGGGCCCCCCAGGCTCATCGCCACGGACGCCGGCGCGTCGACCGCGAGCCCCGCGCCGAGCATCCGCGCCCGGTCGACGACGACCGTGACCCGCCCCGACCCGTCGGGCCCCCCCTCGATCATCCGGTGCGACTCGTGGCCGCCCCCGGGCGGGTAGAGGTTCACCCACCACTCGGAGCCCTCGACCGGGAGGACCTCGGCCCACCGGACGGCGACCGGGACCTCGTAATGCGTCCGGCCGAGCGGCGTGACCCGGCGGGCCGGGCCCGCGACCGCGCCGAGCCTGGCCAGCTCGCCCGCCGCGAACCTCGAGGTCTCGATCCGGTCCACGACGGCCTCGACCCACCAGAGCGTCGCCACCCGCGCGTCGGCCCGGCGACGGCCCGCCGGCTCGGCGAGGGCGCCGGCGAGCGTGGCGGTCGCCCGGTCGGGGTCGAACCCGGCCGTGACGCCGGCGAGCCTCGGGTCGGCCGCGAGTGCCCGGCCGATGGCCGCGGCGGATCGGCCGGCGTCGAGGTCGAAGGCCGGGCGGAGCCCGACGAACGGGTCGGGGCCCCTCGACCTCGGGTCGGCGACCTGGCGGTCGGGCAGGGGGCCGGCCGGCTCGGTCCGGAAGTGGCCCCCGAGCCGGGCGGACCCGCCCGAGGGGTCGACCGCCCACTCCTCGACGTTCCCGACCATGTGGAAGAATCCCCACGGGTTGGCCCGGAAGCCGCCGGGGGCCGGGCCCGGCCGCGCGGGGGCCGTGGTGTCCCCCGGGAGGGCCGGCTCGTCGCCCAGGAGGTTGGCGTCGGCGTGCGACCGGGCGACGCCCCACCCGTGGGCCGTCGGCCCCCCGGCCCTCGCCGCCAGGAGCCACTCGGCCCGGGTCGGGAGCCGGTACGCCGGGCCGTCGGGGTCGGCCCTCCGCAGCGCGGCCAGATAGGCCTCGCAGTCGTGCGGGGTCAGGCCGACTGCCGGCTGATCCGGGTCGTCGAGGACGAAGTCGTCCGACCTCCCGGCGCGCGGGTCGTAGCCGGGCAGCCGCGCCTGGACCTGGCGGTTGGTCGCCTCGGCCGTCGCGAGGAAGAAGCCCGGCCGGTCGGCCGTCGCGGGCACGCGGGCGAACCGCCAGCCGTCCGGCCCCGCCCGCTGCATCGCCCGCGCCGCCCCGGGCGGCCCGTCGAGCGGCCGTCCCCAGCCGAACGGGCCCGGGTCGGCCGGAGGGCCCGCCCCCCTCGGCCTCGGGAAGGCGTCCGGGCCGGCGCGGAGCGGGCCGGCGACGGCCCGTCCGGTCGACTCCTCGACGACGGCGACGTCGACCGCCACCGCCTCGGGCCGGAGGTTGCGGACCCAGGCCGCCGGCACGTCCACCGCCAGCCGACGCCCGGAGCCGGCCTCGCCCGACTCGACCGCGCGGACGCTCGCCTGGCCCCCCGGCCCGACGACCCGGATCGCCAGCCGACCCGCCCTCGCGGCCCCGGCGCGGTCCCAGGTCACGTCCGCCCAGAGCCGGAACAGGTCGACCCCCTGGCCGGACCGAGCAACCGCCGTCGGCTCGTCGGCCCACCCGTCCAGCCGGAGCGGCGACTGGCCGGACACGCGAAGTGTTCCGGCGACGAACACCATCCCGACGAGCAGGCCGAGGCGGAGGACCGGCATGGATCTCGCCCCCCTGAGGCGTCGCGGTCGCGACCGATCGTCCCCCGGCTTGCGGGGGCTTTCCCGACCACCGTACCATGAAGCGGGCGGAACGCGAGCGGTCGTGAGGGGCGCGGCGTGCGACGATTCCCGGCCTTGTATCGGATGCCGGCCTTCTATCTCGTCGCGGCGGCCGTCGCGGCCGTCCTGGTCGCGGACGGGCGAGGAGACGCCGATCGGCGAGGTCGGGATCGCCCCGGGATGGCCCCGGCCTCGACCGGGCCCTCGCCGCGTCAGGTCGCCCGGGCCGAAGCCTCGGTCGCCGTCGCGCCGGCCGAGGCGGATCCGATCCTGCGGGCCCCCGACGGCCTCCGGCGTAAGGTCTTGATCCGGGGCCTCGACGTCGTGCCGAGGGCGACGCCCGACGCACCGGCCTCGGGGGCCCCGCTCGACTACTTCGCGATCCGTTTCGTGTTCGGCGAAAGCCCCGCGATGCTCCGGGTCGGCCCGCGCGACGGCCCGCCGGAGGGCTGGGTCCCGCGCGAGTCGGTGCTGGAGTGGGACACGAGGCTGATGGCCCGGCCGACGCCGCGATCCTCCCGCCCGACCCTGCTGATCTACCGGGAGGAGTCGTGCCTCGTCGCGGCGATGGCCGATCGCGACTGCCCGCGTCACGCCGGGCGCTGCCCGACCGAGGGGGAGGAGTCGGCGGAGGAAGGCCCGGACCCGGTCCTCGGCTGGCCGATCCTCCGGACGAGGTCGATCCCCGGCCCCGACGGCGTCCCCCGGGCGATCTTCGAGGTCGCCCCGCTGGTCGCCGACAAGGCCCCGCCCGCCCCGACGCCCGACGGCCGGCCCGGGACGCTCGGGTCGGCGCTGAGGCACGTCTACATCGCCTTCGCGATCGACACGACGGCCTCGATGCGGGCCACCATCGACGCCGCGCGGTCGCTGGCCAACGGCCTGGCCGACGAGGTCGCGCGGCGGTACGCCGACGTGACGCTCCACCTCGCCCTGGTCGAATACCGCGACGACTCCTCCTCGTTCGGCTTCAAGGCCCGACGCGCCACCCCGTTCACCCAGCCGGAGGGCTTCCGCCGGATCATCGCGACCCTGACGGCCGCCCGCCGCGGCGACAACTCGGTCGACGAGGCGGTGCTCGACGGGGTCGAGCTCGCCCTCGCCGACGGCCCCGACGGCCTCGAATGGCCGACCGGCCGGGCGGGCGAGCTCGCGACCAAGCTGCTGGTGCTCCTGGGCGACGCCCCGGACCACGCGCGCGACCTGAGGCGGGCCGCCGACCTCGCCGCGCGGGCGGACCGGGCCGGGATCGCGATCGCGGCCGTGGCGCTGGACCGGCCGGGGTCGCTCTCCCGGGACGAGGCCGCGCGGTTCGAGGCCCAGTGGAGGACCCTCGCCGAGGGCTCGTATCGGCCCCCCGACCGCGCGGCCGGCCCCGACGCGCGGGTGCCGCCTCTCCTGGTCCGCGTCGAGGGGGCGGCGAGCATCGCCCCGAGGCTCCAGGCCCTCGTCGACGACCGGGTCGGCCGCGCCCGGGCCCTCGCGGCGGTCGCAGCGGCCGAGGCCGAGGGGCGGCTCGCCGAGTACGTCGACCGCCGCGGCCTGACCCTCAAGCAGGTGGCCCCGGTCCTCGTCGACCTCCATCGCGGCGAGGCGACCCCGTCGCCACGCCCCGACCCCCGGCTCAACGGCCGGAAGGCACCGTCCGTCCGCCGGGGCTGGCTCGCCGAACGGATGGGGGATGCCCGTCAAGTGACCGTCGAGGTCCTGATGGCCCGCGACGAGCTCGACGCCCTGATCGCCGAGCTGGCCGCGCTGCAGGGGGCGGCCTCGGGCTCGTCGGTCGACCTGGCCGGCCTGCTCGCCGTCGGCAACGCCGCCGCGACCGGGGAGGGCTCGTTCCTCGCCGTCGACCGCGGCACGCAGACGTTCGCCGACCACCTCCGTCGCCGCCGGAACCTCCCCCCCGCGCGGCCGGACAGCCTCCTGAACCGGAGCCAGTCCGACCTCCTCCGCGCCGACTCGATCGACCGCGCCGCCCTCGACGCCCGGCTCCGATCCGCGCTGCTCGGCCTGGCCAGGCGGAGGGACGCCCCCGACTGGACCGACCCGCTCCGGACCGTCGAGGGGATGGCGGGCGTGGCATACGACCTGATCGATTTCTGACCATCGCCGAGCGGAGGCGGCCCGCCGATGGAGCAGATCTACTACACCCAGTGCCCGATCGGCTACGGCCTCGGGGCGAGCAACGGGTTCCAGGTCAAGCGGATCACCCCCGGCTACCCGATCTCGGGCGACTTCCGCCACCTGGGCCTCCGCGCCTTCACCCCGGGCGGCCGGGCGCTCGCCCCGCCGAGCCTCCGCTACCGACGGGTCGACGGCTCGGCCGAGGTCGCCTTCCTCACGCCGCGTGCCCACGAGTACGAGACCGAGCGAGGGCCCTGGGGCCGCCCCGGCGGCCACTTCGCCCACGGCCTGATCCTCGACCGCGCCGAGTCCCACGCCGTCCACGACTGGCCCGCCGGCCTCTTCGACGCGGGCTTCTGGAGACGGTCGGACCCCGAGCCGACTCGGGGACGGCCGCCCGACCCGATCCCCTGGCCGGAGATCGGCCCCGCAGCCTCGCCCGACCTCGCGACGGCCGCCCGGCTGGCCGAGGGTCTGGACGTCGGCCTGCTCGCCCGGCTCCTGACGGCGGTGACGGCCGTGATGCGCGAGGGCCGGACCCTCTTCCTGATCGACGAGCCCGACCGGCTCGGCCCCCGGATCGCGCTGCTGACGCTGCTATTCCCCGCCCCGGCCCGCGCCGCCTTGACATTCTCGACCTATCACGACCGCCCCGAGGAGCTGCCCGGCTATCGCCTCCACGGCACGACCGCGGCGGCCCGGCCGAACCGGGGGCTCCTGCTGACGCAGGGCTACGTCGCCGACGTCGCCGCGGGGATGATCGGGCCGGACGTCGCGCCGGCCTCGTGGGCGGCCGAGGTCGCCCGTTGGGCGGTGTCGGGCGAGGGGCCGGGCTGGGACGGGTTCGCCCGCCGCCACGCCGCGGCCGAGGGATCGGGCGGATTCGCGCCGTGGGACGACGAGTGGCTCGACCGGCTGATCGCCTTCGGCCGGGCGACGGGGCGGTCGGCCACGGCGGTCGTGTGGTCGGAAGAGGTCGGCCTCGCGGGCTGGGCCGCGTCGTCGGGCGCGGCGGCGGAGTGGTCGGCCGCGCGGGGGCCCGGGTGGTGGATGTCGGCCGAGGCCGGGGCGGGCGAGGGCCGGGCGTCCCTGCTCGACCTGGCGGCCTGGCCCTCGACCTGGGCCGGCGGCCTCGCCACGGGCTGGGGGCGGGCCGTCGGCCGCTGGTTCGCCGACGCCCCGGCCCCGGACCGCGAGGCGGCGGCCCTGGCCTTCGCCCGGGGCGCCCCGGACCACCCGTCGCGGTTCGCCTTCGTCCGGGCGCTCCGGCAGGCACTCCCGGACGCGGCCTGGGACGGGGTCCGCCGCAGGCTCGACGCGGCCTTCCGGGCCGATCCCAAGGCCGTCGCCCTCTGGGCGGTCCCGGAGGCGGTCGCCGCGGCCATTGCGGGCGACCCCGGGCCGCTCCGCGACCTGTCGAGGACGCTCGACCGGCTCGGGGAGCCCGCCGTCACCCTCCTCGAAGCCGCGCGGATCGAGGCCGAGGACCGGCCGGCGGCGATCGGTGCGGCGCTCATCGACGTGTTCGGCCGCGACGAGGCCTTCCGGTGGGGACTCTCCCGGGAGGACCGGGCGATCGACTGGCTCCGGCCCTTCCTGCGGCGATGGCTGGCGATCCCCGACGACCGCGAGGGGTGGCGGGCCCTGGCCGGATCGACCCCCGCCGACCTCCGGCCCGCCCTGGCCCGGACCTTGCTCGCGGTCGCCGACGACCCGGGCCTGCCCGACGAGGCGTTCCTCTGGGCGGCCGAGGAGGTCCTGCTGCCGATCCCCGAGGCGGAGCGGCCGGTCGACCCGGGTTGGCCGGGGCGCTACCTCGACCGGTCCGGGTCGGACCTCGCCCTGATCGGCCGGCTGTTCGTCCGATCGACCCGCACGCCGGGCCTCCGCGACTGGATCGAGGCCGCGGCGAAGGGGGGGACGCTCTCGGCGGAGCACCTCGGCCGCCTCGCCCGGATCAAGGCCCTGGCCCGGGCGCTCGCCGCGCAGCATCCGGGCCCGATCGAGGCGGTGGACCTCGGGCGGATCCCCGGCCGCGACCGGGGCCCGGTCCTCGCCCGCCTGCTCCGCCGCGACGCGATGGCGACGGCCGACTCGGGGGCGACGCTCGAGCGGTGCGGCCTGGCCTGGCCCGGGAGCATGGCGGCGGGCTCTCCCGACCTCGCGGGGATCGCCCGGGCCGTCGCCGACTCGGACCTGCTCGCCGCCGCGGCGGATCGGCCCGAGACCTGGTTCCACCGCCTGGCCGAGGTCCGGCGGAGGCTCGATCCGGGCGGGCCGGCCGACGCGGGCTTCGGCCCCGACGGGCTGGTCGCCCGGGTCCTGGCCCTGCGGGCGGGGGCCGGGGGTCCGACCCGGGAGGCCTGGGAGCTGCGGTCGTACGTGCTGGACCAACCCGCCGCGTGGCGTGCGGTCGCCGACGACCTGCGGTCCGACCTGCTCCGGGCCGATCCGACGGCGGCCCCGGCCGTGGTCGAGTCGTGGGATCGCGCGGTCCGGAAGCGGCGTCCCGAGCAGTTCTGGGAGGTCGCGCTCAATGCCTGCGACGGGCGTCGGCTGGCCGCCGTGGTCGCGGCCCGCGCCGGCGACCTGGCCACGCTCGGGCCCCTCGCCTGGTGGGACCACCCGTCGCAGCCCGGTGGGCGGGACGACCTGAGGGATGCCTTCGCCCGCCTCGCCCCGATCGCCCCGATCGACGAGGAGTCCCTCAGCGCGGTGCAGAACTGGATGGACCGGCCCGCGGCCTCCGGGCCGCCCGCGCGGGGCCCGCGACCCTGGCTCTCGCCGCTCGGGCTGGCGCGATGGTCGTGCATCGACCGGCTCACGAAGGACGTCTATCGCGCCGGGATCACCGACCAGGCCCGGCGGTTCAGCATCCGCGACTGGCCCGGGAAGCTCCCCCTGGCGGAGATCCCGCCCGACGACCGCTATCGCCTGCTCGCCTGGGTCGTCCTGAAGCTCGAGGACGACGCGGCCATCGACCACGACCGGGTCGGGCACTGGCTCGTGACGTCGGGGCTGACCGACCCGGATCGCCTGGCCTCCTGGCCGTCGGAGCTGGGCGGGCTGGCGGAGGTCCCGTCGCGGACGGTCCGGGCCCGCGAGGAACTCGTCCGCGAGCTCCGGCGCGAGATGGGCCGGGTGATCGCCGACCTCCGGGCGGGTCCGCCAGCGGATTCGGGCATTCGGTTAGGTGAGGCCCAGTAGAGGTCCCAGTGGTCGCTGTAGCTCAGGCTGCCTAGTGCAGCCTCAACAAAGGCCTTGTGCAAGGGGATCTCGGCGGGCGAAGATCGGGGCCATGACGCCACCCACCTTCGTCCGCCCGCTGACCGACGACGAGCGGCAGGCCCT
>JAABUQ010000369.1_pt1 | contig 104355 bp, 91 predicted proteins | sample 5560001 | NCBI WGS metagenome assembly JAABUQ01 (sample SAMN10711888, study PRJNA513371) | rock metagenome | isolation source: Antarctica rocks | place: Antarctica: Victoria Land, Finger Mt nord | collected 2015-12-18
CACCCTGGCGGGAGGCGGACCGGGGCGGCTTCCCCCACCGATCCCCCCACATGCGTCGCGAAAACGTACACTTCTTAGATGAGGCAACGACTCACCAAAAGGCACTTTTATCTATGAGGCAACACGGCCCTCAATCTCGCGAGATTGAGGGCCGTGTTGCGGGGATGCTATGGTCGCGGCGCGCGGGAGAGGCTACACTGGCCACAAGGCGAGCGGGCCGGCACGGGAGGGCCGAGCGGGGGATGGGTGGAGATGACACCGGTGTGCGCCGCGGGCACGCCGAGGTGACATTTATCACCTCCACCTCCTGACTGCGCACACTACCGCGCCGGCCGCCCGAGCCCCACAATGGAGACAGACGGAGCCGGAAGACACAAGCTCCAGGCACACGAGCACATGATTGGGAAAGGATAGGGTAGCGCCATGGTCACCATCACACGCTGGATTCTGCGGCATCGGCTCATCGTGGCCGCGTTCTGGATCGTCGTCGCCGTCGCCGGTCTGGCTTCGTCCGCGTCGGCGACCAAGGCCCTCTCGCAGGGAGGCTCCATCCCGCCGGGCTATGAGGGCGTCGACACCAATAACGCCATCCTGCACACCTACGGCGCGGATGGCGGCGCGGCTCCATTGGTCCCCGTCATCACGCTGCCGCGCGGCGCGACGGTCGTCACTCCCGGCGTCCGGGCGCAACTCGCCGCCGCTTTCGCCGCCGTTGGCGCGGTTCTGCCGGGCGCCCGCGTCGTCTCCTATGCCTCGACTGGCAACCGCGCCTTCGTCTCGGCCGACGGGCGCACGACGTTCGCCCTGGTCTATCCCGTCGCTCTGCCGGGGTCCCAGGCGGCGCCGCCCGTGGGCGCGGTGCAGCGGGCGCTGGCGACGCATCCCATCACGGGGGCGCGGATCGGGCTCACCGGCCGCGATGCGTTGGCAACCGCCCCCTCCTCCAGATTCCAGAAAACTCTACGAGGAGGTTAGAGGCGGGTAAACAGCCGCCTGAACACCTGCGCGGATGGACCGGGGCGTGCGTTATGGTCAACGAGAGGCAGCGACCGGCCCGACGAGCAGGGCATGTTGCCGTCGATAGCCCTCCAATAAGAGGGCTGTGAGGGCTCAGGCGCCGTGTGCAAGAGCATGAGCGGCCCTGGTTGCGCCACAAATGGCGACTCAAGAAGTTTTCTGGAATCTGGAGCCCCCTCCAGTAGCAGCGCCGCGTCGGGCGTGCTGGTTGAGACCCTGATCGGTGGGCTGGGCGCGCTGCTCATCCTGATCCTCGTGTTCGGCTCGTTCCTGGCCGTCGTGCCCCTGCTGGTCGCCTGCGTGTCGATCCCGACAACCTTCCTGCTGGTGTGGGGGTTGACCACCGTCACCGACATCTCCGTGATCGTGGCCTTCCTGATCGCGCTGATCGGCCTGGGCGTGTCCATCGACTACTCCCTGCTGATCGTGACGCGCTGGCGCGAGGAGCGCGCCCGCGGCCACGAGAACAACGAGGCCGTGGTGCGCGCCATGGCCACGGCCGGCCGCTCCGTCATCTTCAGCGGCACCACGGTGGCCATCAGCCTGCTGGCCCTGGTGGTGCTGCCCCTCGCCTTCCTGCGCAGCGTGGGCTATGGCGGCCTGCTGATCCCGCTGGTGACGGTGCTGGTGGCCTGCACGCTGCTGCCGGTGCTGCTGTCCGCGCTCGGGCCGCGCCTGGACTGGCCGCGCCACGGGCACAGCGAGCGGCCCAGCCGGCTGTGGTCGGCCTGGGCGCGGGGCGTGGTGCGCCGCCGCTGGCTGGCGGCGGGAGTCGCCGCGCTGGTGCTGGGCGCGCTGCTGGTCCCTCTGACCGGTCTGGTGCTCGGCAATCCCTCCGTGGACGCCCTGGCCGCGTCGGGGTCGGGTCCGGCCTACCAGAGCCTGCGGGCGCTGGAGACCTCCGGCATCGGCGCTGGGGCGCTTGACCCCATCGACGTGCTGGCCACCCCGCGCGACGCTGCCGCGCTGGCCGCACGCCTGGCCCGCGTGGACGGCGTACGCGGCGCGGTGGCGCCGGCCACCGCGGCCTGGCAGCGAGCGGGGACAGCGCTGATCGCCGTGCTGCCCCTGGCCGATGGCGCTACGGCGGATGGGCGCGCCACGCTCGACCGGGTGCGCCAGGCGGCGCACGCCGGCGTCGGCATAGGGCCGGCGCGGGTGGGCGGCCCCGCCGCGGGCGACGCCGATTTCGTGACGGCGATCTACGGCAGCTTCCCGCTGATGGTTGGCCTGATCGCGCTGATCACCTTTGTGCTGCTGGCGCGCGCCTTCCGCTCGCTGCTGTTGCCGCTCAAGGCGATCGCGCTCAACGTGCTCTCGGTGGGGGCGGCCTGGGGCGCGATGACGCTGGTCTGGCAGCTGGGCTACGGCTCGAAGCCGCTGTGGGGCATCGCGGCCACTGGTTCGCTGACTGCCTGGGTGCCCTTGATGGTTTTCGCCTTCCTGTTCGGGCTCTCCATGGACTACGAGGTGTTCATCCTCTCGCGCATGCGCGAGGAGTATGACCGCACCGGCTCGACCGACGGGGCGGTGGTCGGGGGCATCGGCCACACGGGGCGGCTGGTGACCAGCGCGGCGCTGATCCTGATGCTGACCTTCGTGGCGCTGGCCTCATCGCCCGGCACGGACATCAAGGTGATGGCCACGGGGCTGGCGGCGGGCATCCTGCTCGACGCCACGGTGGTGCGCATGCTGCTGGTCCCGGCCATGGTCTCGCTGTTCGGGCGCTGGAACTGGTGGCTGCCGGCGTTCCCGGCGCGCCTGCTGCGCGTCCAGCCGTCGCCCGCCTATGCGCCGCTCGCGAGCACAGGAAGCGCGCCCACGGCGAGCGCGGCTCGCTAAACCAGGGTAGGACAGGCGCGGCTGTGACATGGGCTATTGCACGGGTCGACCACCAGTGGTCGGCCCGTGCGACCGCGACCAGATGGGGAAGACGGAAGGGGAGCGATGCGCGATGTACAATGGAGCGAGACGGGAGCGGGTTCCCGCTTACGGGAGGGGGGCGATGGCGGCACTGGGCCGATGAAGGCCTCCCGGCGCGTTATCTGGCCCGTCTCCGCGCGGGCCGGATCGCACGGTGTGGCCGCGCGCGAGGGAGGACGTACTGATGATGAACCCGGTTAGGACGCGCGACGATGCGTCGGACAGCGGTTACGTCGCCCACCTCTGGCCACTGCTGTGGCTGGTCTGGCTACCGAACCTCGGCGTCCCCCTCATAGCGCTGCTCCGCGCGCGCCCCACGCCTCTGCGTCTCGGCGCGGTTGTAGCCGGCCTCGCGCTCTTCGTCGCGGTCTATCTATGGGCCTCCTGGCATAACGACCTGAGTCGTGCCGTCTACCCGACCTCCGACCGACAGGTGGAGCGGTGGCGCTGGGTCCCGGTCGCCGTGCTCGCGGGCGTGAGCGTCGCCCTCGTCCTGGGCGACGGGCCGCGCTGGCTGGTTTTGCTCATCTTTACTGGCGCCTGCGCGGGCGGCCGCTTCTCGCTGGGTCAGGCCATACGAGTGGTTGCCGCGCTGGCGGTCCTCACCGCTCTCCTGGGCTGGCTCACCCATGACCCCTTGTCCGATCTCGGACCGGGAGTGTTCTGGACCGGCATGGCCGGTGTCCTGACGATCATCGTGAGCTACCTCCGTCTGACCAACCGTGCGCTGCACGTCGCGCGCGAAGAGAACGCCCGCCTGGCCGTCGAGGCGGAGCGGCTGCGCTTCGCCCGCGACCTGCACGACCTGCTGGGCCACGACCTTGCGCTCATCGCGCTCAAGGGCGAGGTAGCCGAGTACCTCGTCCCCACGGCCCCCGAGCAGGCCGTCGCGGCGATCCGTGAGATGGAGGACGTGGCGCGCACGGCGCTGCGGGAGATCCGCGCGACCGTCGCCGGGTACCGCCAGCCGACGCTGGCGAGCGAGCTGCGTGGCTCCGGAGAGATCCTGGCCGCGGCTGGGATCGCCTACCGTTGCGAGGGGGAGCGCGGCGCGGCGCCTCCGGCCGTCGAGGCGGTGTTGGCCTGGGCGGTGCGCGAGGGGGTGACGAACGCGGTCAAGCACAGCGGCGCGCGGCGCTGTACGATCCGCATGACGCGGGACGCGGGCTCTGTTGGCGTCGAGGTAAGCGACGACGGCCCCGGCGCCGGCGCGATAGGGGTGATAGGAGCGGCCTCGCTCACCTCGACGCCGGGACCTGGCGGCAGCGGCCTGCTGGGGCTGGCCGAACGGGCGGCCGCGCTCGGTGGCTGCTGCGACGCGGGCCCCTGCCCTGGTGGTGGTTTCCGCCTCGCCGTCACACTGCCGGTCGCGAAAGACACCGGGAAAGAGACCGGGGCTGAGCACGCGACCGTGGAGCACGCTATTGCTAGCGACAGGGGAAGGGGAGGCCGCTCATGATTCGGGTGTTGCTGGCCGAGGACCAGGCCACGGTGCGGGAGGCCCTGGAGATCCTGCTTGGGTTGCAGCCCGACATCGTGATCGTCGCCGCAGTGGCGCGCGGCGACGAGGTCGTCGCGGCCGCCGCGACGACGCAGCCGGACGTGGCCTTGCTGGACATTCAGATGCCGGGCATGGATGGCCTGGAGGCCGCGGCGGCGCTGCGTGAGCGCCTGCCGGCGTGCAAGGTGCTCATCCTGACCACGTTCGGGCAACCCGGCTACCTGCGGCGCGCCATGCGCCAGCGGGGCCGTCGGCTTCCTGATCAAGGAAGCGCCGGCCGCCCAGTTGGCGGTGTCCATCCGCCGCGCTGTCGCCGGGGAGCGCGTCGTCGATCCCGCGCTGGCCGCGACCGCGCTCGACTAGCCTGGATTATTCATGACGGACGCGGTGGCAGCGAAGGTCCCCCCGGGAGCGCCGTCTCTCGCTGCGCTGCCAGCCGGCCCCGGTCGCCTGGCGCGCACCTGCGCGTGGCGATCGTGCCGCCCTGGCGATCTGCCCGCTGGAAGCCGGCGCTCCCAGGAAGTTCTCCTCGTGAATAATCGTAGGCGCGCAGAAGGTCTGGGGTTGGGTGGCAAGGCCACTGGGAGCGCGGGCGGCCCGCCCGCATCGATCGCATCCACGACGGTCGCTGGCACGCTCACGAGGCTGCCGCGGGGTCAAGCGGGCGAGCAGCGCAGCGAGCGCCCGCGCCCCCAGGCCGACAATGTACAGGCCCTCAAGGAGGGCCACTGCCTGGGCGATGGGGCGATAGGCTATGCGGCTGGGTGTGACCGGGCTACGGCTGGCCGCGCGTCAGGCATGCGGTGACGTAGCGCCGGATGTCGAGGCTGCTGTCTTCCATGGGAGCGTAGTAGCCGACGTCGTACGAGCGTGAGCCCATGCCACGCTGCACGCCGGCGCAGATACCCCAATCCTGGCGGTTGACGATGTCCCAGAACTCCACGGCGTCGGAGGGGTTGAAGTCGTCCCTGGCCATCTCGGTAGGGTGGAACAGGAAGTCGCAGACGATGGTGGTGCGGTTGGGGCTGTGCGGCCACAGCGTAAAGGCGGCGATGTGGTCGGCCGAATAGCTAGTCAGCAGGTTGGGATAGATCAGCCGGCCCTTGTGGCGGATTTTCTCCTCCGCGCTCAGGTTGGGGAAGGGAGCGCGGGTGGTCTGCCCGCTGAAGGTGAAGGTGACGGCGCCGTCGCGGTGCGGGATGCCGTTGGCCCAGTCCAGGTTGGCTCCGCCTTGCTGCTTGAAGGCCGGGACGAGGTCGCAGAGTTCGGGGTGCACCGTACCGCAGTGGTAACACTCGTTGTAGTTCTCCATCACCACCTTCCAGTTGGCCTCGACCTCGTAGACGATGCGGTGGGCCACGCGCAGGTCGGCCAGCGGGTAGCGCTTGAAGTCCTCGGGCACGGGGCCGAGCTGCTCGCGCAGCGTGTAGCCGCGCGCGGCGGCATCCTCGGGGCTCAGGTTGAGGAAAAAGAAGCCGCCCCAGGTGTCGATCCCGACGGGGTGCAGGCCGAAGTCGGCCTTGTCGAAGCGCTCGTTCTCGCGCAAGAAGGGCGCGCCGCGCAGCCGGCCGTCGAAGCTATAGGTCCAGGAGTGGTAGGGGCAGCGGATGGCGTTGTGGAAGTGGCCGCCGGCGCCGGGCGGGACATCACCGTGTTCCATGGTGTAGGGCCGGGGCGCGTCGTTGAGGGCCAGGCGGCAGCCGCGGTGGCGGCACACATTGTAGTAGGCCTGTAGCGCGCCCTCTTTGTCGCGCACCACCAGCACGCTCTCGCCCAGCACGTCGACGGTCACGTAGTCGCCGGGGGTGGGCAGTTGCTCGGCGCGCCCGGCGCAGAACCACTCGCGGAAGAAGATACGTTCCTTTTCCTGCTGAAAGGTCTCGGGCGAGGTATAGGAGGATGGGGGCAGGCTCTGCTCCAGGTCGGCGTCGATGAAAGGCGCATCCGTCAGGTCGAGGTCAGGGTCGAGGTCAGGGTCGAGGTCAGGGTCGAGGTCGGGGCGATCCATCGCAACAGGCTTGCTCTCCAGGGTCATGATGTTTGTACTCCTCCTTCGCGCGTTGGCGCGCAAGCAGTGTCTGTCCCTGGCGGCGCCGTCTCTATCACAGGCGCGCCAGTTCCAGGCGGCGCGTCGAGCCTGTCATCATCGTCATAGACTGCCCCGGCCGTCTTCGCGGCGGAAGCCCACTCGTACGCGTCGGTGATAGCCTACTCTACAGCATTGGCGATGCATGGTGCAATGGACATGGGCAACCCTCCCCACCCCTCCCACTCCGCGGGACCCCACCCCTTCTCCCGTCCGCGGAGAGGGGCAAGGGGTGAGGGTTGCTCTGCGCCTGTAGCCGCGGGCCCCGACGTTGCAAACGACCCTCTTTAAGACAGCACTAGACCCGTTGGACGGAATCGGCCGCGAGCGGCAGGCCGACCTTCAACGTATAGCGGGGGTGATCGACGCCAACCGCGTAGCCGCCGGCGTGGACGGTAATCTCCAGCCAGGTTGCGCCGGGCGGAGGCGCCGGGCTGAGATCGCGCTCCCCGTCGGTCTTACGACCGTCGGGGGTCAGCCCGAAGGAGCCGCCCCAATCGTCGTATTCCGTCCCCAGGTCATCGCGCCCAGAGAGCAACCACTGGTTGCCGCGCGCCCAGGCGGCTTGCGCCTCGTCGTCGGCGTCCCAATCGAGTGGTTCCACGGGCGGCGTCATTTCATACTCGAGGCGCACCACGTCAAACGCGGCAAACACGGCCACCGACGTGATGCACAGGACACGTCCGTGGAGGAGCGTCGGGATGGCCATGGTGACAGGGATACGGGATACAGGCCCTTGCCCGGAGCTTATCTCGTCCATCGCATCTCCCGCGGAGCCACGTTTTCCCACGTCGTTGGAGCCTATCGGGGCCATTGTACCATCGCAATGTGTGGAGATGTGTGGAACGCCGAGATGCGGGCCTACCGACGTCCTCCGAACGGCCTCCGACGAAAGTCGAATGGCAGGGGATCAACACGAAAGTGGCTACAGGATGCCACCTCCTGAGTGACCTCAGTTACCGTTACCAGTCACGCGATCACGGTTGCGACGGGCAGCAGGTATCGGTACGGGTTGGTGAGCGGGTACGTTTATTACTCGCGTTTCAGTCCTTGACTTGCCCGTTTTGTTACCCAACACTTGAGGTTCGCCAGCAGCATCTTGTAAAGGGGCGCTCCCGTTGCTGAACAGCGCCCAGAGGCGCCCGTTGGCCGTCGCGAGCGCTCGGGCGGCCTCCGGCGTGATCGTCTGCCGCATCGCGAGGGTGCGACCGTCGAGGCGATAGACGCCCCCGGCCGTGACGTTGTGGACGGTCGCAAAGAGGGCTCCTTGACCGTAGGCGAGCGCGGCCACGCCCACTGTGGGGAGCGTCTGCCGCGCGGTGACGCGCCCCGTGTGGGGGTCCAGCCGGTAGACGACATCGCGGGCGGGCTGCCCCGGCTCGGCAGTCAGGGCCACGACGTACACGGCCGTGGCTCCCACGACGATGTCGGGGGCCGCGATATTCTGGGCCGTCCCGACCAGCGACGTCCTGGGGCCGACCGCCCCCGTCGTTCCGGCGAGGCGCACCACGCGCGTGACATCGCCCTGACCAGCCGCCACAACCCAGGCCGTAGCGCCAGCGGCCGTGACCCCGTAGGGCTGGTCGATGTGGTACCGGCGCACGATCCGTCCGGTGGAGGGAGCGATCTGGAACACGGTGTTGGCCGCGGCTTCCGGTGTCGTGCCGTCGCCGATCCCGTTGACGACCCATACATAGGGCCCCGCAACGGCGAGCGCCACCGGAAACCCCCCAACGGGGCGGTCGAGGCTGACCTTCCCGCTCGCCGCCACCCGCACAAGATGCCCGACGACCGGCTGTCGTGTGGGCGCTCCGTCCTTGGTGAGCCAGAGCTGCCCGGCCGCGCCGACAGCCAGGGCCAGGAAGTCGCGGCCAAGGGGCACGGTGACGCGGCGCACGACGCGTGGCGCGAAGCTGGCGTCTCCAGCGTCCACAGTGCGGCGTGCATCGGCGGCCCCGCAGCATGACACAGGGACGAGCGGCGCGGCGCGGCGGGGAACGGACGTCAGTGATAGCGGCGGCCTCGCTGCTAGGGCGGGCGTGGACAGCCGCGCCGTCGTGCCCAACGGGCTCCAGCCACCGACGGTCACAGTGCAGGCGAACACACAAAGCTCGCGACGAAGAGCAGCCACGTCAGACCTCCGGAAAGCGCCCAGGAAGAGAAACAGAAACAAGAGCCTGGACATGGTTCAGGCGCGCCCAAGAGTGCGAAAACCCTTGACACCTTTTCTATGCGTTCTATGGATGGCAGCTACAGAGCAACGACACGGAGCCCCCTGCGAAGCCCCGTGTCGTGAGCGCAGCGTCACCATACCCTATTGAAACTGAAGCGTTTGCAGGTTGAAGGAGAGGGTGCTCCCGCCGTCCGTGCGCAGAGAGAGCACATCCCCAGTCGCCGCCGTCACCGTCAGGGCGCCAGCGCCGTTAGGCGCCGCGTAGGTCCCGATTGGAACGAGGTGGTCATCTCCGTTCGCGTCGATCGGCTCGTTGTAGAGCCGGAGCGATCCTTGTACTGTCGTACCCGCAGCGTCCCGCGTCGCCCCGGCGTACACCAGCATCCACGCCGGGCCGACCGGCCCCTGCCAAAAATTGCGCACGGTGAACTCCGTCGCGGGGAAAGGGCCCTGATGCATGTCATTATCGATGCCGGCGGTGCGCGCCGGGTCGGGCTGGTGCGGGGGCGGAACCGGCGCCACAGGTTTGGGCCGGGGATGGGCACGGGCCGCGTCCATCTCCTGTTGCAGGCGTCCCAACTCCCGCGCCTTGGCCGCTGGCCACGCCGACGCGGGTCTCTTCATCAGCAGCGGTCCCTGTGTGGCGAGTCCGGTTCCCACCCCTATGGCGGTTAATGCGGCTAATGCGGCTATCGTGGCCACGATGGACCAGGCTACCTTGTGTCTGATGCGGCGTCCTGACGCCAACTGCTGCTTCATCTCGCCCCCTTTTGATGCGCAAACTGATCGCCATCAGCACGGCCCACTCTATGTCTCATTGTGTATCTCCGCCGAAAAGCTCATGTCCGACGGCACGCCAGCGTTGGTTAGGTCGCTCGTGAACTGGTTCCACGCCTGTGAGGAGGTGTACGTGCTGCCGTCCAAGTCATTCTCGTCGAGCGGCCCTTCAAAAAGGATCGCGCCGAAGGAGTTGGCTTGGGAGTTGGCCCCATATTGGCTGATCATGGCCCATTCCTGCGACTGTCCTTGGTTGTAGATCTCGGGGAGAGCCTGAGCCGGCGTGACGCCCCAACTCACGTACCACACAGCATACTGCGTCCAGTTGTTGGCGCACAACTGCTGGTTGTTCGAGCTGGTCTGCGAGCAGCCGTCAGCCGACCCGTAGTCGAGGTAATAGGCGGGGTCGACGCTGGCATAGCCGTTGGCCCAGTCCTCGGTGGCGGAAGCGGTGTTGTAACCGGGCTCCATGTCGTCGGCGCCCCCTGCGCTGACTTGCGCGTCATACTGGTTGGTCTGGTTATAGGACCTCACCGCCGAGACCACCTGCGCCCACGCATTTCCGCCCGACGAGCTGACATCGTAGTAGGAGTTGTTCGTGCCGATGCCCAGGAACAGCGTGGAGGTTATATCGGCCCCCGTACACTCGTAGTATCCTTCGGAGAAGTTCTCCGCAATCGCCTCGATCTGCGCGTTCGTGACCTTCGTGCCATTGACCAACTTCGTGCCGCTGCCATCAGCCTGTTGGCCCCCGAAATCGAGCACCACCGTGCTGTCGGCCACGGGAGAAAAGCTGGCGTCGTAGGCGCCTTGATTGCACCCGAGGGTGTAGGCCGTACTGGTATCTGTCGTGGTAACGTAGAAGCTGTAATCAGTCGGTGGCTTCGTTGAGGCAAACGCCGGCCGCGCCACGCCGATGCCGAGCGCCAGACACACCACGGCGGCGATGATGGCCCAAGCGCCCATCCCCCACATGGATGATTGTAAGAGCGAATGTCCAACGCGGAAGCGCATGCCCCCAGCCCTCCTCACCTGGTCGCCCCCCGACTCGATCTCCTCCTGTGTCACGCCGTGCTTCCGAGCGAGGTTGACGTAGCTCTGGGTACAGCCGTCCGACCCCTCCGCCCCTCTCTTGACCGCTATCGCACGAGCACCCGCGCGCATGTTTGCCGCAGACTGGTCCCGCTGCATGTGTCCCCCTCTTCCGGCACGAGTACCGTGCCTTGCCCTAACTCAATACCCTTCCTCCTTGGAAGCGTGGGCCACACGCTTCCAAGGGACTGCCATTCCCTCTAGCTCTCTCCTCCTCGTGTTTCTTGATCAATCTCCCCAGACCACCGCGGTCGGCGTCTTGTTGCGCCTTGCCACCTCCGCCCAACCTAGCGCCCCCCTGGGTCCGGGTCATTGCACCGGTCGGCCGTCGATTACCGGCTGTAGACCCGCCCATCGTTCAGGACGACGCCGGTGAGAAGGTGTTTCCCAGCCTACACGTACGCATAGATGACGGGCTGCTTCAACCAAGATAGGTTGCCATGCCCCACGTGTATACCCGTCACAGTGGCAGAGTCATCGCCTGATTTCGCCAACGAGTAATGCCCTACAAGGGGAGAAAATCCTTCCCACCAGCGTTACCTTGAGCGCCGGACAGGTCCGCAGGTCCATACCGGCTGGCGTGTCTCTATCCTCGCACGACCCTGATGGCATGACAATACCCGTAGCGGGGGGTGGGGGGTATCTCCCCCGCTACGGGGGTACCATGCCCTGGTATCTAGTTCTTAGGCTTCCTCGCCCTTCCCCTCCGTCTCCGGCGAGGTCTGCTCGCCGGGCCCCCTGATCGCTCCTGCGCGATGCAGGCGCCGGAACGCATGCCGCGAGGGAACCCCGACCTTGTGCAGCAGGGACTGCACGTACTTGCGCGCCGTGTCCTCGTGGATGGCGAGCCGCTCCCCGATGTCGGCGTTGGTGTACCCGTCGGCCAGCAACCTGGCCGCCTCCCACTCGCGCGGTGTCAGCGGTGGGGACGGTTCCACCGTCGGCGTCAACGTCGCGCGTTCCTCGGGCGTGAGCACCAACCCCTCGACGCGCGCCCCCCGCCGGCGCTCCAGCGCGGTGCGCAGCGTCGCCAGCACGATGGGGCTGCCCACCAGCACGTCGTCGTCCACGACCAGCGCCAGTACCCGCCGCACGGTTTTAGGGCGCAGGTCCTCCCACACCAGATAGCCCCTGATCCCCTGGTCATGGAGCGTGATCAGCGCGGCGCCATCTAATGTCGCGGTGGCCCCGAGCAGGATGATTTTGCTCTCCGGGCTCAGGGCGCGCAGGTCGCGCACCAGCGGGACCGCCGGTCGGTCAGCAAGGTCGGCGTCCACGAGCATCGCCGTGGGGTGGCATCCGGCCAGGACGCTGAGTGGCTGCGTCGGAGGGATATCGTTGGCGATCCGCACGGTGGACAGTGGGGCCAGGGAATCGCGCAGCGCATCCCATTGGCGATGCGCGGAGCGGACGAGCGCGAGCGTCAGAACGGACTGCATGCTAACCGCCTTTCTCACAGCGGGTGGGGCGACGCCCGCCGCGTCGAGGGCTCCGCTGCCTGTCGCTTACTGTAGAGGTCCCGCAGGAGGCACTGGAGAGACATGCGCCTTGTTTTTGCGCGCTACGTCCGCACGGTCTTTTGTTTTTGCGCGTTACGTCCGCATGGCCATAGTTAGGAGCAGACATCCCCATCGCCTTCGCGCTAGAACGGCCGGTGACCATGCACGGCGAGGACTTGCACGGCGAGGACGAGACGTCGGACCGCACGCTCGTCGCCGCCGCCCAGACCGACGACGGCGAGGCCTTCCTGCGCCTGGCGGCGCGCTACCGCGCCCGGCTCGAGGCCGCCGTGCGCCGCGACGTGGGAGACCGCGCCCGCGCCGCCGATCTCGTCCAGGACGCCATCGACGCGGCATACGACGATCTCCACCACCTGCGCGATCCCGAGGGCTTCTACCCGTGGCTGCGCCGCATCGCCGCCAACCAGCGGCTCAAGGACGTCCGCCAGCAGCGGCGGCGGCACGCCGCGCTCGACCGCTTGCGCCATCAGGCGCCGCGCGCCGCGGACCCCCTCGCGCGCGTGCTGATCCGTGAAGCGGTCGCGGAGTTGGGCCCCGCGCTCCGCGCGGTGTTGGTCTTGCACGACGACCAGGGCTACGCGATCCCCGAGATCGCCGCCCAACTCGGCATCAGCGAGGGCGCCGCCAGGAAACGCCTGCTGCGCGCCCACAGGGAGTTCCAAAGGCGCTATGCTGATGAGTAAAGAGTAGCTGAGCAAGGAGGACGGATAAAGATGCAGCCCGCCTCGCGCGACGACAATGAGGTGAATCGGCCCAATGTGGCCCGCATCTACGACGCCGCCCTCGGCGGCTTCGCCAACTTCGTGGCCGACCGCGCCGCGCTGGACGCCCTGCTCGACGCCTACCCCGATACCCTGCTCGCCGCGCGGGCCAACCGCGCCTTTTTGCGCCGCGCCGTCGCCTTCCTGGCCGCGCAGGGCATCGACCGCTTCCTCGACGTCGGCTCCGGCCTGCCCACCGTTGGCAACGTCCACGAGGTGGCCCGGCGCGTGAACCCCAAAGCGCGCGTGGTCTACGTGGACAACGATCCCGTCGCCGTGCGCTACAGCCGGGAGCTGCTGGAGGAAGAGGCGGTGTCCGGCGTGGCGGCCATCGAGGCCGACCTGCGCGACCCGGCGGCGATCCTGAGCCGCCCCGCGGTACGCCGGCTGCTCGCCGCGCGGCGCCCGCTCGCGCTGCTGCTGCTGGCGGTGTTGCCCTTGATCCCCGACGACGACGCGGCGCGCCGCGTCGTGCGGCAACTCACGGCGGCCCTGCCCACCGGCAGCTACCTGGCTATCTCGCACGCCACTCTTGAAGGGGGTGAGGCGCAGGCGCTCGCCCAGTTCGTGCGCCAGTACGAGGCGCGGACGAGCCCGGTCGCTTTCCGCCCCCGCGCCACGATCGAGGACTTCTTCGCGGGTTGCGAGCTGGTCCCGCCGGGCCTCGTGTTCCTGCCGGCCTGGCGCCCGGACGGCGCGCACGATCCGCTGCGGGATGAGCCGGAGCGCGCGGCCAGCGTCGGCGCTGTCGGCCGGAAGCGGTGGGGTCATCCCCATCGGATAACGCGGGACACGGGCGGTGGGTCGTCAGCGCGCAGAAGAGAGCGGTCCGCAGGCAGCGCGCAGTTCGGCGACCCCCTGCGCGCCGACCCCTGGCAGGGCCAGCAACTCCGTGTCGCGGCGTCCGCGCGTGTCGCCGACGGTGGCCAGGCCGGCGCGCAGTAGCGCGCTACGCAGGGCGGGGCGCAGCCCCACATCCCACAGGGATAGCGCGTCGGGGACCCGCGCGGGCGTTGGCGACCCCTGAAGGCGTGCCCGCTGCGTGACCTGCCGGCAGAGGACGTGGCCACGGCTACGCGTCAGCCCGAGGAGCGCGGCAATCTCGGCGGGCGTCTTGCCATCCTTGGTCATCCAGGCCCAGACGCGGCGATCGCGCTCGGGGCCGGGCGGGGGGCGGCCGGGGACGCCGCGGGCGGCGCGGTGGCGGAAGCGCCAGCGGCGGCCGAGGGGGTGGTACTCGTAGCAGCGCGCCGGCTCGGCGGGGCGCAGGTTGCGCAGGGCGTGTGCGGCGACCTCGTCGCGGGTCAGGGCCGCGACGATGAGGGCGCGCGTGCGGTCGCGCCGGTGCGGCCGGCCGATGTGGGGTCCGGGGCGCTGGCAGAGCCAGACGTCGTAGCGGTCGCGGGCCGGGTGGCGGGCAAGCTGTCGGCGCGAATGGGCGGCGCCCGGCGCCTTCTGGAGCCGGGGTCCAGCCGGACTAGCCCGACCGATCGCATCAGCCAGGGGCATGGACAATCCTCCCTTCTCAATCCATCCTCTTCCCATGGTATAGCGTTTCAGATAAAGAATCAGAGCCCAGAGGACGCCCTATTCCGCAACACGTCTATTGAGCCGATCAGGGCAGCTCCATGCGGCGCAGCCGGTACGTGGTCAGGGCGAGGCCGACGACGACGATGGCGCACACGACGACCGCGCTGGTCGCGGCGCTGGGGTCCGCCGGCCAGACCAGGCGCCCGCCGCCCACGGTGCTGAGGCCGGCGTGGAGCGTGCCCTCGACGTAGCGGCGCACCGAGAGCGTGGCCAGCCCCGTGGAGAACCCTGCCGCCGTTCCCTCCCACAGCAGGACGTAGAGGAAGCCGATCAGGAGAGCGCGGCGTGGCGCCAGTAGGCCCAGCAGCAGGAAGAGACTGCAGTAGGCGACGCTGCCAGCGGCCCCGGCCAGCAGGATGGCGCCTAACCCCGGCAGTCCCGTCCCGGCTTCGGATACCCCTTGCGCCACGATCAGGTACATCAGGGCCAGGGAGGTCTCCACCAGCGCCAGCGTGACCAGCGCGGCGGCCAGACCCTTGGCCACCGCTACGGCCAGCCGCGAGACCGGGCGCAGGGTCAGGTAGAGCAGCGTGCGGTCCTCCACCTCGCCGCCCAGCACGCTGGCGGCGAAGACCAGCGCCGCCAGCGGAAGCAGCACCGGCAGCGCCAGCCCGTCGAACAGTTGCACCAGGAAGGGCAAGGCCGACCGCTCGAAGGGGTGGTCGCCGGGGTTAGTCAGGCGGGCGTACGGCGCCGTGGCGCGGTAGACCACGGCAATCAGCACCGGGATGGCCAGCAACAGGGCCACGGCGAGCAGCCGGCGTCCTCGTAACAGCGAACGCAACGTCAGGACGAAGACCGGCGTCACGATGTCACCAGATAGCGGAACACGCTCTCCAGGTCTTCGTCCAGCCCCTCGATGCCGTAGAGGCGCACGCCGGCCTGTTGCGCGGCGCGCGGCACGGCGTGGTGGAACTCCAGGGGCGCGGCCGTCTCCACTACCAGCGCATCCTCTTCCAGGGTCACGCCGCGCGTGCCGGGCAGGGCGACGAGCAGCGCGGCCAGGGCATGGGGATCGGGGCAGCTGACGCGCACGCGGCGCGGCCGGTCGTCCATCAGCGCGCGGATGGCGTGGAAGTCGCCCTCGGCGGCCAGCTTGCCGTTGACCATCACCAGCACGTTGGAGCCCATGCGCTCCACCTCGTAGAGGATGTGCGACGAGATCAGCACCGTCTTGCCGGCGGCGCCCAGGCGGCCGAACAACTCCATCAGGGCCAGCCGCTGGCTGGGATCGGCCCCCGTCAACGGCTCGTCCAGGAACAGCACCTCGGGGTCGTGGACCAGCGCCTGGGCAATCTTGACCCGCTGGCGCATGCCCTTGGAGTAGCCGCCCAGCTTGCGGCCCGCCGCGTCCCGCATCTCGACCGCGCTCAGCGCCCGCTCGGCCGCCTCGCGCGGGCGCGGCAGGCGGTTCAGCCGCGCGGCAAGCTCCACGAACTCGCGCCCGGTCAGGAACGGATAGAGCCCTTCTTGCTCGGGCACCAGCCCGATGCGGCGGTAGAGGGCCGGGTTGTCGTCCGCGCGCTGACCCAGCACGCGCACGCGCCCCCGGCTTGGCTGCAGCAGCCCCGTCAGCATCTTCAGCGTGGTCGACTTGCCGGCGCCGTTGGGGCCCAGCAGGGCAGTCACGCCGGGGCGCAGCGCGAACGAGAGGTCGGAGACGGCGACCTTGTCGCCGTACCACTTGCTGACGCCCTCCGCCTCGATGGTGGGCGCATCCGTCATGGGCCGCGCCGGGGCGGCCGGGGCGGCCGGGGCGGCCGTTGGCGTTGTCGTCTCGGCGTCCATCAATCCCGTATTCTTAGGTAGCGCCACGCCAACAGGGCCAGCGAGAAGGCGATCACGCCGGCGGCCGCCGCCGCGTAGGTCCAGACGTTGAGCGGGTCGGCGTCCTGGCCGGCGGGGGTCGGGAACAGCAGGGTGGCCAGCCGCACGGGCAGCGTCACCAGATCGAGCAGTTGCAGCCACTCATGCCCCTGGTAGGACCCTGCGCGTCTCAGCAGGCCGGCCACGATGCTGACCGCGGCGGCGCTGACCAGCAGCAGTCCCAGGTAGATGCCCGAGGCGTAGGCCCGACGGTCCGTGAAGGCGGCGACGGCCAGCGCCACGGCGGCATAGTAGAGGGCGAGGACGCCGCCGGCCAGCAGGATGCGCCACAGGTCGTCAAGGTGGCCGCCCAGGTAGTCGCCCGCCGAGGGCGAGAGCAGCGCCACGCCGAGGTAGAGCGCCAGTATCGGCGCCAGGGTCAGCAGCAGCATCACGGCGGTCAGGCCCAGGACGCGGGCGGCGACGTAGTGCAGGCGCGTGATCGGCGCGGAGAAGTAGAGCGACAGGACGCGCTCGCGGCGGTCCGCGCACAGCAGGTCGGGGGCGATCAGGCCGGCGAACAGTACGTACAGCAGCGCGACTCTGTTGTAGAGCGAGCCGTAGGGCGGCAGCGCCGGCAGGCCCGGGGCGAGGATGCGCACGCCCAGCAGGATGACCGTCGGCAAGAAGGCCAGCACGATCAGCAGTCCGGGCAGCAGCTTGGCGCGGAAGGGCTGACGGATGCCGAGCGAGCGCTGCGCCGCGGCCAGCGCCATCACCCGTGTGGCGTGGGCCAGGCCCAGCCGCGGCCCCGCGTAGTGCTGATAGCCGCGGTCGACGATGCGTGTGCGCACGGCGCCCGCGCCCGTCCCCGTACCCATGTCCGTCTGCTCACTCATGCCGTTGTCCCCATGCGCGGTGTGCGCGCCGTGCTCCCCTTTCCCGCGCTCAACGCCCGCGCCGTACTTCCCTCGGCCGTGCTGAGCGTTCGCGCCGTACTCCCCTCTCCCGCGGCAGGGAGAGGGGTTGGGGGTGAGGGTTGCTCCTGGTCGGACAGGTAGACATCCTCCAGCGAGAGGACGCGGCGCTTGAGCAGGACGAGGCCCGTGTCCGTCTCCACGGCGGCGTCGCGGATGGCGTCGTAGGTGTCGTCGGAGCGATAATCCACGCGCAGTTCGCGCGGGCCATCGGCCGCCACCGCGTAGCCGCGCGCCTGCAAGGCGACGGCCAGCCTCGTGCTGTCCTCCTGGGTGCGCACGGTGATGGCGGGGGTCGCCGTCATCAGCTCGCGCAAGGCGCCCTGCGCCAGGACCCTGCCCCCACTCAGGATGACCACACTGTCGGCGACCGACTCGACGTCGGCGAGCAGGTGGGAGGAGAGGATCACGTCGATGCCCATCTCGTGCGCGATGCGCCCGATCAGGGCCAGCATCTCGTCGCGGCCAGCGGGGTCGAGGCCGTTGGTTGGCTCGTCCAGCAGCATCACGCGCGGGTCGTGGACCAGCGCCTGGGCCAGCTTCACGCGCTGCTTCATGCCGGTGGAGAAGCCGCCGATGGCGCGGAACCGCTCCTCGCCCAGCCCGACGTGGTACAGGGTGTCGCTGGCCCGCTGGATAGCGGCGCGGGCCGGCAGGCCGTGCAGTTCGGCCATGTGGCGCACGAAGTCCTGCGCCAGCCAGTCGCCCGGCAGGCAGTCGTGCTCCGGCATGTAGCCGACGACGGCGCGCAGGGCGCGGGGCTGGCGGGCCACGTCGTAGCCGGCGACGTGCGCCTCGCCGCGGTCGGGCTTGAGCAGGCCCAGCAGCACCTTGATCAGGGTGCTCTTGCCGGCGCCGTTGGGGCCCAGCAGGCCCGTGCAACCGTGGGGCACGCCGATGCTGGCCCCATCCAGCGCCCGGACACGACCGAAGCGCCTGACGAGGTCGGTCGTCCGCACGACCTGCTGGTCGGGGACCAGAGGCGTCATGCTATCCTCTCCTTCAAAACGGCTGGCGCGGCGCTGATAGGAGGTAGCCGGTGCGACGCTCGCATCACCACCTGCGACTACCATAATGCGAACGGACGGAACCCGTCAAGCGATGCCGGCTCTCTCGTGGTGTCGTTGGCCATCCTCCTCGTTATGCTGGCACTCCTTAGCGCCACTTTCTACGTTGGAAGTCAACTTTTGGCGTGCGCCTGACGTGCCCCTGATAGTCGAGCGCTAGGTTCGGCCCTCTCGCAACATGCTGACCGCTTTGGCGATGCGTCGCTGCCGCGTGTCGGCTGGCTTGGCGTCCTCGATCTCATATATTCTCTTTGCCAGATGAGATCTGTGTCGCGATCCACCACGTATTTCCCGCCGGATCTTGCACGCCGCCGCGGCGGTCGGGATCGTCCTTTTGGGTCGGCTCCTGAACGGAGATACCGCCGGCATCGAGGGCGCGCCGGTAGGTCGCATCGACGTCGGGAACGTAGACATGCAGCCAGATCGGGAAGGCCGGAGAGTCGTTTCCACCGTCGGCGATCATGACGACCGTATCGTCGATGCGCACTTCGGCGTGCATGATGGAGCCGTCCGGCCTATCGAACCGACGCAACTCCTCGGCGTCGAAAGTCTGCTTCACGAAATCGATCACCCGCTGAGCGTTGTTTGCCATCACGTAGGCCGACACGCTCGCATAGGCCAGAGGCTTGTAGCCGCGGCTCATAGTCACAGGTGTATCCTCCTCGGGCCATACTGGCCCGGACTGCAGGGCGCCCGGCCCGCGACATGCGCCGCGGGCCGGGCAGAGGGAAAGGTCGGGGTGGGTGGCCGCCGGGCCGCTACCCGCCGATCTGGTTCGAGTGGAGGCCGAAGCTGTTGCCGTCGCCGTCTACGAACTCGGCCCAGCCGCCGAAGCCTTCTTTAGACGGCTGCTTGGTGAAATGCACGCCACGGCCGGATAACTCGCGGTACGCGGCCTCGATGTCATCGGTCTCCACGACCAGGCCCGTGTTCTTGCCGAGCGGCGCGCCGCCGTCGCCGAAGCCGCGGGCCAGGACCACCTCCGTGGCCGCGCCAGCCGGCGCGACCGTGAGCCAGCGCATGCCCTCGCCCATAGGCACGTCGAGGCGCTTCTCGAAGCCGAGGCGTTCGGTGTAAAAGCGCAGGGCCTCGTCCTGATCCTTCACCTGGACGGTGACGACGCTGATGTGGGTGACAGTTCCGGTTGTGGTGGTCGCGCTCATGGCTGGACATCCTTTCTGCTGTGGTCAACAGCAACAGCAACAGCGCTCGTACATCGAGCCCACCGGCACGGTCAATCGCCGGCCGCAGCCTCAATATAGCACAAGCGTTCTACCTTATACTTCTCCGATCTTGCGCTGTTCGCGGCGCCCGCGGCGCGCGTTCCTACGTTGAGCGTTGATGGTCCAACAAGAGGAAGGGTAGCGCGGTCAGGAGCGGTGGGGCGGTCGGGCCCGGCGGACGCACTACGATATCCGCTCGCGCGCGCGCCCGACCGCCGCGCACCGTCACGGCCGCGCGCGCCTGGCCGACGCGCACCCCGTCGCCGGGCAGCAGATACGCCTGCCCACGCGCCGTGGACGGGAAGGCCGCGGCCATCGCGTAGTAGCGGCCATCGGGGACGCACGGGATGTGGTACCCGCCCGGCCCGTCCAGCAGCGCGCTCCCGACGGGCGTTGCTTGCGGGATGGGCGTCGGGAAGAGCCCGATGAAGATCAGCCCCGGCGCGTCGTCGGGCGTGGCGTCGGGCGCGCGGATGACGCCTGTCACCCCTCCGCCCGTCGCCCCGGCGCGTTGGGCTATCCCGCCAAAGGGCTGCGCCCCCGTGACGAGGCCGTCGACGTCCTCGGCCTGCCGGCGCAGGCGGCCGGGCGGCAGGCCGACCAGGCGGGCGAACCGCGCCGTGAAGGTGCCAAGCCCGGTGTATCCCACCTCGAAACACACGTCGGCGACGCTCGCCTCCGTGGTGAGGAGCAGGCGCTTGGCCTCTTGCAGGCGCAGGGCGGCGAGATATTCGGCCGGCGGTATCCCGGTCACGTCGTGGAACACGCGGGCGAAGTAGTACGGACTCAGATGCGCCACGTCGGCCATATCGTGCAGCGTCAGCGTCTCACCGAGCCGTTCCCGCATCGTCACCACGACCCGCTCCACGGCGGGGACGTGCGCCGCACACGCGGAAGGGGCCACAGCGGCGCCAGGGTCGTCCTCACGCAGTCGCAGCGCCTGTCTTGACATAATAGCGCAGGGCCTCACAGACGACAGGGTAGGAGACGCCAATCGGTCATCGGCGTCGAACGCGAGCTACCCTATGGGCGTACAAACGTAGGGGTCAGCCGGTCCTTCCAGGATACTGCATCCCGCGTCATAGCGGCGTTTCTAATAGCCGTTTGCCGTTATGCGCGCGGTGAAGCAGGCCTACCCCCCGCCACGCGCATCGTCACTGCTTCCCAGGCGTACCGCTCAATAAACGTCCAGCTCAGCCTGGCCCAGCCCTTGAGGCCCCACGAGGCGCCCCATTGGTTCTCGATCCATACTCCATAACGGTCATATTTAGCCGCGAAGACGGCATGGTTGCCGTACAGCTTGCCGCGCGCGCCATCGACACCGTAGTGGGCGGCGTCGGCGTTCCAGAAGTTATCGTAGACGGGGATGCCAAGCCCGACCGGGTTGCCCGCGGCCATGGCTCGCTCGATGGCCTGCCGCGCCTTGGCGCCCTGGTGATCGCCCTGGAACAGCACGCTGTAGCCGGCGATGGCGAAGCGGGCGGCGTTGGCGCGCTCCGCCGCGGTCGGTCCATCGGTGTAGTTGTCGTCGCCCTGCGCATAGTGGGCGCGCGTATCCACGCCCGCGTCCCGCAGGAGGGCCAGGTTGTCCTCGAACGAGGTGGTCACGTCCCGGCCGTGGGAGAGCTGGCTATAGAGGTACATCGGAGCGAAGCCCCGCGCGTTGCCCGGCGGGTCGTGGCCGTTGCGCCGCGCGTACCATCCGCGCATGTAGTAGCCGACGACCCACGACACGCACGAGTTGTCGCCGCCTTGTAGGGCAACGGGTGGGCTGTACGGCGAGAGGTCGACGGCGGCCGGAAGCCTATCCACACCTCGATCCATTATGTCCGAGCTACCAGTAGTCTCTCCATGCCCGCGCGATGAGGAAGCGTGCCGCGCGCGCTGTACGCGCCGCATCGGTTGATCCCGGCGGGCAAGTGCCCGGACTGCCCGGCGCGGCGCGGCGGCAGCCAGTGCGCCGTTCCACCATGGCCGCGATGCCGGGGCGCTGGTAGGAGGAGCGAGGGACGCGCCGTGCATCGCGGCCGGAGGGCGCGCCGCCCTGGAGTTGAGTGGACCGGACGTCGTGGACCGGACCGCGGCGAGCGGCACAAGTACGGCCATGGCGACGAGGGCCGGGTGGACGATCTCCCGTGTCGGGTGCGCGTGTGGCCAGGGATGGGTGGTCTTGGGTAGGCGCAGGCCGCTGGGGTCCATAGCGGGACGATCCACCATACCGACGTGTCAGGTCGGAACTCATCTGTTGCAGTTGTTGTGTGGCCACGGTACGCCACACCGTTCCGTCCGCGCAATGAGTCCCTCTGGTCCCCCTGAATGGGGGAGCCAGGACACGCTATACCTTGGAGACCGTTAAAGCGTCTGGCGCATGACCGTCCTGCCCATCAGATAACGATCAATCTCAATGATGGGGTAACTACCTAGTACCTTTCGCCGGAGAGTTCTCTGCAGGGAGGATAGACTGAGGGGAGAAGGGGGCCGTGTGGTGCGGCGGAGCGGAGAGGGAGGGGAGTGATGCCACGGGGGATGCACCGACGTAGGACGCTCAGGGAGCGGCAACGGGCGATCTTAGAGGGCTTGAGTCGGCGGCATGGCACAGGCCAACACAGGCCAACAGGGGGCGCTGCGGGCGCGGCTGGTGCTGGCGACAGCGGAGCAGGCGGGCACGGCGGTGGCGATCGTTCGAACTCCTTGCTCGCGCGCTGTTGGGTTAGCTATCAGGGGAACGAGTCGTTCGCTCTTGGCGATTTTGACCCGCGCGGCAGCGACATCGATGTTGTCGTCGTCACCGACGGCGCGCTGTCGGACAGTCTCTTCGCGGCGTTACGAGACCTGCACGCGCGCTTCGACACGGGCGACTCGCCGTGGGCGACTCGCCGTGGGCGAGAATAATAGAAGCCGCCTACATCCCACGGGATGCCCTGCGCCCCGACGCCCCGGCCGCCGCGCGCTATCCCCAGATCGAGAAGGGTGGGACCCTCGCGCTGGACCACCTCGAAAGCGGCTGGGTTGTCCAATGCTATACCCTGCGCGAGCATGGCGTTATGGTGGCGGGACCCTGCCCGCGCGCTTTGAGCGACCCCATCGACCCTCGGGACATGCGACGCGGGGCCGCCGTCCATGCGGGCGTATGGGCGGAACAGGCGCGCCACGACCCCGATTGGCTGGTCTGGGTGCGCCACGGGGAAAACCGGGCGTTCGTCGTCCTGACGCTCTGCCGGATGCTCTACACCCTCGACACGGGGACCGTGGCTTCCAAACCCATGGCCGCGCGTTGGGCGCAAGGGGCAGTGGATAATCGCTGGGCCGCACTCATCGAGCGTGCCCTGGCGGGACAACACGAGGGCGGGGACGCGTCGGACGGTGACGTACACGACACGGCGGCCCTGGTCGAGTACACCGTCGAGCTGAATCGACAGCAGCATCTCCCTCCCCCACCCGCGAGACCCCGATGAGGGTCGAGGCATCGTGATACGTCTTGCCAACGAGAACGTGTAGCGCACCGTGGTCGACAGTCCGCGATGTGGGGTCAAGGTGGAAAAGTTTGTTGTCAGTGCCGACTACGCGCGTTTCCTGGCGCACCTGCGCACGGCCAGACGAGCAGCCGGCCTCACACAGCAGCAGGTTGCTACGCGGCTGGGGCAAACGCAGTCATTTGTGAGCAAGTGCGAGCGCGGCGAGCGGCGCATCGACGTGATTGAGTTGCGGACCTTCTGCCGTGCGCTGAACACGTCGTTTAGCGAGTTTGTCCAGCAGCTTGACGTAGTGCTCAGCAAACAGGAGCACTGATGACGGAGCAACCGCTTCCGCGGTGTTACCTGCACATCGTTAGCTTGTCGGGGTGAGAGATGGAAACGCCGCGACCGGTTTGTCCTGTCGGGCTTGCGTCGCACGCGGCACATTGGTGCGCTCGGGCGTCCGTATCGGGATGGGAGACTACACAGATCTCCTCTAAGCGTAAGCGCCTGTCTATTCTCCCCCATGCAGCGTCAATCCCGCTGCAGCGTCAATCCCGCTGCAGCGTCAATCCCGCTGCAGCGTCAATCCCGCTGCAGCGTCAATCCCGCTTCCTGTCGATGTAGTAGAACGTTGCTACTGTCCCCAGGAGAGCAACGATCACCGGGACAAAGATTTCGAGAAGTTCCCGTATCTGATCGAAGGGCCGGCTGCTCAGGAAGGCAAGGATGATGATAAGGAAGAGCAGGAGGCCAAGGAGAATGGTGAGACCCGCGCGGACTATCTCTTGTATCCACAAACGCCGTTCGGCAGAGGATGTGGGGGCCGGGGGCTACCCTCACCCCCCGACCCCCTCTCCCGTGCGCGGGAGAGGGGGGAGACGCCGCTCCAACATAGGTGAAACACACCCCGCGGATTTTGTCCCATCTATATCTCTCCCATACACTCCCCCTCTGCTCTATCATATCCGCACGAACTCCCGCACTCTCCCGTCCTTTTCAAAGAGGACGTGCCACCCTTCAGCCTGGGCATCCGTGAGCCATTTCTCGAGTTGGATCGCATCTCGCAGCACCTCGGACATGGACTTCCCCTTGGCCGCGGCAAGTTGCTCCAGTGTCTCGTAGGCGCTCCTGGAGAAGTTGACGTTAATGCGATGCACGCCTTTCGCGACTCCCGTAAGCTCTGCAGCCCCTGACGCTGGCGTCCGTGTCGTATCCAGGCCGTTTGTTGGCGTCCGCACCGTGCCCTGTTCCTCGCCTCCCACGTTAAGCCTGTTTGCCATGTCTTCCCCTCCCGCCTATCACTCCACGTGCTCTCTGCACTACCGCGTAGTCTACATCTTTGTTGAGTAGCGGTACCTCATCACTCATGCAGGTCACTGGTGCGGTTCGTCGTGGGCGAGAAAAATTGAAGCGGTATCCATCATGCACCGTCAGGTAGCGACCGGGCTGCGGGGGTTAGGTCCACTGGGTAGACCGGGTTCGTCCCCGCTGCTTGTTTGCCGATGAGATACCGTGCCGCGTACAGCAGGCGCGGCGCGGCGCCGGTCGTGGCGATGCTGTAGAGGCGCGCTATCTGGGTATCATCGCCCGCGACAGCGCAGACGCTCACGAACGCAAGAGTTGTCGAATCCGGCAACCACACGAATTGTGTCGTCTGACATGAGTGGACGGTGGCGTCGGGCGGCAGAGGATGCCCATGCGTCCCATCGACATCCGCGAGCCAGAGGGGATAGCTATCCTCCTGAGCGTTGCCCTCGACGCGGAGGGGGTCGGTCGCGAGACGCGCGCGATTCGGTGAGAGGGCGAAGCCCGTCGCGAGATCGAGAGCCGGATTGGAGGCAGGGGGCGAAGTCGTCGTGGTTTTATGCGTCGTGAGCGCGGGGTTCCCTTCGATCAAGCGGGTGTGCCCATCGCCGAGCGACAGCTGCCACAAGCCCGTGATGAAGCCGCTGCCTCGCCCACCGATGACGCCCGCCGTGACGGTCTCGAATAGGAGGTGACGCCCATCCGACGCCCAAGCCAGGGCGGGGCCGACGACAGCCTCGCCCGGCGATCCGTGGGAAAAACGGACTATTGTCAGTGCCTGTCCGCTACCGTCGATGCGGGCGACGGCGATGCGTGCGGGAACGGACATCGTGCCCGCCACAACGACGGCGACGCGCAGGCCGTCCGGCGACCAGGCGATGGGGCTTGGGGACACTCCCCGGAGGACGACGATGCGGTGCGACCCATCAGGCATCTCGACCACGACCGTGTCGCCCTCGTCGTAGGCAAGGGAACGCCCGTCCGGCGACCAGGACAGGTTGCAGCGGTCCACGGACGGGTCGGTGGCGGTGATCTTGGCGGCGCCCGATCCATCGGGGCGCCCGTCGGCCGGGACGACCCACACGCTATGGGTCGTCGCCACACCGTGAGACAGGAAACGCGGAGAGGTGGAGAGGTAGGCGATCCGCTGCCCATCGGGTGAGAGCGCCGGGTTGCTGTTCAAGCCATACGCGGTCAGACGATGCGGGAGACCGCCCGTCGAGGGGATCGCGTAGATGTTGCCATGCAAGGCAACGGCGACGAGCGGAACGCGTCGCTTGATGACGGCGGGGCGACGATTCGCATGCCGCGACAAAACGACGCGGTTCCCGACCGCGCGGACCTCTCCCTGGACCATGGATGCGCCGGCAAGGACGGCCGTGAGGATACCTGCCATGCCTATGAAGCGTGTGGTCACCTTAATCGTCCCCCTCCCCTTTTAGTTAGGGCAGCGCCATCGCGATCTGCCTCTTTACAGAACGAGTTGAAGGGACAAGAGGATACAAAGTGATGCCCATCTGGACCTATAGCTGCGTGTCGTCGTAGAATCTGGCCACGGGACAGGTCAGGCCGATCGTCTCCAGCGTGACGTGGTCGCTCGGGCCGTAGCGCTGGTAGGTCCAGAGATTCGGCGCGGTGCGGTGGAATCGCTCGACCGATCGTTGATGCGAGTCGACCAACAGGTATTCCTCGAAGGTGGGCAGCGTCTGGTAGTGGGCGAACTTACCGCCGCGATCGTTGGCCTCAGTCGAGCCTGAGAGCACCTCGACGATAAGACGCGGTGTGGTGACCTGAATCGTCGCGCCGCTGAGGGTCTCGTCACAGATGACGAGAGCATCGGGGTAGTAATAGACGGTCGCGCTTATCCGCACGCGCATGTCCGGTCCCTGTGCCTTACATCGCCCTCCCCTGGTGTGGTTCTTAAGCTCAGCCCTCACGTTGTTTGCGATGGCGTCGTGGTCGAGCGTTCCGCCGGACATGGCGTGGACATAGCCGTGGACGTACTCATGCTTCTCCTGGCTCGTCTGCTCAAGCGCCAGGTACTCTTCGACGGTCATGGTGGTAGGTTCAAGGATGGCGACCATGCAGTTTGACCTCCCGTGGCCAGCTTCAACAGGCTTTGCAACGTGGTTTACTCATACACTACCACGCGCGGGGTCCATCCGCGTGGAGGAGAGTAGAGTACCATAGGGTAGACAAAGAGGTGTACCGCCAGTGCTGTTGTGCGGCGGCCGCCGCGGGTTGCACGGGTGCGAGAGAGGGTCAGGGAGGACCAGGATGGACTTCGACTACTCGGCGAAGGTTCAGGATTTGCGGGCGCGGGTCACGGCGTTCATGGAGGATGTCGTCTATCCTAACGAGCGGACGTTCGAGCAGCAACTGGCCGATGGCCCCAGCCGCTGGCATATCCCGCCGGTGATGGAGGAGATGAAGCGGCAGGCGCGCGGCGCCGAACTGTGGAATCTCTTCCTGCCCGAGAGCGAGTACGGGGCCGGGCTGACCAACCTGGAGTATGCGCCCCTGGCCGAGTTGATGGGCTGCTCGTTCATCGGTCCCGAGGCCTTTAACTGCTCGGCGCCCGACACGGGCAATATGGAAGTACTGGCGCGCTATGGGACGAAGGAGCAGCAACGCGAGTGGCTGGTCCCACTGCTGGGCGGCGAGATCCGCTCGTGCTTCGGCATGACCGAGCCCGACGTCGCCTCGTCCGACGCCACTAACATTGAGACGCGCATCGAGCGCGACGGAGACGAGTACGTCATTAACGGCCGCAAGTGGTGGAGCTCGGGCGCGGGCGACCCGCGCTGCCGGATCGCCATTGTGATGGGCAAGAGCAATCCCGACGCGGACCGCCATAAGCAGCAGTCGATGATCCTTGTCCCCATGGACGCGCCCGGCCTGACCAAAGTGCGCACGCTGCCCGTCTTCGGCTACGACGACGCCCCGCATGGCCACGCCGAACTGACCTTTGAGAACGTGCGTGTGCCCGCCACGAATATGCTGGTGGGCGAGGGCATGGGCTTTGCCATTGCCCAGGGGCGCTTGGGGCCGGGCCGCATCCACCACTGCATGCGCTGCATCGGCATGGCCGAGCGCGCGCTAGAGGCCATGGTGGGGCGCGTCAAGGGGCGCGTGGCTTTCGGACGCCCGCTGGCCGACCAGGGCGTGATCCGCGAGTGGATCGCCGACTCGCGCATCGAGATCGACCAGGCGCGCCTGCTGACGCTCAAGGCGGCGCATATGATGGATACCGTGGGCAACAAGGCGGCGCAGGCCGAGATCGCCATGATCAAGGTCGTCGCGCCGAACGTGGTGCTGCGCGTGCTCGACCGCGCCATCCAGGCGTTCGGCGGGGCCGGGGTCAGCGACGACACGTTCCTGGCCCGTGCCTGGGCACTCAACCGTACCCTGCGCCTGGCCGACGGCCCCGACGAGGTGCACCGCAACGCCATCGCCAGGGCCGAGTTGCGCAAATAGCGGAGCCTTGATGCCTGCGACTGCGGTTGCATGGCAAACCACGAATCGACTGCGGTCGGGCGTCAGGGCCTGAATTGTCTGCCGCGGACGCCGGTCACTCACTGGAACTGCCGCAGTCCCAGTGGAAACGTCAGTCGCCGACTTTTCGTTGGCGCGCAGAAGGTGTGGGATGGGCGACGACACGCCTGGGAGCGCCGGCATCTTGCCGGCAGGCGTTGGCCAGCAAGATGCCGGCAGGATGCCGGCGCTCCCAGGACTTCTGCGCGCCAACGACTTTTCACGAGCCCTGGGTCGGGCGTGGACGTGCGATACTTGAGTTTCACAACGTGGTATGGATTGAGGGTTAGACCTGCCGACCCACGCTATATGGTAAGGAACAGACGCCGAAGCGTACGCGGCGACGGACGCGGCATTATCGACCGGTGCATTCAGCGAGGGGATGATAGCGGGACCGGCGCACGATGAAAAGGCTTACGTTGCGTCTCAACCGACCGCAGTCGGCGTTAGTTTGCCATGCGACCGCAGTCGCAGGCCCTGACACCGCGATCGCAAGTCTGTGGCAAGGAGGAGAGTAAAAGAGTGGATAGACTCAAAGACCGCGTCGCGTTCGTCACCGGGGCCAGCCGTGGCATCGGCTACGCCACGGCTCGTCGGTTGGCCGAGGAGGGCGCCAAAGTGTGCCTGGCCGACATCGACGCGGAAGGCGTCACGAAGGCGGCGGATGGATTGTCCGAGGCGTCGCTGCAGGCCTTTGGCGTGGGGGTCGACGTCTCTAACCGCGAGGGGGTCGAGCGGGCCATCGCCGAGACGGCCAAGCGCTACGGCCGTCTCGACATCCTGGTCAACAACGCCGGCGTGATCCGCGACAACATGCTGTTCAAGATGTCCGACGAGGACTGGCAGACGGTGATGGACGTGCACCTCAAGGGCGCGTTCCTGTGTAGCCGTGCGGCGCAGCGGTACATGGTCGAGCAGAAGTACGGCCGTATCATCAACCTCTCCTCGACCTCGGCCCTGGGCAATCGCGGGCAGGCTAACTACGCGGCGGCCAAGGCCGGCCTGCAGGGTTTTACCAAGACGCTGGCCATCGAGTTGGGCCGCTATGGCATCACCTGCAACGCGATCGCGCCCGGCTTTATCGAGACCGAGATGACCCGCGCCACGGCCCAGCGCATGGGCGTGCCCTTCGAGGCGTTCGTGCAGGGAGCGGCCCAGCAAATCCCGGTCGGCCGCACCGGCAAGCCCGAGGACATCGCCGCGGCCATCCTCTTCTTTGCCTCCGAGGAGGCCGGCTTCGTCAGCGGCCAGGTGCTCTACGTGGCCGGGGGACCGAAGGATTAGTTGCCAGTTGCCAGTTGTTAGTTGCCAGTTGTCAGTTGTCAGGGCCGGTGATCAGGGGACGGTAGTCGGCCCTAGCGATCGGGAGCCGCGGTTGGTCGCCCGCGCCTGCCTCGTTCTTTCTGGCAACTGACAACTGACAACTGGCAACTCGCGGGAGACGCACATGTACGATGAGTTCGTTGGCGCGCGGTCCGAGGCGGTGGCCAATTGGGCCGAGCGGGGGGCGGTGCGCAGGTTCGCCGAGGCGATCGGCGACCCCAATCCGCTCTACAGGGACGAGGACGCGGCAAAGCATAGTCGATATGGCCGCATGATCGCGCCGCCGACCTTCCCCATCACCTTCGACTACGGCGAGATTCCGGGCCTTGCGCTGCCGCCGGCGGGGCTGATCCATGGCCAGCAGAGCTTTGACTACACGCGCCCGCTCTACGTGGGCGAGGCGGTGTTGTGCTATCGGCAGCTGGAGAGCTCGTACGACAGGCGCGGAGGCCTGGGGCTGATGACCTTCCTGGTGTTCAAGAGCGTGGGCGCCGACGAGGCGGGCGCGACGATCTACACTATGAGCGCGACGTTGATCGTCACCGAGGCAGCGCGGGGGAGTGTGCCGGCATGAGTACCGACGAGCAGACCACGAGTGTGAGTGTCGACGAGAGGGCCACGACAGCCCAGGCCACGACAGAGCCGGCGACCGACTGGGCCATCGGCCAGGAACTGGAGCCGCGGACACTGCCGCCGGTGACGCGGCTGAAGCTGATCAAGTACGCTGGCGCGTCCGGTGACTACAACCCCATCCACACCATCGATCAGGGCGCGACAGATGCCGGTCTGCCCGGCGTTATCCAGCACGGCATGTTGACCATGGCCGAATTGGGCCGCCTGTTCTCGCCCTACCTGGGGCAGGGCATGATCCAGCACGTCGAGGCCCGCTTCAGCGGCATGGTCTTCCTCGACGACGCGCTCACTATTGGCGGCACGGTGACCGGGATCGACGAGACGGAGCACGGTCGCGCCTACAAGTTCGATGTCTTCAGCAAGAATCAGAAAGGGCAGAACGTCGCCACGGGAAAGGTCACTTTTGTGGTCGATGGCGGGCGTTAAGCCTTGAGCACATAGGATGTCCGCGATGACCGCGACGCGCATGACCCTCCACCCTCTCTCACCCTTATGCCCGGCGCACTGTCGTACATGTTACAGCAACGGCGCTTAGTGCGAAGCCCACGGCGATCAGCCATAGCTCGGCGCGCGGCCCGATCGGTTCCAGCAGGAGGCCACCGATGGCGGTTCCCAGCGGGAGACCGCCCAGAGCTAACAGGCGGAAAACACTACTGACACGGCCCTGTAACGTGTCTGGAACCAGGCTGAGTCGATATGTAATTGACATAACGTTGAAAATCGGGACCATGAGGCCGAGGAACACGTAGCCGACGAGGAGCATGGGCATGGAGGACGCGGCGCTGACCAGCGGCGTGGCCAGGGCGATGAACCCAACTGAGCCAATAATGGCCTGACCGAGGCGTAGACGCGCCCTTGCCCATGGGGCGATAAAGGAGCCGATGAGGCTGCCGGCGCTGCCGGAGCTGAATATGAGCCCGAGCGCCCGCGCATCGGCATGGAGATCGGTCCGCGCCAGCACGATGACGGCCAGGGGCAGCGGGCCAAAGAACAGGTTCATGCCCATCGCTAGCAGCGCCATGGCGCGCAGTTGGCGTTCCGCCCACAGGAAGCGCACTCCTTCGGCGATGTCTACGCGCAACGATCTGGCACCGATTAGCGTGCGCTCAGCTTGGAATGGCGTGCAGATAAAGCGGAGGGAGATGGTGGAGGCCAGATAGGAGACGCTGTCCAACAGATAGGCCACGGCGGCGCCGGACGCCGTGGTGCGGCCCAGACTGATAACGAGCCCACCCAAGCCCGGTCCGATGAGCGTGCTGGCCGAGGCCGCGCTCTCGTTAAGAGCGGTGGCCTGCGAGAGTTGCGCCGCTGATACGACGCGGGGCAGCGCGGCCACCTCCGCGATGTTAAAGAACACATAAGCCGTGCCGCCTACAAGGGCGACCGCATAGAGTTGCGCCAGGAAGAGATGTGCCGTGAGATAGGCCAGTGGGACCGAGCCGTAGGCCAGGCAGCGGGCGATGTCACAGCGGATCATGACGCGCTTGCGGTCCCAGCGATCGATCAGTGCCCCGGCGGGCAGGCTAAAAATAAGGTATGGCAGCGACTGCAGGGCCGCGATCAGCCCCGCCTGGCCAGGGGAGCGGGTAAGGGCCAGCACGAGCAGCGGCAGGGCCAGACGCGAGACGCTGCTGCCGAGCGCGGACACGGTCTGGCCGCTCCACAGGAGCAGGAAGTCCGTGTTGCGCCATAGGGTTCGGAGTTGCGTCGGCGCGGAGGCAAGCTTGGCATCGTCGTCGGCGTCCGTCATGCGGCTACATCCTTGTACAGGAGCGGGGAGAGCGCCCGGCGCGCGACTCTCAATTGTAGTTGCATGAGCAGACCAGGATGTTACCCGGCAAGCCGGCCGGATAATTAGAATAGAACGTTGAGGTGTTCGACCACCCGGCGTCCGAGAGCCCCGTCACTGCGATGGCGGCGCCTCATGACGCGGTGCTGCACGCCGACCAAGTATGCCGGCGCGCCCGCCCCTCAATCGTATGATCCGGACAAGTCCACCGGCTTCTTTTCCCCGGCTGTGGCCCACCAGATGTCGTCCACCTGGTCGGCCGTGAGCGTGAGCGTCACCTGGTTAGCCGTCACGCTCTGGATGGCCTCGCGGGGCACATAGACGGCAGGCTGGAGCGTGCGCCCGACGGCGATGTCAGTCTCACGAATCTCCTTGACCGTTCCCACGTGGCGCGCGCCCGCGTCGAGTACGTCCATACCCTCTGTCAGTTGCAAGGAATTGTCGTTCATCGTCACCCTCTCCCTTCCGCGACGAGCGCCTCCTACAGCACGGGCGCGCTCCGCGTCGCTACACGAGGCCGGCCGCGTCGGCGCGGCGCCTAACCGGCGCTTCCGAGATGTGTCATGGTCCTGTCCTCCACTCCGCCGGCAGTCCTGCGCGTCAGGCCCACTGTAGTCCTTGGTTTCGGCACGCCCCTGGCCCAGGACGCCCAGCTCCGCCGGCAGTCCTGCGCGTCAGGCCCACTGTAAGAGCGCGGCAGGAACTATACCAACCAGCGGCGCACCACGTCGGGGACAGAGGACGGTTAGAACAGGAAGTTCAGGTGTTCAACCACCCGGCGTCCAAGCGACCCATCGCCCTCGATGGCGACGCGGTTTGCCTGCAGAACGATCTGGGGGTCCCAGCGGCCGACGGCAAGGCGCATGAACGTCTCGAAGTCGGCCGTCAGACGGACGGTGGGATGAGAGGGTACGTCGGCGAGCAGGTTGGCGCGCTTGCCTTCGATGGCGATGGATAGGACATCGCGCACCGGACCGGTGATGTCGAGCACGACGGTGGCGCCGTCCGGCGGTGCAGCCTTTTTAGCGATTGTCCTGGGCATGGCCGCGGCGATCATGGCCATGGCCTGTTGCGCCGGCGCGCCCTCCATGCCTCCGGGGCGCCCCAACGCCCGGCGCATGTCCTGCTCATGCACCCAGCAGTCGAAGACGCGCGTGCGCAGCAGGTCGCGGAGGGTACCCGTGCCGACGGGCATCCATGAGTCTCGCGCGAAGTCCTCGGGCGTCAGGACGCGAAGCTGGGCCAACCGAGCCGCGCCGACCTCGCGGAACTCCTCTAGCACCCGCTCACCCGACCAGGGACGGCGGTAGTCGACCGCGACCTCGTTCATGTCGGCCAGGGGATTGGCCAGCTGGCCAGCTTTTGGCGGCTTGTGGTCGGGTAGGGGCCGACCCAGGAGGAGCGACTCGGAGCCCGCGAGGTGCGAGAGGTGGTCTTTGACCGACCAGCCCGGGCAATCGGTGGGCCGCTCCCATTCCTCCATAGTCAGGTCCATGCACAGGCCGTCGATCGACGCCCACACCGCCGCCAGATTGTCGATGATGGCCCCATCGCTATCGCGGTTCCCGTCGCTCATATGATGTCCTCCGCTGTGTCCCTTAGATGGTCCTTTGGCACTCCCGGTACGGGCTCCCCTATGTCGCGACAGGAGAGCCCGCTGGTCCCATCAGGGGTCCCTCAGGAGCGCCGGGCGGCCGCGTTTCCGCCGGAACAAATTCTCGGTCTGTGAGTAACTGCAGGACGCTGTGCGCCGCGGCCGCGGCGATGTCGTCGGCCAGTTCTTGTGAGGCCGCCGCGCGGGCGAGCATCACGCCGCCGGCCATCGTGGCCAGGGCAGCAAGCACGCGACTCCGCGCCACGTCCGCGGGGAGAGAGTCCAGGTCGCTCGCGAGCTCGCGGGCCAGCGCCTCGACGCCGACGCTGAACGCCTCTTTCGCGTCCTCGTCCGCCCGTACGATTTCCGCGGCCAGGCCTGGCAACGCGCAGCCCGCCTCGATCTCCTGATAGTAGGGTCCGAAATAGAAGTCCGTGAAGGCGCGTTGCCAGCCTGCGGCTGCGATTCCCTTTGTGTGGCGGATGCCATGCGCGAGGTACGCCATCCCCTCGGTGACCACGATGGCGAAGACCTCGGCCTTCGAGCCAAAGTGGCGGTAGAAGGCCCCGGAGGTCAAGCCCGCACGCCTGGCGATCGCATCGACGCCCGCTCCCGCATATCCAGAGTGGCGGAACTCTGCCGCCGCGGCGTCGATCAGAGCCCTCCTCGATTGCTCCGCTTGCGCGCGCGTGGTTGCCATGGATAAAGTCCTTCCCGCTCCAGCATAGTGATCGTCCTGCCTTCCAGCCCGCAGCCCGATCCGCGCGGCACGTCGCCCGCAGGTAGATAACGATCACTATCCCTCAGTATATCTCGTTCGACCACCGTATCTGAGGGTAGCCCACCCACGTTGATAGCCCCCGCGCACGGCTTGACACATAACGATCGCTATCTTTATAGTTGGGGCGCGGTAACGCATGTTACCGTCGTAGCCATAGCGTCGAACCGTCGGATCCCCTCGCTGTGTCACGATGCCCCGGGGGGACCCGACGTGAGGACAAGGGTGTGATGGGACCGAAGGACGAGGGCTCCACAGGATCGATCGAGCGTTGTCCGTGGGCAACGAGGGAGCCGGAGATCACCTACCACGACGCGGAGTGGGGCGTGCCGCAGCACGACGACTGCCTGCTCTTCGAGCTCCTGACGCTCGAAGGCGCGCAGGCGGGGCTCAGTTGGGAGACGATCCTGCGCAAGCGCGACGGCTATCGCGCGGTGTTCGACGGGTTTGATCCCGCCGCCGTGGCCCGGTTCGACCAGGCGCGCATCGCCGCGCTCGTGGCGGACGCGCGCATCGTGCGCCACCGCGGGAAGATCACCTCGACTGTCGCGAACGCCAGCGCATTCCTTGCGGTGCAGCGCGCCTACGGCTCGTTCGCGACGTACCTCTGGGGCTTCGTCGACGGCCGGCCGGTGGTGACGCGGCGGCCGGCGGCGGACCCGCTCCCCGCGCGCACGGATCTTTCGGATCGTGTCAGCGCCGATCTGCGCGCCCGCGGTTTCACGTTCGTTGGGTCGACCATCGTGTATGCCTACCTGCAGGCGACGGGCGTGGTGGACGACCATCGCGCGACGTGCTTTCGCGCCTGACCGACAGGCGCATGCAGCCCCGCCGCGGCCACGCGCCCGCCTGTCGGCGCACCGGACGAAGGCGCCGATCCCGCGCGGCTTGACGATAGCGACCGTTATCTCTATACTGGAGTTAAGGTAACGAACGTTATCTTAATCGCGCACCAAGGAGTCGCCGATGTGCCTGTTGTGCCCGTAGCCCACGTTCCCACCACCGCCGCTCGTGCCCAGGACCGCAGACGCGCCACGATTGATGGCGCCGCACCTACGGGGACGTGGCCGCCCGTCGGGCGCCCGTTTCCCTTCGAGAGGAGATTCCCATGCCTTTGATGCGCATCACCTACGAACACGGCGCCCTCACCGACACGCAAAAAACACGGTTCGCCGAAGAATTGACCCATGCCCTGCTCATCGGGGAGGGCGGGGCGGACACCCCGGCCGGCCGGTCCGTCGCGCACGTGATCTTTGACGAGGTGGGTCCACGGGCCTGGTATGTCGGCGGCGCGCTCGTCCCACCCGCGAACCGCTTGCTGTTCGACGTCGTCTACCCCGATGGCGCCAGCAATCAGAGCGTGAAGACCGACCTGCACGCGGCCATCAACCGCGCCGTTGCCACGGTCCTGGGCGTCACGGACGCGAACGAATGGGTCATCGTGCATGAGATCAAGGAAGGCGCGTGGGGCGTCGGTGGGCGGACCATCGGCGTACGGGACATCGCGCGGCTCATCGGGGCGCTGCCCGAGCGGGCCGTGTACTTCGAGCCGCTGCTCGCCGCGCACAAGCGCGCGCACGAGGCCCATGACTATCCCGACGGGGCGGGGACATACTAGGTTAGGTAGGGGACCGGCTATCCGGTCGCCCCGCATCGGATAGCCGGTCTCCACGGCCTCTCGCCGCTGCCCCTTACAGGGTTGTTGACACCAGTGTAACGCAATAGTAATGTCTCTACGAGGCGCACGAGCCGCGGGTCGCCACCGGTTGTGACGATGTGGTCAGCGTCACGTGGGACATGGAGCGACGAGTGATCAGCTGAGGAGGGGTATATGCTCACAGAAAAGTCCTTTGATACCGGAGAGTTGACCCTGAATTACGCCGAAGGCCCGCCGACAGGCCCACCGCTGGTGTTGTTGCACGGCTTGACCTCGCACTGGCAGACGTGGCAGGCTATGCTGTCTCAGTTGACCCCGCGCTGGCATGTATATGCCCTCGACTTGCGCGGCCATGGCGCGTCCGGTCGGGTCGCGAACCGGTACCAGCTCGCCGATTATGCCTGGGATGTCGTCGCGTTTCTCCGGCATCTTCCCGAGCCTGCGGTAGTGATGGGCCATTCCCTCGGCGCCGCAACGGCACTGGCTGTCGCGGCCGCGTGCCCAACCGGGACACGCGCCGCTGTCCTGCTCGATCCGCCGCTCTTCAATCGCGATACCAGTGTCGCGGCGATGCCCGAGGTTAAGAGCTGGTTTAGCTGGGTGTATCAGACGGTGACGTCATCCTCAACGTATGAGGATATCGTCGCGCGCTGCCGGGAGAGCGACCCCGAGGCCACCGCGGAGCAGATCGCGGTGTTTGCGGACACGGTCTCCGGCGTCGCGGCCGACACCGTCTACACCGCGCTGCAGGACCAGTTATTGGCCGGCTTCGACCTGGCGGGCGCGTTGCGGCAGATCCAGCGCCCGCTGCTCCTGCTGTACGGCGATTGGGCTCATGGCGCGGCCGTGCGTGACGAGGATGCGAAGTTTGTGTGCGACAACTTGCCGTCGGCGGTCATCGTGAAGATCCCGGACGGGAGCCATATGTTTTTCCAGGAGCAGCAAGAGCAGGTCCTGGAGCAGATAGGAACGTTCGCAGCGATATGCACATAACTAATCGAACCTAGTCCAGGAGTAGAGACCGGCAGCAACGACGAGGAGGCCGGCGGCCGTGAAAATAGTGTCGACGGGGCCGATGGCCACGCCGGCGATCGTGGTATGGAACCCCCCGCAGGACGACGCCGTCGAGATAGCCCGCGACCGCCGCCGACAGAAGCGATGCCAACACCATGAGGGGCGTCAGTAACGATGTGACCCGCCCGACGAACTCCCGCGGCGTGACCCGCAGGATGAGGGGGCCGCTGGCGACGCTCAGGGCGGCCAGCGGCGCCCCCATGGTGAACAGCACGATCGCCGCGGGGACGACGGCGGTCATGCGCGCATAGACCAGGATAAGTGAGCCGAGCAGCGCCAGCGCCGTCGCGAAGACGCGCGCCAGCCCGAGGCGCTCCGCGTACACCCCGGCAAGGATCGCTCCCACAACGGCGCCCACCCCTTGCGCCGCCCCCAGGATCCCGTAGAGCGCGGCCGGCGCATGAAGATTGCGCGTCACGAAAAAGACAGCGAGCGCGTTGAGGGCGCCGGCGCCCAGCATGGCCACGACGCTCGCGACCACCAAGGTGACTAGCAGGGGGGTGCGGCGCACGAGGCGCAGCCCGGCCAGGAACTCGTCGCGCATGGTCCTGCGGGCAGAGGCCGGTCGGCTGACACGGGCGGGCGACCGGATCGCCAGGACCGTGGCGCAGGAGATGACGAAGGAGAGCGCGTTCGCGAGCAGTGCCCAGCGGACGCCGAACGTGAGGAGCACGGGGGCGGCGAGGGGCGGCCCCACGATCGTGCCCAGGCCCACGGATAGCTCGCCCAGGCCTATCGCGCGCGCCTGGTGGGGCTCATCGACCACGTCGCCGATCAGGGTGAACATCGCCGGGCGGAAGAACTGATCGCACGCGTTGACGAGGAAAACGACGGCGTAAACCGCTCCGAGCAGCCAGCCGCGCGCCTCCCGTCCCCCCGACAGGCCCCATGTGACCGCGAACAACAGCAGGATAAGGGCGGCGCGCGGCGTCGGCCGCGACCATGGTGCGACGGGTATCCCAGCGATCAACTAGCACGCCGGCCAGCGGACCCAGCACGAGTTGGGGCAGGGCCGACGCGACCAGCACGCCGCTGACGGCGAGGGGCGCCCAGGCGTATCCGCGCCCGATGACGATGCCGACCCAAAGAACGAGCGTGGTGGTAAAGACGAAGTCGCCGAGGATAGAGATGGCCTGCCCGCTCCAGAGGAGCGCGAAGTTCCGGTTAATCAGGGGGTTGGCGGTCGCCGTGCTATTCGTATGGTGGCTGGCTGGTTCGCCTCCTGTTGTGTCGGTGCTCATGCGCCGCTCCTGTCTGTCCATGGTGGTGGTAACAGGATCAGCCTACGAGGTGGGGAGCGAGGCGTCATCCACTAAAAGGTGGAATCGGCGCGGCCAGGGGAATCGCACCGAGCGGCAGACTACAGCAGCCCATGGTCGCGCGCGCGGGCGACCGCCGCAGTGCGATTGCGCGCGTCCAGTTTGTCCAGGAGGTGATGGATGTGCGACTTCACCGTGCTGACGGCGATGAACAGGCGCCCCGCGATCTCGTCGGTCGACTGACCGGCGGCGATAAGGCGCAGGACGTCGTGCTCGCGCGCGCTTAGAGGCTCACGCATTGGTCGACGGAGGGATTCATCCGCGGCGACGCTGTTACCCAATGCCGTCAGGAGCGTCGCCGCGTAGCCGGCCGTTGCCCGGCGGAGTCGCAGTTGACCTAGCAGCGTCGCCAGGGGTGCGCCCTCGTCGAGGAACAGGCGTCGATACCCATGCCTCGCGCCGAGGGTCAGCGCCTCGTCGATCGCTATCAGTGCGGCCGGGACATCGTCGTGGGACGCGCTGATAAGGGCAAGTACGAGCAGCGACTCGACGACGGCGCCCATGCGTCCCACAGCGCGGGCGGCGGCGAGGCGTCGCTCCACCTCCCCGATGATCTCGCCTCCCCGGCCCTGGGCCAGCCGCACGTGGGCGACGGAGAGGCAGAGGGCGTCGTGCGCGTCCTCCCAACCCGTGGCTTCGCCCCAACCGGCGTCCATCAGACCACGCTCGGCCGCGTCCGGATCGCCCTCCATGAGCCACAGGCGGGCCGACGCGACGGCAAGGAGGGGACGCGCCCGCGCCACATCGTGGCCCTCCATCAGATCGACGGCGGCGTCGAGGGTGGCGTGCGCGGCCAGACGGTCTCCGCGCCCTTGGAGCGCGCGCGCCAGCGCGAGATGGCCGACGACGAGAAACAGGGCGTTGCCCCACTCTCGGCACAGGGCGATCCCATTCTCGGCGTGACGACGCGCGCCGTCGAGGTCGTTCCATTCGTATGCCAGCCCCGAGAGATAGACGTGCGGGCCACCCGCCAGGGGCATAAGACGCCCATCGCGTCGCATGGATAACCGCAGCGCTTCGTAACAGGTCGCGGCCGCCGCGCGCAGGCGGCCCTGTTGCAGCCGCACATCCGCGCGATTGCAGGCGGCGATCACGGCCATGACCCCGTTGCCCGCGGCGCGCGACAGAGTGAACGCCTCGCCAAAGGCGCGATCCGCCGCGTCGAGGTCGTCGCCCATCGCGTACACCCCTCCGAGCGTGAAGGCGCGCACGGCGCGTAGGTCCGGGTCACGCGTCCTATCCATGGGCAGGCCCTGCCGGAGTTGCTCCGCCAGGTCCACGACCCGCGCCCGATCGCCGCGCAAGGCGGCACAGGTTGCGCGCAGGGCCACGATCTCGCCGCTTAACTCCTCGTCATCCGCGTCGCCGTCACATGGAAGCGCCGCGGCGGCGTCAACGTAGCCGTCGGCGTCCGCGACGCGGTTCATGAGCAGCAACATCCAGGCCAACGCGCAGCAGAGGCGCGGCCGCGCGCGGATTATCCCAGCGGGGAGCGCCGCGATCCACCCGTGGACGGTCTGGACCTCGCCCCGCGCCAGCATGGCGTCGGCGCCCCTCTCGATCAGGCGAGCCGTGTCCGCGTGGTCGCCGGCGGCCTGGGCATGCGCGATCGCCTCGTCCAGGACGCCGGTCCGTTCGTACCACGCGGCCGCCCGAGCGTGCAACGCGAGGAGGCGCCCCCGGGTCGGTGTCGCGCAGGCGCGTGCGGAGGAAGCCAGCGAAGACCTGATGGTAGCGATACCAGCGCCGTCCGCTGTCGAGCGGCTCCAGGAAGATATTGGCGTGCTCCAGATGCTCCAGCATCTCCCGACCATTGCTACGGCCGGTCAAGGCATTGCACAACGAGGCTTCCAGGCGATCGAGGGGGCAAGTCGCGAGCAGGAAGGAGCGCACCGCGTCGGGCTGCCGCCCCAGCGCCTCGACGGCCAGGTAATCCGCGAACGCGCGGTGCGTCCCGTCGAAGGTTGTGGTGGGCGCGGAGGCGGGCACGTCCGCCTGGAGCGAGAGGGCGGCGAGTTGCAGCCCGGCCGCCCATCCCTCCATCCCGGTCGTCAATGCGACTACGTCGTCGGCGGCGAGGTCGATGCCCATGGTCCCGGTGAGGAAGGCGCGGGCCTCATCGGGGGAAAAGCGCAGGTCGGCGGCGCGGACCTCGACGAGTTGGCCACGCGCGCGGAGGAGCGGCAGCGGGATCGCGGGATCGGCCCTGCCGGCGATCAGGACGTGGATGTGGGGGGGCAGATGGTCGATGAAGCGGCTCAGGGTATCGTCGATGGCGCAGATGGTCGATGAACCGGCTCAGGGTATCGTCGATGGCGGGGCTGCTGACCGCGTGGTAGTCGTCGAGGACGAGCACGCCCGGCGCGGACACGCGCGTCAGGTCGTTCAGCAGAAGGGGGAGAACCGTCGCGGCGAGGTCGCCCTGGCCCCGTGGGCCGCGCAGCATGGACAGGGAGGTCTCACCCACGCCGGGCATGAGTCGCTCGACCGCGGTCACGAGATAGGTCCAGAATCGGATCGGGTCATTGTCGCGCTCGTCGAGCGTGACCCATGCCGCCCCGATGCCGGCGCGGCGCATCCAGTCGCTCACGAGCGTCGTCTTGCCATAGCCGGCTGGCGCCGTGACGAGGGTGAGCGGGCAGTTGAGCGCCTGATCGAGGCGCCTGGTCAGGCGCGAGCGAGGGACCAGACCGGGGCGAACGGGCGGGACGGAGAGCTTGGTCTCCAGCACCAGCGGTCGACCAGCGTCTGCCAGCGGGATGCGCGGGTGCGTGGTCCGGCGAGAGGTCGGGCCGCCGCTAGCGCTCGGCGCCGCGGCGACAGCCTCCAGCTGGTCGAGGGTCAGGTCCAAGGCCTTACCCAGGTAGGTCTTGCGGAGCGTCCCCCCGCGCCGGCAGTACGCGATCCAATACTGCCCCCCGCGCTGTCGCCGTTCCTTGCGCACGGTGAGGGTCCCGCACGGATGGGAGTACGAGAACGATGTCGTCGCATCCTCCGCCAGCCATGCACGCCACGCGGCGGAGCCGACCGTGACGCCCGCGCCAGTGTCCGTGACCCAGAGCACCCCATCGACGACTCGCGGTATGCGACGCCCCATCAATCCACCTCGCCCGATGTTGTTACCAAACACCACTCTAGCACCTGTTTGGTAACACGACAACCGGGCAATGTCATCGACAGGGCGCGCGAAAAGTCGACGACGGGCGTTTTCACTGGGACCGCCGCAGTCCCTGCGGCCATGTTTGCGGGCACGCGGTTCGCCCGCCCCGGACGGGCGTGCCGCGACGGCGTGCCGCAGGGACTGCGGCGGTCCCAGTGGATGACCGGCGTCCGCAACGGACAATTCACAGACCCTGCGTCATCGATTCCCTATCCTACCGCGAGGGGCCATGATAGCATGAGCCAGGATGAAAAAATAGAGACGCCCGGCGTCTGTGTCGACGATGGGAGGAGTAAGGAGCAATGGCTATGGAGTGGTACCCGATCAAGCTGAGCGCCCACGTGCGCGCCTATGCGTTCGGCGAGCGCCTAATCCCCGAGCGGCTGGGCAAGGATGGCGTCCCCGAGGGCGTCGTGGCGGAGACCTGGGAAATCAGCGACTACCGCGACACCACCGGCACGGTCGTCAACGGCGCGCTGGCCGGCCGTACCCTCCACGCCCTCGCGCTGGCCTATCCCGATGAGGTCGTGGGGGCGGGATGGCGGGGACCGCACTTCCCGCTGTTGGAAAAGTTCCTCGACGCCTCGCACATGCTGCCGGTCCATCTGCACGCCGACGACGAGACGGCGCGGCGCGTCTATAGCCAGCCCAACGGCAAGACCGAGGCCTGGCACATCCTGTGGGCGGCGCCCGACGCCAGCATCCTGGCCGGCATCCGACCGGGATGCTCGCGCGATGATCTCCGCGCGGCTTTCCTGGACGAGGATTACGACCGCGTGATGCCGCGCTACCCTATCCAGGCCGGCGATACGGTCTACGTGCCGGGCGGGGTGCTCCACGCCTTCGGACCCGACACCCTGATCTGCGAGATTCAGCAGACCTCCGACCTGACGCAGACGGTGATGCCGGCCGACGTCTATGACAAGCGCCTCAGCCGGGAGGAGTGGGAGCGCAACGTCGACGCCACGCTCGACGAACTGCGCACAACGTACCTGCCGCGTCCCCACGCGGGATTAGAGCGACGGGCGGACATGGCCGGCAACCGCTACGTGATCGGCTGCGCGGGGCCGCACTTCGCGCTGGAGCGCTGGACTCTGACCGAGCCGCACGTCGAGGCGGCGCACCCGCGACGCTGCGCCACGCTGGCCAACGTTGGCGACTCGCCCGTGCGACTCGAGTACGGAGGCGGGAGCGAGACGTTGGGGCGGGCCGCCTCGTGCATCCTGCCGGCGGCGCTGGGCGACGTGCGCATCGTCCCGGTGGCGGGGTCCGCGAGCCTGGTCGTCTGCTACGTGCCCGACCTCGTCGAGGATATCGTGGCGCCGCTGCGCGCGGCCGGCCACTCCGACGAGGCCATCCGCGCGTTGGGCGAGGTGGACGTCTAACTCCGTTAGCGCGACCCGTGCCCCGTATCGAATATGCCAAGTCATGAACGGCGCGCCGGGCAAGGTGAACCTGCTGCTGGTATGACGTGAGTCGGGCCGAGGTAGAGGCTCCGGCACCATAACGACGCCGGAGCCTCTCGTCCGGTCCTGAACACGATGCGCCGTCCGCGCGGGCCGGCTCCGGCTAGGTGGGGCGGTACGACGCCTCGACTTGGTGGGTCACCGTCCGCCCGGCGACGCGCGCCGAGACGACGACGCGCACCCGTTGTGCATGGCCCATCACGGCTACGCTTTAAGGCGGAGAGTCACCGTTCGCGTGAGCGCCCGCGCGCTCCCTAACTGCACTGTGACAAACAGTCGCCCCGACCCAGCCGTGCCGCGCAAGAACATTCGGCTGGTAAAAAGACCCTGGGCGTCCGCGCGTGCTTGGCGCTGTATGATCGTCGCCCAAGGTGCGGGTGGCGCGTGCAGGCGGCCGCTGCTTGCGGAGTGTGACGCCAGGTGCAACGACCAACGCACCAAGCTGTGCGGAGCCGTGCGCACGCCGACCATGACCAAGCCATGGCGGACGGTGGCCACCGTCACCACCAGGGAGGAGGTGACGGTCACGGGAGTTGTCCCCGTGAGCGTTACAGTGGCGGTAGGCGCGACGGTGGCCGTGAGAATGGGCGTGACGGTGGCCATGGCGGTAGCGGTAACTGTGGGCGTCGGCGTGGTCGTCGCGGGCGCAGTGCTCGTGGGCGTGGCTGTCGGCATGCCGGGCGCGGGCGTGGACGCGACTGGCGTGTCCATGGCTGTGCTCGTCGACGTTGGCACGTCCGTGAAGGTTGGGCGCGGGGCAGGAGGGTTCGCGGTGACGCTCTGCAGCAGTATCTGTGCGACACCTTGTACCGCGTCCGCCGACACGTTCGACCGGATGATGACCAGTTGGTATCCGTTCGCCCCGGACAGAACCGTTTCGTACTGCCACAGGTTGCCGCTATTTCCCACCACGTCCAGGTGGCTCAGCTGCCGCCGCACGGCATCCGCTATCTCCAACTCGGACACGACGATGTAGGGAGGGCTGTCGGGAGCCGCGAACGGCCCCGTTGCGGGGCCGCCATAACTGCCGGGCACGAAGTCACCATAAACGTAGTGGACACTCTTATCCCCCCAGCGACCTGGGGCGGCGAGGCCGACGACTACAATTTGGGTGAGCGCCAATCCGGTAACCGTACTGACCGCCGCGTCGGCGTTGATGGGGGTGAACGGAGGCTCGGCCTCGGCCCGCGCGCGCGCGGAGGGATCGTCGCACTCGCCACGCGTCGCGCGAGAGCCGAAGGCGAAGCAGGACGGCGGATAGGTGGAAGGAGATGACCAGGCAGGCTGTGCCGTGGCCGCGCGCGCCGCGGGAGCGAGGCACAGGGCACACAGAGCAAAAAGACAAGCGGCTAGACGTGGTCGGCGAGTCGATAGATGCATCGTGTCCGTCCTCCTTAACGACTGTGCTACAGTGAGCAGGAGCCGTAGGGCGCCTGCGGGTTGGCCAAGTCATGGAAGTGAGCAGGAGCCGTAGGGCGCCTGCGGGTTGGCCGTTTCATGAAACTCGCCATTGCCGGCATAGGAGACGCTGCTGATGTACTGGCCGTATGTGCTGTTGTTGCACAGCTCGAAGGTATAGTAGTTCAGGTCCGCGATGTTGTGCAGGCTACCGTCGTTGCTGGTCACGACCTCGTACGTAAAGTCGCTGTCGCTCCAGGACGGATAGGGCGAGAAGCCATTGGAGCAAGTGCCCTGGTCGCAGCCTACAGCTTCGGTAATGAACTCGGCGCTGAGGTCGGTGTTGCTATTGTCGATGGAGACAGTCTCCACAAGGGTGACCTGGGCCTTCGTACGATTGGCGTAGAAGTAGGTCCCTTGCTGACCATCGACGTAGACGCGGACTTGATCTCCCCCCGTGACCGACGGCTGCGCGCACATCATGAGGACTTCCTGCCCGTTGTAGGGGCAGGGATGCCCAGAGTTGTAGGGGTCGCTGTCGCAGCCCGCGTCCTCGAAGAACCAGTAGTATCCGCTGCCCCAATAATCCGAAAAGTGATGGTGCGGGTCGATGATGGTGTAGACGCCCGCTTGCCACAGCACTTGATTCGGACGGGCGTAACCATTTTGTATGCCGTCGCCACCCAATCCGACCCAGGAACTGACCGCGCCAGCTGCGGCGTCGGCTTCGACATAGCCTGGAGGATAAGACATCGTGGGCACCGTCCATTGGCCATCAGCCCGCGTAAAAAGCATGCCGCCATTGCTGTTGGACGTGGCTACCGGTCCTGCCCATAGGGCATTGCTTTGCGTGCCCAATGCTCCCCGTGCCATTTGATGGACCCGCCCTCTCGCGCGCACAGAGGCAGGCGTGAGGGCAGGCGCGAACAGGTGAGGCGTACGATCCGAGGGTAGTGAGGCAAGGGCATCGGGGTTGCGAAAGGGCGTGCCCAGGACCGGTACAACATAGTGCAGGCGGCGCATTTCCCGCGTCCACTGGGCGCGTCCTATGGCATCATGCGGGGGCAACGGGTAGCCGTAGCAGCGCAGCAGGGCGTCGCTAGCCGTCCCTGGATCGAAGCCAGGATGCGGCTCGATGCTGACGAGCGCGGGGGTGAGACGATGTACCACATCGCCCGGGGTGCAGCCCAAGACCGGGGAGGCACGGAGCAGGGAGGGCGCTGCCCTGGCAACACCGACGCGCCCGAGCGAGGAGGCGAGTAGGGTCACGGCGAGGGTGAACGTCGCGGCGAGGGCGCGTCGCGTGTGGAAATGCGGATGTAGGGGACCGGATCGAGCCATGGGACGTGTTCCTTTCGCCGCGCGTCGCGGCTGTCATGGTCCGTGGGCGCGCCAGGGCGCACGCCTTGACTCACTATAACAGTCCAGGCCATAACAGCGCCGTAACAACTTTCACGTCCGGCCCAGTGGCGGCATGGAGCACAATGCACCGATGATGCTTATGTCCCAGCGCCAAGGTCACGGTCTGTGAATTCTAGCCTGCGACTGCGGTCCATAGGAGTGGGCAGGTTGTGGCACAATGTCGCGAAAGCACGTCCAAAGGGCGAAAAGTGCGGCCAATGGAGTCGTTTTCGGCACCGATGCGGTCCGTTTACGCCCTTTCGTCCCGTCATTTCCGTCATGTGCAGTGCGATTGTCGCGCCTCTCACACCATAACGACATATCCTGCCCACTCCTATGGACTGCGGTCACATGGCAAACGACGGGCCGACTGCGGTCGGGTGTAGACTGCGGGAGACGGGTAGCGCGCTCATCCACAGCGTCGCAGGGTACGGGCGTTGCCCCACGACGACGGCCAGAGGGGCTCTGCGCGTAGAATTCACAGACCCTGGTGGCAAGGCACAGTCTGTGAATTCTCGTTGGCGGGCGAAAGTCCTGGGACAATGCGTCGGTGTGCGGGAGTCCTGGGAGCGCCGGCTTCCAGCCCGCAGGCGGTGGCCGGCTGGAAGCCGGCGCTCCCAGGCATGTCGTCGCCCATCCCAGACCTTTTGCGCGCCAACGAATTCTCGCTTGCACGACGATGGTGGAGGCATTTCTGGGGGCGTGGGCGTCTCGCCCGTCCCTGGTCCAACGTCGGGACGGGCGAGACGCCCGCGCCCCCAGAGTGAGAATTCATAGACCCTGGGCGGCAAGGTTGGGTTTGTCAAGGGAACACGAGCAGGTTGGTACACTGTCCCTGATGGCAAGTAATACTACTCTCCTCCCGACGCGCGCCGACGAGGTGGCGGCGCTGCAGGCCCGCGTGCGCGCTTGCCGGCTTTGCCAGCAGCACGGCTATATCCCCGCCGCGCACCCCATCACCGAGGGCCGCGCCGCCGACCGCATCCTGTTGGTGGGGCAGGCGCCCGGGCACGTTTCCATCGAGCGCGACCGTCCCTTCAGTGGTCCTGCCAGCCGCGTGCTGGACGGCTGGCTGATGCGAGCCGGCTTCCCGCCCGGATCATTGCACGAGCGCGTCTACCTCAGCTCGCTGACCAAGTGCGATCCCGGCCGCAACCCGCGCGGCGGCGGCGACCGCATGCCCTCGCCGGCGGAGATCGCGCTGTGCCGTCCCTACCTGGAAGCCGAGCTAGCCCTGCTCCAGCCCGACATCGTGCTGCTGCTGGGCGGCCTCGCCATCGGCCACTTCCTGGGCAAGGCCCGCCTGGACGAGGTCGTCGGCCGCGCGTTCACCTCGCACGACGTGGCGCGGCGGCCCCTGTGGCCGGGGCACGAGCGCGCGCACCTGCTGCCGCTGCCGCACTCCTCGGGCGTCAGCCGCTGGCTCAACGATCCCGCTCACCAACGGCTGCTCGACGCCGCGCTGGACCACTTGGCGGGCTGGCGCGCGGCGTTAGACCTCTAAAGGCCGGAGTCATCCTTGTTGCGCCTGCTCTCAACCGCTCAGTTCATGCTTGACGAGCTACCAGGCTACGATCGGGGGACTATCACGTCCGGGATCGTGGCCGGCACAATCGTCAGACCAAGCACTGGACTCGGCCAGCGTGTGGGCGAGGGCGCTCGTCGCTTACCGCGCCGCTAGATCGGCGTACACCGCGCGCGTTTCGGTGGCGGTGCGGCTCCAGGGGAACAGTTGGGCGCGCTCCCGGCCCGCCGCGGCGAGCGTGGCGCACAACGCGTCGTCGCGCAGTAGCCGGCGCAAGGCCACACTAATGGCCTCCTCGTCCGTGGGGTCGAACAGCAGCGCGGCGTCGCCCGCCACCTCGCCCAGCGAGCCGCGCGCGCTAGTGGCGACCGGCAGGCCGGCGGCCATCGCTTCGAGCACGGGCAGCCCGAAGCCCTCGTAGAGGCTGGGGAACACGAAGCCCCGCGCGTCCGCGTAGAGCCTGTCCAGGCGCTCGTCGGAGGGCCGATGCTCGAACCTCACGCGCGCGGCGAGCTCGTGGCGGCGAACCGCGTCGACGGCCTCGGGGTAGCGATCGTCCCAGGCGCCGGCGATGACCAGGTTGGCCGGCGTGTCCGTCTCGCGGACCGCGCGCGCGAAGGCGGCGGCCAGGCGGGGCAGGTTCTTGTGCGGCTTGTTGCTGCCCACGTACAGCAGATACGGCGCGCCGGATGCGTCTGTCGGTCCGGTAGCCTCCCATGCCGCGGCCGCGCGGGCGGCGACGCCGAGCCTGGCCACGCGCACCTTGCGGGCGGCGCCGGGTAGCAGCCGCGCGATGTCGCGGGCGGTGCTCTCGGAACAGGCCACCACGCGATCGGCGCGCCGCGCCGCGTAGGCGGTCCAGGCGTTGATGGTGTATCTCATCACCGGGTTAGGCCAGTAGGCGGGAAACAGGCGCGGGATGAGGTCGTAGATCGTGACCACGACGCGGCCGGGCAGCGCGACGGGGATGGCGTAGTAGCTGGCGTGGTAGATATCGGGCCGCAGCCGGCGTAGCAGCAGCGGCAGCGCCCATTGGTCGGCAGGAGAGCGTAGCTTCGTCGTCATGGGAACCAGCTGGACGCGCTGGCCGGCCAGCGCGGCGAGAGCGGGCGGCGGTTGCTGTGCCTCGACCAGTAGCGACAGTCGCGGCGCATGCTCGTGCGCGGTAAGCGCGCGAACCGTTTCCAGTGTGGCGCGGCCGATGCCAGGGAAGTGGGCGCTCACCACGCGGCAATCGACGGCGACGTGGAGATGCGACACCGAAGCGGATGATAGAGACATACTATCCTTAGGATACCAGTGGGCCGTGGGCCGTGGGCCGTGGCGCGGAACTTGCACATATGTGCTAAGTAGGGACGGCGAAAGGCCGTCGGGCGGTGTTACTCATAGCGGGTACCGCTCTCTCTCATTGGGATCGGAAGGAGTGCGAGATGGCTGTCGACGATCTTCGGCGTGACAAGATGATGGCCTATCTGCTGGATGCGCTGGCGGAGGGCAAGGATATCGGGCACTACGGCCGGCTGACGTTCACCATGGTCGCCCGCTACTTCGTGGACGACGACGAGGTGGTCAAGCTCTTGATGCAAGATAAGGACACCGACGAGCCGAAGGCCCGCGCCCTGGTCAAGCAGGTGGAGGATCGCGGCTATAGCCCGCCGAAGCGGGAGCGCATCCTGGAGTGGCAGGCCAAACAGGACTTTCCGATCATCCCCAACCCGGACGATCCGGACGTGGGGAACGTCTACCGCGACCTGGAGTTCCCTGACAGCCTGTATAAACACATCGAGGAGTATCACGAGGAGCAGGTCTCGTCGTGAGTGACGAGTAGGGGCGTATTGTATACGCCCGAGTGACGAGTGAGGCGGGACGTCAGGGCGAGAGGCGTTCGATTTTCCAGACGGTGTCGCTGCTACCTGCTTCCTCCGTGTCTATCCGTATGTAGTGCAGGCGGTCGTGCAGCCGGTTCGGCCGCCCTTGCCAGAACTCGAACGCGTCCGGGACCACGCGGTAGCCGCCCCAAAAAGGCGGCAGCGGTATATCCTGTCCCTCATACTGTCGCGACAGTGCGTCGAGCTGTTCGTCTAGCGCATCGCGGCTTGCCACGATGCTGCTCTGTTGCGAGGCCCAGGCGCCCAACTGGCTGCCGCGCGGCCGGCTATGGAAGTAGCGTTCCGACTCCTCGCGGGGCGCCTGCTCGACGCGTCCCGTGACGCGGATTTGCCGCTCCAGTTGCGTCCAATAGAAGACCAACGCCGCGTAGGGGTTGGCCGTCAGTTCCTGGCCCTTGCGGCTCTCATAGTTGGAATAGAAGACGAAGCCGCGACGGTCGACGCCCTTGAGCAAGACGATGCGCGCGGACGGCCGGCCGTCGGCGGCCACCGTGGCCACGGTCATGGCGGTTGGCTCGGGGATGTCACCGTGCAGTGCATCGTCGAACCAGTGTTCGAACTGTTGGAACGGATCGCCCTGTGCGTCAGCTTCGTCGAGCGAGGCGCGCCGGTACTCCTGGCGCAGGTCGGAGATACTCATGGTGTATTGACCTCCCCGTGTGATCCACGATGGCTAACCGGTCGATGACATGCCCCTCGAATGGGCTCGCGATGAGTATACCCGGTCGTAAGCCAGGCCTCGCGGAGAGTAGAGCTATGTCGTACCAGCAGAATGGCTCAGACGACCGCTACCGCGTGGACGATGACATCAACGCGCGCCTGCGCGCCTACTTTGGCGCGCGCCTGGAACGCTACGGACACGATCCACGAGGCGTCGATTGGCAAAGCCGGCACGCCCAGCGCGCGCGGTTCGAGGCGCTGCTGTCCGGTCTGACCGGCGGCGATGGCCGCGGGAAGAACAGCCTGGCCGGCGCCACACTGCTCGACGCCGGCTGCGGGCTGGGCGATTTTTACGCGTTCCTGGGTGAGCGAGAGACCGCGGTCCGTTACACGGGCTGCGACCTATCGGAGGCCCACGTGGAAGCGGCGCGGCGGGCGTATCCCGCTGCACGCTTCATCGTCGGCGACGTGCGGGCCGTCGTGGCGGAGCAGAGCTTCGACGTCATCGTGGCCTGCGGGCTGTTGCACCTGGACGTGCCGCGCTGGGGCCGCTGGGCCTGGGACATCGTCCGCGCCATGTACCGCGGCTGCCGCCGGAGCCTCGCCTTTACCTTGCCCGAGCGCGGCGCCGGACACCCGCCGGTCATCGCCGCGGTCAGTGCCAACGACTGGACGGCGCGCCTGCGCACGCTGTCGCCGTTCGTCGAGGCGCGGCGCTTGCCTGAGTGGGGCGACATCGTTTTCGTGCTGTGCAAGCCTCCTCCTCCTGGATAATCCCGGTTAAGTATGAAGAGGGCGAGGATATCGGCGAAGAAGACGCGCAGCAGCGTCTTGAACAGCTGATCGTGCGACACGGTAGGGACCTCCTGTGTCCGGTGTTCATGTTCTGACGGGACGGGACGCTTCGGTTGCGCTCCAACGTATGCGAGGCCAGCCCGCACGATGGCTGCATCTATTATGGCACAACCCCTGACACGCAAGCGTCGATGGTATGGGCGTTAGATGTCGTCGAGCGCCCACATGACGCTGCCGGGGGCGGTCGCGAGCGCGTCGATCTCAGGTGTGTCAATGTCGGGCGCGATAGCGCGCACCATGTAATCATGGTCCAGGGGATAGTCCACATGGCTGCACAGGGCGGCCAGCGTCGTCTCCAGTGCCGGGTCGTGGGGCAGGTGCAGGCGACCGCCGTGGGCCCGCGACTCCGGCCGCTGCACGACGGCGGAGAGCAGCGCGGTCAGGGCGTCCCCATCATCCGGCAGCGCGCCGAGTTCGGCCACCAGGAAGCCGCGCGCGGACGAGTACAGGGCGATGATATAGGCGCACGGCTCGCCCTCGGGCTGGTCGACATGCGTGGCCGCCAGGACCTCGGCCTGTCCCGAGGAGAGCCACCAACCGGCGCGCGCGGCCACGAAGCGCCAGTACGCAGGGTCGCGCAGGGCGGCCAGCGGCCGGCCGGCGTTATAGGCGCGGTGGATCGAGGCCAGCGTCTCCCAGCCGGACGGCTCCTGCCGTGGATCGTACGCGCGCACGACATAACGGTTGGGCAGGGCGATTCTCTCGTTGCTAGCGCAGCCGCCGCACATGGCCTGCCGCAGGGGCAAGGTGCGCCAGCCGTAGCGCTGGTAGAGCGGGCGCGCTTCGTCGCTGGCGCTCAGAATCGACCAGCGGCAGCCGTCGTCGCGCATCGCCGCGATGGTTAGCTCCAGCAAGCGCGCGGCGTGCCCTTGCCGGCGCGCCTCCTCGCGGGTGAAGACGTGCGAGATGCGGCCGACCTGTTGAGGCTGGCCGTCCGCGTCATAGATGGTTAGCGGCCAGTAGTGGATGACCGAGAGCAATGTGCCGTCCGGGGCGACGGCGACGCGTGTGTGGGTGAGGAGCTGGGGTATGCCGCGGAACTCGCGTCGCCACGCCTGGTGCTGGGCACTCTCGATGCTCGCATGATGGCCAACCCATAGATCGGCCACGACATCCACCTCATCGGCGCGTAGGAGCCGGTAGTCGACGGACACGCTGGTCAAAGTTCCTCTCCTATCCCCTGTGCATTGTCCGGCGTCGCGACTCTACGCGAGCGCGACGGGCAGGAGCGACAAAGCCGCGGGCGTCGAACGCCCGCGGCTTGAACATATAGCGCGATGCGATCGTAGGCAAGCGGATAGGCGCCTACGACCGGAGAGAGAGGAAGCCGACAGTGCTTGGATGGCGATAAGCGCGGGAGATTGCCTATCGCGAGTCGTGTGTGGAGCGGCGTCTTTAGGCTGACGCCACTTGCTCGGTCCGGTCGGAGGTATCACACAACAAGTAGGTGTCCATGAAAGCCTCCTTCGGCCACGAGCCGCTATCTACATGCAGGGCAGAGAAAATCAGTTCTGCCACCGCTACCATACTGTAGCCGTCCGCGATTGTCAAGGAGTGCGTTCCGCCGGACAGGACCTGCACATGGACTCAGCCACCGGCCGCTTCGTGTGCTGTATCCTTTTGCGCGCCTGGGGCGTTCTACAGGTAGGCTGCGCTGATGGGCCGTTGTGGAGAGGGGAGGGTCATCCTGTGCCGATGCACCAGAGCGGTTGGCCAGCGGCGAGGCTGTTCGTCGCTGGGGTGGCCACGGTCGCGGCTCTCACGCTCGCGAGTGTCCTGCCCACGCCCCCCGCGTGGCCGACCGGACCCCTCCCGCCGCCCAAGCACACAGCCATCGCGCAGCGCGCGCATGTCCAGGCGACTGCCCGCGCCTTGCCGCCACTCGCCTATACGCCTCCCGCACGGTCCCTCAACGTGCGGCTCACACCGCCACCACCGGGCGCCGGTCCTCCAACAGACATCGCGGACGTGCACTTCACCACGCCGGTGCGTGGCTTCGGCGTCACCTACAGCGGGAGGGTCTACCGCACGGATGATGCGGGAACGTCCTGGCGACAGCTCTACCAGGTGCGGGGTGCGCGGTTGATGCAGGCGGACTTTAGCGACGCGGAGACGGGCTTCGTCGTGGGCTCGACCGGCTGCCTCCCCGGCCCCAACTGCACAGGCCCGGCGCTTGTCCTGCGCACGATCGATGGGGGCCACGCGTGGCAGGCGTTGCAGCCACGCGGGTTGACGCGCGAGATGGAGCACGTTTTCCCGTTCCTGCACTTTGCCTTCGCCTCGGCCCGCGCAGCGTACGCTCTGCCCGACCCCGACGAGCAAGCGTGGCCCATCGCGGGCCTGCTGGGCCACATCCTGCGCACGGTCGACGGGGGGCGTCATTGGCGCACGTTGCCGTTGCCGCGGGGATGCCAATCCAGCGGGGGCATCAGCTTCTTGACGCCCGCGCACGGCTTCATCACGGCGACGTGTGGCACGAGCTCAGGGAAGGGGACAAGCCAGGTACTGGCGACCACTGACGGCGGACAGCACTGGCGTCCCTCCTACACCACCGCCTTCCCCCTGTACGCTGTGCAGTTCCTCGATGCGCGGCACGGTGTCACGGCCGGCGGCTGGGGCGGCATTCCAGAAGCAGCGCCGTCACCAACGGAGGTGGTGCTGGCGACCAGCGATGGCGGCGCCACCTGGACGCCGGTATATCGCTATGCCGATCCGCGGGGTGGGTTACGCGTGACGCGGGTCCACTTCGTCAGTCCCGCGGTCGGCTGGGCCGCGCTGGGCCATTGCAACATGTTGGGCGCCAATGGCCCCTGCGGCGGTCCTCTCCTGTTTACGACGGACGGCGGGCGCGCCTGGTCCTCCACCGGTCGGTCTGTGGTGCGCTTTAACAGCGTTGGGAGGAGCGCCTGGTATGTGGATGGAGCCCCGCTTGCACACGCCCCCAGTCTGCTGAACCGAACGACAGATGGGGGATTGACCTGGCAGACGCCGCATCAGCCGGCGGCTGTAACCGTGGACCAGGTGCAATTTGCCAGCCCTCGGGTGGGCTGGATCGGCGCCAACATCGGCTTCTATCGGACGACCGATGGTGGTGCGCACTGGGCACACGACGCGCTCGGCGCCCCGGTCACGCCGGCCGACCCTCTCGTGTTCATCAGTCGAACAAACGTTTTTGCCTACCACTACCACTCGGCGTACCAGGGTACGAAGAACCCCGGAGGGAGCCAGCTCCTGCACAGTACGGATGGAGGGAGAACCTGGCAGCCAGTCCCACTGCCGCTCCCTGGAAACGTGGATCGGCGGTATGCGACGCTGGCCTTCGTGGGGCCGCGCAATGGGTGGATTGCCCTGCCCACCTTCTGTCACACCGTGTACTCTTGCCCCGAGATCCTCCTGGCGACGACCGATGGCGCACAGACATGGCGCCAACTCACCCCTGGCTTGCCGGCGCCTACCTATGCCGACACGACGGTTCTCCTGTCCTTCGGCGATGACCGCCATGGCGCCGGCTTGAGTGACGACGGAACGGAACTGGAGCTGACGAATGACGGCGGGTCCACCTGGTCCACTGTGCGTTTGACCGCTGGCTTCAGCCCTGCAAGCGTAAGCCGCGTGGGGGCGGCGGACATCTGGCTCGTCGGTGGATCGGTAAGCCACTCCACGGACGGGGGGCAGCACTGGACGGCCTATCGCTCCGGGGCATTCACGCCCACCAACGTCAGCTTCGTTACCCCGATGGACGGCTGGCTGATCGGCGATACGGGGCGGCATCCCAGCAGCCTGTTGGTCACTCACGATGGCGGGCAAACCTGGCAACAGGTCTGGCCGGTTGTCGCTCCTTGACCACGGTGAGTGAGCTACGCGGCACGATCGAAGTCATCCGGCTTGTTGCCCACCAGTGAGGCATAGCTGTGTGGCAGACCGTACAGCGTGATGACCAGCGCGCCGACGAGTCCCGTTCGCAAGAGGACCGCGCCGCCGCGGTCGAACTGGCCCCAGTCGACCCATAAGGCTGCTTCCACCCGTGCACGCACGCTGGGGGAAGAGACCGCGCGAACAAGCGCGGTCTCTTCCCGGCATAGGCGTCGGACCTCCTGTACCCCTATTGGGCCAGGCCCTGGGTAGTGCGCAGGGTAGTGAGGTCGGGGGCGAACACGGTTTGCTCGGCTACGAAGCCCTGCCCGTCCGCGCTCTGCAAAGTCACGCCGTGCGGAGCGGTCAGTCCCGGCGCCAGCCGCCGCACGTCCAGCGTCGCGCGCTCCCGCGGCCGCAGCGTGACCTGCCGATCGACGGCCTGCCCATTAGTGTCGTAGAAGGTGACGCGCACTGCTATTCTTGCCGCCGACGGGTTGTAGAGCAGCAGGAACTCGCTCGTGCCCGCGGCGCCGCCGCCGGCAAAGCTCCAGTGCGGCGCCCCGCCGTTGAGGCCGAACACGTCCGATCCGGCCACGCGCACTCCGTTGGGACTACCGAAGTACTCTGGTCGTTCCACGACCACGGGCCGGTCCGCCATCACTATGCTGGCGATGCCTGACGCATGGACCAGCCCGTTGAGCCGGACGTTACCCCGGCTCAGCCCCGCCACGACGATGGTCCGGCTGCCCAGCAGGCGGCCCGCGCGCCCGTAGAAGCGGGCGGTGACGCGGGCCGCCGCCGCGCCGGGGTTGAGGATGGTCAGGTACGTCTCGAAATGGTTGGCTGTGCTGCCCTCGGCGAAGAGCCAGGAGGTCGCCGCCACGTTGATGCCCGCCCGCGCGGTCAGCCCGTAGCCACCGCTCGCCCCGCGACCGCGACTGATGTGGCTGAAGGAGAGCGTGCGCTCGACCACCACGCCGCGGTCGCTCGTCGCCACCACGCTCAGGCTGCGGCCGGGCAGCAGGCGTGAGACGTCGACCGTCGAGTCCGTATGCGCCGGTACCGTCACGGCGACCGTATGGCTGCCCTTGCCGCCCAGCGCGAGCAGGCGCAGGGTAACGCGGGCCGCGTGGTGGGCATCAGGGTTGAGGATGGAAACCGACTCCTTGAAGGTGAGGCCGGTGTAGCCCTCGGCCAGGTACCACGTCGTGCCCAGGCCGGTGTTGCCCAGGATGGCGTCGCCGTCCCGGCCGGGGCGCACCAGCGCGATTTGCGCCGCCACCTGCGCGTTCGCCGTCAGGGCCAGGCCGAAGCCGCCTCGACGGCCGGTCAGCGCGGCGACCGGAATCTGTTTCTGACTATGCGGGGACACGGTGACGCGGGCGCCCTGGGTCACGCCGTTCGGGAAGTAGAGGGTCAGCGTCGCGGCGGCGGGGCGGTCGCCAGGGTTGAGCAGTTGCAGCACCGACCTGGTGTCGCCCGTGTTCTGACCCCCGGCAAAGAAGAATTGGGCCGCGACGAGCAGGCGTCCGTTGAGAGTAGCCAGCGCCGCGACGCGGCTGGCGGCGCCGATGGCCGACACCGCGTTGGCGCCGTCGAGCAGGCCTCCTGGCGCCACGATCACGACCGTGAAACGGCCGGCGCCGCCCGCGCGGACGGTGGCGGGCCGTGTCAGCAGGGCAGCCCCGTTAAGCGCGAGGGTGATCGTCTCACCAGGACGGAAACCGAGGCCCGTGACGGTGACGGCATCGTCGGGGCGGGCCGTGCCGGGGCTGACAGCGATGGCGGGCCGCTCGACACTGGCGCCGGGCAAGACGGTGCTGACGGGCGGGATAGCGGTGGTCACGGTGCCCGGCGGTGCGACCGTGGCGGCTGCGGACGGGGCGCTGGCGGCCGCCATGGTCGCACTGCCACGGCCCAGAGACACGGTCGCGGACGGTGCGCCCGCGACCGTTGCGGTCCCACTATGACCGCCCAAAGGCACGGTTGTGGATACGGGCGTTGACGACGGCGGAACAGGAGTTGACGACGGTGGAACAGGGGTTGATGTCAGTGGAACGGGTGTCGATGTTGCCGGGATGGGCGCTACGGCCGATGCGGGGATGGATGTGGCCGTTGGCGGCACGGGCGTCGCCGTCCGGGGCGCGCCGGCCGTTGCGGTAGGCGGCACGGGCGTCATTGTCGCGCTGGGCGGCATGGGCGTCGCGGTCGCCGTCGGCGGGCAGGGTGTGGCCACCGGCGCGGCGCCCGAAGGTGAGGGGTTCGACACCGCGCCGCTTGCGTCGGCCTGCAGGCCGCCCGTCAGGCGGATGTCGCGCGACGAGCTACCGACCATGACGCCGAATGTCCCTGGCTGCACGGCCCATTGACTGTTGGGTGTGTCCCAGTAGGAGAGCGCGCGCTGGTCGACCGGGAGGGTGACGCGCACGGTCTGGCTGGGCTGCAGGAACACCTTTTGGAAGCCGCGCAGCCACTTGGGCGGCTCAGGCACGGCGCTCCCCGTGGGGAAGCCCAGGTAGAGCTGCGCCACCTCGGCCCCGGCGCGGCTGCCCGTGTTTTGCACGTCGAAGCTGACGGCGGCCTCGGTCGGGCTGGTTCCCAAGGCGCCGCTCCCCGCCGTGCACGCCGCCGCGGGCGCGATGGTCAGATTGCGGTAGGCGAACGTGGTGTAGGAGAGGCCATGGCCGAAGGGGAACAGCGGCGTGGTCCCGGCCTCGTCGTAGTGCCGATAGCCCATGAAGACGCCCTCGGAATACTGCGCCATCTCGCCCACGCCGGGGTATTGCTGCGGCGTGTTGGCCGCCGTATCGGTCTCGGTCAGGGGGAAGGTGACGGGCAGCTTGCCCGAGGGGTTGACGTCGCCGAAGAGGACCGCCGCCATGGCGTTGCCGTTCTCCTCGCCGCCGTACCAACTCTCCACCACCGATGGGACCTGGCCGATCCAGGGCATCAGGTCGGGCGCGCCCGAGTTGAGCACCACGATCGTATGGGGGTTGGCCGCGGCGACGGCCTCGATCAGGGCGTCCTGGTCGATGGCCTGCGTGGCGCCGCCGCCCGCGGACGCGGAGGAGTAGCAGTTGAGGTCGAGGCAGGGTCGGTCGACCTGCTCCATCATCTGGTCGGCGACGACCACGATGGCCACGTTGGAGGCAGCGGCGGCCGCCGCTGCCAGGGCCGCGTTGCTGCCGTCGTTATAGGTCACCCGGATGCCGGAGCCCGCCCGCGCGGTGATGCCCTGCAGCGGCGTCACGTTGGTGAAGGGCACGGTCGCCGAACTGCCGCCTCCCTGCGCGTTCGTGTTGGCGGCGGGGCCGATCACGGCGATAGAGGTGATCCGGCTGGTGTCCAGGGGGAGTAGGGGAGCCGCTATCCCCTGCGGAGTTGCGTTCTTGAGCAGGACGGTACCCGCCTCGGCCACCTGGCGGGCCGCCTGCCCATCGGCGTTGGCGTCGATGGGGCTGCAATTGTTGATGTCATTAGCGATCGGGCAGGGCTGGCGGTCGAAGACGCCGAAGCGGAACAGGGTGCGCAGGATGCGATGCACGGCGGCGTCTATGGTCGACGTCAAGACCTTCCCCGCCTGCACGTCTTGCGGCAGGTAGTCGTAGCCGCCCGTGGCGGGGCTGCCCGGCTGGCCGCCTAGCCCGGGCAGCCCCTCGCCGGTGGGCAGCTCCACGTCAGTGCCGCAGTTGGCCGAGGGGACTTCCTGCCCGTAGGTCGAGTCGTAGTCGGAGACCACGAAGCCATCGAAGCCGAATTGACCCTCCAGCACGCCGTGCAGCAGCGGGCAGTTCTGGGTGTTATAGGCTCCATTGACCTTATTGTAGGCGGCCATCACCGTGGCCGCGTGCGCCTGCTCGACCGACGCCTCGAAGGCGGGCAGATAGATCTCGTGCAGCGTGCGGTCGTCGACGATAGCGTTAGTGACCTCGCGGTCGGTCTCCTGGTTGTTGGCCACGTAGTGCTTGGGGTCGGCCATCACGCCCTGATTCTGGATGGCCTCGATTTCAGGGACGGCGATGCGCGCGGCCAGGTAGGGATCCTCGCCCAGCGTCTCAAAGTCGCGCCCGCCCTGGGGAATGCGCACCATGTTCATCATGGGGCCGAAGATGACGTCGTTGTTCTTGGCGTGGGCCTCGCTCCCGAGGACCGTGCCGTACTGCTGGGCCACCGCGGGGTCCCAACTCGCGGCGAGGGCCACGGGGGCGGGCATCAGGGTGGCCGGCTCGCTGCCTTGCCGCACGCCGATGGGGCCATCGGTGAAGTGGATGCCGGGGAAATCGATCGCGGGCATCGGCGGGATGGCCCCGGTATGGTCGCCGACGAACCCCGTGCCCGTGTCGTCGCCGATGCCGTGCATGAAGGCGACCTTCTGGTCCAGGGTCAACGCGGCCAGCAGCAGGTCGGCGCGCTGGTCGGGCGAGAGCGAGGTGTCCATCCAGGGCAACCCCGCGGGCGCCTGCCTCCGCGCCTGTGCCGCGGCGCCGGGCGATGAGGCGCGCGCGCCCAGCGATGGCGCGACGGCGAGGGAAAGGGTCAGGACGGCGACACCGACAGCAGCGATGATGCGCCGCACACGCGGGGAATAAAGACGACGCGAGGGATATAGGACAGGCCGCATAGCGAAAGCTCCTCCTCGAGCACGAACGTAGCAGGGTTGTGTATCGGCGATAACAGCAGTCTACTACAACATAGCAGAATGTGTATGGAGACAGGTGGGATTGCCGTTACTGTGGACGGGAAGGCTGGCTTCCGCGAAGCTGATAGCAGCAGAGAAGGGATGGGAGTAACCATGGCAAGTCGGCACATGGCGCGACACCAGCCGCGAATGGACTATCGCGCCCGGACGGTCAGGAGATACACGAGCGACGACCGGCCCCCACGGCGGCGGGTAGGTTGGGTGCTGTCGGGGTGCGTCGCGCTGCTAGCTCTAGCGCACCTCGGCGTGCTCCTGGGCTGGATCGCCATCCATGCGCTGATCGGCGACAGCCGGTGGTGGTCGTTCTTGCTCAACACCTTTGCGCTCTATCTCTTCGTTCCGCTGATCGTGACCGTACCCCTCGCCATCCTGTTGCGCAACTACCTGTTGCGCGCCTGCACCCTGCTCGGGACCATTTTGTTCCTCGCTTTCTATGGCAATCTCTTCGTGCCGCCGGCGTTGCGGCCGGCCGTACCCGCGGGCGCGCCGCGTCTGACGGCCATGACCTTCAACGTCCACGTGTCAAATCAGAACCCCGACGGGGTTGCCGCCGCCATACGCCGCTCGGGGGCGGACCTGGTGGGGCTGCAGGAGGTGAACCCTGCCATGGCGCAAGGGTTGCGGCGCGACCTCTCCGACCTCTACCCCTATCAAATCCTGGGCGCACAGGACGCGCCGAGTTGCGTGGCCGTGCTCAGCCGCTACCCGCTGGACACCACAGGGATCGCGCTGCCGGGGCAATGGAGCGATGTTCCGCTCGTGGTACGGCTGCATTTTGCCGGCGCCACGGTGACCGTGCTCGACGCCCATCCAGTCTCGACGCTGCTCACGCGGACACAGATCCGCGAGGAGGCGCAGCAACGCGCGGACACCGCGCAGGCCATCGCCGATTTCGCGCGCGGGCAGCAAGACCCCGTGATCGTGCTCTCGGACTTCAACGCGGGCGACCAGAGCACGCCGTACGGGATCGTGACGGGGGTCCTGGCCGATTCCTGGCGGGAGGGCGGCGTCGGCTTCGGCCACACCTTCCCCGGCGACCGCTCGTTCGACGAATCGCGCCCGCGCCTGAGCGACTGGTTCATCCCGCCGTGGCTGGTGCGCATCGACTACGTGTTCCACTCGCGCCATTGGCGCGCTGTCGACGCCCACCTCGGCCCCTGGGACGGCGTCTCCGACCACCGCCCCGTCGTCGCCACGCTGGCCCTACTCAACGCTCAGTAGCAACTGATAGGGCCGAAGGCGGCGCTACGATGCCCTGGCAAAAGGCAGGTCAACGCCGTCGACGCTAGGGATGGACATGTGCCGCGAGACGCGAAAGAGAATCCATTCCCCCAGGACATCCTCTAACTCATCACGGCACGCTTCAAGAGTCGTGGCATTAGCCCATACGCCGTCTAGCCCTGGGATGTGTCCGTAGAATGTGCCGTCATCGTCGAGTATCTCGTACGTTGCCTTGCTCATGGCCGCTTGAAGGTAGCGTGTCAGCATCGGTCTCACCTTTAGTCGAGCATCAAACGATGACAGAGTTCTCTGCCATTATAGCAGTCTGCTTACGGCGTGCTGGGCTTATGGATAGAGATACCGGCCGGTAGATACCTTGATGGCCAACTCAAGGATACGCGCGGCCTCATAGAGACCGGGATGATTGGCCGGGATTGTCGTTGCCTGGACGACGTTGTAGCTCAGTCGGTCAGAGAAAATGGCCCAACATTCCCAGAATGGGTTGAGACGGGATAGATAGCGTAGGCCGGCGTACCTTGGGACTCCTGTCGTCTGTCCCTGATCGTAGACGTAGCGGGCTATCTCCTGTGTGAAGATACGCTGTGGCCCCACAACCGTGCTAAAATCGATGTCGTTCAAGCCAAGGGCGCGTCTCGCTCCCGGGCCTGATCTCCGCGACCGTGCCGTTGATCCAACGCGTGATTGTCTGAGGGTCCTTCACTCCGACCACATAAGCGGCGATGCGACGAGTTAGAAGCGTCTGTAGCTCACCCGCCGCGTCCTTGATAGAGACATGTAAAGCTTGCTGGTGAACTTGCTCCAGCATGGCTCGCTCATCCTGGTCTGTTGTCATTGCTTGCTGTTCTCCCGCTGGCGGCGCACTTCGTAGAGCAGGATGGCCCCGGCGACGGCAGCGTTGAGCGAGCCGACGCGGCCGCGCATGGGCAGGCGCACCAGCGTGTCGCAGGCCTCGCGCACCAGCCGCGTGATGCCCTTGCCCTCCCCGCCCACCACCACGACCAGCGGGCGGTTGCCGTCGATGCGGTCGTACGCCGTGCTGCTCTCCTCGTCCAGCCCCACCGCCCAGTAGCCCTGCTCCTTGAACCAGGCGATGGTGCGCGTCAGGTTGGTTTCCTGGGCGATGGCCAGGTGCTCCGCCGCGCCCGCCGAGGCGCGCACCACGGCGGGCGTCACCCCGGCGGCGCGGTGGCGTGGCAGCACCACGCCATGCACGCCGGCGGCCTCGCCGCTGCGCAACAAGGAGCCCACGTTGCCGGGGTCCTGCACGCCGTCGAGCAGCAGTACCAGGCCTGGCTCGTCGGACCTCGCGGCCAGGGCGACGATCTCGTCGAGCGAGGCATAGGGGTGTTGGTGGTACGCCGCCGCCACGCCCTGGTGGTTGCGGTTGGCCAGTGTGCGCTCCATCTCGGCGCGCGGCACCGCCTGCACCGGCACGTTGGCCGTACGCGCCTCTTCCTGGATGTCGCGCAGTACCGGCGCGGCGCGGGCTTCGCGGGCCACGAAGACGCGAGCCACGTGGCCCGCCCGCAACGCCTCCAGCACCGGCCAGCGGCCGTAGACATCGGGCTCGAACTTCGCCATTTAGCCTGTCCCCTCCTGCTTGCGGGCCAGCAGCAGCCATCGTGATCCTGCCTGTTGTAGAGAGAGCACCGCGAAGCCGTGCGCGCGGCAGAGATCGCGCAGGGTATGCGCCGCCGTCATGGCGTGGTAGTGCCAGCCTCCGCCGTGCGCCCGCGGCAGAGGATAGATGTATTCCCAGAAGATGACCGGCTTGCGATACAGATAGCGCCACAGCAGGTACTGGCGTGCGATGGCGCGCATACTGGTCGTCTCGGCGGAGAGGAACAGCACTCCGCCCGGCCGCAGCACGCGGTTGGCCTGACGGAAGAAGACGGTGCGGCGGTCGGGCCGCACGTACTCGAAGGCCTCGTGACACCACACGCCGTCGAGAGAAGCGGACGCCAGCGGCATCTCCATCATGTCGCCGTCCACGAAAAGGGTGTCCTGGTTGGCCGCGGTCGCGCTTGCCACGGCGCAGCGCAGGCTGGGCAGGCTGCCGTCCAGCCCAATCGCGCGCAGCCCCCGGCCATGCCCGCGCTCCACCAGCCGCGCCGTCCAGTCGCCCTCACCGCAGGCCAGGTCGAGCACGGTCGTCCCCCCGCCTCCGTCCGCGCCGGTGGTGGTCCCGCCGCTCTGACCACCGGCGCGGGCATTGCCGGGCAGCGCGTTCAGGAAGCGATCGAGCGCGGCGGCCTCGTGCGGCGAGACGGTCTGTTCGTCCCGGCCGTTTGACCGGTCGCGCGCGGCCAGGATGGCGTAGGGCTCAGGGATGCGGCCCATGATCGCTTGCAGGAACCGCTCCCGCCGCTCGGCCTGGGCAACATGCTGGCGCCGGTCAAGCCGTGTCGAGTCGGGGTCGACGCGGTTGACCACGATATCCTGCTCCAGCGTGGCCAGGTCGTCGCCACGCCGCAGCCGTGGGATCAGCACCAACTCTCCGGTATCACTCTCCGCGTGAGCCGGCGAGACCTGTTGGAACGGATAGACCCGTTCGCAGCCGGCGCAGCGCAGCACCTGATTTCCCTGCTCCCGCCTCTGTTCCGTCATCCCGTCCCGGTCCCGCATCCCCCTATCCGAGTCACGCGCCGCCCCATCCAGGCGCCGTGCGCCGATCACAAGCTCGGACATGCAGAAGGGGCAGCGCAGCAACTCCAGTGCCCACGCTCTTTTGCCTATCATGGCGAAAAAAGGACATGCATGTTCGGATGTGTCCTCTGCTCTATATTCGGAACAACGCTAGATCGACATCAGGCCGCACGCGTGAGAGCCTGGCAACGAATGCGTCGCGTGCCCCCACATCGTGCGGAAAGGGGTCTGCGAGAAAGAACTGCTGCCAGCTGTAGAGCCCAAGCGTCTCGCGCAACAGGTGAATGTACTCTTCAACACCGATGCGCATCCTGTAGTACGAGTTGGTCCGCAGGGCGTAGTAGCAGAGATCCGGCGCCGCCACGCCGCGCCGGAACCGTAGGCTCACGCTGTTATCAAGGATGTTGCCTTGCCGCAGACGATCGAAAAGGATGTACCGCTCGTAGAGAAGCTCGAACGACCAATCGCGTTCATCCCACGGCATATATATCGCAAACAACGATGCTATATTCGCGAACCCCACGCCAACGTGGCCATCGTGCTCGTTGCCGTAGGCGCATTCGAACGTGATTCCCTGGCTTGCCCGATCCAGGTCGACCAGCGGCTCGTACAGATGTACCTCAAGGTCGTCAGGATCGTCCGTCGCCTGCAACTGGGCGACGAGCGCGGGAATATCCGCGTCGTGGCACGGATATGAAAAGTTGAAACGAACATCGTGTCCCGCCGCCCGCAGGCGCAACAGATCGCTTTGGAGGGCACGAAGTGAGCGCGCAATCATCGTGTCCGGGATGCTTTCCTCCAGCGTCAGGGAGCGATTGAGAGGACTCGGGTTATACGAGTAGCCCTCGATATCGTATGCTGTCGTCCCCCACTCCATCCCTACATGCAGGTGCTGGAGCCAGGCGGAATCCGTCACCACGATGCGCAGCACCGCTTGCGGTCGCTTCTCCTCATCCGCCCAGTAGGCCTCGAATTCCTCGTCCGTGAAGTGTTCTTGGTCGACCTCCTCGGGGTAGTTGCGCGTGCCGAGGTACGCGGCGCTCTCGATATACTCGGCCACGTGATCGCAGACATACGTTATATGGTTAACACTATCGCCCAAGCTGCGAGGTAGATCCCGATCGATCGGTCGCGGAGTGGTGGACAGGCTATCGCCGCCGTGGTGGATCAACTGCAAGGCGAACGCTTTGCCCGTGTAGAACCAGTGCTCGTTGGGGTGATCGATCACCAGCCGTACATCGATGGTTCGATCGCGAATGTCCAGGACGCACACGTGGAACAGGTCAGACATAAACACCTCACTGATAGCGAATTACTCGTCTAAATTATGACGTGTGACGCTGGCCCGCTTATCGCGCATTGGGATGGCGAGGGCTACTCACGCGCCCGTAGCAGCCCTGTGATGGTGGGCGCGGCGCCGGTCAGCGTGGGCAGGATCAGGTCGGCCCCGGCGAAGTCGTGGCCCTCCGTGTCGTCGCTGGGGACGGCCACGGCGAGCATGCCGGCGGCTTTGGCCGCGGCGGTACCGGGACCCGAGTCTTCCAGCGCGAGGCAGCGTTCGGGCGGCACGCCCAGCCGCTCCGCCGCCAGCAGGTAGACGTCGGGAGCAGGCTTGCCGTGCGCGACCTCTTCGCCCGAGGCCCAGGCCGTGATCGCGTCGCCGAGGCCGAAGCGCTCCACCACGGTCTCGATTTGCCACAAGGGGCTGGACGAGGCGATGGCCAGCGGGTAGTCCAGGGCGTGCAGGATGTGCACCAACTCCAGGGCGCCGGGCATTGGCTCGGCCTGCTCGCGCAGCATCGGGCCGTAGCGCTCGGTCTGCAGCGCCTCCAGCTCGTCGGTGCTCTCGCGCAGCCCGTAGAGCGCGCGCAGACGCGCCCAGCACTCGTCGGAGCGGCGTCCCACCAGCGAGACCATCACGTCGTGCGGCAGCGAGACGCCGTAGCGCTCCCGCAGCACGAGGTCGGTGGCCCCGAACTGCAGCCGTTCCGTATCGACCAGCAGGCCGTCCATGTCGAAGATCACCGCGCGTTGGGGCGGTCGCAGGCGCCACACCTTGCCCTGCGGGTGATCCTCCACCAGCACGCCGAGGGCGCTCAGTTCATCGCGCACGCGGTCGGCCCCGGCAAAGTCACGCTCGGCGCGCAGGCGTTCGCGCTCGGCCAGCAGGCCCTCCACGCGTCGGGTCGTCCGCTCGTCCGCGCCCGTCCCCACGTTGGGCGCCGGTAGGCCAAGCACGGCCATGATCCGCTCAATCGTGGCAAAGGCGTCCTCGACCAGACCTTTAGCCGTCGGCGTGAGGGCTTGCGGGGTAGAGAGGCTGTCCTTAAAGCGATTGAGCTCGCGCGCGAGGTCGTAGAGGGCGGCGATGGCCTGCGAGGTGTTGAAGTCATCGTCCATGCCGGCCCTGAAGTCGCGGTCCGCCGCGTCGATAGCGTCGCGCAGGCCGCGCCCGCGTTTGGTCAGCTCCATGCTGATCGGCTGGTCGGCCCTGGTGTCGCGATACGGCGCCCAGCCGCGCAGCAGGGCCACGTTGCTATAGACAGCGCGCAGCCGCTCCCAGCCCTTCCTGGCGTCCGCCAGGACGGAGAGGTCGAAGGTCACGGGCGAGCGGTAGTGCTGCGAAAGCAGGTAGAGCCGCACCACGCCGGGCTCGAAGTGCTCCAGCAGGAAGTTGATAGTGGTGAAGTTGCCCAGCGAGTGCGCCATCTTCTGTTGCTGGCCGGTTGCGGTCACCACGTTGAGCGGGGCGATGTGCACCCAGTAGTTGACGAAGGGGCCGCGGCCGGAATAGGCCTCGCTCTGCGCGATCTCATTTTCATGGTGCGGGAAGATGAGGTCCTGCCCGCCGCCGTGGATGTCAATCTGTTCGCCCAGCTCCTCGAAGATCATGGCGCTGCACTCGATGTGCCAGGCTGGACGGCCCTGTCCCCAGGGGCTCTGCCACCAGGGCTCGCCGGGCCTGGACGCCTTCCACAGCGCGAAGTCGCGCGGATCGCGCTTCTCGACCAGCGCGGTGGCCTCGTCGACCGCGTCGGCGAGGTCGGCGGAGAGCGAGACGATGTAGCTCTCGTCGCGCGTGAGGCCGGTCTCCGCCGCATTGGTAGGCGCGACAGACGACGCGGGTGTCTCCTCGGAGACCCCACTCGCGGCCGCCTGGCCGGTCTCCACGCTCTCTTCGGCCAGGACGTCGGCGGCGACGGACTTGCCGCGCGCGCGCAGTCCCGCGCCGGCCTGGTTGTCGCTGGCGGTGCGCTTGGAGAGCAGGCCGTACGCCTCGAAGCGGTCGACGACATAGTAGACGTTGCCGCCGACGGCGTAGGCGTAGCCCCGCTCGATGAGCCCTTGGACCATGCGGATGATGCCGGGGATGGCCCCCGTGGCGGTGGGGTAGCTGTCGGCGCGCCCGCAGCCCAGGGCGTCCATGTTGCGGAAGTAGGCGTCGGTGTACTTGCGCACCACCTCCTCGACGGTGACGCCCTCCTCGCGCGCCTTGGCGATCGTCTTATCGTCGATGTCGGTGAAGTTTTGCACGTAGCGCACCTCGTGGCCGAGGAAGCGCAGGTAGCGGGCCATCACGTCGGCCATCACGAACGATTTGGCGTGGCCGAGATGCGGGTAGTTCTTGGGCGTCAGGCCGCAGAAGTAGATCTTGACCGGCGAGCCCAGCGGCTCGAACGGCTTCTTGGCGGCGGCCAGGGTATCGTAGATGCGTAGCGGCACTGTCGGGTCCTTTAGCCATTAGCTATTAGTAATTAGCCGTTAGCCGTTAGCCGTTAGCCGTTAGCCATTAGCCGTTAGCCAGTAATACTTTGTGACGTTGCCGATGGCACAGAGCCGGTCGTTCACACCTGGCTAATTACTAACGGCTAATGGCTAATTACTATAAGGCTAACAGCTATCGGCTTAGTAACGCTACCGCGAGCGCCGCGATGCCTTCCTCGCGCCCCAACGCGCCCAGGCGCTCATTGGTGGTCGCCTTGACGCCGACGGCGTCGGGGGCTATCCCCAGCCGCTCGGCGATACGCGCGCGCATCAGGGGCACGTGCGGCGCGATGCGCGGGCGCTCCGCGATGACCGTGGCGTCGACGTTGACCACGCTCCAGCCCCCCGCGCGCGCGATGGCGACGGCGCGCGCCAGCAGGTCGAGGCTGGAGGCGTCGCGCCAGCGATCATCGGAGGGCGGGAAGTGCAGCCCAATGTCGCCCTGCCCCGCCGCGCCAAGCACGGCGTCGGCGATGGCGTGCAGCAGCACGTCGGCGTCGGAGTGGCCGGCGAGGCCGCGCTCGTGCGCGATCTCCACGCCGCCGAGCACCAGCCGCCGCCCCGCCGCCAGCGGATGCACGTCGTACCCCTGCCCTATCCGTAGCTCCACACCGTCAAGGATACCGCATCACCGCGCTCCTCGGCTATGCAGTGACGCCGACATCCCGCAATTCCATGGTCACGAACCAGTCTCCGGTCTCTTCCACCATCATCGCCTCGCCCAGACGCACCAGCGTATGCAGCGCCTGCACATCGGGTGCGCGCGATGCGCGTCTCCAGACGCGCGAGGTAGCGGGCCATGCGGTCGCTGCGATGGGCGTTGCGCGGATGCTCGCGCAACGCGCCGATGCCGCTGATCGCCCCGGCGACGGCGGGCAGGATGATGGACAGGTACAGCACAACGGCGGCGCCCGTTGCCCATAGGGAGCCATGCCGGCCCAGATCGAGGGCATCCGTCGCGGCGACGATCAAGGTGACCGCGAAGATAAGCACGCCCGTGCGCGCAATCTGTTCGTGCGCCAGCTCATGCCCGCGGCTCTTGCGCGTCTGGTACGCGCGCTGATCGGCCACCCAGGCCGCCACCAGAAAGCGCCGCAGGCCGTCGACGGGCAGAGATGGGGGTATGGCGGGTCGGCTCTGCCACATCGCGTCGACGGACCGCTGCAGCCACTCATCGCCGGACTGGTGCAGCACGGTGGGGTCAGGGCTCTGGGCGACCGGTTCAAGCGGCGTGACGAGGGCCAGAAAGAACGCCGACCGCAGACGTTCCGCCAGGTAGCGATACATGATCCATTCGCGATGGTAGCCGCGCCGCCGGCTGAGATAAATCGCGGCCAGACCCAACACCATCAACAGGCTTTCCAGCAGCGAGGCAACCCGCACGGAACTGCTGGGCACGAGATTGAGCAGGGACGCGCCGCGTCCCGCCCGTCGGGGCTGAAGGAGGCGCTATAGAGGACGCCCTGATTGGGGCGCAGTACCATGCGCACGTGTGACTCGGTCAGCGCGGTGCGGAGGGCGTCGAGCGCCGCGCCCGTGGGCGCCTGGCGCACGGCCTCGCGCGCCAGCAACAGGCTCACCTCGGGGTCGATCGCCAACTGCGCGGTCGCATTGGCGGCCAACTCGCGCGATACGGCCGTCCGCCGCGCCGCTTCGGCCAGGCCACGCTGCTGTTCGGCCGTCCGCCGCGCCGCTTCGGCCACATGCTGGGCCGTTTGCGTCTGGCCGCGTTGCTGCACCGCGAGGCCCGCCGTCAGCAGAGCCACGACCAGCACGGCGGCCAGGCCACCCGACAGGACGCGCGCGACGCGGGCGCGCCGTTGCTCGGAGCGGGCCAGAGCCTGTGCCGCCTGCGCGTGTTGCTGTTCGCTGGCGGCAAGGCGCCGCGCGTCGTCCCATTCCTTCTGCCGGCGGGCCTCCACGGCCTCTTCTTCGCGCGTCGCGTGCGCCACACTGGCGTCCAGGAAGGTCCGCTCCTGGTCGTTTAAGCTGGTCTGGTGTTGCGCGCCACTCCAGCGCCTCGGCCAGCCGCGCGCCGCGATAGAGCAAACTCACGTCCTGCCGCAGAAGCACCCATTCCGCGCTGGCTTCTGTCAGGCGCCGCAGGATGCGCAGGCTGGCGCGGTCCTCGTCGAGCCAGGCGCGCAGACGCGGCCAGCCGCGGATCAGCGCCTCGTGCGATACCTCTATCACGTTTTGGTGGCTGGCCGCGTCTTCGTTTGTGATCAGCAGCCTGGCATCGACCAACTCGCGCACCACGGCCTCGACGGCGCTGCTTGACGCGCTCTGGGTCATCAGTTCGCTCAGCGCGGCGCGACGGCGCGTGTCCTCGGCGCCCTCACCGGGTTGCGTCAGGCGCTGCAGCGTCTCGCGCGCGATCCGTTGCTCCGCCGGCCCCAGGTTGGTGTAGATCGTATCGGCGCGCTTGGCGATGGCGCCATGGACGCCGCTCTCGCGGTAGCCTTCCAGGGTCAGCAGGCGCCCGCGGCGACGCTCCCACAGCTCGAGCAGCGCATGTTCGAGCAGCGGCAAGGCGCCGGGCTGGCTGCTCACGTCGGCCAGGATGGTGTCGACCAACCCCTGCTCGAACTCGAGGCCCGCCTGCCAGGCCGGCTCCTGGATGGCCGCGCGCAGCGCGTCGAGACTCATCGGGCTGACCAGGAACTGCTGCGCCGAGATGCGCGCCGCCAGGTCGGGATACGCGGCGCATTTCGGATAGAAGTCCGCCCGCATGGTCAAAATGACCGTACAGTAGCCGTCGGCGGGCGTCGCGTAGAGCAGGTTGGCCAGAAACGCCGCGCGCTCCGCGTCGTCCTGGCAAAGGGTAAACACCTCTTCAAATTGATCCACCACCCACACGACGCGCCTGTGACCGGGCTGCCCCGCGTGCGCCAACGCCACCGCCAGATGCAGCGTGCGCGGGTCCGCCGCCAGCGCGTCGAGCGTGCGATGCATGGCTTCTTGCGGATAGAGTTGGACGAATTGCGCGGCCAGCGCCGTCAGGGGGTGCGCGCCAGGGGTGAAGGCGCGGATAGCCCACTGCTCGCTGCCAGGCAGCGCGCCGCGGCGCAGCGCGGGGGTCAAGCCCGCGCGCACCAGCGACGACTTGCCGCTGCCGGAGGGGCCGAGCACCGCCAGGAACGGCGCCCATTTGAGCTTTTCCAGCAGGCGTTGCACGTCGTTGCCGCGCCCGAAAAAGAGGTCGGCGTGTTCTTCGTGGAACGTTTGGAGACCGCGATAGGGGCAGACGTCCGTATTGGGCTCGCTGGGCGTTTGCTGCCCGAACGGCACGCCTTTAATGGCGTTGATCAGGTGTTGATAGGCGCGCGCATCCTCGATCCCGGAGCGCAGGTCAACCCAGGTGCGGGTGCTGAGAAACGGCGGCAGCGCGCTCGGATCGAACGGCTCGCGCAGGCCGGGCAACAAGACGAGAAAGAGCCGAAAGCCGCGATCTTTGGCCGCGCGATCGAGCGCCATGCCCAGTTCCTCGTGGCCCCAATCGCCGATGCCATGGGGGCCGACAAACACGGCGCAGGAGGCGCAGGCGCGAATACCGGCCGCCAGTTCTTCCTGCCAGCGGCCGCCGGGGGTCAGATGCCACTTATCCAGCCACGGCGCGAGACCGTCGCGTGTCAGCTTGACGGCGAGACGCTCGACGGCCGGCTTATCGCGGCTGTTGTGCGCCAAAAAGTGGTGCGCACCCGTTTATAGGGAGGGCGCCGTCAGGACCGGAGGTAATCAAAGATGAGCGCGGCGCGTGACGGCATCTCCAGCCACCAGGAGCACTGGTTCGACAACTCATGGTGGGAGGGCCAGATCGGTCTGGCCATCTCGACTCCCGATCCGATCCTGGCCAACCTGCGCATCACGGTGGCCCACTACCAGCTTTCTCTGGCCTTGCGGGAGATCCTCGACGCCGATACGGGGGCCAACGTCCATGCCGACACGGGGGCCAACTTCCATACCTGGGCCACCTGGGGGTCCAGGAAGGCGGGCGCGACTATCCGGCAGGAAGACGTGCCCCATATTCGCGCCCTGGCGCTGCTGACCGGCGGCGGGCTTGGCCTGCTCGGCACGGCCGAAGCGCGGCATCGGCTGGAGGGCGCGCGGTTCCTGGCCTCCACGACGGGCGCCCTACTCGGCAGTTGGGGCGTCCATGCCTTGACCCAGCGGCTCCTCGACCACGCCAGCCAGATGATCCTGGGCGGCAATATCACCGTGCTCGACGAGATAGGCCGCCAGACCGCCCGCTTCGTCAGTACCTTCCACGGGCGCCCCGAGCCGGATGCCCAGCGCCTGGAGGACTTCCTTGGCCTGCTGCGTCCCGGCCCCAGCGCGGCGGGTGGCCAGGACCAAGGCCTTTACCCACTACTACCAGGCCCGGCACGCCCAGGATCTCGACGACAAGCACGAGCAGATGCTGCTGGCCAATCTCTACGCCATCCTGCATGAGCACGTCCGCTTGCAGCCTTATCGCGGGCGCGATGCCGCTGCTGGCGAGGCGGCTGATCACCCGTCGCCTGCTCAACTTCTACGTTGGTCCGCGCAAGATGAGCGTCGGCAAGGATGTGGTCCCCCTGGAAGGCGTGGATTGCCCCTGTAGCCTCCAGCACCTGAAGAACGTTGAGCTGCTGGGTTTCCTGGGCGGACCGGGCGGTTGGGACCGCACGCCCGACAGCGTGCTGGGCAGCCATGCCGCCAACTGGGCCGATATCCACGACCGCATGAACTTCATTTGCGACCTCTTCCGCACGTGCCATTTCGACCCGGGCCTTTTCACCGCCCCCTACACCGACGCGCAGCGCGCGGACATAGAGGCAGGGCGCATCCCCAGAGGGGCGCTCTGACCGGTACGTTCATCGTGCGCTACCGTCACGTCGCCGATCTCTCCGCGGGGTAGTCGGCAGCTACAGCCTGACTCAATTGGGACAGGGCAGTCTCATAGCCCCATGGATCGTACGTGCGCCACGAATCGTGGAACGTGTATGGCGAGGATATCGAGAAGGTGCTCGACTGTTTGCGGTGGTCGTGTCTTCGCGGCTGCCTGCGCGCGGAGGAGATTGACGAGCGCGATGGGATGCGCGTTCCATCGGACTCGTAGCGATGCCTCCTCTATGTCAGGCATCGCACCTTGCTCGCCGAACGCACCGTCGTGGTACAAAGAGAGCAAAGGAGCAACGAATGAGCATCGAACAAGATGTGTTGGAGAGGTTGCGGCAGTTGCCGCCCGAGCGGCAGCGGGAGGTTCTCACTTTCGCGGAATCGTTGCAGAGCAAGAGCGTACATGAGGATCGCTCGTCGCAACAAGAGTTCGAGGCTTTGGCCGAGCAGTGGCGTGACGCGACGATGATGCTCTCGTCGCCGACCAAGGCGGCGATGCACCCGAGCTACCAGCGGATTATCGGTATGGGACAGCCAGTGGCGCCGCTTATCCTACAAGAGCTCGAACGGAGGCCGGACCACTGGTTCTGGGCGCTGCATGCAATCACAGGCGAGGACCCCGCGCACTCGACGGATGACGTTGATGCGGCGACTGACGCCTGGCTCAATTGGGGGGCGGGCGAAAGGGTACGTCTCATAGATGTCTGTCTCGCATCTGGAGATTTGGTTCCCGAAGCTGAGAGCCGACGGTTGTCGGATAACAAGCTCATTGACACCGCGATACAACTTCATCGCCTGGGCCGCTGGACGAGACAACAAGACGAGACAACAAGTGGTGGTGGCGGCCGGTCAGCATAGGCGGGTACTACTGGCCCCCCCTGCCTAATGGTGGAACATCATCACCACGACGGGACCGCCGAGGGCGACCGCGCCGATGACGATGAAGGCGAGGATGATGATCAGCAGGGTGCGATTGGACAGCGCCCTACTTCCGCTGGTTTGCCGCAGATATTCGTCGTCGTCGGGCTGGTCCACGGAGGCCTGTATCGTGTTGGTATCAGTATCGGTATCATTGCGCATACCTCCATGATATAGGAGAACTTCCTGGCGGCCAACGCGGCGCAGGGCGCCTACGGCGGCGCCTCCGACGCCTCGTGGCCGGCCTCGCCGCCGTCCCCTCGACCTGCTCCGATGGCTGGGCGTGCGACGACATCGGAGGGCCGCCCCTGGCTGGCGACCAAACCCTCACCAATGGCGCATGGTCGATCCGCGGCTCGGGCGCGGACATCTTCGGGAACGCCGACCAGTTTCACGACGTGTCCGAGAACGCCTCGGGCGACGGCAGCATTATCGCCCGGCTGACCGCACAGCAGAACACCAGCCCCTGCGCCAAGGCCGGGATCATGTACCGGGCCGGCACGGGCGCGCCGGCGCTGGCGCTCAGCGTCGACCCCGCCTGGCTGCGGGCCGCGGGGCGCGTCTTCCCCGTACAGGTCGACGTGCCCCTCGTCACGATAGAGTCGGCCATGCACAGCAACGCGCTCGGGACCGTGGCCAGCTGCGCGCCCAACGCGCTGGCGCCCCAGACCGAGGTCGTGGTCGGCGTGGGGGGGCTGCACTTACCACGGCGTCGCCTACTTCGACCTCTCGTCCGTCCCGTCCGGGGCGTCCATCGCCTCGGCCACGCTGCGGCTGTACACGCCGACCGGGACGGGGCCGACGGGGGTGCAGGTCTACACCAACACGGCGGGCGGGGCGACCCTCGCGGACGCCGCGCAGCCGCCGACGTGGAACACCGCGCCGGCGGTGGTGACGGCCACGGCCCCCATCGCCCAGTCCGGGAGCAGCGGGCACTGGCAGAGTTGGGACGTGACCGGCCTGGCGCGGCAGTGGGCGCAGGACGGCACGACCAACGCCGGCGTGACCCTGGCCCGGAGCGGGGCGCTGGTGCGCGTCGCCTCCGCGCTGGGAGTCGGAGCGGACGACCCGTCCGAGGAGCCCTGCCTGGACATCAGCTACCAATATGCCCATCATCTATAGTGTACGATGGCGCCTGCGTCGGCGTCGTGTTGGCGCGCTTAGGCCGCCGCCTCGCCGGCGCCGACGGGGATCCAGGTGCCGCGGATGGGGCCGGGCTTGAGTCTGCCCTGTCGTGCGAGCAGGCGCGCCGCCTGGGTGATGGTGGCCATGGTGCCCGTGCCCACGGCGCTACTACCCTGGGCACGGGCCGCCTGGAGCAAATCCCACGCGGTGACGGGCCGGTTGGCGGCGCGCACGAGGCTTTCGAGCTCATCGGCGATGCTCAACGCAGCGAAGCGCTGCGGCGAGGTCACGCGGCCTTCGAAGACCACGAAGCGGCGTGGCCTGCCCTGTCCGCTCCCCGGCATGACGGCGACGCGCACTCCGTCCGGCAGGCTGAGCCGCTGTGTCCAGCCCTGCGCCACGGCCTCCGCGAGCTCGCCCGGCGCGGATTGCACCATGATGTCAAGCAAGCGCCCTTCCTGCGTGGGAGCCTGTGCCTGCGTATACATATGTTCTTGATCCTCTGCGCCCGATAAACCACGAATTACTGTCATTATTGACCATTGTAATGCATTCTGTTATCAGTGCGCAATCCCCCAGAAACGACCCGGGTGTGCCCCGCGATTGTGATGGTGTGTGCCGACGGCCTGACCTTAAAAGGTCATGGCAGGGACGGACCCTGAAGGGTCTAGGCAGGCTCGTCATCCGGCGATCTCATCGCGCGCGTCGGGCTCCCACACTGACCTTTTAAGGTCCGTCCCTACCATGACCATTCATGGTCAGGCGGCGCTCACAATCGTAGGGCACGCCCAAACGACCCAGCTACCCGCTCCCTGGACCCATTGCCCAGAAAAGGGTCCTGTATCTTCGGATACCGCGTCTATAGGTATGGCCGCGTGCAAGCTGATAGATGATAAGTGTACGATCTACACTATCCCTGATGGCCGGCCCGGCGCCCCTCGCATCACGGAACGTTGTCCAGGCCAGCACGGTCGGGATTGGTGTACAACCTGACATGTGTCGCCTGTGTCGGCGGCGCCCATCATCGCAAAGGAGTTTCCAGGTGCCTGGAACGGATCGATTGCGCGACCTCTACCCGAATATACCCTCCTTTGAGTGGGACCGCGGCGCCTGCGGCATCGGGCTGATCGCCAATATCGACGGCCGCGCGACCGAGGGCCTCGTGGCTGAGGCCCTCTATGCCCTCTCGTGCCTGTCCCACCGCGGCGCGGCCAGCCGCGTCGACGCCCGCGACCCTGGTACTAGCGACGGCGTTGGCATCATGGTCGACCTACCCCTGCCCTTCCTGGAGGAAGCTTTTAGCCTTCGCTCCCCGCTCTCGCACCCGGGGACGGACGGCGGCGCCGACGGCGCCGGCCCACTGATAACTGGCAACTGGCAACTGGCAACTGGCAACTCCATCGGTCTGGGCATGCTCTTCCTGCCGGCGGATCGCACCGACGAGGCGCGCGGTTTGGTCGAGCGGTCCCTGCGCGCCATGGGCCTGCCCATCCTGGGTTGGCGCGACGTGCCGACCGAGGCGGACATCCTGGGCTCACAGGCGAGAGAGAGCATGCCGGTCATTGCACAGGTGCTAGTGGCGCGGCCCGAGGGTGTGGAGTCTTGCCGCTTCGAACGCCTGCTCTACCGCGCCCGACGGCGCATCGAGCGGCGCGCGCAGCGCGATGGCGTGGCCCTAACCGTGGTGTCGCTCTCCTCGCAAACGGTCGTCTACAAGGGGTTGGCGCCCGCCACGGGGTTAGGCAGCTTCTACGCCGATTTGCAACATCCCCAGTTTAGCGTCTCGGTGGCGATGTACCACCAGCGCTACGCCACCAACACGCTGCCCGACTGGGCGCTGGCGCAGCCATTCCACCGGCTCTGTCACAACGGCGAGATCAACACGCTGATGGGCAACCGCGGCTGGCTCGCCGCGCGCGAACAGGCCCTGCAACACGACCAGCCGCGTGTGCGCCGCCTGCTCTCACCGCTGCTAGGCGACGGCAGCGACAGCGCGCAGTTCGACCGGCTGGTCGAGGCGCTCGCGCTGGAGGGCGTCTCGCCTGTGGAGGCGCTGCTCGGCTTAGCGCCCGAGGCCCACGCCGCGACGCCGCAGATGCACCCGCACCTGCGCTCCTGGTACCGCGTGATGGGCGCGTTGCGCGAGCCCTGGGATGGGCCGGCCGCCCTGCTCTACTGCGACGACCGCTGGGCCGTGGCGCACCTGGACCGCAACGGCCTGCGCCCGCTCTTCGTGCAGGAGACGCGCGGTAACGGCCGTCCCGCGCAACTGGTCATCGCCTCCGAGCAAGGCGTGACCACGCACCGGGCTGACGACATCGTCTACTCGCACCAGCTCGGCCCGGGCGAACTGGTGGCGCTGGATCGTCACAGCGGGCGCTGCTACCACGACAAGGAGATCAAGACCGAACTGATCGCGCTGACACAGGATTGGGAGGGCGCGTTGGAGCGGCACGTCATCGCCGGCGGCACGGCGCTGTCCGCGCGCCAGGCGCCGGGGCCGGCCGGTTTCCTGCGCCTGCAGCTCGCGGCCGGTGTCACCACGGACGACCTGACCTACTTCATGCTGCCGATGGTGCGCAAGGGCAAAGAGGCCGTCTGGAGCATGGGCGACGACTCGCAGCTGACCCCGTTCGTGGCTCGCCCGCGCCTGTTCGCCGACCACCTGCGCCAGCGCTTCGCCCAGGTGACCAACCCGCCCATCGACCCTTACCGCGAGCGCGCCGTGTTCGACACCACGACCTACCTGGGCCGGCTTGACGGCTTCTTCGGCGGTCCGCTGAGCGGCCGGGCCATTGCCCTGGAGTCGCCCGTGCTCTCCGCCGACAGCTTCGCCTGGGTCACGTCGCAGCGCGCGGTGCGCCGCCTCTCCACCACCTTCTCCGTGGCCGGTGGGGCCGACTCCGCGCGCCGGACGCTCGACGCGTTGGTGGCCGCGGCCCTTGAGAGCGCCCGCGCCGGGCTCTCCACGCCCCACGGCCTGGATCATCCCGTCGTGCTGGTGCTGAGCGACCGCGACGGCGAGCCCATGACGGTCGATAGCGCCCGCGCCGTGGACGCGCGCCACGCCGCGCTGCCCATGCCCATTGCAATCGGCGCGGTGCACCAGGCCCTCATCCGCGCCGGTCTGCGTACCAAAGTAGGGCTGGTGGCCGACGCCGCCGACGCCTGGCACGAGCATCATCTGGCCGTGCTGCTGGGCCTCGGCGCCGACGCCGCGCACCCCTGGATGGCGCTGCGCTGGGCCGAGGGGTTAGGTGAGGAGGACGCGGAGTCGCAACCCGACCCGGGCGGCGAGCGCCTGCGCCGCGTACTGCAGACCGGCGTGGTCAAGGTGATGAGCAAGATGGGCATCTGCGCCATGTCCTCCTATATCGGGTCGCAGCTCTTCGACTCACTGGGCCTGGAGCCGGAGGTGGTGGCGCTGTGCTGCCCTGGCGTGGCCCATTGGGGCAGCGGGGTCGGCTTCGCGGACCTCGTGGCCGATGTGCTGGGCTTCCACGGCGCGGCGTGGTCGCCCGACGCCCGCCTCACCGAGCAGGGCTTCGTGCGTTTCCGCAAGGGCGGCGTGCTCCATGCCTTTGAGCCCAAGGTGTTCTCCGTTTTGCCCAAGGTCGTGGCCGAGACCGAGGCGGAGGCCGAGTGCGTCGTGGCTCACGAGGAGGCGCCGCCGGAACGCTTCGTGCCCGCGTTCGAAGCGGCGCTGGACGACGGCGCGCGTCGGCGCTTTGAGGCGTGGGCCGTGGGGATCAACGACCGCGAGCCGATCACCGTGGGCGACCGCTACGCCATCGTCTCCGACCGCGCGCCCATCCCCCTTGAGGAGGTCGAGCCGGTCTGGAAGATCCTGGACGACCGCGAGGGGCTGGGCCGCGTCTGCGGCGGCGCCATGTCGTGGGGCTCGCTCTCCGACGAGGCGCACGAGGACATCGCCGTGGCCATGAACCGCGTCGGCGCGCGCTCCAACACGGGCGAGGGCGGCGAGCGCGCCCATCGCTACGGGACCGCGGCTAACAGCGCCATCAAGCAGGTGGCCTCAGCGCGCTTCGGCGTGACGCCGCAGTATCTGCACTATCTACAAGAGTGGCAGATCAAGATGGCGCAGGGCTCCAAGCCCGGCGAGGGCGGGCAACTGCCGGGGCACAAGGTCTCGGCCACTATCGCGGAGGTGCGCGGCTCCAGTCCGGGCGTGGAGTTGATCTCGCCGCCGCCGCACCACGACATTTACTCTATCGAGGACCTCGCCGAGCTGATGTACGAGCTGACGCAGTTCAATCCCGAGGCGCGCGGCAACGTCAAGCTGGTCAGCGCCACCAACGTGGCCATCGTGGCCGCGGGCGTGGCCAAGGGCGGGACGCAGACGGTGCACATCGCGGGGCACTCCGGCGGCACCGGCGCCTCGCCGCTCTCGTCGATCAAGTTCGCTGGCCTGCCCTGGGAACTGGGCGTGCAGATGTCGCACCAGGTGCTGCACGCCAACAGCCTGCGTGAGCGCGTCAAAATCGTGGCCGACGGCGGCATCCAGACGGGTCGGCAAGCGGTCAAGGCCTTCCTGCTCGGGGCGGAAGGGGTGGGCCTGGGCTCCGTGCTGCTGGTAGCCGAGGGCTGCATCATGGCGCGGCAGTGCCACCTCAACACCTGTCCCACGGGCATCGCCACGCAATCCAAGCGTCTGCGCGCCAAGTATGCGGGCAAGCCTGTCCACCTGATCAAGTATCTGGTGCTCTTTGCCGAGGAGATCCGCCGCACGCTGGCGGAGATGGGCTATCGCTCTGTCGGCGAACTGGTGGGCCGCACGGACCTGCTGCGCCCGCGCGAGGAGGCCGTGGCCTCAGTGGGCAGTGGGCAGTGGGCAGTGGGCAGTGGGCAGTGGGCGCAGGGAGCGGAAAGCGGTGGAATGGACCCAACCGTGCGCGGCATTCGCTTCGACCGCGAGTTGCTGGGCCGGCCCCTGCCATTGCGAGAGAAGCATCGCACGACGCCGACGGTCAGCGCGCTCAACACACGACTGCTGGAGGATGCGGCGCCATTGCTGGCGGCCGCGGCCTCAGTAGACAATGGGCAGCGGACAGTGAGCGGAAAGGACGACCCACTGCCGACGGCCTCGGACCAACTTTCCACTGCCCACTGCCCACTGCCCACTCAGTTGCGCTACAACGTGAGCAACACCGACCGCGCGGTGGGCGCAACGCTGGCGGGCCGCATTGTGGCCGCGACGGGGACCAGGGGCTTGCCCGCGCCTATCGACGTGCAGTTGGAGGGCTACGCCGGCCAGGCCCTGGGCTTCGGCGCCTGGGGCGGCCTGCGCATCACGCTGCACGGCCGCGCCAACGACTACGTGGGCAAGGCCATGAGCACGGGCGGGTTGATCGCCGTGCGGCCGCCGGAGGCGTTCGGCTGCCCGCCGGACAGCACGGCGTTGGTCGGCAACACAGTCGGCTACGGCGCGACGGGCGGCGAGCTGTACGTGGCTGGACGGGCGGGGCAGCGCTTCATGTGCCGCAACTCAGGCGCGGTCGCCGTGGTCGAGGGCGTGGGGCCGCACGGCTGCGAGTACATGACCAAAGGGACCGTGGTGGTGCTGGGGACGGCCGGGCTCAACTTCGCGGCCGGCATGACCGGCGGCACAGTCTACCTGCTCGACGGCTTCACGGCGGAGGAACAGGGCCTGCTCAACACCGACTACGTGCGCGTGGAGCCCCTGAGCCCCGAGGAACTGGTCGAGGGCGGTCCGCTGCACGCCCTGCTGGCGGCCCACCACCGCTGGACCGGCTCGCCGCTAGCAGCGGAGGCCCTGCGCTACTGGCCGTTCTATGCCCGCTACCGTTTCGACCGCGTGGTCTCCGTCGTGCCGCGCGCCGCCGTCGCCGACGAGTGACGGGCGGCGTAGACGCGCACGATGTCACCCGCGCGTAGGCCGCCGCCGAGGTGCGGGAAGGCAGTCACACCGAGTACCCAGCCCAGATGTCCGCGGCCCGTCACGTCGGCCGACACCATGCGCTCGACGCAGAGCAACAGCCAGGGCAGCCAGACCACGGCGCCGCTCATGGGATGCTCCAGCCAGACCATATAGGGCAGGCCGAGTCCGAACCTGACTGCCACGAGCAGCGCGGCGGGCCGCGAGAGGGCCAGCCAGCGCGCGAACAGGAACGCGCCGACCAGGGCCAGCGCGAGGTGGATGCACGATCGCTGCCGGTCGTACGTTGAGAACCCGCAGACGAGCCGCCTGGTCGTCGGCTGGTTTGAAGGCTCCGACGGACCGGGCGACATAATAACAGGGATGACAGGCAAAGCGGGTGGTCCTCGTACCGTGTTCCAGCTCGCCACGATCCACAACCTCGGCCTGTACTACCTCGACAATGGGCAGACGCTCGTTGGCCTCCCCCTCGACAGGGGCCTTATCAAGCCCAAAGAAGCGCCGCAGCTACCGGCGCCAAAGAACCTTGATTACCGGTACTACCCGCGAGGCCTGTCCTATCCGCACAACCCGACGCAATACGACAAGGTCCTCTACATCCAGCACTGTCGCGATACGCTGGTGAAAAATCGTTAGCGGGCAGAAGACTCGGGGGCAGGCAGCGAGGAGCGAGGGACACGTCTGTTGGCGCCACTAGCGATCCCCGTCGCCGTTGAGGCGCAGGGTGCGCAGGCGCAGCACGGCGACGCTGGTCGCTTGCGGGAGCATGTTTTGCGAGGAATAGTACCATGCTGTTGACGGGCGGCATGGTCTAGGGAAAGAGGCGAGCGATAGGGTAGGTGAAGCCCGGTACCACGTCCTCGCCGGCGAGCATGTTATTAGCGCCAAGTGCGGTGGGGGTCTCGTCGCCGGGGCGCCACACGTCTACACGCTTGTAACGCGGCCAGATGACCCACACAAGGCGCGTTCCAAAGGTCAGGTACAGCTGTGCTTTCGCGCCCATGCCGGGTGCATATTGGTTCTCCGAGGGAATTTCAACGGCAAGATCGGGGGCAAGAAGCCACGCATGACCGTAGAAGTCAGGCGATGTGGGCGACGGGGCGCGATCCGCACGGACAAAGGCCACATCCGGGCCAACCTCGGTCTCAAGCGGGTGAGCGGGGTCAAGGCGGTAGCCGCCCTGCTCACCGGTCACAACCCCCAAGCCGTTGTCTTCGACATAGATTTGCAGGCGGGCAAGCAAGCGTGACCCAACACTAGACGCTCCCGGACTACTCAGCGGCATACGGACCAAGACTCCCTGGACCAACTCATAGGCCCACCTGTCGTCGGGGATCGCGTCCATCTCGTCCACAGTCATCGGATAGGGCGCGCCAGGGACGATCTCGGCCCATGGAGCGATAGGGTCCGGTGGGTAGGCGCGTACTGCTGTCATAGATCAAGTGTCCTCTTTTCATTGGTCGCCGTCAACTAGCCTCCTCAGTCTCCCCTCGCGCTGACCGCGCTACGCTCCGTGACTGGAGATGGGGAGCACATCGGCCACGTCGATCCAGCGCCCCTCGGAGGCCGACCGCAGCACGGCGTCCACGACTGCCTGGCAGCGCATGCCGTCGTAGAAGGAGGGCGAACACGGCCGGCCCTCGACGATAGCCCGGACGAACTCGTAGTCCTCGTCGTAGCGGAACGCGGTGGTGGGGTCGCCCTGGGACGGGTCGCGCGGCGTGCCGGGGACGGTCAGGAACTCGCGCGGCACCGCGACGGTCTCCAACACGCCGTCCGGGCGCCCGATCCGCACCTCATGAGGCCGATGCAGGTGGTAGATGAGGGTACCCTCGGTGCCATACAACTCCAACTCGTCGAGGCCCTGGCCGCCGAACCCGCGGCCCTTGGTCACCTTGCTCAGGTCGAAGACCGCCACGGCGCCCTGGTCCGCGCCCACGCCCGGCGCAAACTCGGCGATAAAGGCCGCGAAATCCTCGACGTCGGTGGGGACCGGCGGCCCGCCGTCGCGCGCGGCGCGCTCGGGCACGTAGGTGCGCGTCAGGCCGACCACGCGCGCGATCGGCCCCACCAGGTCGTGGCAGAAGTCGATGCGGTGGGCGCCCATGTCGCCCACCTCGCCGGACCCGGCCAGCGCCTTTTTTTGCCGCCAGCCCAGGTCCTCTTCCGGCCAATCCTGGAAGCGCGCGACGCGCAGGTGGCGAGCCTGTCCCACCACGCCCTGACCCACCAGGCGCTTGAGGTAGCGCATGGCCGGCACGAAGCGGTAAGTGAAGGCCGTCATGTGGCGCACCCCGGCCCGCTCCGCCGCCTCGTACATGCCCCTGGCCTCGGCGTAGTCCATGGCCAGTTGCTTCTCGACCAGGACGTGCTTGCCCGCGGCGACGGCGGCCAGGGCGATAGGCGCGTGCAAGACGGTGGGCGTGGCCACCACGACCGCGTCGACCGCCGGCAGAGCCAGCAGGTCCTGGTAGTCGGCGAAGGTGTGCGCCACGCCGTACTTCTGGGCGCGCTCCCGCAGCAGGTCGGCGTTGCTGTCGCACAGGGCGACGATCTCCGCCTCGGGCAGCAGCCGCAACCCCGGCAGATGGACGAAGCTGCTAATGCCGCCGACTCCGATCACTCCCACACCGACGCGTGACTCGCGCATCTCTTGCCTCCTTCTCCGTGCATGTCTACAATCAACTTCTATCCGCATGAGCCCGGGGAACGCCGGTCGCCCGCTGCCCAGTAGACACGCCCGTCGCCGGCTTTTCACAAGCCCTGTTTATGAGCCGCGCCGACGGCGTGCGACTCCCGACCCTCATCTTACAACACGTCCGCTCCGGCGCCACGGCGCCGATGCGTTGCCATGCGACCGTCGTCGCGGGTGTAGAATCCGTTAGCGCACACAAGGTCTGGGTCACCTGAGAGCGCAGACGTCGCGCTCGTTTCCGGCAGCGAACGCCACGCGCCCCCAGGACTCTTGCGCGCTAACGAGAATTCACAGGCCGCCTACCTGTCACCCGCTCTGCCTCCGAGGGCCTGCCGGCCCGCGAACCGGGCGCGGCCCCCCGCTTCCCGCTCGATGCGCAGCAGCCGATTCCACTTCGCGGTCCGTTCGGACCGCATCAGCGACCCTACCTTGATCTGCCCGGCGCGCCAGCCCACCGCCAGGTCCGCCAGCCAGGAGTCCTCCGTCTCACCCGAGCGCGCCGATACGACGGCCGCGTACCCGGCCGCTCGGGCGCGCGTGACGACGGCTTGCGCATCCGAGAGCGTGCCCGTCTGGTTGGGCTTCACCAGGACCGCGTTGGCGACCCCGGCCGCGATGCCGCGCTCTAGCCGCGCCAGGTCGGTGGCGAAGAGGTCATCGCCCAGCAGCTGGACGCGGCCGCCCAGGCGTCGGCTCGCCACGGCCCAACCGGCCCAGTCGTCGTCGTGCAGGGGGTCCTCGATCGAGACGATCGGGTAGGCGTGGCGCCAGGCTGCCAGTTCGTCCAACAGGCCGTCCGCATCGAGCGTCCGGCCTTCGGCGGCGAGATGGTAGCGGTGGCCCCGCACGAGCTGCGTCGCGGCGACGTCGACGGCGATGGCCACCTGCGTCTCCGGCATGAGCCCCGATCGCGCGATCCCCTCCATCAGCAGATCAAGCGCGGTGCGGTTGGATGGCAATGGCGGCCCAAGGCCGCCTTCGTCGGCGACAAGGACCGCCGGCAGGCCTCGTCCCGCTACCGCCGCGGCCGTCCCGCGCCGCACGCGCCAGGACCACTCCAGGGCCTCGGCGAAGCTCGCGGCGCCGACCGGGACGACGAGGATGTCCTGCACGTCGACCGCGCCGCCGGCGTGCGCCCCACCGGACAGGATATTGACCATCGGCAAGGGCAGGAGCGGCTCGGCGTCGGAAGATAGAACGCGGTGGAGCGGTAGGCCGGCCGCGTCGGCCGCGGCAAGCGCGACGCTGATCGAGACCGCGAGCACGGCATTGGCGCCCAGGTTGCTCAGGGTCGCGGAGCCGTCGAGCGCGCGCAGGGTTTGATCCAGGCCGGCCTGGTCCGTCGCGTCCAGACCGCGCACTGCTGGCGCGATGATCTCCTCGACGTTGCGGACGGCGCGACGGACACCACGCCCGCCGTAACGATCACCTCCGTCGCGCAGTTCGTGCGCCTCGTAGGCGCCGGTGGATGCCCCGGATGGGACGGACGCCACCCCGTGGGCGCCGCCCTCCAGACGGACCGCGCAAGCCACGGTCGGCGTGCCGCGTGAATCCAGGACTTCCCAGGCTGAGATGTCGGCGATGGCCGTCCTCATCATGGTGCTACCGCCATTCTCAACTCGTCCCACACCTCACCGATCCTGATAGGAGGGTGCGCGAGCAGGGCGTGGCCGAGGGCGCGCGCCGTGTCCCTTTCGTCCGGTGTGAGATACTCCGCGGGCGACTTGCCGTCGACGCGGGCCAGCATCAAGCAGGCGGTATGGCCGAGCACATAGGAGGTCGGCCCGCCGAAACCGGGCAGCGTGGCCGCCTGGTACGCGTCCCAGAAGGCCGCGGCGCACCGTCCGTAGGCGTCCAGGCACGCGGGGCGGTGAATCGCCTTGAGCAGCAGATGGTTCAGCATGAACGCCAGATCGAAGGCCGGGTCGCCCAGGTGCGCGACCTCGAAGTCCAGGACCCACAGGCCGTCCGCGCCGACGAGGACATTCTTGGGCGAGAAGTCACCATGCACGAGGCAGCGTCGGGTGGCCAGCATGCGGTCGACATAACCTGATACCTCGACCGACAGCGCGGGGTGGCGGGCCATAATGGCGCGGTAGTAGGGGGCGACTCGTAGCTGCTCGAAGGCCTCGGCGTCGTCGAAGCGTCCGGCTGCTGCCCACGCCTCGCCGGCGGCGGTGTGCCACGCGGCCAGCACCGTTCCCAGGCGCGCCGCGACCAGCGGGTCGGCGTTGCCCGCCAGCAGCAGCGCCTTCCAATCACGCCACCCCCGTGGCGCCTCCGCGATCACGATGGTATACGAGGCGGGATCGACGTCGAGGACGGTGGGGACCGCGCCGGGGGTCACGGTTGCCGCCCACCGCAGCGCCGCCGCCTCGGTCATGACGCGCTCGCGCTTGGCCAGCCACTCCTCGGCGACCCGCAGGCGGGGCAGTGATTGCTTCACGACCATCTGACGTTCTCCCGCTCGCACGGCCAGCACCACGTTGGAGACTCCCCCGCCCAACGCCACGGCGTCGATCGGTGTCGCGGGCGGGACGAGCCCTCGCTGCGTCACGTACGCGCCGACCGTGTCGACCGAGAGAAGCCCCTCCTGCTCCTCCCCACCTGCTGCATGATGCGCGCTTACCGCCATGCTCATCGTCCTTTCCTTCGCGTTGTAGCGTCCCATGCGACCGTCACGCCCGTGGGGCTAGACAATAGCCTCATCTCCATCCATCACGAGACGGAGCCCTATCAGACAAGCGGGATAGAAGCGGGCCCTACAGCGGGCTCCACCCACGCAGGTGCTTGACCGATTGGCGGTATTCCCACTCGATGGCGTCTTTGAGCACGTGTCCGAGCCGTCCGCCGATGGTGCGGCCGGCAACATCGGCAACGCCGCGCTCACCGCCGACCGAAACGACAAAGCCTTTGTCGTGGAACGCGAACGCCCGCAACGCACGGTCATACAGCTCCGCCTGCAGGTTGTAGGCGACCGTATCGCCCTCTTCCAGGGCGATCTGCGCCAGTGGTGGCAGCGCGTGGCCCGACTCCGGGTCCACCACCGACGCCAGGTCGCCCGCGACGAAGATCTCCTCGTGGTCGATCGCGCGCAGGTACTGGTCGACCTTGATGCGGCCGTTGTACCCCACGTCCAGGCCCAGCCCGGCCACGATGGCGGGCGCTTTCACGCCGCCGGCCCACACGAAGACGTTGCCCTCGACGGTCTCACCGCTCTTGAGCCGGGCGCCTCGCGGCAGCGCCTCGACAATCGCCGCGTTGGTCCGCACCACCACGCCAAGGTCGGCCAGGATCCGGCCCGCGCGAGCGATCAGATCCGGCGACGAGCCGGCCAGGATAGTATGCCCGGCCTCGACCAACACCACCCGGCAGCGGTCGGCCGGGATGTCGTGGCGAGCGGCCAGGGCCGGCAACTCCTCGGCCAGCTCCCCGGCCAGCTCCACCCCCGTAGCGCCCGCCCCGCCGATGACCACGGTCAGCAGACGGCGTTGCTCGTCGGGATCGCGCGTCCCGGCCGCGTCCGTCACCGCCCTGTTGACCGCCGTCCAGACAGCCCGCGCGTCGTCGGCCGACCACAGGAAGAGGGCCCGCTCGGCAAGTCCCTCGATGGCGAAGTCGTTGGGCCGGCTGCCCAGCGCGAGCACCAGGCGCGTGTAGGGGATGGCGTCGGCGTCGGTGAGTACCTGCCGGGCCGCGAGGTCGAATCCGGTGATCGTGGCGCGCACGAACCTGACGCGGCGCGCGAGCACCTGATCGAGCGGGACGCGCACCGCGTCGACCGCGCGCGTGCCCGCGGCGACGCGCGGCAGCTCGGTCAGCACCTGATGGTAGTCGTAGCGATCGACGAGGGTGATCGCTGCTGGGTGATCCTCGTCCAGCTGCGTCACCACGCGCAGGGCCACGTGCAAGCCCGCGTATCCCGCGCCCGCGATGACGATCCGTTGCCCTACTTCTGACCTGTTCATGTCTCCCCTTTCCTCTCTCGCCGCCCAATGCGCCTATCCTACTATCCTCTCCTATTCATGTTGTACAGCATTATCTCGCGCCCGTGCGGATTGGGTCCGTTCGCGCCTCTGGAGCTTGCACATAACAAATGCTATGCGGTCCAGGTCCCGCACACCGGATGGATATCAGGCGCGGGTACGGCGATAGCTCCGACATAGCCGGGAGCGGGTGTGAGTCCGGCCAGGGTCCAACGCGACGCCATGGGCTCGACGCCGTCGATGTCCATGCGCAAGACGCGTGCAGGCTCACCGGGCGCGAACGAGACATCGAACTTGTCGAGCGGCGCGCTTAGACCGTATCCCAACGCTTTCAGCACGGCTTCTTTGCGCGTCCAACAGGCGTAGAATGCGTCCTGTTTGAGGTGCGCCGGCAGCGAGGCGAAGTGGGCCAACTCGTGCTGAGAAAAAGAGAGCGTGGCCAAACGGCCAAGCTCCTCGTCGGGGATGGCCCGCGCCTGTTCGATATCCACGCCGATGTCGCGCCCCTGGCACAGCGCAAAGAGCGCCAGACCGCCGGCATGCGACACGTTGAACGTGAGCGCGGAGGGAGCGTCGTCGCCCAGCAGCGGTTTGCCGTGTGGGCCGTACCGGAACGTGACATCGCTCGGGTCCTGATTGACGTAGTGGGCTACGATGACGCGTAAGAGGCCACGCCCGACGACGAAGCGCGCTCTGTCTCTGTTCAGGCGATAGCGTTCGGCACGGGTGCGCTCATCGGCCGAGAGTGTCCGCCAGAACGCATCCACCTCTTGTGGCGATCGGTCGAGCCAGGCTCGCCAGACTCGCACCTCGTCTTCAGCCAACCAACCAGTGGTGGCCGCCGGCCACGTGTCTTCATCCATCCGCTGTGTTGCGCATCTGTTCTCGACCAATCTGTTGTAGACATGCGATGCACATAACAAAACGCTCTTTTCTATACCTGACCGGTCGTGAGGCGCCGAGAGGCGTTCCCGTGGGCATGGACGGGGTGAGCAGGGTCGGTCGCGCCCGCGCTGGCCATGGCATCCTTGCCCTTGCCCTCGATCATGACTAGCGCCGCGAGCGCGCTAACCAGGGCGAGCGCCGCTCCCACGCCCATAGCCACACGGAACCCGGACACGAACGACGCGGCGACCGCCCGCTTGACGGCGTCGCGCGTGGCCGCGTCCAGGCCGGGCGGGGGCGGTGTCCCGGCCAGCCGCACCCGTTGCGCGTCGAGGGCGTGCCGCGCCGCCGGCGCGAGGTGCAGCGACGCCACGTGGCCGTCGAGCGCGTTGTTGAACGTCGCCGCCACCACGATGCCCAATACGGCGATGAACAGCAGCCCGGACGCGCGCGAGACGGCGTTGTTGATGCCCGAGGCCACCCCGGAATGCTCCCGCGCCACCGCGCCCATCACCGTCGTGGTCAGCGGCGCGATCACCAGCGCCATGCCGGCGCTCATCACCAGCACTGCCGGGAAAAAGGTCGTCCAGTAGCTCCCGCCGACGCCGGGCAGGATATATAGGGCGAATCCGGCGGCCACGATGACCGGGCCGACCACCAGCGGGATGCGGGCGCCAACGCGCTGCACCAGCCCGCCGGTCCAGCGCGAGAGCGCAAAGACGACGATGGTGAAGGGCAGGAGGGCCGCGCCGGCCTGCAGCGGGGAGTAGCCCTGCGCCTGCTGCAGGTCGAAGGGCAGGAAGTACAGGGCGCCGCCCAGCGCTCCGTAGAGCAGCAGGGTCAGCAGATTCGCCCCGCTAAAGGTGCGCGAGCGGAAGAGGTCCAGCGGCATCATGGGCACGCGCTCGCGCGCCTCGGCGACGATGAACAGGGCCAGGGCCAGGACGCCCCCACCAAGGGTGAGGAGCACAACCGGTTGCCCGAAACCGGCCGTGCCGGCCGCGATCAGCCCGTAGACGACCCCGCCCAGCCCGAGGGTCGCCAGCACAGCGCCGAGGTAGTCGATGTGGCCGGCGGCCTGCGCGTCCCGGCTCTCCGGGACGCGCCAGAATAGGATGGCCAGCGTCAGCGCCGCCAGCGGGATATTGATGAAGAACACCCAGCGCCACGAGGCGTTCTGCACCAGCCAGCCGCCGAGCAGCGGCCCCAGGGCCGAGGTCACCGTGGTGAAGCCCGACCACGTGCCGATGGCCTTGCCCCGCTCCGACCCATCGAAGTAGGCGCTGATGATGGATAGGCTGCCGGGGACGAGCAGGGCGCCGCCAACTCCCTGTACGGCGCGGCCCGCGATCAGCAGGTCGATGTTGGGAGCCAGGCCGCACAGCACCGACGAGGCCGCGAAGATGGCAATGCCGACGGCGTAGACCAGCCGGCGCCCCAGACGGTCGCCGAGCGAGCCGCCGACCAGGATCAGCGCGGCCAGAAACAAGGAGTAGGCCTCGATGACCCACTGGGTGTCGGCCCCCGTCGCGTTGAGGTCGCGCTGCAGGGTTGGCAGCGCCACGTTGACCACGGTGCCGTCGATAAACGACAGGCTGGACCCCAGGATAGTAGCTACCAGAACCCACAATCCGCTTCCACCGGACGCACCCGCACCCGCGCCCAGACCTGACCGCGCATCCCTCTCGTCGCGCCGATTGCGCCCGTCCGCGCCTCGACGACCGCTCTGTCCGCCTGCTAAGGACACTGTCTACCTCCAGAATTGGGGCGCATTGGGCGCCGAACGCCGGGCACGGGCGCGCCGTCTCGCGATTGGGAGCCCGAAAAATGGGAATCGCCTGCAGCGCGCCGCCTCATTATCGCCGATTACCGTGCCTTCGCGCTGACTGCTCGCGGAGGCCGTCGCCGTCATGGCCGCCGACGGCTTCCACGAGACGCACTCGGCCGATCGGCCCATTCGCCTCGAGACGCAGTCGGATCATGGACGTAGCTAGACCCCCGAGCTTCCTCGTCGATGGCTGTCGACGAGATGGGTGTCGATAGTTACTTGACATGTATACGCGATGTGGCCCATTTTTGAGCCGATTGTTGTAGTGGGTCAGCCAGGCTTACCGTACAAATCTGTCCCAATGATAGCGGAACCCCTAAACCCAGTCGAAAGAGACTTCGATCAGGGCTCGATACCCCCCGAATCCCCCGTTGCACGCGACGGAGGCCGCGGCGGATCGCCCGACACCCGGACCCGACGACAAACCGCGGAAACGTGCGTTCACGCAAGGGGGGAACCGACGATGGCCTACCGGAGCAAGCTCAGCCAGATCGTCATCGACTGCGCCGATCTGCACGGGGGGCTCGCGTTCTGGGGTGGCGCCCTCGGATTGCCAGCCGCGGCCGCGACCATCGAGTGGCCCTACGGCACGCTCGGCGACATCAACGGATTGCACATCGTGGTGCAGCGCGTCCCCGAGCCGAAGGCGGCTAAGAACCGCATGCACCTGGACATCGAAACCGACGATATCGAGATGGAGGCGCGCCGCCTGGAGGCGCTGGGGGCGCGGCGTGTGGAGGAGCATGAGGGGTGGTGCCTGCGAGTCCCCGCTGCGACCGTGTCGGCTGGTGGCGGGCTTGTGCGCAACTCGCTACGCTTTTGCTCGGTCGGCCCTGGGGGCCTCCCGGCAAAAGCTGCGTTCGCCCTGCGGGGCTATCGGGCCGCGACGCCCCCGGTCCCTGGGTGGCACTACCGCGAGCCCTCCCCTACCCGGAAAAGGAGGGGAGGGGCCATGCCGGTGGGAGAGCTGTGGGAGAGCTGTGGGAGAGCTGGCGGAGGCGCTCCAGACCTCCATGGGCCTCTCAGCGCGCCCAACCGCTAACCGTTAGCGGCGCTCGTCCGCTCTAGCATCCCTGGTATCCCTCTCGCGGCCTCTCTCCGGGCCTCTTGCGCGCTCCTGGTGGCCCCCGACCATGCCACGCTCGGTGTGCAAGGCGTCGTTCCAGTCTTTCGCGCCGGCCGGGGGGCAGTCGCGCACGATGGTCGGCTCGTCGGGGTACGCGTCGCGCACCTTCGTCCATAGGTTCTCGCCGGCGCGGTCGTTGTCGAACGCGCACCGCATGAGCGCGCCTTGCGCCAAGCCCTGTCCTGCGGCTTGTGCGGGCTCGTCATCCCGCGTCATCTCACATCATGCACCAGGGGCCGCAGCCGCGGTCGGTTGTGGCGGTGGCAGCGGTGTTTGACACGCCAGCGACCCGCGCTGTACGCTGAGGGCGAGAGTTCATCAGTTGCATAGGCAGGCCCGGTGTGGGCCGGGAGTCCGCTCGATGACACGTCGCCTGCCCTCCCTTCGGCGTGTCGCGCTGGTCACCTGCGCTGTCTGGAGCGCGGCCACCCTCCCCGTCCCGAATGTGCGGATCAGCCGCGACCGGTACGCGGCCCACATGGAGCCGAGCCTGGCGGTCAACCCGCGCGCCCCGCGCACCCTGCTCGGCGCCGCCACCTACTTACCGGACGCGCACTCCTTCAACGGTGGCCGTGTGCCCGGCACCTTTGCCTCCCGTGATGGCGGTCGCACCTGGCGCGATAACGGGCCACTGCCCCTGCCGCCCGGCTACAGCGCGGGGTCGAACGTGTCGGTGGCCGTCGCGGCCGGGGGCGTCGGCTTTGTCGCGGTGCGTGCGGATAGCGGGCCACAGCGCACTGGCATCTTCGTCTGGCGGACCGCGGACGGGGGGCGCCACTTCGCACCGCCGGTGGCGGTCGCCGCCGGTGATCCCCGCGTCAACCTGGACCATCCGTGGCTCGCCGTGGAGCGGGCCACCGGCGCCCTCGACGTGGCCTGGAGCGTGAGCGGGCCTCATCGTGGCGCCATCGCGTTCAGCCGCTCGGTCGATGGCGGGCGCCACTTCGCCGCGCCGCGCACCATCACCGGGTCGGCGCAGCGGGCGGACATCGTCCCGGTCATCACGGCGGGGCCGGCCGGCATCGTCGCCGTGGTGTATGCCGACGTAGGCCCAGCGAACGCCAGCGAGGACAGCGTCGCGGGCTTGCAGCGTGCGCGCATCGTGGTCGTCCGCTCTGCCGACGGGGGGCGGCACTTCGGTCGCCCGCGGGAGATCACGGGGGCGACGCTCGGCGTGCCGTCCACGCGCCCGCTCGCGCTGTTTGCCCTGCCGGCCGCGGCCATCGATCCGCGCGACGGCGCCCTCTACGTCGCTGTCGCGCGCGATCAGCCCGACCTGGCCCACCCAGAGATCGTCCTGCTGCGGTCGCGGGACGGCGGGGGGACGTGGACGGCCCGAGACGTCGCGACCGAGCCGGGGGCGACGCAGGCCCTGCACCTGCAGCCACAACTCGCCGTGACCCCGGACGGCGTCGTGGGGGTCTCCTACTTGAGCTTAGCCCACGGACGCATCGACTTGTATCTGGCCCAGTCGCGCGATCACGGCGCCAGCGTCGGGTCGGCCGTGCGGGTCACCGACCGTCCGTGGGACCCCGCGCGTGGTCTGGATCTCGGCGGTGGACAGTTCTGGGTGGGCGACTATCAGGGCCTCGCGGCCGGCCCGCACACGTTCGACTTGGTCTGGACAGACACGCGCACGGGGCGGTTGGAGCTCTTCGCCGCCGCTGTTGCGGCGTGAGGCGACGAGAGGATGGGCCTGCGCGAACGGACGCCATCAGCAGGGCAAGAGGCGCGCGACCGGCGTCAGGGGGTGTCCACGCGGCGTGACCGCTCATGTCCATCGAGGGCTTGCCCTATGTTGTCGAGCGCGGGCAGGCTGACCCCTCCCGTTGCGGTCGGATCGTACAGATACAAGGGCGACGCGCAACCGCTGACCCATCCGACCCCTGCTGACGGCTACGCTGCAAATGGCCCTTTTTGCACGCATCGTTGTAGTGGGCCTATAAGGGCAAACTCGAGATCGGGCCGACGAACGCGAATCCTTTCTTGCGCAGCACCTTGGACAGGGCGGCCGATGCGACAGATTGGGTGGGGATCGCGTCGCGTCACCTCATGCCCGTGACACGCATGGTGATGTTGATGCGCCCGTCGGTCAGCCCGCATCCCTCGGGTGAGGTGCCTGGATAGACCTTGGTGATCCCGTGGTACGCGAGCCGGGAGGGACCACCGAAGACAAAGAAATCGCCGAAGACAAAGAAATCGCCGAAGACAAAGAAATCGCCGAAGACAAAGAAATCGCCGAAGACAAAGAAATCGCCGAAGACAAAGAAATCGCCGAAGACAAAGAAATCGCCGAAGGCGAGGTCGATGTCGTCGTGTCGTAGGGCCGTTTGCGATTGTCCGTGTTCCCGAACTGGAAGAGGCAGCTGTCACTGATCGACAACGAATTGCATACGCCCCTACGCGTCACTCATGTGGCGTCGGTTGGGGCGTGGTCGACGGGCCGCGCACGCGCACCGTATTGCCGACCCACGTCACCGGGTCGATGCGCAGGTTGCGCACGCCGCCGGCGCCGTAGCCTGGCCCGCCCGTCCAGCCGTGGTACAGCAGCCACCACCCGCCGTTGACCGCCTGCACGAGAGAGCCGCCGCCCGGACCGGTCACGCGCGCGTTGCCTTGCAGGATCGGGTTGTGGGCGTCTTTGGTAAACGGCCCCAGCGGCGAGGTAGCGTAGGCGACGCCCATGGCGTAGTCTTGCTGCCAGTTGGCGCCCGAGTAGAACAGGTCGTAGGTGTGGCCGTGCTTGACGGCGAACGGTCCCTCGTTGGTGGTATAGCCGATGCCGTGCTCCCAGGCCTGGCTGACCGTGAACAGCTCGCGGCGCGGCCCGGACTCGCGCAGCAGGTCAGCCGACAGGGGCAGCACTGAGATGTCGGGGTGAGGGCTGTCCAGCGGGTTATCGACCGAGACGTAGAGGTAGCCGCGCCCATTGTCGTCGATCAGCGGGGCGGGGTCGATGTAGCCGGCGCCCCTGGCGTCGCCGCAGGCCATCATGCCGTGGTCGGCGAACGGCCCGGCCGGACTGCGCGCCACGGCCACGCCGATGCAGTGCGCGTTCTGGGTCAGGCCCTTGCCCACGTAGTACATGTAGTACCGGCCCCTGGCCGCGACGACGCTGGGCGCCCAGAAGTCGGTCAGCGCCCACGCCGGGGTCTGCGCCAGGGCGTCGCCGATGTAGCGCCAATGGACCAGGTCGGTCGAGTGCAGGATGGGGAAGATGTGGCCCTGTGGTTCCCAACTGGTCGAGGTGCTGTAGGCATAGTAGTCGCGCCCCACGCGGATGGCGGCGGGATCGGGAAAGTCTTGCGCGAAGACCGGGTTGGTGTAGGGCACGGCGGCGCGGGCATGCGCCGCCGTTCGCGCCACGGCCGGCCTCTGGCCTGCCGCACTGCCCTGTGCTCGTGGGGCGGCGAAAGCGAGGCCGGCCAGGGCGCCGACGGCCAGGGCGCCGACGGCCAGGATCGCCAGGCCAGCTATGGGTAGGGACGCCCGCCTCTCGCGGCGTTGGCGCTCCGTCGGGGTCGTCATCGGGCGCTGCACGGACATGGGCCATTCCTTTCTGTTGTAGGTCGTTACTGGTACGTCGTAGGTAGACGGTAAATGACGAAATGGTGGAAAAGCGTCCTGGTTTGGGGCATTGGAAGGCCGGGGAATCGCGGCAACGTCCTGGTTTGGGACGTTGTGGATGGGGAACGCACGCCTTAGTGGTCGATGGTGCGCAACAGCAGGACCGGGGCGCGCGTACGAGCCAGCAGGCGAGCCGTCACGCTGCCAGCCCAGATAGCCTGCAGCCCGGCGCGGCCGTGCGTCGCCGCGACCACCAGGCCGACCCCCGGCTCGGCCGCCTCGTCGCTCAGCGCCGCCGCGGCGTCCCCGCGCCGCACCTCGGTCGTCATGGCAAGGCGCGTCGTCCGTAGGGGCGCCGCCAGCGCATCGAGATAGGCCTGCGCGTCATCTTGCTGCTGATCCAGCAAGGCCCGCGCCGTCGCCGGCAGCAGGTGCGCCCCCGGCTGCCGATCCGCTCGCACGGTCTGCAGCGTGGCCACGACCATCACCAGGTGCAGCCGGGCGCCGAGCGCGCGGGCCAGATCCGCCGCTGGGGACAGGGCGGCCTCGGCGGCCGCGGTTCCGTCGAGCGGGACGAGCACGGTGCGCGGAGCGAAGGTCGCGGGTCCGCTGGCGGCGTCCGGCCGCACCAGGAGGACAGGAACGGTTCCCCGCCGCAGCACCTGCTGGGCGATGCTGCCGACGAGCAGGTCGCGCACGCCCCCGCCCCCGTGCGTGCACAACACGATCACGTCGGCGCGCTCTTCCTCCGCGTGGGCGGCGATGCTGCGCGCCACATCGCCTTCCGGCACATCGTGGGTATGCGTCTCGACGCCACAGCCGGCGGCGCTAAGCCTATTGGCCACGCCGGCGAGATACGCCGACGCCTCATCGGCTGCCCGCAGATGGCGCTCGCCGTGGATGGTGGCCGGAGCGCCGCGCTCGCGCACGTGCAGCAGCACCGCCGTGGCCCCCCGGGCGGCCAGGGTTTCTACCACCGGGAGCACCGCCTCGGCCAGACGTGACCCGTCGAGCGGCGCCAGCAGACGGGTCGCGGCAAGGTCAATATGCCGCTCCATAGCGTGGCGTCCCCCGCCACTGGCGTCCTGTGCGCTCATGCTCCCCTCCCCCCATGGCCGTCCCAGACGCCCACGGCTCTAGCCACTCGTCACTCGGGCGTATGCAATACGCCCCTACCCGTCACTCGTCACCCAATACCCGGCAGTCCCGGCAGTCCCACGAACAACGACCGCGCCACCTGCTCGTAGAGTAGCACGCCGTTGAGCAGCAGGATCACCGCGGCGACGAGCGTCACCAGCGCCGTCGTACCGCGTCGGTTAACCAATGTCCCCATGATATCGCGTCGGCGCGTGAAGTAGATCAGCGCCAGGACAGGGATGGGCAGCACCAAGCTCAGGACCACCTGGCTGTAGAAAATACTGCGCGTGGGATCGACCCCGACGAAGACGACGACAATCGTCGGCAGCATGGTGAGCAGGCGCCGTAGCCACAGCGGGATGCCGAAGCCGACGAAACCCTGCATGATGACCTGCCCGGCCATCGTCCCGACCGTCGAGGAGGAGAGGCCCGAGGCCAGCAGCGAGATGGCGAAGACGAGACCCGCGGCCGCGCCCAGCAGCGGCGTGAGCGTATGGTATGCCGTGGGAATGTCCGCCACCGCGTGCAGGCCGTGCCGGTAGAAGGTGGCCGCGGCCATGAAAAGCATCGCCATGTTGATCAGGCCGGCCGCGCTGAGCGCGAGCACAAGCTCGGGGATGCTGAAGTGGAAGATGCGCCTGGCCTCGGCCTCGCTGCGCGGTACGATGCGATCCTGCATCAGCGCCGAGTGCAAGTAGATCACGTGCGGCATCACCGTGGCGCCGACGATGCCGACGATAGTGAGAGCGCTGCCCCCGCCGATGTAGGGGACAACGCTATGCACGGCGATGTCGCCCCAATTGGGGCGAGCCAGAATTGTCTCGATCAGGTAGCTGATCGCGATCACGCCGACCAGCGCCGTGATGATCGCCTCCAGCGGCCGCACACCGTAGCGCTGCAGCGCGAGGATAACGTAGGTGGCGACCGCCGCGAGCACGACAGCGACGCGTAGGTCCAGATGGAACAGCAGATTGAGGCCTAGTGTCGCGCCCAGAAACTCGGCGAGATCGGTGGCCATAGCCCCGATCTCCGAGATGATCCAGATGGGGTAGACCAGCGCCTTGGGGAAGTGCCGGCCGCAGAGTTCGGCCAGGTTGCGCCCCGTGGCAATGCCGAGCTTGGCCGAGAGGCCCTGCACCAGCATGGCCATCAGGTTGGCCATCACGATGGCCCAGAGCAGGTTGTAGCCGAACTGGCTGCCGCCCTGGATGTTGGTGACGAAGTTGCCCGGGTCGATGTAGGCCACGCTGGCGATGAAGGTCGGCCCGATGAAGGGCAGCAACGCCAGGGGGCCGCGGCTGCGACCATCCAGGGAGGCGCGCGCCGCCCGCGCCAGACCGCTCTCCATGGGCTCATCGCCCAGCGGGACGCCGTCGATGGGTCGCTCGTATGGTCTCACCGCGACACCTCATCTCCGGTTGCGCCCTCGGGCGTCTCCTCGGGTGTGCCTTCCCGCGTCACGAAGATGCGGTCGGCGAGATCGGCGCCAAGCGCGTGGACGGCGCCGTCCTCGGTGGCCTGCGCGTCGGCCACCACGTCCGTGACGACTGGCCCCTCGACCCTGGCCGCGGGTCGACGGTCGGGCGTGAGACGCACGGTGATAACGCCCCCGAACGGGGCCACCGCGACGACCGCGACGACCGCGCCCGGAACGAGACCCAGGGTGCGCAGGTACTGCAGCACCGGCTGCTCCTGGCGCGCGATACGCGTGACCGTCCCCGTCGCTCCGGGCTCCAGCCTGGCGAGGGGGACGGCGTCGCGGGCAGGGACGACGCCCTCGCGTGTGGGGATGGGGTCACCGTGCGGGTCGTACGTGGGCTGGCCCAGCTTGGCGGCGATGCGCTCCTCGAGATCTTCAGAGAGCGCATGCTCCAGACGTTCCGCCTCGGCGTGGACCTGGTCCCACGGCATGTCGAGCAACTCGGCCAGGAAGGTCTCGATCAGGCGGTGGTGGCGCAGCATCTCCAGGGCCACGGCCAGCCCTTTGTCGGTCAGCTCCACCCCGTGGTAGGGTGTGTGCCGCACATAGGGTCCGGCCGGGTCCGCGGCGAGGTGCTTGAGCATCGCCGTCACCGAGGAGGGTTTGACGCCGAGGCGCGCGGCCAACTCCTGTGTCGTGGCGCGCCCGGTCTCCTCCCACAACCGGTAGATCTGCTTGAGATAGTCCTGCTCGGCCGCCGACGGCGCGCGCACCATGCCCGTCATCCCCGTTTTCCTATCGCCTGTCACTCGTCATCTTATATTTAGTCCTATCTAAATTATGGATGAGTAGAGACGATTTGTCAACCAGAGCGCATCCACCTCCAACCGATGGTTTGCATGTTACAGCGCCTGGATGCGAGAGTAGCGGATGTCGAGTAGCAGTTGAACAGCCAGCCGGGTTAAGGATTCCACCCTATGGGTCGAGCCGTCGTCAGCCATAGAATTGATTTATCGGCAACCCCTCGCATGGTAGAAATAGCCTATACTCTTGAGTAGGAATGCCCGAGGAGTTGCGCTATACTCACATCCGCCTCGCCTTCGCCGTTGCCCCGCTGGGACTTGACCCCCTTCTATCCCTCGCCGGACTCGGAGGAGTGCGCGCGGGATGTCGCGGCCGTGGTCGAGGAGATTGCGGATCTGACGGTGTTCTTCGACCACTGCAACATCGGCCGGCAAACGGCGCGACCGCTTGACGAGGCGACGATTGCCACCTTCGAGGAGGTGATCGGCCGTTATAATGTCCTCCTCGCACATGCCGCGACCGTCGGCGTCTATCTCCACTGTGTCACCGCCGCCGACGCGCACGACCTCGTAGCTCAACGCCATCTGAGCCTGTTGCAGCAGCGCGGTGTCAGCGTCCCGTCGTACCCCGTGCGGATCGAGGGGCTGCATGCGCGCTTCGTCGCCTGGATCGGTTCGCTCGACGTTGATGGTCTGATTGTAGGCTCGCTCGTGGCACGCGACCACTCCTACGTCCTACGCCAGGCGAGGGTACAAGCGGCTCATCTCATGTCCCAGGAAGCGGAAGAGGTGAGCGCGGCCCTGAACGCGTCGGGCGCGGTGGCGTGGAGCAAGCTGCACGGGACCGTGACCGCGGGGCTTGTGGTCGCGCTGGAGCGTGATGGGCGGATGGACAATCTGCCGATGAGCGCGGTGACAGCCCTGGCCTATGACGGAGATCGCGCGCTACGGCGTCGCGCGCATGACGCAAGTCTGGCCGCCTGGGAGGGCGTTGCGGCGCCGCTCGCGGCGGCCCTCAACGGCGTCAAGGGAGCTCAGGTGAGTCTCGCCCGGCGACGCACATGGGACTCGCCGCTTGACCAGGCGCTGCTCGATAATGGAATCGACCGCGCACGGCATCGACCCCTCGACGTACCATCCCTTCTTGTGGGCCGGCGTTCCGCACTTCTACATCCCTGATCAGCCGTTCTACAACTTCCCTTACACGTTCGGCTGGCTGTTCGCGCTGGGGAGGGTCCCACGAAACATGGGTGCATGATGAATGACGGCGGCACATCGCGCATCAACGTCGGGTAGCAGCAGTGCTACCACGTGGACAGCGAGGCCTTGAGCCCTTCGTCGCTCCACTTGGCGTAGACGCGCGCGGTCTCGATCTGACTATGGCCAAGGTGCTGCGCTGCCCACTCCAGGCTGCCGCCCTCGCGCACGATGCGCGTACCGCAGTAGTGGCGCAGGCTGTGCACGCCGCGCGGGGTCACGCCGGCGCGTAGCGCCAGCCGGCGCATCTGCCGCCACAGGGCAACCCGCGAACTGACGCGACCGAACACCCGGCCTTGCCGCGGCGCCGGGGCGACCGCGTCCAGGGCCGCCATGAGGGTGGGGCTCATCGCCACGCTGCGCCGCTTGCGCCCCTTGCCGCTGCGCACCACGAGCTCGCCCCGGCCGGGGTTGATGTCGGCCCACTCCAGCGCGTGCGCCTCGCTCACGCGCAGGCCCGCGTGCGCCCCCAGGAGCAGCAGCGCGCGGTCCAGGCCCTCGGCGATGTCCAGCATCGCGCGCACCTCGGCCTCGGTGTAGGGCTTGCGCTTCTCCCAGGCCGGGGTGGTGTCGGCCGTTCCTTTAACGTCCTTGAACGGATCGGCGGCGGTGGCGCCGGACCAACGCAAGGCCGCGTAGAGGCAGCGCGCGCCGGCCAGCCGCACCGAGATGGTGCTGGGCGCGAGGCGACGGTCCTCCAGGGACGCGGCCCAGAGGGCGCCGGCGTCGCGCCTGGGCCGCAGCAGGTTCTCCTGGGGCCAGGCCTCGACCAGGTCGCGGACGGCGCGGTGGTAGTTGCGCAGGGTCAGGAGGCTGACGCGGGCGCGGGCACGGCCGCGCACCGTCAGGTAGGCCGCGGCCAGCGACCACAGCGCCGTGGCATCGTGGGTATGCGCCGCCTCCGTGGCGCGCCGCTTGAGTTCGTCGGGCGGCAGTTCGGCCCAGGCGCGCGCGCCGTCCAGACCGGTCCCCGTAAATGCCACTAACGCTGTCTCGGCCACCGTCTCTTTCCTTTCCCACCACGTTCCACCCCATTATAATTTTAGTGTAACACAAGCAGTCTTGTGTTACACTAATGACGATGCCAGCGGCCGTACGCTAACGGCTAATCGCTCAGGAGGCGACGCACCTCGCCCAGCACGGACAAGTCCTCGCGCGCCGCGATGACCAGCACCCGCACGCGGGAGTCGGGCGCGGCGATGTCGCGGTCCCCGGACGGCGCCTGGCCGCCTCCATCCAAGGGCGCCGGGTCGGGCTCTTGCGGCCGCAGGACCACGCCGACATAGGCGAGGGCCTGGCACACGTCGTGGCGCACCCGCGCGCTGTGCTCCCCGACGCCGCCGGTGAAGACGAGCGCGTCTAGCCCGCCCAGCACGCCGATCATGGCGCCGGCGGTGCGCACCAGGCTGTAGACGAACATCTCGTAGGACAGCGCGGCCTGCTCGTCTCCCGCGTCGATGGCGGATTGCACCTTGCGCAGGTCGCCTGCCACCCCCGACACGCCCAGCAAGCCGGACCGGTCGTTGAGCGTGTCGTCAAGCTCCGAGACGGACACGCCTTGCTTTGTCTGTAAGTAGAGCAACAGACCAGGATCGACCGAGCCGGAGCGGGTGCCCATCATCACCCCTTCGAGCGGGGTAAAGCCCATACTGGTGTCGGCCGAGCGCCCGTCGCGCACGGCCGTGATGGAGCAGCCCGACCCCAGGTGGCACACCACCAGCCGCGCCGGGACGCCGCCCAGCAGTGCGGCGGCGCGGCCCACGGAGTAGCTCACGCTAAGGCCGTGGAACCCGTAGCGGCGCAGGCTCCAGCGCGCGGTCCACTCACGCGGCACGGCATACAACGCCGCGCGCTGGGGGATGGTCCGGTGGAAGGCCGTGTCGAAGGCGACGACCTGCGGCAGCGCCGGGTCCAGCGCGGCCACGGCCTCGATCCCGGCCAGCGCGGCCGGGTTGTGCAAGGGCGCCAGGTCGGCCAGATCGGCGATGGCGCGGCGCACCCCGTCGTCAACGATCACAGCCTGCTGAAACGTTGGTCCCCCGTGCACCACGCGGTGCCCCGCGGCGTCGACCGTGCCCACGCGCTTCAGGACGGCCTGCACCTCGTCCTTGTGGCGGTGCGGGTCGGGGTCCTGCCACGACTCATTGCCCTGGGCCTCGACCGCGCCGTCCGCCGCCCGCAACACCGACCACTTGAGGCTGCTCGAGCCCGCGTTCAGGATCAGCACGCGCTCGACCCTGCGACTCTGGCCACCGGCCGGCCCATGCCCCGCGTGCCCCGCGCCGCCACTCCCACCATCGTTCTGGCTCATACGACCTCGCCGACTATCGACAGTCCACCTTGTCTGACGCACTCGCCTACCACCGCCGACCGCTTCGTCTGTTATCGAAGGGGGCGGGCGCCCAGGCTTCAGCCCTATGGTACCATCGTCCAGGCACTGAGACTAAAGTCTGTGTTAAAGGCCTGTTAAATCATAGGGTCGGCCGCTCGCCCGGCGTCCTCCCGGCCATGAATGCGCGCGGGACCTGTGTATGCTGAAGCTAGCGGATGCACGACCTTCCCCTGGCCGAGGAAGGTCGGCGGCAACGTCGCTTGTCCCATCGCCGCCAGCGACGATGAGGTGTGGCGGCAGCGCGCTCATCGTTTAGTCTCGCGGGAGGAACACGCGGTGTACAGATTCGACGCCTCTATCTCCAGCGCCGTCGCGGTCGACGCGGGCGCCGCCTCGTCCGAACCGGCGCCGCAGGCGCCCGCGCAGGGGCCGCTCTCCGACGCGCAACTCGACCTGATGCAACGCTACTGGCAGGCGGCCAACTACCTCACCGTCGGCCAGATCTACCTGCTGGCCAACCCGCTGCTGCGCGAGCCGCTGCGGCCCGAGCACATCAAGCCGCGCTTGCTTGGCCACTGGGGCACCTCCACGGGCCTGTCCTTTATCTACGTCCACCTCAACCGGCTGATCCGGGAGCGCGACGCCAACGTGATCTACCTGGCGGGTCCCGGTCACGGCGGCCCGGCCCTGCTGGCCAACGTCTACCTCGAGGGGACCTACTCCGAGATCTACCCTGAGGTGTCGCGCGACCTGCACGGCCTGCAACATCTCTTCCGCCAGTTCTCCACGCCGGGAGGCGTGCCCAGCCACGTCAGCGTGCCCACCCCCGGCTCCATCCACGAGGGCGGCGAGCTCGGCTACGTCCTGGTGCACGCCTTCGGCGCCGCCTTTGATAACCCCGACCTGATCGTCGCGGCGGTCGTCGGCGACGGCGAGGCCGAGACCGGTCCACTGGAGGGCTCCTGGAAGGGCATCAACTTCCTCAATCCGGCGCGCGACGGCGCGGTGCTGCCCATCCTGCACCTCAACGGCTACAAGATTGGCGGCCCAACGGTATTCGGGCGCTCCAGCGACGACGAGGTGCGCGCGGTCATCGGCGGCCACGGCTACGAGGTGTTCTTCGTGGAGGGCGACGACCCCGCGCGCATGCACCAGCAGTTCGCGGCCACGCTCGACACCTGCTACGAGCGCATCCGCGCCATCCAGGACGACGCGCGCAAGAACGGCGTGGCGGGCCGACCGCGCTGGCCCGCCATCGTGCTGCGCAGCCCCAAGGGCTGGACCGGGCCCAAGGTGGTGGACGACAAGCCCGTCGAGGGCACGTTCCGCGCGCATCAGGTGCCGCTGGAAGGGGTCCGAACGAACCCGGGCCACCTGGCCGAGCTCGAGCAGTGGATGCGCGGCTACCAGCCGGAGGAGTTGTTCGACGCCGACGGCGTACTCGTCCCCGCGCTGGCCGCGTTGGCGCCGACGGGCGACCGGCGCATGGGCGCCAACCCGCACGCCAACGGCGGCCGGCTGCTGCACGACCTCGACATACCTGATTTCCAGGCCTACGAGCTCGATGTCCCGCGCCCCGCCGCCGAACTGCGCGAGTCGACCCGCCAGTTTGGCGCGCTGCTGCGCGACATCTACGCCCGCAACCCCCACACCTTCCGACTGACCTGCCCCGACGAGACGAACTCGAACCGCCTCGGCGCTGTCTTCGAGACCCAGAACCGCTGCTTCGTCGGTAAAACTATTTCCATCGACGACCACGTCTCGCCCGATGGCCGCGTGATGGAAGTGCTCAGCGAGCACCTCTGCGAGGGCTGGCTGGAGGGCTACACTCTGAGCGGCCGCCACGGCCTCTACGCTACCTACGAGTCGTTCGCCATGGTCTCGTCCTCGATGACCGTGCAGCACACCAAGTGGCTCGAGGAGAGCATCAAACTGCCCTGGCGCGAGCCGGTGGCCTCGCTCAACGTCTTGCTGACCTCGACCTGCTGGCGTAACGACCACAACGGCTTCAGCCACCAGGGGCCGGGCCTGATCGACGTGATGCTCTCCAAGCGCGGTCAGGTCTCGCGCATCTACCTGCCCCCGGACGCCAACTGCCTGCTCGCGGTGGCCGACCACTGCCTGCGCAGCCGCAATTATGTCAATTTGATCGTGCAGGACAAGCAGCCGCAACTGCAATACCTGACCATGGAGGAGGCCATCGCGCACGTGTCCCACGGCGCCTCGATCTGGCAGTGGGCGAGCAACGACGACGGCGGCGAGCCCGATGTGGTGCTGGCCAGCGCCGGCGACATCCCGACCCAGGAGACGGTGGCGGCGGCGCATTGGCTGCGCCACAACATCCCCCAACTCAAGGTGCGCGTGGTCAACGTGGTCGATTTGATGAGCCTGTTCCCGCCGGAGCAGCACCCGCACGGCATGGGCGAGTCGCAGTTCGTCAACCTGTTCACGGCCGACAAGCCGGTCATCTTCGCCTTCCACGGCTACCAGCGCGCGCTGCACGAGGTCGTGCATGGGCGCGCCAACGCCGAGCGCTTCCATGTGCGCGGCTTCAACGAGCAGGGCACCACGACGACGCCGTTCCTGATGGTGGTGCTCAACGGCATGAGCCGCTACGACCTGGCCATCGAGGCCATCAAGCGCGCCACGCGGCCGGGCATGCCCATCCCGCAGGCCGAGCTGCACTCGCTGATCGCCAAGGCCGTCGCCTACGCGCACGAGCACCTGCAGGACCCGCCCGAGATCCGCGACTGGACCTGGTCGTAGTGGTAGACGCGCCATCGACAGCGACGCTTGTCGGCGCGGATCACGGGCGGACGCGACAGACATCCAGTGAGCCGCCGTATGGACCGTTCGCGAATTGAGCGATAGAGGGGCGCGCTGTCAGGCCCGCTCGACCATCGAAGATGACCTTGGCGCCGAGGGCCGGGGCGATGCCCTGGGGATGTCCGAGCGCCCGCAAGGCGCCGCTCGCGCGCCGCTTGAACGTCACACCCAACACCTGCTCCTGCGCGGTCCCCACGGTGATGCTGCCGATGTCCAACCGATCATGGTCTGCCGCGCGCTGTTGGAGCCAGCGCCGCAAGGAGGCTCTGTCTTGTCCCACCAGGACCACCACGCGCCGATAGTCGCAGTCGCTCCAGTGCCACGGTGGCCCAAAGAGCGACAGGGCTGCGCTCACGTGCCCGGCGTTGTATGCCTGGATAAACTCGATGAGGACGGCGATCTCCTGCGCCTGCTGCGCGTCGAGGGTGAGCGGCATGCCTGACACAGGCGTTGCCAGAGGGACCACGACGCCTTAGGGACCACGACGCCTTGATGCATCGCGTCGATCCGCGTCAGGTGCGCAACAGGAGGCAATGCAAGTGGGAGCGCCATACATACGACGAGCGGAGCGAACCATCGTCGTCGTTTCATCGCGCGACCTCCTTGGGTTGACCGTACCTTCCTCCCTTTACTACACCTGGCGTATCGCATACACCTGGCGTACCGCATCGGTTCCCTGGCTATGAGGATTGCTATGATGCGCGTCCGCAGCCATCGTGGGGTCTCCGCGCCCTGTCGCCTCCAGATTCCAGAAAACTCTACGAGGAGGTTAGAGGCGGGTAAACAGCCGCCTGAACACCTGCGCGGATGGGCTAGAGCGTGCTTTATGGTCAACCAGCGACAGCGGCCGGCACGACGAGCAGGGCATACTGCTGTCGTTAGCCCTCCTATTGGAGGGCTGTCAGGGCTCAGGCACCGTGGGCAAGAGCATGATCGGCCCTGTGTACGCCAAAAAGGGCGACTCAAAAAGTTTTCTGGAATCTGGAGGATACCCGCTTGACAAACCGATCCATGCCAGCCATGCCAACTCATCGCGCAAGCCTATGCCCGCGTCTTGATGACGCTCGGGCTTCATGTTCTACTATCGGCATGGACGCACGCTTGATGAACCACC